>Ga0209518_1002045_pt1 | contig 19859 bp, 17 predicted proteins | sample RifGroB1_FD_183993 | JGI IMG/M metagenome (GOLD analysis project Ga0209518, IMG submission 183993) | Groundwater microbial communities from Rifle, Colorado, USA - Groundwater B1 (SPAdes) (version 2) | ecosystem: Environmental > Aquatic > Deep subsurface > Groundwater | place: Rifle, Colorado...
CGAATAATTTCAAATAATAATCTTTGAGACTGGGCTTTTTTGTTCATTTTTTAAATACCTTTCTTTCTAAAATGGTCATTCTTGATTTAATATCAATTAGCTCTCCGTGTATTTTAAGTTTTTCATTCAACCTTTTTATTTCATTATCTTGCTTCTCGTATATCTCTTCTAATTTATCTAACCTTTTGAAAATTTCAATAACTACATTTGATACAACTGCAATAAGATATCCTCCTATAAGAAAGAGCCTATACTTTTCACTAACTATGGCTAGTAGCGCTATGAAGATAGAAGAGTAAGTAAGAATGTTATTTACAAGGTTCTTTTTTTCCATAAAGATTATTTATTGCGATAGATATTTAAACGTTTCAAGTAGAGATATCTTCTTCTTTTTTTCTGTGCCTTCTCTGTTTGTTTATTTCCAAAATAGAATTTGTGGCTCTGTCAAATAAAAGGGATATAATCAGTTACTTTTATATATCAAATACCTTTAAATTTGTTGGTATTCTAAGGAGAGATTAACATGAAAATATTATTAGTAATGCCATCTATGGATAATGGCTACTGGAAAAAACTGGGAAAAAAGGTAGGGCCGAAATCAGAGCCTTTAAGCTTGTTATACATAGCTACTTATCTAAATCAAAATAATCATAAAGCTGAAGTTATAGATTGTGAGGCAGAAGGGATTTCTCTAACTGAGTTAGAACAACATATAAGAAAAGGAGATTATGATTGTGTTGGAGTTGCAATGCTGACTCCATTATATACTCAAGCAGTGAATGTATGTAAACTAACAAAACAGGTAAATCCCAAAATAAAAACTATTGTTGGGGGTTCACATCCTACATTAAGACCAAAAGGAACATTGGAGGATGAAGAATTAATAGATATAGCAGCTGTTGGGGAGGCTGAATTAACATTCCTAGATTTATTAGATGCTTTTGAAGGAAAAAAAGAACTGAAAGATGTAGATGGAATAGTTTACAGAGAAAATGGAAAAGTAACATTAACAAAACCAAGGGAGAAATTAGAAAATTTAGATGAATTGCCAATACCTGACAGAAGTTTAATTAAAATGCACTTATACAGGCCTTCTGTTTCTTATTATAGAAGGCTACCGGCATATACAATTATAACTACAAGAGGATGCCCTTACAGATGCACTTTTTGCGCTACTGCCAAAACAGGATACAGGATGCATTCTGTTGAGAGAGTTGTAGCAGAAATGAAATACTTAATAGAGGAATATGGAGCTAAGGAGATCTTAATCAGAGATGATACTTTTACTTTAAACAAGAAGAGGACAATGGAGTTGTGCGATGCTATAATTGAGAGAGGATTGAATAAAAAAATAAGCTGGGACTGCATTTCAAGAGCTAATTTAGTTGATGAAGAAATGCTAAAGAAAATGAAGGATGCTGGATGCTGGGGAATGCATTTTGGTGTTGAAGGTGGGACTCAAAAGTTAATAGACAGCATAAAAAAAGATACAACATTAGAAGTTATTGAAAAAGCATTCAGATTATGCAGAGAGATTGGAATCAATACAAGAGCTTACATGATGCTTGGAATGCCAGGAAGTACAAGAGAGGATGATTTAAAGACTATAGAATTTGCAAAGAAGATAGACCCTGATTGGGCCCAGTTTACAATATGCACTCCTTATCCTGGAACACAGATGTATGATGAACAGATGAGAGTAGGAAATGTATCAAGCGACTGGGATACTTTCCAGACATGGGGGGGATTTTCTGAGACTAAGTTGCCATGGGTTGCGGATGGAAGAACTTCAGATGAGATAAAGGAATTGCAGAGACATGCATTGAAATCATTTTACTTTAGGCCTAAAGTTATAGTCAGAAAAATGACTAACGTTGATAATTTCCCAATTCTAAGGAAATATGTTTTGGGGGCTATGGCTTTAGCTGCCGGTGGGTCAGGAAGAGAGCCAGAGTAATTACTTTTAAAAACTTGAGGGATTTACTATTCTAATATTCTTGAACTTTTTTAATTTTAATAAATGATTATCCCCTGTTATAATAAAATCAGCCTTACCCTCTAAAGCAGCCTCCAGAATTGTATTATCATCATGGTCCTCTTTTATAATCTCTAGATTGCTTTTTGTTTTAATTAATGTTGAGATCTTAAGGATTAAAGTTTTGAATCTGTTCTTTTGCTCTTTAGTAAAACCAAATTTTGGATAATCCAGAACCCTCGATAGTTCATTAAACTGCTTTTGCGATATTATCAGTTCTAAATTTCCTTTAATTATCTCTTCTAAAATTCGTTTAGGATTTCCTTCTCATGCAAGAGAAGAAACTAAGACATTCGTGTCTAAGACGACTTTCTTGCCCATTTGATTGCCCCTTTCAAATCGTTTCCATTTATACCTCTTCTTTTGAAATGTTGGCTTATTTCCTTAGATAGGGATTTGAATTCCGCTTCAATATTGGGTATTTTTACTCTTTTGAATACTACACCTTCTTTTATCCTTACAGCTACAAATCTATCTGTGGGCTTAAAATTTTCCTGTTTTCTTATGTCTCTTGGGACGACTAACTGTCCTTTTGGGGACATTTTAACTAATTCTTCCATGTTTAACAGTTAAACAGTTTAACTATTTAAAGATTTCTATATTTTTTAACGCACAAAAGTAGTTTTAGAAATAATAAAAAAATATTCTAAAAATGAGGAGTAAGCCATATAAGCTTTTCTGAATTATGAATTTTATGAGCATTGGATTTAAGCCAAAAATTATAACAAGACCTAAAGACAGGAGCAATGAAACTGAAGTAGCAGCATGGAGGATTCAGGGAAGGCTTGCAGCTGTGCGTAGGGATGCTGAAAGACTTATTCCGAGAGTTTTAGCTCACTTTAATAATTATGCTAGAGATATGATAAATCCAGAACTACCGCGAGGATATAGCTTACCTTTAGCTATGTCTGCCCGGTTTGATCCTGAAAGTGATCTGTATTATTTATCCCCTGAAGGAGTATACACTCCTAGAGGACTCACAACGGATGGGAGTTTAATAGGAGATACTGTATGCAGGGATCTTACAAGATTATGTGCTCTCTACGAATTGAAGCATAGATGGGCAAGGGTAGAACTTCCTTTTCAGTCTGATTAATTCTTAAATTTTCTATAAATTACCCAGATTATTAACAATGCTATAGCCCAAGGTATTACTACAAAGATTAGGTTAATTAATAAATTAAAACTTTCAACAAAGCTTCTTACTATTCTTGACAAAGTTATTAATGTTGCATCTGCAAAGTCAGATCTTTTTTCAGTTATTGAAAAGTAAATTGTTGAATATGAAACTCTTTTGTCTATATCATTCAAAGCTTCTTCATAGTACTTGATTGTTCTCTCCTGATTAAAAATCCTATCTGTTAAGTCAATTTTTTCCTGGGTAGATTCAGCTTCTTCTAACAATTGTTTAAATCTTTCTAATCTTGCTTTTTCTGCTTCTAAAGCAGTTTCTAAATCTAATTTCTGCTCTGTTATGTCCTCTGCATTCTCATTAAATGAAGTTACTTCTCCTACTTCTTTTAACTGGGATAATAAAGAATCATATTTTGAAGTCTCAACTTTTATTGTGTAAGATGATGACAAGTAAGACTGTTTTCCTTCTCCATACCTATTCTGGTTTTCATTTATGATAATACCGTCAAAGCCTTTAACCAAACTTTTTACATTAGAATCTGCTTCGTGGAAGGTTCCTCTCTTAATCTCTGCAGATAAAGAGGCTGTTTTTGTGATAAATCTCTGCTCTGCTTCAGGTGCAAAGCTGTCATATGAAGGTATTAGAGATGATCTTGTAGCTCCAAGAACTGCTGCTTCACCTATAGCAGTTTGCTTTTCATTAATACTAGAAAATTGAACATCATTTATTCCTGAAAATACAACTAAGATGACTACGACTAAAACCAGTAATAGCCAGTTTTCTTTTATTTTTTGAAGTTGATTTTTTAATACCATGCAGAAATAGAAAATGAACTTAATTAAATACCTTTCTTTTACTTCAAGTTTGTTTGGAGTTAATCTTTCTGAATTCAGAATTTATTTGCTCTATATTCATAATTATGCTCTATACCTTACCTTGTCATACCAGTTTTTGAAACTGACAGGCATAGACCTGTAAAGTGGTTTAGCCACACTTTCTCTCATGATGTCCATTACAGAAACGAACTCCCCGACTAGGGATGTTGGAGATTTGAACTTAATATTGAAGTCTACCATGCTGTCTTTTATCAGTGCGTCTACTATGAAGGTTGGCAATAGCCCGTATCTTGTTTTTGTACATGGACCCCTCATTAGGTTTAACACCAAATTCAAATACGCATTTTTCTTTTTTAACTTGATGTGCTTCCATCTGTCCCAATAATTCAACATTGCTGCAGTATCATTGTAAGTTTTAATTAATCCGTCCTCTTTTGCTTTATTATACAAAGGAGTTCCTTCAAAAAATATTAAGTTATTCACACTTAAATAGAAAGGAGGAGGTAATTTCCTGATTAACTTTATTGTTTCCAAGATGTCTTCTTTTGTTTCATAAGGGTTTGAGCTTATGATGTCATACATAACTGTTAATTTCCCCTTATGTTTATTGAGGATTTTAGCGCATTTTAAAACCTGAGCAGCACTGATAAACCTGTTATAAACTTCTTTGTTTAGCCTATCACTTCCAGACTGTATTCCAACAATAATGTCAGTTAAGCCTGCATCTACTAACAAATCAATTTTTTCTGCGCTTATGTTTTCAGCACTCATAGTTGCTGGTTCTGCCAAGCATTTGAACCTTATTCCTATCTCTTCTTTATACCTCTTGGAAAATTCTCTTATCCAGTTTAAGCTTCTAACTGTGAAGGTTTCATCTCTTAGATCAAAAACTCCAATAGAGTGGAATCTTTCTTTTAGTCTTTTTAATTCTTTAATCACATAATCAACAGAATGTGTTCTTAACAAATCCCCTTTCCCCTTGTATAATTCCCTCATAATGTTATTGGTGCAATAAGAACATGCCTGCGGACATCCTCTTTCTGTCTGGAAGAATATCATGCCTCCAAGATGCTTCTCTTCAAATGGAATTAATTTTCCTTTTTCAAGAACTAATTGATCTTCAATATCATAGTCAGGATGAGCAAGTTCATCTAAGTCATGGACAGGCGGGCCTACAGGATTAATAAATTCTTTTCCATCCTGCCTAACCCATAAATTCTTTATTTTTGTAATATCCTTTTCATTTGCAATGTTATTTGCCAACTCTATTATGGCGCTTTCTGCTTCTCCAATTGCTAGAATGTCACAGTATTGGAAGCATCTTTGAGGGAAAAATGTAGGATGAGGGCCTCCCCAAACTACTGGAATTTTTTTCTGCTGGAATAAGTCTATCAGCTGTTTTGCCCTTCCTGTAGTGGACTCCATAGCACCAATACCTATTAATTTAGAACCTTCTGCTGCTTTTTCAACTTGTTTTAGCTCAAGTCTGGTATAAACTCTAGCATAATCCTCTACAAGAGGCAGAAATATCATTAAAACTTCATGCCCTTCTCTTTCCAGGCAGGCAGACAATGTCCTAAGCCCCTGGTCTGCCGGAAATGTAGAAGTGGAGATTAGTGTGATTTTCATAGATAACACCATTGTTATAGCTATACGGTTAATTTATATAGCTTTTGGAAAAAATTGAAATGGTCAGAGCACCAAAGAAGCTAATCCTAAGAATGCAAAGAATCCAAGAACATCTGTTGCTGTTGTAATGAATATAGTTGCGGATGATGCCGGATCCTTCTTGAAATGCTTCATAACTAAAGGAACAATGGCTCCGAAAAAACCTGCTATCATCATATTAAAAATGATAGCTGCTCCTGTAATTATTCCGAGGATAAGACTTTGATTGAAAATAAAAGCAACTGCTGCAACTAAAATACCATTGATTATTCCATTTATTCCTCCCGCTATAATCTCGTTCGCTATTACCTTTTTTGCGGTTTTTAATTCAATCTCTCTTAATGCTAAACCTCTGACCACAACTGCTAAGGTTTGTGTACCTGCATTTCCCCCCATCCCTGCAACTACCGGCATATATGCTGCTAGCAAAACAAAAGAGGATATTGTATCCTTAAATAAACCGACTACTGAAGCTGCAATGAAGGCAGTTACTAAGTTTAATATCAACCATTTATAACGGTGTTTTACTTTCTTGTAGATTGGATCGTGAACATTTTCTTCTTCACTAACGCCTGCTGATTCGTATAGCTCCCTTGTGGACTCTTTATTCATCAGCTTAACGACATCATCTGAGTAAATCACTCCTAGAACTTCTTTAGTGTCATCTAAAACCACTATCTTATTGCCTAAATTTTTTTTGAAGATCCTTAGAACTCTTAATTCATCTTTGTCATGACTCACTATTGGAACCTTTTGAATGAAGTTCGTGATCTTTTCCTTTTTCTTATGCAAAGCAAAAACGTGACCTGGAAGCTCGCCAACCAAGGTATCTTGCTTGGTTACTGCTAGAATTGTTGGAAACTTCCCAGTTCTTTTTTCATGCTCCTGTGTAATGGTCGATACCTGACTGAAGGTTAAGTCACTGCTCACCTTGATATAATCTAGGCTCATCATTCCTGCAGCTGTTTTAGGGTTAAACTTTAACAAGAATTCTACCTTCTTCTTTGTTTCTGAACTTAGTTCAGAGATGATATTCTTTCTTTTCTTTTGATCTTGAATATTTTGAAGGAGGTCTGTGCTCTCATCAGGAGCAAGATAGTTTAGTATGTTTATTATCTCTTCTGTGTTTAGCTGGTTCAGAAGTTTTTGTTGAACAGCCTTAGATAATCCTAACAAGATAAAACCTCTTTTTTCTATGGGGATTTCTTTAAGAAGGGATTTTTTAGGGGAAGATATTAATTTATAAGAGATGTCGTTTGTTGCTACTGTTTTCTTCATCTTCAAAAAAAATATCGACCTCTTTTTGTCAGTTTATACTTCTAAGCCGAATACAATCTCCTTATCAGAAAGAACTAGCTTATATATCTTTATGTTTTGAATGCCACTCCCAAGCACTTTTGATTATATCCTTGATGTTATGCTTAGCCTCCCATCCTAACTCTTTCTTGGCTTTGATAGGGGATGCTACTAACTCCGGAGGGTCTCCCGGCCTTCTTGCTTCTTCCACTACCTTGATATCTTTACCAGATACTTCTTTGCATATATCTATCACTTCTTTCACAGAGGTTCCTTTCCCTGTTCCTAGATTGTACACCCCTGATTTTTCTACCCATAGGGATTTTAGTGCTAAAATATGAGCAGAGGCTAGATCAAGAACATGTATATAATCACGTATACATGTGCCATCTTTAGTAGGATAGTCTGTTCCAAAAACCTTGACATGATCTTTTTTACCTAATGCTACTTCTAATACTAAAGGAATTAAATGAGTTTCAGGATTATGTTTTTCTCCTATTCCAAAAGCAGCTCCTGCAGCATTAAAATAACGTAAAATAACATAATTCATTCCCTGAATTTGTGAGGATTCAAGAACCTGCTCAAACATCCGTTTAGACAACCCATAATAATTGACAGGATTTGTAGGATGTGTCTCGTCTAGAGGGAGTTTCTCTGGGATACCGTATGTTGCACATGTGCTTGAGAATACAATATTTTTTACATTAAATTTTAACATAGTTTTTACCAGGTTTATTCCGCCTGCCAGATTGTTATGGAAATATTTTACAGGATTTTCCATTGACTCTCCGACTAAGGCATATGCTGCGAAGTGGATTACAGCGTCTATTTTATGAGAAATAAAAACTTTCTCAATATCGCTAAGACTTGCAAGATTTCCCTTAAATAAATGAATATTTTCTGGAAGAAATTCTTTATGACCATTTTCCAGACTATCTAAGACTATAACATCAAATCCTTGATTAACTAACTCATGTACAGTATGACTGCCAATGTACCCTGCTCCACCTGTAACTAGTATATTCATTTTAAACTCCTGACAGCATTTAATACATCGTTAACTTGGATTGCCTTCATGCATTCCATAAACCTTTCTCCTTTCAGATAACAGTCTGATTTCATGCAGGATGTATGAGCCTCAGTCTTGAAGACTACTCTGTGATTGTTTGAATAAGGGTGCCATATCCTCGGGGTTCCTGCTCCAAACAAGGCTACGACAGGAACATTAAATCCTGCTGCAACATGCATTGTGGAAGTGTCTATACTAATAACAAATTCAGCATTTTTAACTATTGCAAAAAATTCTTTCATAGTTGTTCCTGATATGTTGTGTATTTTAGTTTTGCATAAATCAATTATCTTCTGATTGTTTTCATAATCTTCTTTCATTCCTGTGATTATTGCTTCTGTTTTATACTCATTATTCAAGATATCAACAGTTTCTGCAAATCTTTCAGGAATCCACTCTCTGTTTTGTGCATGCCGTGATGTGTTGTGTATAACAAAATATTTTTTTGGCAATTTTTTCTTCATTGAAGATTCAACTTTTTTATCAGTGTATAACTCTAAATATTTTGTATTTGGATAAACACCTATAGTTTTAACAACATCCAGATTATCATCTACTTTATGTTTTATTTTATAAGTCGGCAATGTCTTTCTATGCAGAAATAATCCTTTGTTCTCCAATAAGCCTACTTTTGTGCAACCAATCCTAAAAGGAATCCTGGCTTTAAACAGCATTTTACTTACTCTGAATGTCCCATTATGCAGTATCACAGCTAAGTCGTATTTTCCTCTTAATTCCCTTGTCCATTTTTTGAAGTTATAATCAAATTGGAGAATCTCATTCAGATGGGGGTTTCCGTATAAAACATCCTTCATGGATTCTGGAACAAGTATGTCTATTTTAGCTTCTGGAAATTTCTGCTTTAGGGCTTTTATTGTTGGTGTCGTGACTATCATGTCCCCAATGAATTTTAACTCTATTATCAATATTCTTTTTGGAGTCTTAAATCCCTTAAACTTAAATGGAAACATGTAAATGTAGTCAAGGCAGTAGTCTAAAAGCCACAATGAGTTTCTCAAGAAATCCTTAAAAGGGGTTATCCTGTTTACCATATAGACTAACCTACACATAAATTTAAATAGCTTTTTAGAGAGTTTTAAGCATATGAGGATCCTGATAATAAATGACACCTGTAAAGAGGTGGGGGGAGCAGAAACTTACATATTTGGGATTATCAAACTATTAAGGGAGCAGGGTGACGAGGTGTTCCTTTTTAGCTATGACGATGAAAGGAAAGAAGATGAATATTCATTAGTAATGAAACACCCCAAGAAAAAAGCAAGATTTTTTATGAACAAGTTTGGTTTTAGCAGGAGGGTGTATAAGGAACTAACGAACTATATAAAAAGAATAAATCCTGACTTGATCCATGTGCATAACAATTATGTCTATTCTAATTCTGTGCTATTAGCTTTAAAGAAATCCAAGAAGCCGGTTATACACCATGTTCATGATTGGGGATTAATATGCCCTACTTCGTGGAGTGTTTACAAGAAATCTCTAAAGGTTTGCAAGTCTGTGGAAGGAATACAATTCAAATGCCTGAGAAAAGGATGTTTGCCTTTCCATCATTGGGTTTCTACTTACTTAAGGAATAAAATAAGAATAAAATTAGAGAGAAATGTTGTTGATTTATTTATTTCTCCTAGTATAAGATTAAGAGATTACTTAAAAGACCATAATATGGGTCCTGTAATATGGCTGCCTCAGTTTATCGAATTTGAAGATGTGAAAATAACAATGCCCAGGAACAATATTGTGTTATATGTTGGAGCCTTAAGCAAAAATAAAGGTGTGGAGTACCTGGTTAAAGCTTTCCCCCTGATAAAAAGAAGGGTAAGGGGGGTTAAACTGTATATAGTGGGGGATGGACCTGAGAAAGCTGCTTTGGAAGGATTGACTAAGGAGATGAAAGTTGAGAAAGATGTTACCTTTTTTGGAAAAATCCCGCATGATAAAGTTGTGCAGCATTATAAAAAAGCAAAAGTACTGGTAATGCCGAGTATTTGGATGGAGAATAGTCCTTTTGTGCTATATGAGGCCATGAGCCTTGGAAAACCAATTGTAGCTACAAAGAGAGGAGGGATAGTTGATTTAGTGAGAAATAATGTAAATGGGTTTATTGTTAAGGCTACAGATTCTGAGGCTTTAGCTAAGAAAACCGTTAAAGTTTTAAAGGATGCCAGACTACAAAAAGAATTCTCCCATAACTCACAAAAGATAATTAATGAAGAATTTACAACTAAAAAGCATTTGAAATACCTAAACAATCTTTATAGGAGTGTAATTGAGAAAAAGAGGTAAAATGAAAGTCTTGATAATCAACCCGCCTTTGACTGCAAAAGAACAAGCCAGAGATTTTGAAGCTGCAGTAAATGTGCTTCCACCATTAGGGATAGCTTACATAGCTGCTGTTTTAGAAAAAGATAAGTTTGATGTTACAGTCATAGACAGCATTCCTACAAAAACCTCTCATTCTGAAATAAGAAGTCTGATAGAGAAAGAAAAACCAGAGATGATTGGGATTGCAGCCACTATCCTACAAGTAGAAAGTGCTAATTTGATTGCTAAAAATGCAAAAGAAGTCTCTCCAAAGTCCGTTATCGTAATTGGGGGGCCCCATGTTGCTACAATGCCTGAAAGGGTTTTGAAGGAAAGCCAATTTTATGAGCTGGGTGTTACTGGAGAAGCAGAGTATACATTTAGAGAAATTGCTAGGAAGATAAGGAAAAAAGATTTTAATTTCAAAGAGGTACAAGGATGCTATTCTAAAGGAAGTAAGGGAAAAATTTATTTCGGAGGGATAAGGCCTTATATTGCTAACCTTAATGAACTGCCATTCCCTGCCAGACATTTACTTCCTCCTCTAGAGTTATACAACCCAAGCCCCATTACATACAAGAAATTCCCAGTAGGAACAATGATGTCAAGTAGAGGCTGCCCTGCACAATGCACATTTTGCGACAGAAGCGTATTTGGAAACTGGACAAGACAAAGAGACCCTATCAATGTAGTTGATGAGATGCAGGAATTAGTTGAGGTTTATGGTGCCAAGGAAATAAAGTTTTATGATGATACTTTTACAATAAATCCAAAAAGAGTTCTACAGATATGTGATGAGATAAAGAAAAGAAAACTGAATGTTACATGGTCATGTTTAACAAGAGTTAGTAATGTCAATAAAGAGATTTTAGAAGCCATGCATTCATCTGGGTGCTGGCATGTGTTGTATGGGATTGAAAATGGAAATCAGCATATGCTTGATTATATCAAGAAAGGGACTAACTTAAACCAGATAAGGGATGCTGTAAGGTGGGCCAAAGAAGCTGGACTAAATGTCAGAGGATCTTTTATCTGCGGGCTGCCGGGAGAAACTAAAGAAACGATAGAGAATACTGTGAAGTTTGCATTGGGTCTTGGGTTGGATGAAGCTAATTTTTACACTCTAGTGTTGTACCCTGGAAATGAGCTTTACCATATGTTAAAGAAGGAAGGGAAGATAAGGCATGAAAATTACAAGGATTATAATCCTTTAGCGTATGATGATAATGCAGTCTTGGCCTATGTTCCAGAGGGCATGGAAGAAAAAGAGTTAAAGAGCATAATTAAAAAAGCGCATAGAAGATTTTACTTCAGACCTGCCTATATTGCGAGACAGGTGATGCAGATAAGAAGCAAAGAAGATGTAAAGAGATATTGGTATGCTGCTAAAGCCCTATTCAAGCTGAATTATGCTTCTGGATAAGATTTTAAGCTTTTTTGATTTTTTTATATTATGAAAATTGTACATGTTACAGGGTATTTCCAGCCTGAGCTGGGGTATGAGGAATATTACCTGGCTTTAAATCAAAAAGAGTTAGGACATGATGTTTATGTCGTAACAACTGATAGGGTCCCAAAAATTCCAGGTGTTAAGCTAGAAGGTTCAAGGGAAAGTGAGTTTAAAGGGGTAAAAATTTACAGGTTACCGGTCCTATTTGAAATTAAAGGTTTTTTGATTGTTACGGGCGTTAAGAAACTTTTGAAAGAGATTAAACCTGATGTAGTACATGTGCATGAGCCAAGGCAGTTTATCTCTGCAATGCCTGCATTTTACAAAGATGAGTTAAAATACAAGTTAGTGGCGGACCAGCATGACTATGATATCTTTCCAACCTTCAAAGCAATATTAACAACAAAACTGTTAAGAAAACCAATTTGTGTATATACTTTTAACAAGGCTGATAAAATAATCTCTACTAACCCCGAAGCAGGAGATTTTTTAATGAGGGTGTATGGAATTAAAAAAGAGATAATCAAGTCAAGCTTGGGGGCGGATATTGAGCATTTTAAATTTAATCAAGAAAAAAGAAAGAAGATAAGGAAGAAATTAGGAGTTGGAAGAGAGGTCTTAATTATTTCTGCAGGACATGTAGGCAGAAATAAGAAGATTGAGTTATTAATTAATGCTTTTTCAGGAATTAAAGGTGCCAAGCTGGCCATTCTTGGCGGAGGAGATGAGGAGTACTTGAATGAGCTGAAAGAGATGTCTAAGATGATGGATGTTATTTTTTTAGACAGGGCTTCTCAAAAAGAAATGCCTTACTATTATTCTGCTGCGGATATTGGGGTTTGGCCCTCAAGAGCAACAATAACTATTGTAGAAGCTATGTCCTGCAGCCTCCCAGTTATAATCCCCAATAGAAAGGTTGTTAATCATTTTCTACAATATGGGGGAGGATTAAGTTTTGAGCTAGGAGAAGTGAAACAGCTTAGAGAAAAAATAGAATTCTTAGTTAATAATAAAAAGGAAAGAAGTAGATTGTCTAAAGAGGCAAGGAAAACTGTTGAGGAAAATTTCAGCTACAGAAAAATAGCAGAGAATTTAATAAAAATTTATAATTTGTAAATAACATATTCTCCGTTTTCGTACACAATTTTTAAGTCTAGGGTTTTAGGTTTTTCGACTATGGTATGGGTCACACCATATTTTTCTTTTGCTATCTTTAAATCATATTCATTTAAGTTTTCATATCCTTTTTTACATTCTTCCACTAATTCTGCTCTTGAATTAAAATTAAGCTTATGCTTACATACAAATTCAAATCTTTCAACTGCCTTTGTTACATAGGCTGTGCTGTAGGCTCCTACTCCTGAAGTTTTCCAGTTAATGAATTCACTTCGTTCAGAGAAGAAAGTAAAGCCCTGACTGAATGTTGGTGTAATGAATAATGAGTCTTTGGGTGTTAACTCTTTTGCTTTTATTGAAATTTTTTCCCAAGATGTTAACTCTTTATCTACATTTACCTCAGAGAAAATTCCTTTTTGAGCTCCTGCAAAGAAAGGTGTAACGGCAATTAGAACAAAAAATGCTGCCATTCCCAATGCTAAAACTTTTCTAGATTCTTTTGACTTTAAGGAATTTATTATATAGTTTATTACATAGATGAATGCTACCACTCTAAAAACTACTAATCCTCTAAAGAAACTTGCCTGGATTATTGATTTTACTGGGAATATCTCTGTAAATACAAACCCGATAATGAATAATAACAAACTTCCTAAAGAGAATAAAACTATTTTTTTATGCATGCTACTTTCAGGTTTGTACTTAAATGATATAATAAACATTACAATTAAAATAAAAAATAAGAGATAACTTATAAAACTCCATGATAAGGGAAAGAAATGGTCTGCTATTCTTATCCAGATAAAGTAAAGCCACTGGTCCAAATTAAAAGATTCTGAAGATACTGCTAAAAAAGATTTTATGAATAACGGCAATGAAATTATAATGTATATCAAAGAAGAGTATATTACTTTTTTGTTTATTTCTTTTAGATTAAACAAAAAATAAAATACATACAGCAAAGCAACAAAAAAAGAAGTGGTTATATGCAGATAGACTCCTATTGCCAGAAGCATTGAGGATATTATGTATTCCTTTCTTAAAAAAAAAGCAACAGAAAATAAAATTAGTGGGACTGCTAAAAAGAAGAAAGATACCATTCTGTCCAGAATGCTGAAACTGGCTATGTTTAACAAACCTCTTATTAAAATAACAGTAATTACAGAAAGGTAAGCAACTAGTTTATTCTTAAACAAAACATAGGCTAAAAAGAACACCGACAATATTAATAATATCCTGGTTAGTACGTAAATAAAGAAAAATAGGGGGTTTTTATCAATAATTTTTGATAATTCTCCTAACAGAGTGTACATTGGCACTGGGACACCTGGAAGAGTTTCTGATATTAGGATATCTTTTGAGTAAAGCTCTGGATCATTCTGAAATTTTACCAGAGATAGATATGTAATCTCATCTGAATGCACGGACTCGTAGCCGACATTGAAGATAGAAAACAAAGTTGTAACTATGACAAAGGCGAATAAAATCAAAGAGTCTCTTCTTTTCATACATTCATGAGTGCCGAAAAATTTAAAAACAATCCTAAGTCTATGATACACAGCGTTTTTTGGGCGTTATAAAATGAAAGAGCTAATTATGATTTATCCCAAGATTGGGGTGTATGGGACTATTATTGTAGATTTACCTCTTGCCTTAATTCATGCTGCCAGGGTTGCTCATTCTAAAGGATACAAGATTAAGATTATTGACTGTAGGATTGATAAAGATTGGAAAAAGACATTATTAAAATCTTTAAAAGATAAGCCTTATGCTGTTATGGTTTCAGCTATGACCGGAAAACCAATACATTATGCTTTAGAGGTTTCTAAATTTGTAAAAGAAAATTCAGATGTTTTGGTTATATGGGGAGGAATACATTCCACACTGCTCCCTATGCAAACCTTAGAACATCCTTTAATAGACGCAGTAGTGCAGGGGGATGGAGAAATAACCTTGTATGAGACATTAGAAGCGCTTGATAAAGGAAAGTCATTTCATGGAATATTGGGATTACATTTTAAAGATAAAAATGGAAAATTAATACAAAACCCTAACAGACCCCCTACAGATTTAAATTCCCTGGAAGATGAAATTCCGCCTTACGATTTAGTTGATATTAAGAAGTACAAGAGAGCTGGATTTAATGAAACTTCTTTTTCCATATTAACAAGCAGCGGATGCCCGCATAGATGTACTTTCTGTCACGTTCCTGCAACAGACAGTAAATGGATTCCTGAAAATGTTGATAGAACTATTAGGCATATAAAGTATGTGATGGAGAAGTTTAATCCGGATTATCTTTATATTAATGATAATGATTTTTTTGTAAATTTAAAGAGGGCTGAGGCTTTATTTGAAGCAATGAAGAAAGAAAAAATAGATGTAGTTGTTGGGTTCAGAGGGACAAGAATAGATGAACTAATAAGGGCTGATCATAAATTATTTAGTTTGATGGAGGATGTTGGAGTTAGGGAACTGCATATTGGAATTGAATCTGGATCACAAAGAATACTAGATTTTATTAAGAAAGATATTAAGGTTGAGGATGCAATAACTGTTAACAGAAGACTAGTAAACCATCCAAAAATAAGGCCTTCATATAACTTCTTTACGGGGGTGCCTGGAGAAACAGACCATGATTTACAATTAACAACAAGTCTCGTTTTGCGGTTACTAAGGGAAAATCCATATGCCCAAATAAGCAGCATGACTGAATTTGCCCCTTATCCTGGAACTGAGCTTTATGATATAGCAATAAAGAATGGTTATAAGCCCCCAAAAACATTGATGGAATGGGCGGATTTGGATCCTGGAACTGCAGCTGAGAAATGCCCATGGATAACTTTGGAAAGAAAACAGCTGATGGATGTATTATATTTAGCCGCTTTATTTATAGACAAGAAAATAGAGTGGCACTTTCTATCGAATAAACCCCATTTTTTCCTTTTCAGAAATATGTCTAAGGTTTATAGACCCTTTGCAAAATTGAGAATGAAGCATCACATCTCTGTGTTACCTGTAGAGGTACATTTAAAAAACTTGTTCTATAAATACTTAGAGAAGAATTATGCCTGATTCTGAGTATTACAAAAACAGACTATCTTTTGATAGCGGAAGAGACAAAGTGTGGATAGAGGTAGCTAGATTTTTACAGAAGTATGTTCCTAAAGATGCTGTAGTTCTTGATATTGGAGCCGGATACTGCTCGTTTATTAATAACATCAAAGCGAAAGAAAAACATGCCCTAGACTTGTACAAGGGATTTGTTAAATATGCGTCTAAGGAAGTTAAACCAGTAGTTGGCAACTGTACTGACTTAAGTAATTTTAAAAACAATTCATTTGATGTTGTGTTCTCCAGCAATCTTTTTGAACATTTGACACAAGAAGAGGCCAAAAAAACATTAAGAGAGGTATTTAGAGTTCTAAAGTCTGATGGAAGGATTATTGTTGTGCAGCCTAACTTTAGATATTCCTATAAAGACTATTTTGATGATTACACCCATAAGACAATTTATACTGATAATGGCTTGTCAGATCTAATAAAGAGACATGGTTTCAAAATTATAAAAAGGGAAAATAGATTTTTGCCTTTTTCATTAAAATCCAGACTTCCAAAATTCGGATTTTTAATTAGAATGTATCTAATGTCTCCATTCAAACCTTTAGCCAAACAGATGTTACTGATAGGAGAGAAGAAAAATGTGGAAGGGTAAAACAGTATCTTTGGTTTTTCCTGCTTACAATGAGGAAGAGGGAATTAAAAAATCAATAGATGATTTCTCGAGTACGGGGGTAATTGATGAAATTGTTGTAGTAAATAACAATTCAACAGATGGCACTGTTGAAGAAGCAAAGAAAACAAATGCAAGAATCGTGAATGAGTACAATAAAGGGTATGGACATGCTGTGCAAAGAGGATTGAGGGAGGCTGCTGGTGATTATATAATAATGTCAGAACCTGAAGGCACTTTTGTTGGGAAAGATGCTATAAAATTACTAACTTATATGGATGATGATTTTGATGCTGTATTTGGCACTAGAACTTCGAAAGAGTTGATTTGGTCTGGTGCAAAAATGAGTTGGTTTTGGAGACTTGGAAACTGGTTCCTGGGAAAAGTTATAGAATATTTATTCAACGGCCCCTGCCTTACAGATGCTGGTGGAGGAATGAAATTATTTAAAAAAGAGACGATAAGGAAAATACAGGATAAATTTACAGTTGGAGGGAGCCATTTTGGCCCTGAAATAATGATACTTTTAATCAAAAATAAGTTTAAAGTTGTTGAGATTCCAATAAACTATAGGGAAAGGTTAGGAAGGTCAAAAATTAGTGGTTATTTCTGGAAAGCGCTGATACTGGGATTTCAAAATTTATATCTAATCTTCAAATACAGGCTTGGTTTGGTAAGGCCGAAGAAGTTTAGGTAACTTTTATAAATTTATGGCCTGGTATAAGATTATGTCTATCGTTGCTAATGTGAAAGTTGATGATTCTGCTGTTGAAGCTGTTGGTAGAGTTATGGAGTTGGCCAACTGGAAAAAATACATAAAGAAAGATGGAATTGTTTTGAAAGTTAATGCTGTGTGGGATAGAATTATGCCATGCTGCACTACCACTCCCATGGTTATAGATGGGGTTATTACGCAGTTAAAAAAAGCAGGTTTTAAGGATATTACAATCGCAGATGGTAATACCCCTGCCTATATGAATGCTGAGAAATCCTTTGCGGTTCTTGGGATAAATAATGTTGCTAAGAAGCATAATGTTAAAGTCATTAATTTAAGCCACGGAAAATTTATTCCTATGAAAATCAAAGGGAAAGTTGTAAGGGATATAAGGCTAAGTGAAACCCTTCTTAATGCCAATCATATTATTACTTTGCCTGTTATGAAAACTCACGGCATAACTAAAATTACTGGTGCAATAAAAAATCAGTGGGGATGTTTGCCAGATATAAGGCACACTTTTCATGTGCATGTTAATACTGTTTTGGCAGACATAAATGAATTCTTTAAACCAAAGCTTACTTTTGCAGTTATGGATGCTATATTTGCAATGGAAGGAGAAGGTCCGAAATCCGGAGATCCAGTTGTTGTTGGGCATGTTCTTGCTTCTAATGATATAGTTTCATTAGATAGCGCTGCAGCAGAAATTATGGGATTCAATCCTGATGAGATAGAGCAAATAGTATCTTTAGAAAATAGAGGTATCGGAGAGAGAAATTTCAAAGTTGTTGGTGATCCTCTGCCTAAGCACAATTTCAAGAAAGCTCAGCAGAATCTTGCTATAACTGTTGAGATGAAGCTAAGGCATACTCCTTTTGAGAATTTTGTCTTCAAAACTTCTTTTTTTGAATTTTTAAGAGTTGTAACTAAAATATACTATGATATATGGTTTGAGTTAAAGGGAAGAAAACATTCCAGAGAAATGATGAGAACGAAATATGGTAGGATGTGGAGTTCTTATCTTAAGTAACTTTTTTTAACAAGTAATTTCCTAAAGCAAGATAGTCCATTCCTGAAACCATAAATGTCCTTATTGCGTCTCTTGGTGTTAAGACTATTGGTTCATTATTATCGTTAAAAGAAGTGTTTAATAAAACAGGAATTGAGGTTTCTTTTTCAAATTCTTTGATTAGCCTGTAATAACGAGGATTTACTTCTTTCTTCACTGATTGCACCCTTACAGTATTATCTACATGGGTTGCTTCTGCGATCTCTTTTCTTTTCTCTTTTTTAACTGTAAATGTTAGTATCATAAACGGACTGTCGTGGGCATCTTCAACATAGTCTTTCATTGACTCGGCAAGCATTGATGGAGCAAATGGCCTCCAGGAATTTCCGCTAAAAACAATCTTTTCTCCTCTTTTTACACATAAAATATGGTATTTGGGGACTGTCACACAATACACTTTCCCTTTATAAGACACTAACTTAGATTGATTTTTTCTTACAAAAGAGATTTTGCTGCCTTTGTTTAGCCTTACATAGTATTTATCTTGACGGCTTTGGTCCCTTACCTTCTCTTTAGAGGTTGTCACACTATATCCTAACTTAATTCCTAACTCCTGGATATTGTCCGCTAGCTTTTTACTAATAGTGGTATACTTGTATTGCTTTGGCCTATAAGTTCCATCGCCACGCATGAGTGCATCAAATAATATTTTTAATTGCCTCTCAGACAGATGGAGTAATCCTCTTGGTATGAATTTGTCTTTTGCCTTACCAAACTGTTCTAAGTATCTATAGAGTTGTTTATCATACGTTCTAAAACTTTTTGCGGTATAGCCCCACTTGCAAAATCCCATCTTATTCAAACATTTTTCAATTCGCTTATAAGACTTAGACTTTTTGTACTGAGATATATATATTCCATAATGACCATTGTGATAAGTAAAAGAACCTTCCGATAGATAGTACCCTAAAAACTCCAACCACAAATCCATTGTAATCTTGCTAATTTGCGGCCTATTATCATATTTACTTTTTTTTATCTTGGGCAATATAAAATATTTTTTTTCTTTTCCTTTCCATTTATCTATTGCTTTTATCTGAAAATTTTCTTTTCCTATTAGATTAATTGCAGTTTCAAATCTAAATTTCTGCTTAAGATGATGTCCTCTGCTATGGTTTTTTATTCTTTTTGCCCATACTTTATGATTTGTGGTAACCATTAAATCAATTCTTTTATTTTTAAAATATACCATTTTATCTTTACATTCATATTCTGTTTTTTTGGTTATTTTTTGATATTCTAATTCATTGTTTTTTGGGTTTAGGGTAGCTACTTCTTCGTTTCCTTCTAAATATTTAAATAATTTCCATCCTTCTTTAGTTAAAATTTCAGTCTTTTCGTCATAGCACTCTCTATGCTTAACTTCTTTGTTAATTTTTTCTTTCATCCCCTTCTTTCCTGGATGCCCTAAGATG
>Ga0209518_1002046_pt1 | contig 19852 bp, 16 predicted proteins | sample RifGroB1_FD_183993 | JGI IMG/M metagenome (GOLD analysis project Ga0209518, IMG submission 183993) | Groundwater microbial communities from Rifle, Colorado, USA - Groundwater B1 (SPAdes) (version 2) | ecosystem: Environmental > Aquatic > Deep subsurface > Groundwater | place: Rifle, Colorado...
TCACGGAGGACTCCCCCCTTGTCCTTAAAGACTTAAGGATAAGGGGGTTAGGGGGTTTGGATTTGCCACCCTCAGGAAAATCTGAAATAAAGAATATTCGATTAAAACGAGAAATGGATTAATAAGAGAAATAAGAAAACGATAGGTTAGAAAAACTTGCAAATAAAATAACCCAAAAAATACTGCCACAGAAAAAAATCCCTCTCGATTTTCTTAATATTATTTGTTTTAACGCTTTGTTTACAGTAATTTTTTATAATAGAAAAGATATGAAATTTTTTTGAGGAATAACTCTAAAATCATCGAGGAGGAAAAATGAAAAAACTAATTATTGTGGTGGGAATAGTTATTTCTTTTTTCGGCTGCGGACCGAATATCAAGCCTGAAGAACTGGATGCATTGAAAAAACAAAGAGCGGATCTTGAAGACGCTTTGGATAAGAAAGAAAAAGAAGCTTCTGCATTCCAGGAAGAAGTGAATCTGATGAAAAACCAGATTGCCCAGCTGAGCGATGAAAAAAAGACGCTGGAATCCACTATGAGCAGCGAAAAAGATACTCTGGCTGCCAATATGATGAAATTAAAAGAAAGTATTAAAGAAAAAGAAAATATGATTACTGAAAGAGAGGTGAAAATTAAAAACCTTGAATCAGAATTAGCATTGAAAAATCAAAATCTTTTCAAGAAAGACGATGAAATTGATAAAAAAGACAATGAAGCCAGCGCTTTGAAAAAAGAAATTGAAAACTTGAAAACTGAAATTGCCAAACTGAAAGAATCAAATGCCAATCTCTCAAAATCCATGAATTCTGAAAAAAATCAACTCAGTGATGAAATTGCAAGACTTCAAAATCAAATCAAGGAAATGGAAAATAAAAATAATGATCTTCTAAATCAAATCAAGGAAAAAGAAAATTCGATTGAAGAACTGAATCAGAAAATTGCATCGCTTTCAGAAGAAGAGTCGAAAAAAATCAAGCAGAAAGAAGAAGAAATTGCCAAGCTGAAAAACACTTACGGGGATCTTTTATCCGAGCTGAAAGAAGAGATTAACCGGAAAGAAATCACAGTAACCCAGCTGAAAGATAAACTGACGATTAATATGGTGGATAAAATCCTTTTTGATTCGGGAAGCGCAGAAATCAAAAGAAAGGGAAAAAGAGTTTTGGCTTCAGTGGCAAAGATTCTGAAAAGTATTAAAGATAAACAAATTATTGTTGAGGGGCACACGGATAATGTACCAATCAGCGCAGTGTTAGCCTATAAATTTCCTTCCAACTGGGAATTGTCATCTGCCAGAGCAATATCGGTGGTACGCTTTCTTCAGCAAAACGGGATAGATCCTAGTTTTTTAGGCGCTACAGGATATGGCGAGTTTAGACCGATTTCTCCCAATGATACAGAAGATAACAGGGCAATGAACCGGAGAGTGGAAATTATTCTGATTCCGATTTTAAAAACTGAGGAAATGAGTTCTCAATAAGTATAAAACTAGGGCTGGAAATAGTTTCCAGCTCTTATTCCTCTATTTTTATACGGGTTTTTTCATAGATTTTATTTTGAACAAAAATATCTAAAAGTTCTTTATCAATATGATTATCTTTTACTTCCATTTCAAGGATATGAATCGCTTTTTCTACAGGAAGCGCTTTTTTATAGGGGCGGTCGGATGCGGTCAGGGCATCGTAGATATCGGCAATAGCCATAATTTTTCCCTGTACAAGGATATCTTTATCAGAAATCCCTCTCGGATAACCCTTTCCATTGATTTTTTCATGGTGGGAATAGGCTATTTCAGGAATATTCTTCATTTCGCTGGTCCATGGAATGTTTTTCAGGAATCCGTAAGTATGAAGAACATGGCTTTCTATTTCTTTTCTTTCCTCGTCGCTTAAGCTTCCCTTTGGGATTTTTAATTTTTTCAATTCTTCAGGTGTCAGAAGTTTATCGGTTTCTTCACACTCATTCGAACAACTGATTTTTTCGATTTCTTCCAGAATGCCAAAATCCTCACTTTTTAAAACAGTCGGTTCGTTGATTCTTTTGATTTCCTCAAGGTAATGATCCAGTTTTTGAAGGCTTTCATTTGTTTTCTGATCAATCTCAAGGGATTTTTTTTCGAATTCCTCACGGTTTTCAATTTTTGCTGTTGCCAGTTTTTCATTTTGAGCTTGAATGAGTATATTTTGCCTGGCAAACGCAAAACGGTAGGAAATAGCCTGGAGCTCATCCGGGTAAAGCTTTTTTGCTTTAATTAAAACATCTTCTCTGACTCCTACTTTTCCAAAATCATGGAGAAGTCCTGAGTATTCAAGTTCTTTAATCTGTTCAGGGCTAAAATAAGTATCTTTGTATTTTCCCGAAGTGGTTTCTGAAACCGCTTTCGCAAGTTCGACCGAATAAAACGCCACTCTTTCCGAATGACCGCTGGTAGTCGGATCCCGGCTTTCAATCGCTTTGGTGCTGGCTTTGATAAATCCTTCAAAAAGTTTTTGAATACTGTCATAAAGCATTGTATTTTCTAAAGCGACCGCTGCTTGTGAGCCTAAAGCCGACACAGTGCGTTCATCAATTTCATTAAAAGGCACCACAAATTCTTCAAAGTCGTTTTTATCTTTTAAAACAACATCAATGTGCTTTCTTTTATTGATCAGCTGAATAACGCCGATTGCCTCGTCTTTCCGGTTGAGCATGGGAAAAGTCAGAATACTTTTGGTGATATAATTATATTTTTCATCAAAACTCTTGCTGTGAAGAAATTCTTCCGATTCAGGAATACTGTAGGAATCTTTAATATTGAGAATTTTATGAGTGATGGCAACATATCCGGCAAGACTTTTTTTATCCAGAGGCATAGTGAATGGAACTGACTGAATATTGAGTGAAAAATTTTGATTGACCATAAAACGGAGAATTTTTTCATTCTGATCTTCAGGGTTATCGTCCAAAAGGTAAAGGGTTCCGGCATCGGCGCCCGTTGTATCGATACAAAGCCTGACAATAATATTTAAGAGCATATTTCTGTCTTTTTGAGTGGACATTGCCAGTCCGACAGCTTGGAGTTCGTCAATTTTATCTTCTGCGATAATCAGTTCTTTTTCGGTCTGTTTTAATTTTTTGATTTGATCGAGAGTATTAAAAACATTGGAAACTGTTTTGATAAATGCGCTTTTCGGATAGGCGGGATGAATGTACTGGTAAATTAAATTCTCAGGTATATTAAAATGATTGTTTTCATCGGCAAGGACAAGCAGGCTTTCTTGTTTAAGAATTGAAAAAAGACTTGTATTTTCAGGATGAAGAAAAAAACTTTTATCAATGATAAAAACATTGTTATTTTTTTTATTGATAGACTGGATATCGATTTTTTGAAAAGGGATTTGAGTGACTTCTTTTTTTTGGATAACAGGCTCTAAAAAATCAATAGAAAGTGTTTCCGGATAAAAAAGAATGTTTTGAATATTAAAATCTTCCATTTGTTTTGCTCTATTTTATTTTCATTTAATTTTTAAATTTAATGATATTAACTCTATATAGAAAGCAAAAAAAAAGAATTGTCAAGAATATTTTTGAATAATTCCAATTGCAGCCTTGATTCCGTCTGCGGCCGAACTGATAATTCCCCCGGAAAAACCGCTTCCTTCACCTGTAATATAAAGATTTTCAAATCCTTCTATCAGCCCTTCGCTGTTTCTGACTGCCTGAATCAATGAAGATGTTTTACTTTCCAGACCCATCATCTGCCCCTTTTCAAATCCCCTGATTTTAGAAGAAAACTGAATCATCGATTTTCTCAAGCTTTCGGCAATGACCTCAGGAAAAAGCTGGTCGAAATCATAAGGAAAGAGTGAAAAAGGATAACTGGAAGCCAAAAGAGCTGAAGATACTTTTTTCTTGATGAAATCCTCTATTTTTGCGGCTGGAATTTCATAAGATTTTTTAAGGTCAAAAAATTTGTTTTCAAGACCAATGAGCCATAAAAGAGCATCAACAGATTTGATATCTTGATTCAAAATGTCTTTGAGATGAAATCCGGCTACAACAGCCGAATTGGCGAAAGATGAGTTTCTTTGATAGTTGGAAACTCCATTCACAATGCTTTGCCCTGTTTCAGAAGCGGCCGGAATAATTTTCCCTCCCGGGCACATGCAAAACGAATAGACAGGAAGAGAGTTTTTTTCCTGAAAAGTCAGTTTGTATTCCGCTGCTTTGACTCCAGGAAGCGATTCTTTTCCCCATTGAGAATAATTAACCGTTTTTTGGGGGTGTTCCACTCTGACACCAATAGCGGAAGGCTTGACAATAAAAGGAATTTTATGAGATAGGAAAAGCCGGTAAGTATGGTAGGAAGAATGCCCGGGCGCAAAAATAAAATCATCGGCTTCCCATTCTTTTGAATCTGTCTGAATAGAGTCAACGCGGTTATTTTTCTTTTCAAATCCGATCACTTTTGACTGAAAAAGAATTTCTGCCTGGTATAAAGAAAGTTGTTTTCTTAAAACAGGTAAAATTTGATAAAGTATATCGCTTCCAATATGAGGGTAAGCCAGATATCCGATTTCAGGCGGGGCGCCGGCTTCAATAAATGTTTTTAAGATGTATTCTCTTTCAAGAGAAATATGTTTGTTTCTGGAAGTCAGTTTACCATCAGAAAAAGCGCCTGCGCCTCCTTCTCCAAAAGAATAATTGGATAAAGGATTTAAAATTCCTGTTTTCTCAAAGTTTTCAATATCATTTTTTCTTTCTTCTACCGCTTTTCCCTGTTCAAGTACTTTGACTTCAAAACCTGCTTGGGCAAGGACTAAAGCAGCAAAAAATCCGGACGGTCCCATCCCGACCACCACCACCCTTTTCTTTCTTTTTTGATAAGGGATTTCAAGTTTTTTTTCAAGAGGGGGGAGCTTGAAAGGAAGTTCGGGCGAAAATACAGCCAGCCGGAGGAGCCAGAAGATATTTTTCTTGTTTCTAGCATCCAGACTTTTTTTTAAAATATGGTAATGAAATTCTTTAATTTTTAAATGACGGGCAATTTCTTTTTTAAGAGCCGGCTCTTGATAGTTTGAAGGCATTTTTATTTCAATTTCATGATAACTATTTTTATTTTCCAAAAAAAAATCCTGATATAAATTTAAAGATCATGGAAAGCATGAGAAAAATAAATAAAAGACCGCTGAATAATTTATTCCATTATTCAGCTTTTTATTTATTTATCAATGTCTTCCATATTTTCGTAGAGTAATTCAAATGAAGAAAGGAGATTTTTGACAGAAGCGTGATATCCTCTGACTGACTGAATAATCAGTTTTAAAATACTCAAAGACTCATCCACTGATTTTAAATCGACACCGGCAGGTTTATCTTTTTTTAATTGGTTCATGAAATCTTCTATAAAATCAATCCCTTCCCGCAGCTGTTTTTTTCTTCTTCTTTCGTCTTCCATTCTAATGCCTCCTTTTAGTATATAAAAAAATTACACTCTCAATTCAATAATAAATTTATTGAAAGAAAGAGTAAAAAACTAATCTTATCTTAATTTACAATAGCAATAATTCCTATAAAATACAAAAATAAATAAAATATTATTTTTATTTAAATATATCAAGTTTTTTTTAACAAATAAATATAAATTTCTTTTTTTAAACTTTCAAGCAGATTTTAAAGTATTTTTTGTTTTAAAGATTTAGTTATTATTATATTCTATAGAATAAATAAATGAGGAGAATCAAAAAAATGAAAAAAAAATTATGGATTGTTGTGACGCTCTTTTTTTCTATTCTTTTGATCACTGAAGCCAATGGTTATGAAAAAGAATTGAAAAATATTGCTGTAAAAATGGGAAGAAAAATTGCGGATTCAGGAAAAAAGAAACTGGCTGTTTTTGCTTTCAAAGATGAAAATTTTCAGGAAAAAAAAGTTGGAGACTTTTTAGCCGGGAAATTGACTGAGCTTATGGTTCAAAAGGGAAAAATTTACGATTCAGCTGATCTGGGATTTCAAATTCTGGATAAAGCTGTGACGGATTCTCTTGGTGTCAATCAAGAACACAATCTGACAATGGAAGAACTGAAAGAAATAAGAAAAAAAACAGGCGTAGAAGCGGTTGTTTTAGGAACCTTGAAAGTAGGGGAGGATAAAATAATCCTGACCGTGAGGACAGTGGACGCAGAAAGCGGAATGGTGATTTATTCCATGAGTGTGAAGCTTGCAAATCAAGGAAAATTAAAAGGGCTGATTGGTCAGGATGAAGGCAAAAAGGAAAAGAAACAGGAAAAGGAAATTGTTGAAGACAGTAATAATGACGGGGCGAGTGAAATTTCGGAAGACGATTTTCCAAGCAGGATTATTGATAAAAAAAAGATACAGGGATTTTTATTTGAGCTGAATGGATGCCGGATAGGGGATGATGAGCGGCCTGTCTGTTACCTGACTTTTACCAACCTGAAAAAAATTGATTATAATCTGGATATTTTTATTGATTATAACCATCGTTATTACACCGAACTGTATGATATGGAAGGAAAAAAATACATGTCTCAGGAAGTGGAGGCGGCCGGAAAAGCCCTTAATTTAAACAGCCTGCGCAATCTCTATGTTCAAAAAATTCCGGTTCAAGTTAAAATTTATTTTGAAAACAAAGGAAGCAATTTTTCTAAAATCAGCTTATTGAAAGTCTGTCTTTATGGTGTTCATGACTATAAACAGTTTTTTGTGGAGTTTAAAAATATTCCGGTGATGAAATAAGAGTAGGAAAAACAGCGGAATTTTATCCGCTGTTTTAATTCACAAAAATTATCTTTTGCTGACGACTTCTTCTGTGTCGAGGGCAATCATCAATTCTTCATTGGTTGGGTAAACCATGACTTTGATTTTGGAATCAGCAGTGGAAATAATCTGCTCTTTTCCTCTGACATTGTTTTTCTCTTTGTCGAGTTTAATTCCGAGCGCGGAGAGTCTTTCAACCACTTTTGCTCTGAAATCAATCGCGTTTTCACCGATACCGCCGGTAAAAATAATCGCGTCCACTCTGCCTAAAAGAGCGGCATAGGCGCCGATGTATTTGATGGTTCTGTGAGTCAGGGCATCAATTGCCAGTTCTGCTCTTTTATTTCCTTCAGAAGCCGCTTTTTCAATATCTCTCATATCTGAGCTGACCCCTGATATACCAAGGAGTCCGCTTTTTTTATTCAGCATATTGTCAATGTCTTCTACGCTCATTCCCGCATTTGCTTTCAAATAATTGAAAATTCCCGGGTCTAAGTCTCCTGCGCGGGTTCCCATCACGAGTCCTTCCAAAGGAGTCATTCCCATGGAAGTGTCATAGGATTTTCCATTTTTAATGGCTGTAAAGCTGCTTCCGTTGCCCATGTGGCAGGTGATGCAGTTAAACTGATCTTTTGCGATGCCTAAAGATTTTGCAGCCTGCTCGGAAACAAACCGGTGAGAGGTTCCGTGAAAACCGTATCTTCTGACTCCGTATTTTTCATAGAGTTCATAAGGAATTGCATAGATATAGGATTCAGCAGGCATGGTCTGGTGGAAGGCAGTGTCAAAGACACCTACATTCGGCACTCCCGGAAGAGCGTGCATCATTGCTTTGATTCCGGTGATGTTTGCGGGGTTGTGCAGAGGAGCCAGAGGGATGCAGGCTTCCATTCCTTTAATCACTTCATCAGTGATGAGAATAGAGCCGCCGAATTTGTCGGCTCCGTGGACGGTTCTGTGCCCGACTGCTGAGATTTCTTTGAGGTCTTTGATGACGCCGATTTTTGGGTCAATCAGTTTTTCAAGAACTTTTTTGATTGCGTCTTCATGGTTTGGAATATCTTTGGTTTCTACTACTTTTCCGCCTTTAGCCGGTTCATAGTTTAAGATAGAATCTTTCATTCCAATTCTTTCTACCAGTCCCTTTGCCATGAGTTCGTCAGTTTTCATGTTAATCAGCTGGTATTTGAAAGAAGAGCTTCCGCAATTCAATACGAATACATTCATAAACAACTCCTTTTTTTTGTGTAAAAATTTATAGTTAAGACAGGCTTAAAGCAAATAGTAATTCAATTTTTTTAACCTTTTTTTATTTTTAAAAATCTCCGTTTTCCCACTTTCAGGATTCCGTCTGCCGGTTGAAGAAGAAAATCCAGAGCGCTGATTTTATTGTTTTCAAAACTCACAGCTCCCTGCTGAATCAGTCTTTTCGCTTCTGATTTTGAATCGGCGAGGCGGTGTTCCACAATCAAATCTATAATCAGAACTGCTTTTTCAAGAATAATTTCAGGCGTATCATCCGGGATCGTGTTTTTTTTGCTGAAGACTTCCTCAAATTCTTTTTCGCACTTCAATGCTTCTTCTTCGGAATAAAACTGCGCGACAATATTTTTTGCAAGCTTGATTTTCAGGTTTTTTGGATTCTCTCCCTGACTGACTTTCACTTTCATTTCCTCAATCTCTGAAACAGAAATTTCAGTGGCCAGTTCAAAGTATTTCCACATGATTTCATCGTTGATAGACATGATTTTTCCAAAAATATCAAAAGGTTTTTCATCAATACCAATATAATTGCCCAGTGATTTGCTCATTTTGTTGACCCCGTCGGTTCCTTCCAGAAGGGGAAGGGTAATAATCACCTGAGGCTCCTGTCCGTATTCTCTTTGAAGGTCGCGGCCTACCAGAAGGTTGAATTTCTGATCCGTCCCTCCGATCTCAATATCCGCTTTCATAGCAACTGAATCATAGCCTTGTATCAGGGGGTACATAAACTCGACTAAGGAAATAGGGGTTCCTGATTTGTAGCGTTTGGAAAAATCGTCTCTTTCCAGCATTCTGGCTACGGTATATTTTGAGGTGAGTTTCAGGACATCTTCGAAATTCATGGGAGAAAGCCACTCGGAATTAAAAACAATCTGGGTTTTTTCAGGGTCTAAAATTTTAAAAATCTGCTTTTTATAGCTTTCCGCATTTTCTAAAACCTGCTCTTTAGTCAGCTGCTTGCGGGTAGTGGATTTTCCAGTGGGGTCGCCGATCATTCCGGTAAAATCTCCGATCAGAAACTGAATCTGGTGCCCCAGATCTTGAAAGTGCTTTAATTTTCGAAGCGGAACAGTATGTCCCAGATGGATGTCGGGAGCGGATGGATCGGCTCCGAGTTTTATAATAAGGGGACGGTTTTCTTTTTTTGCTTTTTCGAGTTTTTCCTGCAGGCCATTTTCTGGAATGATTTCAACAGCGCCTTTTTTCAGGATTTCTATCTGTTTTTCGAAAGTCATTTTAAACTCCTTTTCATTTTGGGAAATAAGATTAATAAATTTAACACTAATCAATCTTTTTTAAATGAAAAAACAAAAAAAGGAGATAAAGATGATTTCAAGAAAAATGCTTTTTATTTTTATAGTTTTTTTAGGTCTTCCGGTTTTCGGAATTGATTTTTTTACCATGAATCAAGCGGGAAAGAAAGATCAGGATTTATTGGGGAAGGCTGGAATTAAAGTTTTGGAAAAATTTGAAAATATTCCTGTGGATTGGGGAATAGGGGAAGCCGAGCTTTTTAAAAAGGCTAATTCTTATCTGGATGAAAAGCACGATCTTTTGACTGCTTTTAAAATTGTGAGCTATCTGACCCTGCAGTCCAAAAAAGACGAATACATGTTGCTTCTTGGGAAATGCTACTATTTTATCGGGGAGTTTTATTACGAAGGATATATCCGGACCTATTATCAAAAAGCCTATGATATTTTTGAAAGGCTGGTGGATAAGAATGATGAAAATGTTGATTTTCTGCGGTGGTTTTCCTATGCTTCTGCCAAAGTAGGCGGATTTATCAAGCATAAGGAAGGGGGGAAGCTGGACGGGCTTTCTTATTTGAAAGAATCGGTCGGGCTTAATGACGATATTCTGGATATCAATGATAAAGACGAAGATGCACTGCTCACAGAGGCGGAATACCAAATCGAAACCGATAGTATTCCTCTTTTCGGCGGAACGGAAAAAAAAGGCGTTGAGCTTTTTCATAAAGTCCTTTCTATGAATCCGAATAATCTCCGTGTCAATGTGCTTTTAGGAAAATATCTTTACAGAAAAAAGAAAGACTATGCAAATGCTTTAATATATTTAAATAAAGCAGTTGAAATTTATCAAAATAAGAAGTGTCCGCAGGATATGCTTCATTATTATACTATGATATTCGCTGAAATGCACCTGATCAGGGTTTACAAAGATTTAAACCGGTGGGCGGATGTCTGGGAGCATATTGTCAAGCATTTGAGTCTTCTCCCAAGAAGCCCTTCAGGGTTGAAAGCTTTGCGGGATTATTTGTTTGATGTGAAAAAAGACAAGGGAAATGCCTGTGAAATTGCAAAAAGAGTCCTTGAAATGGAGCCTTTCGGGCATGAGCAGGATCGGAAAAATCAAATATGCCAGTAAAAAAAACATGAATTATCTTCTTTCTTTTTTAGCTGGAATCGGAATTGGAATCGGGCTGGATCAATTTTTATCCACTTTCCCGGTTTTTTTTCTGATGATGATTGTACTGTGGTTTATCTATCTTTATAGGAATATGAATAAAAAAAAATGAAAAAAAAACTGACCTTATTTATTTTCTTTCTGTTATTTGCCTGTCATTCCTATGGCTATCGTTTGATTGTTACGCCGGGAATTACTTTTATCAATCATTTTTATATCGGCGGTGATCATAATCATTATGCTGAAACTTATAAAGCATATTCCATTACAGCTTCTTTTCGTTTGAACAGGTTTTTAATGGTTTCTGGAGGGGCTTTGACTGGAAGCATTCAGGGAATCGATAAGAGCGTGGAATCGACTTATGACGCCTATTTTCCGGAAGAAGCAACAAGAGACATCAATGCTTTCTTTTTTCAGCCCCAGTTTTTCTTTTATACCAACCCTGAAAATATGTTTTATGCCGGGCTCGGGATAGAGTATATCTGGCTGGATACGCTGATTTCCGATAAGGTGATTTATGAAAAAAGTAAAAAAACTCTTTTGGTTTACCAGGCATCCATCGGCGACCGTTTTCTTCTTTTTCCATCCGTTGTCTTTGATATGGGTGTGGATTTTGCCTTTCCTTTTAAAAAAATCACCGGCGTGTTGAATGGAGAGGGAAGTTTTACCAATTATTTTGTCAATTTAAGAGTCGGCTTTGGAATCTTGTTTTAGTAATAAACAATCTGTTTTGCAATTTCTTCTTTTTTGTTTTTTCCTAAAAGCATTTCAATCAAAAGAAGCGCACCTTCAATCGCTGAACCGATCCCTTCTGCTGTAATGATATTCCCGTTTTTGACTGTCTTTGATTTTTCTTTGAGTTTATTTTTCATTTTTAAGTCTGTGCCTGGATAACAAGTGTAAGATTTTGAGTCCAATACATCGGCTTTGTCTAAAAGCAGGGGGGCGGCGCAGATGGCAAAGATGATTTTTTCAGAGAATTTGAAGTTTTGAATTACTTCAAGAACCGGTTTCTCGTCAACCAGATCATAAACGCCTTTTCCTCCGGGAAGAATTAGAGCATGATAATCTTCAGGGTGAATATCGGAAGATTTTTTAAAAACAAAGTCTGATTCAAAGACTATTTTATGGCTTCCGGTCAGTTTTTTATTTTTATATCCGTAAGTATCGACTTGAATCCCTGCACGCCGTAAAAGGTCAATTTGGGTAAAAGCTTCTATTTCTTCTAAATTCTCAAAAAGAATGACCGCTGTTTTCATGCTTTATCTCCTTAAAAAAAAACTAATTTTTTTTATTTGTTTTTAAATATAGAATTTAGTAAATATTATATCAAAAAAAACTATACTTTATTGAATAAATTTTATATTTAAAGTCAGGAACAGGTCTTTTTTAACTCTGATGAAAACAGTAAAATATTGATATCAATCTTATTAAAACTTGCTTTTTAAAATTTTTGTAATAAATTTTATGTAAGAATTTCTAAAAAGGAAAATCTTTGCTTAATAGGTGCCAATCTGGTACAAAAAACACAAGGAGGACGGAGTGGCTATATTACCCAAAACTGATAAATACGGACTCTATGAGATCCGGTTTGAGAGTATTGGCGGTTTGGGAGCAAACCTTGCGGGAAAAATGCTGGCCGAAGCGGGATTGAAATATCTGGGGCTCAATGTTTCCAGTTTTTCGTCTTACGGGTCAGAAAAAAAAGGAAGCCCTGTTAAATCATTTATTCGATTTGCAGAGCCGAACACACCTATTAAAGTCAATAGTCCGGTGGAAACCCCCAATATATTGGTTGTTTTCCATGAAAACCTGATCAAAAGTATGCCTGTTACCTTAGGCTGTACTGAAGATACGGTGATTATTGTTAATTCCAGAAAATCTCCTGAAGAACTTCAAGACATCTTGAAGATTCCAAAGGGAAAAATCGCAAGTATTGACGCAACTGGTATTGCTCTTGAAGCAAAGGTCAAAATCAACGGGATTATTCTCGGTGCGATTGCAAAAGCGGCAGGTTTTATTACGCTCGAACATATTAACGGGATTTTTGAAGAAATTATCGGAGCAAAATACCCGGACCTCTTGAAAGCAAATATAAATGCAATTAAGAAGGGATATGACGAATTGAATCTGAAAGAAGTGGCTTTAAAAAAAGACTATGCTTTCAAACCATTCGTGAAAGCAGATCCGGCTCTCGGATATACGAATCAGATTCCGGGCGGAATTGTTCCAAATCCTGGAAATACGGTCAATAAAGACCTTTCAGCAGGAAGAAGCGGAATGATTCCTGTGTTTCACAAGGATAAATGTATCAACTGTGCTCTGTGTGATGTCGTATGTTCTGATCTTTGTATTGTTTTCAAAGAAGAAAACGGTCAGATGTTTATGAAAGGAGTTGATTATCAATTCTGCAAAGGCTGTCTCAAGTGTGTTGTCATTTGTCCGAAACAGGCTCTCACCGAAGGGGTGGAAACCGAGCACGATGTCAAGGCGATGACTGTGAAACTGTTCAGCGAATCTGATATGGCTCAGAATCACAAATAAATCTGAAAGAAAGGAGAAACGCATGTCCAAAAAAGAACAAGTTTTTATGGTAGAAAGCGGTAATGAGCTGGCAGCTTTAGCGGCAAGTCAGATTAATTACCATGTGATGGGATATTTCCCGATTACTCCATCGACTCAGATTGCTGAATACTTAGATGAACTCAAAGCAAAAGGTAAAAATACAGTCAATATGGTTCCCGGAGACGGAGAACATGGAGCAGCGGGAATTTGTTACGGAGCTTCCACCGCGGGCGGAAGAGTTTTGAATGCCACCAGCGCAAACGGACTTCTTTATGCTCTTGAGCAGCTTCCGGTTCAGTCTGGAACCCGTTTTCCGATGGTTTTAAATGTAGTCAACCGTACGGTTTCAGGACCATTGGATATCAAATGCGACCATTCTGATATTATGATGGCGCTGAATACCGGATGGCTCATTATCATGGGAAAAGATCCTCAGGAAGTTTATGATTTTAATATCTGTGCCCCGAGAATTTCAGAGCATTCTGATATCCGGCTTCCGATTATTGTCTCATCAGACGGATTTTTTACTTCTCACCAGAAAAGAAGAGTTTCTATTTTTAAAGACGAGAAAGTCGTTCAGGATTTTGTCGGATCTTTTAAATACAACTATTCTTCTGTTGATCCCAAAAATCCGGTTACTATCGGATGTTATATGAATGACCCTGATCTGGGGAATAACCATGTTCAGATGGCAGAAGTTTTTGACAAAGCAAAAAAAGTCATCAAAGATGTTTTTGCTGATTATGAAAAAATTTCCGGCAGAAAATATGATCTGGTTGGAAAACATAAAACCGAAGACGCGGAAGTTATTATTTTTGCCGCCGGTTCTTCAGTTGAAACTGTTATTACTGCTGTGGATAACATGAGAGAGCAGGGAAAAAAGGTGGGAGTTGTCTGGCCGATTGCGATTCGACCTTTCCCGAAAGAAGAAATTGCTGCCGCATTGAAAAATGCGAAAACCATTGTTGCGCTGGACAGACAGGACGCATACAACGGACTGGGCGGAAACCTTTCTGCTGAAATGAAAGCCGCTTTACAGGAAGAGGGAATCACTACAAAAGTCATTACCCGAATCTACGGACTCGGCGGACGCGAGCTTTATATCGAAGAGGCAGAGGAACTTTTTGAACTCGGATTTAAAGCGATCAAAGACAATGTCAAAAAAGTGGATTATTATACAGTTGATGCCGGTAAAAAAGAAGGAAAAATTCCTGCCGGATTAAAACCGATGTCGTTTGAAATGCAGGATAACGGTATCAAGGTTGAAATGGGAGCAGACGAAAAGCTTCAAGTTTCAGGAATCAACCTCCGAAACCTCACCAAACAGGCAAAACGGTTTGCGCCAGGGCATGGAGCCTGTAACGGATGCGGTATTTTCTCAGGAATCAATACTTTCATGAGAGGATTAAAAGGACATGTTGTTGTCCTCTTCCATACTGGATGCGGAATGGTTGTCTCTACCGGCTATCCTTTTACATCTCACAAGGGAACCTATGTCCATAACCTCTTTCAAAACGGGGCTGCGACGATTTCCGGTATCTCTGAAATGTTTAAAGAAAGACAAAGAAGAGGGGAAATACCTGCAGATGAACAATTGACCTTTCTGATGGTTACCGGAGACGGGGGAGCTGATATCGGAATGGGACCAATCATCGGTACTGCAAACAGAAATAACAATGTTATTATCCTTGAGTACGATAATGAAGGGTATATGAATACTGGAAACCAGCTTTCTTATTCTACTCCGCTGGGGCATGCTACTTCTACTTCGCATGTGGGCATTGCACAGCAGGGAAAAACCTTCCAGCATAAAGACACGGCTCAAATTCTGGCAGGAACCCATATTCCTTACATCTTTACAGGAGTTGAGTCTCAGCCAGTTGACCTGATTAAAAAAGCGGCAAAAGCTCAGTGGTATGCAAACAATGTAGGGACTGTCTATGGAAAAATTCTTTCTGCATGTCCATTAAACTGGAGATCAGAAGACAAGATGGGAACCAAAATATTGGATGCAGCTGTATTCTGTAATTTCTTCCCTCTCTATGAGGTAGAAAAAGGAATCACCACACTGACTTTAGACCCGGAAAAAATGAACAAAAAAGCTCCTTTAGCAGACTGGTTTAAAATGATGGGTAAAACCAAACACCTTTTAAAATCAGAAAATAAAGCAATACTTGAAGCTTCTGAAAAAGAAATTGCAAGAAGATTCAAAAGACTCAAAGCGATGAGCGAGCATCCAGACTTATAAGAAACTTATCCCCTAGCCCCTTCTCTTAGAAAAAGAAGGGGAAAGGGTAATATATCGCATTTTGTCATTCCCCGGCTTGACCGGGGAATCTATCAATAAAAGGAATATGATTATGCCTATCAGCGGAACGACTTCAGTTTACTGTATCTTTGGAAACCCTGTCAAACACTCTTTTTCTCCCCTTATTCACAATGCCTCTTTTCAGGAATTGGGAATAAACGGAGCCTATGTTCCTTTTGAAGTGACTGATATCGAGACAGCAGTCAAATCTGTCAAAGCTTTGGGTATAAAAGGGGTCAGTGTAACCATTCCTTTTAAGATTTCTGTTATGCCTTTTCTGGACGAGCTCACTCCCCTTGCAAAAAACATTGAAGCAGTCAACACTCTTTTCTGGAAAGACGGGAAACTCATGGGGCACAATACAGACGGGCTTGGCGCTTTAAAAGCCCTGAAAGAAAAAACTGAAATCAAGGGAAAAAAAATCCTGATTTTGGGCTGCGGCGGAGCATCGCGGGCAATTGCTATGACTCTTTCATCTGAAAAGCCTCAAGTGATTGGGGTGACTGAAATCGATGAAGCGAAGGGAAAAATATTTGCAAAAGAGATTCAGGAAAAAACCGGAACCGAAGCGCGCTATCTTTCCTCAGTGAAAGGTTTTGATTATGATATCCTCATCAATACCACCCCGCTCGGTATGCATCCGCATGAAGACAAAATGCCGTTAAAAGAATCTGAGATTCTTGAAAACAGGATTGTCTTTGACATTGTTTATAACCCGAAAGAAACGCTTTTACTCAAAAAAGCCCGGGGAAAAAACTGTGAAATCATTTACGGCTACAAAATGCTTCTCTATCAGGGAATGGAGCAGTTTAAAATCTGGACAAGTCAAGATGCCCCTGAATCCCTCATGGAAAAAATCCTCACTGATTTACTACCGAAAGGGTGAGGTTTATTCAATCACCTGTATATTATTGCTTTCTGTAACATAGAGCTTTGTTCCGTCAGTGGTAATTGCTGTAAAAAAGTACCCCTGAACCGGGAGTGTGGTGACTTCTCCTGTTTGAATGACTATTTTTCTGATTGTATGATTATTGAGATCGGATAAAAAGAGATAACTTCCATCTGTAGTAATGTCTTCCGGGAAATTGAAACTTGCCGCTGTTCCTATTCCGTCTGCCGAGCCAATCTCACACGGACTTCCTGCCAAAGTAGAAACTTCTCCGGTTGCAATAACAATTTTTCTGATTGTATGATTTCCGGAATCAGCAATATAGAGATTTATTCCATCTGATACAATTTCAACCGGGCGGTAAAATCTTGCGTTTGTTCCAATTCCGTCCACGCTTCCATATCCTCCTCCTGATCCTGCAAGAAGCCTCATGGTTCCTGAGAGAGAAAGAGGAGTATTCTGGAAAGTACCTCCAATAAAATCTGTTTGAAGGATGGTGAGGTTTGTTGTTTTTGTTTTTAAGCCGTCTGCTGATATAGCTTCAATTGTAATGAAATTGTTTCCATGAATCAGAGCAATGGGATGAGAAGGAGCGCCTGAGGTAACTGCTGTCCCGTTGATTTTAACCGATGCTCCTGAAATGAAAGCCGGGGTAAGAGTGATTTCCGAAATCGAATAATTGACAACAGCGTTATAAGAATATACTTGTTTTGAAAATGCTGGACTCAGTGCAATGTTTGCTGATAATGATAATCCAGTCAGCAAAGATTCGTCCGCCTGAACTCCCGGTTCGTTTTTCTTTTTGCAGCTCCCGAAAAAGAGTATGAAAACAGTAAGCAAGAAGATAATTTTTTTCATAAAATATTCCTTTATCATGGTTTTATTTTAAATCATTTTTATAATTTGATTAAATATAATAATATTAAAATCAATTTGATAATTGTGTTATGAGATCTTCTCCCCTGATTTTAAACATCATAAAAACAGCCGGATCAGTAAAAAAGTCTTTTTTATCTTCAAGCAGTTTAATAAACTCATTCAGGGCTTGATCCGCTTCAGTTTTCTTTTTTTCGGCAATGAGTTTGTAAATATCAACTGCTTGAGGCAGGAGGAGATCAAAAAGATCTTTTGGAATCCATTTTTCTTCATAACAGGTTTGAAGAAGAACTTGAAGTTGTTTTGCTTCTTCTTCAAGAGTTGCTTTTTTCAAGACTGCCCCGACGGCGGTAAATTTTTTTGTATCATCGTGATTTTTATAACCGGGAAGATATTGACGCAAGTTTTCTTCTTCATTTGAAAATTCACTTGGAGATTCAGTTTCTCCTTGCATTCTGATCGAAATCAGTCCTGGAAGCGTGTTTTTTTGAACCAGAGGAATTTCAATTTGTATGCTTTTCCCCGGGTTTAAAAAACCATTGGATTCGCGTAACCGCATAAAAGGAGCAATCTTTTTAGAAGTTAATTTAATATTATTCGAATTGGGTGTGAAAGAAACAATGACCTGTTTTTCATCTCCTATCCCGTTTTCTTTGCATTGATAGCAAAAATCAAAAACACTGCCATCCCATGATTCATAATCGAAAAAACCAAAAAATCTTAAATCTTTGAATTCATCCTTTGGAAAAAGATTTTCATAAACAAAAATAATCAAGCTGATTGCCTGAGGGCTTTGCTTGAGATTGGAAATCTGATATTTGTAAGTCAAAGTATTATCTTTTGACTTTTCGATTTCCATAGCAGAAATTTCAGCCAGAAAACGGACAGGGTTTCCGTAATAGCGGCCAAGAGGATCTTTCCATTCAGGATCTCTATACGATCCTGAATAATCAGTGAAAAAGGGCGTCAGGAGAGGTTCGGGAAATGAATAAGAAGCTTTTGAGATTTCTGACTGGATATGATCCCGGCAGGAGACTGCCGAAAGAAGGGTATCTGAAGAAAGAACAAGAGGGGCATGATAAAGAAGGCTGGTAAAACATTCCGGCTTCGAACCGTCCAGGGTGTAATAGATTTTAGTGTTTTTTTCCAGAACTGAAAGGCTCACTGTTTTCTTTTCAAAATAACTACCGGGAAGCACACTGAACGAGGGAGAAGAGAGAGTGGACTGAATCAGGTACGAAGCTTGAACAGTTTCTGAAATGCTTTTGCCCGGAAGAAATGAAAAAGCTTTTACTGTCATGGACTGTGTGATTGTGATTGGTTTTTTATATTTTATTCCATGACTGAGGGTTGGTTCGCTTCCGTCTGTTGTGTAATAGATGGATGCTCCTGCTTCAGCTTTTAAGCTCAGAGTTTGAGGCTGAGAATAAGTGCCTGCTTTCAGTCTGAAAGAAACAGGTGAAAGAGGATGAATCAACTCTTTTTTCGAAGCGAATAAAGAAGAACCGGGATTATCCTCAGAGATGAGATAAATCGTCTGGTTTTGAACCCAAAAATCTCCTCTCCATCTTTTCTTTTCGCTGACAGGCACCCAGGCGTTTTCCTTGAATTGGAAGAGAATGCTTTCAGTGTTCTGGATAAGAAGATATGGGATTTGATGCTCGACAAAAATACGGGATCTGTTTTCATTATTTACAAAGACTTCACCCAATTTTTCCCATTTCCCGCCTTTCCATGTAATGACACTGGAAACTACTTTTTCTCCGTTTTCCTTGTTTTCTTTAATGACAGCGTAAAAACGGTTTTTTTCAGTAAAAATACTTTCCGCATAAAAAAGTGAGTTCGGTTGATAAGCTGCAAGAAGTTTCCACTGGTTGTTTTGATATTGCAGAGCATAAATCTTTTGATCTCCCGGTTTACTTTCTTCCCCAAAACCCATGTCTCTTCTGCGTTCACAAAAAAGAGAGAGATAGAGGCTGTTTTCATAAAAAGAAAAAGATGAATATAAACAGTCATCATCAGGAGAGATAAATGGAATTGGAATTTTTTCCCAATGATAGGTTTTCAGATCAAAAGACTCTAATATGGAACTGAATTCTCTAATCAGAAAAATTTTTGAATCCGTTACAATATAAGAATAACTATTATCCAATGATGAAAGAGACGCAGGGCTTCCAACATATTCCCAATTAGTCCCGTCAAAGCGGATCAAGCTTGTCCTGTGTGCATAATTGCTGTCCCTGAAAACAAGATAAGGCGTATCCTGATAAACAAACAGGCTGTTTTCTAAAATCCCGGATGAACGGAAGGCATCCAGATTTCCAACCTTATGCCATGTTTTCCCGTCATAGCGAAAGACTTGAAGAGAAAAATTATTTTCGTCGAAAGAAGCGATATAAACAGATGTATCGGAGATAAAGAAAGAACTGATCATGATATCTGGCTCTGGATTTTCAATCAGACTCCATGGTTCATTTTGATTTTTTGAACAGGAAAAGATTAGAAAAAAGATAAAAAAGAATTGAAGACGCATAAAAAACTCCGTTTTTATTTTATTCAGGCTGTCGATTATTGTTTAAATTAACTCGGACACCGAGCGGAGTCGAGGGGTCACTTCGGCTCCGCTCAGTGACCGTACTGCTCTGATTAATAACCAAAAAAAGCTATGAATGTCAGCACCGATTTAAATTTGCCGGAATTCGCCGATTAAGATTTTCCGCTTTTTCTTCTCTAAATATATCAAACAAATTCTTTCAAACCAAC
>Ga0209518_1002047_pt1 | contig 19843 bp, 26 predicted proteins | sample RifGroB1_FD_183993 | JGI IMG/M metagenome (GOLD analysis project Ga0209518, IMG submission 183993) | Groundwater microbial communities from Rifle, Colorado, USA - Groundwater B1 (SPAdes) (version 2) | ecosystem: Environmental > Aquatic > Deep subsurface > Groundwater | place: Rifle, Colorado...
GAGCTGTTGCTCCGCTACGCTTTGAAGCTTCTTTAATCAATTTTACATTTGGGTATTTTGACACCAGCGCAGCAGAGTTATCCTTTGAACCATTATCGACAAAAACTAATTCGTATTTGTTTCTAGAATAATTTTGAGAAATCAAGCTTTTAATACATTTTTCGATGTATTTTTCTTCATTCAAAAATGGAACAATAACCGAGATTTCTATATTCTTATTTTTTTTATCCATAAAGGTTTAAATAAAGTAATACCAATCCACATTGGTATAAGCCACAGTACGTCTGCATAAACGTATCTTCTAGCGGGTATAAAATATTCACTTAAAATAGCAGCAGTCACCGCAAGAGTAAATAACGGTATAAATTTCGATATTTTTCTTTTAATTACAATAAATACTGTGCCTAGATTTATAAATATAATTATTGAAAATAGTAATATTGGAGACAATAGACGGTTGAGTCGTCGCAATACTAGTCCTCTTACTGAAGTTTCAAATTCTGGAGAGAATCCCAATGAATGTTGAGGAACCGACCAACCTTCTAAATTAGAAGAATAAAACTTTTGAGGAATATCTTCATTTCTCTCTACCGTAGCAGGTGTTTTAGTCATCTGAGACATTCCACTTATATATTGGCCCCATATATGGGGATTAAAAATAACCGCAGTTAACAAGCCCAAAGTAATCAAGCCATAAACAAAAGGCCGGATATACTTTCTCATATTGGGAACTGAGAATAAAACCAAAGGGATTGTTATTAAAGGCGGTCGTATTAAACACAAAACTCCGATTATAAAAAAGGCCGCAGAATACTTTTTTAAATGAATCAGATACAAAACAAAAGCCAATATTAGTGCATAAACCACATAAATCTGCCCATTAAGCAAGTGTAGTATCCATACGGTACTGCCTGTAAAAAATACGCTAATTAAAAACAATATCCACCCTCTTTGCTTATTAGCAATACGCATCAACAAAAATAAAGTCAATGCTAAACACAACCACTCTACTCCAAACCAAATGTAAATTATTTTAGAAAAAGCTAAATTGCTGTATAGCGTATGACTTAATAAAACCGCTGGCGAAATACTGAGTCTTGTTAAAGAAGAGGATGGGAACGAAATTGGGTCTATAAGTTTTGGATCTCCATTTGGCGGCTCTTGATATGTATATGGGTCTTTATGAAGAAGAGCCACTCTTGTACCAACAATCCGATTTCTTAAATCCAAAGACCTTCCATCAAATATGCTTTGTGCTGAGAGAATAAAGTTTTTAGCTACTAATAAAATTGAAATAACAAAAAAAGTTACACATATAATATTATAAACAAAATTATTTGATTTCATGATAGTCCTCTTCAGTATTGACTGCCCAAATGTTTGATTTATCTTTTCTCTCTGAGAGTATATTATCAACCGCAACCATGGCAGTTAACATTGAATGGTCCTGATTATTATATTTATGCATCCCGTTTCTGCCAATAAGATATAAATTATCAATTTTATCCAAATACGCTCTAAGCTTCGAAAAATCTTTATAAGTTCCCGTATATGCGGGGTACGCCTTGGGCATTCTTACAACTGTTGCATCCAAAAAGTCTGTTTTATCAGCAAAACCAATTTTGCTAAATTCATCTTTTGCAGTTTCAATAATTTCTTTATCTGTTTTTTTCCAAAAAGCATCCCCAAAATTACAAAAATATTCCATCCCAATCCAAACTTTATCGGGATCTTTTATAAGAAAAGGGCTCCAATTATTAAAAATCTGAATTCTGCCGACCTTAACGGATGGGTCATGAATATAAATCCAATTATCGTCCACTTTGTTTCTTAGTTTATTAAGTAAGATTCCAACCACTATAAAATCTCTATACTCCAAGCCTTGAGCGATACTTATTATCTCCTTTGAGGGTTTAGGCGCTAACCGCTCAACCAATTCGGATATAGCCATAGTTGAAAAAAAGTAATCCCCTGACAGACTCTTCTCTTTACCATTTCTGTTTATTACACTAATATTTTTAACCATATTGCCGGTTATTTGAATAGATTTTACACTAGTATTAAAATCTACCTTGCCACCCTCCTTTATTACTTGTTTTGCTACTTTATTCCATAGCTGGCCAGGGCCATATTTCGGATACAAAAATTTTTCTACCAACGAAGTTTCTCTCGATTTGCCAAAAATGCTAGCCATTATAACTTTGCTTATACTTAAGCCTTTGATCCGTTGCGCTCCCCACTCAGCGGATAATTCTTTGCACGTCTTTCCCCAAACTTTTTCGGTATAAGTTTTAAAAAAGATTCGATATAACTCTTCCCCAAAGCGATTTATAAAAAAATCTTCTAAATTATTTTCTTTTCTTGGAAACAAAACAGACTGAATATAGCTGAAACCAATTTTAATCGAAATAAATATGCCCAGCTGTCTAATAGTATTTAAATTCAGCTTAAGCGGGTAATCAAATAACTTGCCGTTATAATAAATACGAGATTTACGTCTGCGAACGAGCATCACATCATTAGGTTCTTTTGAAATTGCACCTAGTTGCTTGTTAACTAATATTTTAGCTTTATTTTGATACACGATCTTAACTTTATTGCCTTTTGAAGTCTCAAGCGGTAATTTTTCAAGCCACCAATCCATAACTCGGTCAGATTTTGTAAAAAATCTGTGTCCCCCAATATCAAGCTTGTACCCCTTGTAATCTATTGTCGTCGCTAATCCGCCGAACCGATTAGTTCGTTCAATAATAACTGGCTTAATTTTGGAGCGAGTTACTAATTCATAAGCTGTAGTCAAGCCTGCCGGCCCTGCACCTATAATAACTGCAGTCTTTTGCTTTTTTAGCATAACAAAATCAAGTATATCTAAAATATGAATTTTAGGAAAAACAAAAAACCCTTAATAAATATGGGCTTTTTGAGTCTTTCAATTTTTTTGATAGATAACTGCCACCTCATCTTCATAAGTCTTGCGCCATTTCAACCTATTCAATTCCTCAATTAACGAAAATCTAACGTCCTGTTTTTTAACTAATTGTTTAATCCTATTTGATAACCAAGACTCGTTGGGCTTTTGTAAAGAAAGTAAGGCTATGTCTATGTCATACTTTTCAGATACTTCTTCAAATGATATTCCTCCAGTGAATATTGCGATGTATTCCTGCATAGCATAATTTGATTCATTTTCTAAATTTGTATTCCACCGCCAGCTTGGCATACGGCCATCTATGAAAACTTTTTTCTCTGGCAATTTCCACATCAAATACCCTCCCCATCCATACATGGAAAACATATTTCCTTCAGTCAAATTATGCGATAAATACTCTACGGCAGACTTAGGATAAAAACTGTATAAACTCACTTTCTGTACAATTTTAAAGGCTTCGTACCATGAATAAACAAATATTATTAAGCTAAGAATAACCGCCCATTTCAAAACAACATTAAACCTGCGCAAGATTTCCTTTTTGGCTTTGAATTCTTCCGAAAAATAGGCAAGCCCTTGGTATAACAACGTGGATGCGACTAGAATAAGTAACGGTAGGTGCCTGGCGCTCGAAACTCCTAATAATAAAAAAATTATAAAAATTGATAGCTTGTCCGGAGCAAACCGTCTTTTATATCTAAAAATCAAAGTTGCAGTGAGGGTGGTAATCATTATTATTCCTGGATTAAAAGAAAATATTCCCGGCATCCATTCGCCTATTCTCCACCTCAATGAATTATCGGTAACAGAGGTCCACACTTCCTTCCATGTTCCAATTCCATATGGATTTATAAGTGTGCTTAAGGCGCTTAATAAAAAAATTGATATTAAAAGAGAATCTAATTTTCTAGCAGATAAAATCCGAGCAAAAATAGTAATAGCGAACGCCAATAGTCCGGCTGAAAAACTGCCGTGCATATTCCCCCAAATGAAAAAAATAAAAGGCAACTTCCAAACAGCTTTTTTTTCACTATAAAAAAGCACTTTGATTAAATACACAAAAAACACCCAACCTACAACCTGAGGGCGGACGCCTGTAAATGAAATTATTACCGAACAAAATAATAAAATTATTATTGCAGAAGGTAATTTTTTACTATCCGACTTCTTTATCTGGCTAAATATTTTAAAAAGAATAAGTACAACTAAAAAAACCAAGAATGTATAAATAAACGCAAGAATTTCGTAGCCAAATTTTGAGTGGAACAAAAAGGTCATTACATCTATCAGCCACTCATGGCTTACCATAGGATAAGAAGACATTGTGTAAGAAAAGGGTCTTGACGAGGAAATCCTTTTTCCAAAATATATATACCCGTCCTTAAGTGCCACCCAAAATCTGGGTCCAACAAAAAAAAGTTTTTATGTAAAAGATTATACAAATCCCTATAAAAAACGTTACAAAAATCAACTTTCGTTTATTAAAATATGTCATTTTCTATAAGTATAAATAAAATGCCCCTTTAGAAACAAAAAACCCTTAACAAATAAGGGCTTTTTGGGAACTTGTCTTCCTTAAGAGAATTAGGTTCCAATAAGTTTTGGAAGTTGCAGTCCTCCTAGAATATCTACTCCAAACAATACCTTCACCAAGTTAACGATTGCAAAGGCTGCGAATACAATTACCAGTCCCACCAAAGCAGCTGTAATCTGACTTCGGGCCGACTCAGTACCAGCCTTGTCTCCGCCGGATAGAATCCATCGCAAACCTCCAATAATCAACATGAAGAAAAAAACTACCGCAGCTACTATCAATATCAAAGTAATTAAACCGCTAATAATTGTCGATATGTCCGCATCAACAAGGTCTGCAAAAGCCTCAGTTCCTCCCGACGGTTTAATGTTTATACTTTCTGCTAATAAATTATTCATCTATTCCACCTCCTTTTTGTATAAGTAAACTCATTATGAGAAATTGTCCTTTTAATTGTCAAGTGGGTAAAACCCATTTTAGAAAATTAAGTAGTATCTCACTGGAACGAAGTACTGTCAAGGGGAATCTTGAAAACGTACCTCAAGCTTAGCTCCAAAAGCTTTTGCAATTTTGCCCAAGGTTACAATAGAAGGCATAACACTTCCACTCTCTACTCGAGCGATACTGGGTTGTTTTAAACCAGCTTTTTTGGCCAATTCTGCCTGTGACATTTTGTGTTTTATACGCTGGCCGATAATTGCAGAAACCACTTGGTAATGCACTTCCGTGGCTTCCCACTCCTTTTTAAATTCTGGGTCTTTTAGAGCTTCTTTTAGTACTTCTTCAAATTTTTTATGTCTCATTGTCGAATGTTTCCTTCCTGTAATTGTTTATAACTTTTTAATCTATCCAAGGCAGTATCAATATCTTGACTCGACGTCTTTTGACGTTTTTTGGTAATTATATGCAATAAAATTATGATATTGTTTCCTACTTTTGCTAAAAATATTCGATAATTTATCGACCCATGCTTTACCCTCAACTCCCAGAGGTTTGGAGCCCCTGCCATTCGCTTTAAATGTTTACCTGGCAACGCAAAGCCATGTTGCTTTAAGAGTTGTATTGTTCTGTAAATCTTATTTCGGACTTTAGAATGCTGGTCGTTTATATAATCCTCTACAGGGCTCTTACCTGACGCCTTTGTAAAAAATTCGATATTGAACATCAAATTACAGTTTTTAATATAACAGAAGTGTTATAAAAAATCAATATAATTAAATCTAAACAGACTTATTATTGTCATTTCTATATATTGGTCTTATCAGTATTTTATCAGGCGCGTCTAGTATAAATTCCACAATCTGACCCTCTCTTAACCACGGAGCTGCTTTGCTGAGTTTGAGGGGAATAGTAAGCTGACGCCTTTCTCGTATCATAACCACGAAGCTTAATTTATTCATATATTCAGATTATCAGAAAATCTGAATTTGTCAAGTTTATGGTAATTTTCTGTCACTTTAAGGGATTCATTTGAAGAATATCTTTAACAAAATCAAATGGGTGTATTGTCTTTATCCCTTGATACTCTCCAACTTTAAGTACATGCTTTTTATCATAGCTGACAATGTAGTCTGCTTGGGCTTCTAAAGCGGTAGCAAACAAAATATTGTCATCCGGATCGGGTGAGACCATTACAGGTGTTGTGCCTGGCTGGATAAACGAACCTTCACGCAATTGATCCACATACTCAAAAATTTTTAGTTCTTTCCAGCCCACCTCATCTCTAAAGTATGGTCGAAACAATACATCTGCGATTTCTTCCAACATCGGCTCACAAAATGCAAAATCAATGCTCCCTGCTTTCCATGCGTTGATGATCTGATAGGGTGCACGTTGAGATATGGTTGTTCCGTTTACACACACATTCGTATCAGGCACAATCAGAAGCGGTATCGTGGAATGACTAACCATATCTACTCACGTTTTTTGGCTGCTCTAACTTCATCAATAGCTCGCTGAATTTCTCGTTCTATCTCATCCGGGGCTTTGTCTTTCATTCGTTCCTGTATCTCCTGAGTCATAGCCCAAAACTGTTCTTTGGCATATTGTCTGCGGCGCTGCATCTCTTTATATTCCCTCAGCGGGACAATAACGGCCCTTTCTTCTCCTGCTTTTTCCACAATGAAACTCTCATTTTTGTAAAACACACGGTCTATAACGCTTCCAGGCTCGCTACGCAATTTCATCATATTTAAGTTAGTTGCCATAATTAATATAATTATAACAGTATTTCAGATTTGGTCAAGAGTGGAATTATTAGTGAATTTATGAGAAAATTGGATTCACCGAGGTAAGGTGGCCGAGTGGTCTAAGGCGAAGGTTTGCTAAACCTTTGAGGGCTAATCCCCTCTCGCAGGTGCATGTCTTGAAAACATGAGGGGCAACCCTACACAGGTTCGAATCCTGTACCTACCGCTAATGTCCACTTTCGATATCAAGCTCATTGCAATCCTGACCATGATCATTGACCATGTAGGTTTGTTTTTCTTCCCCAATGTAATTTTATTTCGTGTAATTGGCAGGCTTGCTTTCCCGCTTTTTGCCTGGTTAATTGCCAACGGCGCTTATCACACTAAAAATATTAATGCCTACTTAAAAAGGCTTTTTGTATTTGCTTTGATCTCTCAGGTTCCATACTTTTTTGCAAACCGTCAAATCAATCCTGACTTTTCGCAACTAAACATATTTTTTACATTATTTCTTGGTCTTTTGACTATAAAAGTAGCTAAACAAAAAGCAAGCAAATGGGTTAGGATTATACTAATCTTGGCTATAGCATTATTGGGAGAAATCGTAAACTCAAGCTATGGAGCACCAGGAATCTTGGCTATCTTGTTTTTTTATATCTACTTCAAAGACTTTGCCAAAATGGTCGCGGCTCAAGCCACTCTTTTATTGTTTAGCTCTTGGCCGTTGCTCAGCTTAGCGAGTTTAGGTTCATTGTTAATTATCAAATCATACAACAACAAAGAAGGTCCAAAGGCCAAACATTTGTTTTATATTTTCTACCCCGCACAATATGTTGTCATTTGGCTATTGCTAAGGCTATTACCTTCCTAAACCCAACCTTTTTAAGTACCCTTGCGGCTTCATTTAAAGTTGAGCCTGTAGTCCAGACATCATCGAATAAAATAATCTTAGTATCTTTGTATCTTAATATCTTAGTATCTTCTTCATTAACCGCAAATATTCCGCGTGTATTCCGCAGTCTTTCAGCCTTGCGAAGGCTAACTTGTGGCGGAGTATTTACCACTCGCACCAATAACTCTTTGTAATCTACGCTTAATTGCTTGGCAATTCTTTTGCCTAGCTCCTCTGATTGATTAAACCCGCGCCAGCGTTGACGTTTGCTGTGAAGAGGTATTGGAACCAAAACACAATTTTCAATGTACAATGTAAAATTTACAATTTGTTGAGAAGCAAGAAGGGCTAACTCATTAGCAATGTCTGAGGCGAACTTATATTTCAAAGCTAGAATTGCTTTTCTTATGACTCCTTCGTATCGCCATATTGCGCCCCCATTTGGGGAAAGAATGTGTCCAGTTGGCACTCGGGAGAGACAGTTTGAACAAATATATTGTCCAAACTTGTGGCATTCAAGGCAATATTTGGGGTAAAAAAGATCGAGCACACTCACGTTGGTGGAGACGGAGGGAATTGAACCCTCGTCCGAAAAAGTGTTATTAGTAAACTTCTACAAGCTTAGTTTATTTTTAACTTTCCCTAAAGACTAAATAATAAACAATGTTGTCTTTAAGTAAGGTTTTTATTTTCAGAATATTTCCCAACCTTGAAATACCCCTAATCTTGAACAGGTTTATGCCCATTCTAAAGCCAGCCAAGAATTGGCTTCAGTGGACACTAATTAAGCGTACAGCGGACTGTATGCATAATCAGAAGCGTCGTTTTTAGTGACGTTTATGTTTTTAGTAAATTTTTTACGAGTGTTTACAAAACTCGGCTTGCAGTTTATTAAAGTACTTCCCGTCGAAACCGATCGTCCCCATTATTCTTTAGGACCCCGCGCCTCGCGAGCGAGCTCTCGCTCAATATCCCGGCGCTTTATAGACTCCTTTTTCTCAAACTTGCGTTTGGGCTTACCCAAGGCTAATTCCACCTTGACTAAGCGGCCCTTATTATACATCGAGATAGGCACAATGGTCAATTTTTGCTGTTTTGCCTTGGTTTCCAAGGCCAATATCTCGCTTTTGTGAGCTAAAAGTTTTCGGCTGCGTGTAGAATTATAGTCTTTTTTGCCAATTACTGGAATGTTTGCATTTACCAAATAAAGCTCTTGCCCCAGAATTTTGGCAAACGATCGGGACAAATCAACTCTTCCGCCCCTAACAGCTTTAGCTTCGCCACCGTTTAGTACGATTCCTGTTTCAAGTCTTTCGGTAAGTTCGTATTCAAACCTGGCTCTTTTATTTATAGCCTTCATAATCCTAGTTTAGCTTACAAATGTTTTATCTCAACTACATAAAGCTTGGAGTCATTTAATAAAAGCATTTTTCTGTTTTCTTCTGATACCACTACCTGAATGGCTCCTTTAGCTTGTGGTATCTGATACTGGGCCTTAAACTCACCCTTTTTATCATACACCCATATACTGCCTTCTTTTGAATCAAGCAAGTATAGCCCTAGGGCGTTTTCATCCACAAACAAATCTACAAAATTGCTTTCAGGCTTATCCCCAAAAGCAAAATATTCAGCTTTTCCAAAAGCAAATTTAAGTACTTTGCCATTCTCTAAAAGTATCCAGATTGATCCATCTATTGCCCAAGACTTGGTACTACCCAAATCCGCTACCACATCCGAAGCTAGCCAATCAGATTTTGACCCAAAACCCCTGCCAGCTGCTTGGAATCTATAAATTTTAGAGGCCTGCTTTTCCAAAACATAAATATTTCCGGCAAAAGCTTGTATCAAGGCCTGCCCAGACCATTCTTTTTTAATAATATTTTGCGCCTTACCGCTAATCTCCTCCACTCCACTTTCTGTTAACATAAAATTCCGGTTACTATAAAGTGCAATATCACTAATTTCAGAAATATCGTTTGGTCCTGCTAACACTTCTGTTCTTTTAGTATCAATTTCTATTTCTACTAACTTTGAGCTTACGCTATCGGCCACAGCCATACGGTCAATTGAAGTACTGACCATATCGGCCTTAAAGCCGCTTGAAACTAAAGTTAAATCAAGATAAAGTGGTGCTTCTTGCCTATAAATTCCCGCTATGCTGCCTAAGTTTGACTCAACTTTGGACTGCAATTCCTGCCATTGTAAATCTTTCATTGGGTCGCCTTTCATCTCCTCAAGCTCCTTATAAGCATTAAATAAAAGCGCACGCGCTCTGGAAGAGTTAATACCTTTTAAGGTAATTGCTTCTGTAAGCTCCTGAGAAATACTGGCCAGCCGTGATTGATATTGTTCTTTAGTTAGGCTTGCCTCCCTTCTTTTAACTCCCAAAAAAATGCTTGCGATTAATATCGCAAGAAATACAACCCCTACCAATGCTGCGCGCTTTTTGGGCTTTGGCTGATTAAATGAATAGGCGGCACTGCTTACTGAAATCCTGGGTGAAGGCAGACGATTCAACACCCCATCTATTAGGGAAATAAGCTTTGATTTTATTGCCAAATTTGTTGTTGGTAAATTTATTTCTGTCTCGTGAGATTTAAACAGCCCCACCAAAACCGCTGTCGATCCGTCCTGTGAAGACCTAACTATCGGAACCAATGAATCCGATATAAACTCCAAATCTTTTTGAGACAAAATTGCTTTAATGGCCTCTTGGCTTGTTTTGGCTTCAAATTCGTAAGTAGAAGCCATTAAGATATCACCTTCTTTTATGTGCCCAGAAGAGCAAATCAACTTATTGGGTTGTCCTTTAATTAAAGTGAATAATTTATTTGCGCGCATCAGCCGCAACATGGCCTCGCCAAAAACAGCTAAATATAAAGTGTCTCCGACTTGCGCAACTGCTGCAACTTCAAAAGAAGAATTCAAAAATTGTTCTTTGGAGTAATCCAGCGAAAGCCTTAAAGCATCAAAGCTAGAGATATTGTCGTTTGCTGCGAAATAATCATCCTGCAACTTAGCCAATATCTCTTTTGCTTTTACCAAACTTACTCCAGGTAACCCTGCCCATATATCGCCGCTTTGGGGAGAAAGGCTTTTTTGAGCTATTAGGATCACCAAGTGTCCCTTTTTCAAAAAAACATTCTGCTCATTAGGCTTGAAGTCGAGTATATATGCCAAGGCGTGGTTTGTGGGTGAACCGGTTAAGGAAATTCGCTCAAGATATATGCTCACAGTAAAAGTAATGCAATCAAAAATAGTCCAATTGCCAAAATCAGATGAAGATAGCCAAAAACTTTAAGTGTCCCCTCAAGCCCCACCTTGAGGGTGGTAGTCATCAAACCAATTTGCCGCAATACCACTACTGCAAAAATAATATATATGCCCAAAAAAAGCAGTATGACGCCTTTGGCGATAAATAAAAATATAGGTGTTGCTTGAGCCAGTTCTCCCATTAGCGCACCCTACCTTCTATCCGCTCAATTTCTTCTTCCACACTTAAGCCGCGCAAGATTTTAGCTACTTGATCCGGATGTGGCACTGCGTCAAATTCAATATTTGGCACTTCCCCCGCGGTTTGGATCAACACATCTCCATAGTTAAAAACAGTGCGTATAACGCTTCCTATTTTGACAGTCACGTCTTCAATATTTCCCAAATTGGCATCGGTGATTTCGCGGTAAAGCAAGTTCACAAAATCCACGTCAAAAAGCCTCTCGTCGGTAACTATATTTACATTAAAAAACCAAGTTAAAAACTGCTCAAAAATAAAGGCTAAAGTTAAAAGATACCAAAGCATTATAGCTACGGTTTGAAAGTTGCCAGGCAAAAAATTTAATAAAGGCAGCACATCCAAGGCCAGTGGAGCCAGTAACATAAATACAGCAATTATAATCCACTGCAAATTTGTGATTGGGTGGCGACGAAGCAGTAAAACTATTTTTTCTTCAGAGTCTTTATTAAAAAACTCAACATTGTGAGGGTAATAACAATAAGCGCTTAAAGGGTTTCTGGTGTGCCCTGGCATTTTTCTAAGCACATCTTCAGGTGGCATCTTATGTGTGCTTTTGTGATGACCCCCGGCTACAAAAAGATCAGGCATAATGGCTAAGTATAGCAAATTCTTAATTTTTAGTTTTAAATTTTAAGTAAATTTCAAAAATTAAAATATTTAAAATTGTAAATTAATTACAGTTTCTCAATGTTAAACAATGAGGACTTAATTCCAATATATCCAGGGGCGCGGAGATTAAATGCCTTTTTAAACTCTTCTCCGGAAATATTAATGCTTCCCTTGTTTGTGCCTAAACTTATTGACTGAGTCGAGCCATCATTGGAATAAGTTGCCGAAACAGATGAAACTGATGAATATCCCCCGATTGAGGATAAATCGCTCTTTGAATATGGATTTCCTTTCCAACAATTTGTATCTAGTGGACTAATGCGGGAAACGTCCCCGCCGCCTTTATATAAAACATGCCAAGCGTTTAAAATATCCGCCAAATCTTCACTAGTCAGCCAAGGGTTACTTTTGCCGCAGGAAGATCCGCCGCGGGATTTATACCAAGCTTTGTAAAACCAAGGCGAACCGCTAACTTTTTCATAAGCGCTGTCCGGCCATGAACCAGATGTATCTTTAATCCCGCTCCAACCCCACTGCGTTATTGTGTACCCTCCGGTTGAAGCCGAATAGTAGGTGCTTGCAGGTGATCCTCCCTTGGTAATTACCCATCCCCGCGTTGCTCTTACAGCCTCTGCCCATTTACCGCTTTTAAGTTGTGGTTTATAAACTTGGCAGGATTCTGTCGGACAAATTGTACCGCTGCCATTATTTGTTACAGCTAACGCATAACTTCTAGCAGCAACAGCTTGAGCTTTAAGCGCCTCAAACCCACCGTTATTTCCCCAAGATTCAGGCACTTCGTAAATTCCCAATAAATAATTCTCTTCAAAAGAAATCCTGCCATAGCCGCTAACTCCTATTGTTGCGGGTACACCAAAACCTTTATTTAAGTCTGCTCCCTGATAATAAGCAGACAAAATAGACTCAGCTGATTGGCCCTGTTTACTTCTGCCGTAAGCTCCATATTGGCTCATACCAGTTCTGTGCGGAGCGCCAAATGAGAAGGCAGCAAAAGCCGGCTTAAATCCAGGGTCACAAAAATTGGAGTACCCAGGAGGGCCGGAACAAGGCTCCAAAGTAGGAGGCGTGTCTCCAATTGATGTTTGAAATCCCCCGGCTTTTAGTGCTGCTAATTCTGTTTGTTTAGAACTTAGTGTCCCCAAATAGCTTTCCACTTTTGACACTTCACTGGCCAAAAACTTGGCCTGTTTATCTACATTTACTTGGGCTGCAGCCAAACTTGTCTTATTTTTCTCTAAAGTTGCTTTGTCGCTTTTTAATTTCAGTAACTCTGAAGCATATTTCTCCATGGTTTCGCGGTCCCCATCAGCAGCCCGCTGGCGCAAAATTATTTCGCGGAAAGCACGAGTGGCATCATGCATTGATAAAAACGGCAGCACAGGATCATAAGTACGGATAAATTTGTAATGATTTTCCAGTTTTTCTTCAAAAATGGCTTGAGCATAAGCTAGGTCCTCTTCCCGATCTTTAATTTCGTTTTCAACTGTCTTTAGCTGAGTTGAAAGCCCGGCAATTCTTTTTTTAAGATCTGCAAGCTGTTTATTTAAACTATCGAGCTCTTTTTTGTTATTCTCATGAGCCGGAGAAAGTGCATCAATTTCCCGCTGGATTTGAGCAATTTGGCAATCATAGTCTGTGGAGGGACAAGTCTGGGCGTTAATGAGAGTAAAAGAGTGAAAGAGTATAAGAGTAAAAGTCAAGAAAATAAGAAATTTCTTCATTGTTCTACATTATAGCAGCTAGAATAAACTTGTTTTTTGCCTTGACTTTTAGCTTCAAAGATGATACACTATAGGCATATTTGAAGGCAAATTGCGCATTCAAGTACGTTCAAATCGGCTTTATATAACCCAAGGGAGACTATTCAATGTCTGAAATCGTACTGTGGATAAAGGACTTGTGGGCCGGAATCCAGAAGGGCTGGGCGTGGTTTTCAGCAAAGATAGATGCCATCGAAGCCCGTTTCAAGGTTTTGTGGGCCAAAGTTTCAGGATGTCTAATGATACCTGTACGCATCATCACCTGGCCGTTTCGTACTTTGGTGAAGGTTTGGAAGAAAGGTTGTCTTGGCAAAATTTTCGCAGTTGTTTTGCTGGTAGTGTACTGGCAGGTATGTTCTAACGCCACTTCGCTTACATTGAGTCTGGGAATATTAAACGGACCATTGGCAGCTATCACCGGCTTTCAACCAAGAGTGCAAGATATCCAAAATGTTGTCTCAACCTTGCAGAATAGCATTCCAACCGAGATATTCATTCCACCTACTCCCCGACCAGTTGTCGAAGAGTTTTGCGAGCCCATAAAGGTCACAGTAGACGAGGTGTTAGAATCGGGTGTTGCAAACATCAGGAATGGACCGTCCACAATTGGCACCGAAGTTGTCAACGAAGTTGAACTTGGAGAAGAATTCATCGTAATTGGTAAATTTCCTGGCACCGACGGGGCTATGTGGGCGAAATTGCTATTACCTGGTACTGAAACCGGTATAGGTTGGATTGCAGCTGTTGCAGTTACCGATTTCGATTGTGTTCCGGTATCGTGATACTATTCTTTTCTTTGAAGCCGATCCTGGCGACTAGGTAAATTATCACTCTTCGGAGAAAATAATATACCTAGCGCCAGCACTGTTTTACTATCTTCAATCTTTAACGTAAAATAAACTTATGAAACGGTTTATTTTTATTATTTTTTCTTTAACAATTTGTTTACCATTTATCCTCTTCTCTGAGGTTCATGCTCAAGGCACATACGGTTGTATGATACAAGTAGGTATTGGCGGCAGCATCTGTACTCCTAGTGGCTCAAGCAGTTGTCAGACAGGGTATAAAATTGGCAATAGTTGCTCGAGTTTATCTCTTAACTCCTCCAGCCCAAACTATTGTGAAAGCCCAACTGCAGCACCTCAATGCGATCAAGACCTAAACTACGGTGGAAGCGGTGAACCATGCAGACAAAATGGAGTTTGCGATTCAGGCTTATCTTGCTCAGGAGGACAATGTTCAAATGGTGGAGGTATCGCGATTAACGTGCTTTGCCCGAATGGAGGGATCAATACTGCGATTGGATGTATCCCTTTTGAAGACTCAAACGAGCTTACTCAATTCTTTTTACGTTGGGCGTTGGGAATTAGCGGAGGGATCGCGATTTTACTAATAATTTACGCAAGTTTTACTATTATAACTTCTACGGGCGACCCCAGACGCATGCAAGGAGGCAAAGAATTACTAACTTCTGCAATAGCAGGAGTTATGCTTATAATTTTTTCAGTATTTATCTTAAGAATATTGGGCGTAAACATTTTAGGGATTTTTTAAAAATGAGAAAATTAGCCCTTTTTATAGTATTGTTTATACTCGCTTTGGCTGTTCCCAATAACATATATGCTCAGGGATCGGTGTGTAACTCATTTTCTATATCCCCCTCCCCAATAAACTCTGGAGATGATTTTACTCTTATAAAATCAAACGGAATGGATCCGAATGCCTTTATCAGGGTAGAAGTTACAGAAACAAACGATGTACAAAGTATGAACTGTTTGTTTGATAACCCCGAACCTCCAGCTTGCAGCGACCGGTCAATCACCAATCTTTTCACTTTTAGCTCAAGCAGCCTTTCTTCAGGAAATACTTATCGGATAGAAATAGATTACGACGATTCTATCCAAACTTCTGTATGTACACTCAATCTGACCGTAATCGACGACGATTCTCCACAACTTTGTCAAAACCAAGGCATATCATCTGTCTCTCCAACATTAGGAGATGGGACCACTTTTTTTACATTTTCCGGATGTGTAGGCGTTATCGACCCGTGTGACGGACGAGCCCGAGTTGGCATATTAAATGGACTTGGCCAGCCTGCTGGGGATATAGCTATTAATAACTCTGGGGCTGGAAATTCATGTCAGCCGGATGGAACATTTTCTATTAGAGTAGGAAATTTTCCACCAGGGCCATACACTGCGCAGCTAGGGATTATGACTGGCTTGGTTGGCCCAATAGTAAATTTTGGCGTGGGTTTTGACGACGGACCAGCGCCAGGGGACTTTTGTGAAGAAACAAGAACATGTACTACAAGCAGTAGTATGCAGGGCACCCAAACTTGTCAGGGATTTTACGTGAATGACCAAAATAATAATTTATTTTGTTCTTTGGAAGACGCTCAATGTACTCAATGTAGCTTCTGTGGAGACAATATCTGCACAAATGAAGAAATCCAAACAGGATGCCAACTTGACTGTAGGATTATTCCACCCTCTGCTGATTATTTATGCGATGACAATGTGTCATTAAAAACGGCCATTGGCTGTGTTCCTTTTACTGTGATCTCTGATACAACAAAATTTTTCCTCCGCTGGGCCATTGGGATTGGAGGAGGATTAGCCCTGCTTTTTATTATATTTGCTAGTATTCAGATAATCATTGCTTCTGGAGATCCCGACCGGATAAAAAACGGTAAAGACTTATTAACTGCCTCCATAGCTGGGGTCTTAATGATAATATTCTCTGTTTTCTTACTTCGAATAATTGGTGTTAATATTTTGAAGATTTTTTAGGGTATAATAAAATATGGCCTTTACAGAAACTGAATTAAAAGGACTTGAACAATCAATCCCAGGGTTTAGATTCGACGGTCAAGAACTGGCTAACGTATTTAAAGGCCAAAACGGCATAATTACTTTAATATTTTACTTTGCCGGAATAGCAATGATTCTTTACTTTTTGACTGGAGGGTTCCAGCTTATGATTTCAAGAGGAGACCCAAGAGCGATCGAAGAGGGTAAATCTAAATTAACCAATGGTATCATTGGCTTTATAATAATACTAAGCGCTTATTGGATAGTTAAAATTTTTGGCTCTATTTTTGGCTTGGAAGGGATTAGTCAAACATTTTTCTAAAATCTTAAAATGAAATACTTAACTGCGGTTGATATAGGCAACTTTTTTGGCTCCCCTTTGGGGGACACCAAAGGGGTTTCTAATGTTGTCTCGGTAATTTTAAACTCAGGTATTGCGATTGGAGGCATTATTGTTCTCTTCTTGTTTCTTTTTGGCGGGCTAAAAATAATAACAAGTGCGGGATCGGGAGACAGTAAAAGCACGGCTGAGGGCAAACAAGCCGTGACTTATGCCTTAATAGGATTTATAATAATATTTGGAACTTACTGGATGATACGGGTTATAGAACTAATCATAGGGGTCAATTTTGTAACCGAACCAGGAGGTTTTGGACAACAAATTCCATAAAATATATGTTTCAAATATTTGGTACACTAACACCACCAGAAGCAACTGCAAAGTTGGGTTTAGTGGAAAATGGCGCGATTGGAGTTTTGTTAAACCTTATTTTTAATATTTTAATAGTAGCTGGGGGTATTTATGCAGTATTTAATTTTATCCTTGCAGGTTATGCCTTTATGTCAGCTGGGGATGACGCCAAAAAGGTACAGGGGGCATGGGCTAGAATTTATCAATCCGTAATTGGTCTTGTATTTTTGGTTGGATCATTTCTTTTAGCAGCCATTTTTGGGAAACTAATTTTGGGAGATTATGGGGCTTTGCTAAACCCTATAATACCAGCACTATGATAAGCAAAGCTTGTCACAAATTATATTTATGATAAATAAATTATCCCAAATTCCACTTTCACCTCCAGGCGGATTTACTGGCCCTGCCGGTGGTTTATTTAGCGAAACTGGGTCAACAGCCAATTTAGCTTTTAGTGACGTGCTCTCTCTAATTATTGGTGTTATGACAGTGGTTGCAGCAATCTGGTTTGTGTTTAACACCCTAGTTGGTGCAATTGGTATAATCTCCGCCTCAGGTGATAAAAATGCTTATGAACAAGCAAGACAAAGAATAACCACAGGTATCTTAGGCCTTATAGTAGTTATTTCAGCAGTCTTTTTGGTTGATGTCATCGGACAATTACTCGGATTTAATGCAATTTTAGATCCTGCAGGTTTTATTCAAACGACTAATTAATAAACTATGCAACTAGCTCAAATCCAAAACAAGGCTCTAGATTCTGGAATTAGAGATATCCGGGGTGCTGTTTTTTTGTCAAAACTAATCCCCACTCTTATTACTGTGGTTTTTATCATAGGCTCTGTACTTTTTGTTTTTATGTTATTAACAGGAGGAGTGCAGTGGATCACAGCACAAGGCGACAAAACCGCCGCAGAAGGGGCCAGATCCAAAATAACTCAGGCCTTAACCGGAATTATTATACTTTTTGGAGCTTACGCAATTTTTAAGGCAATTGAGTCAATATTTGGAATAACCTTCTTGTCAATAGACATTGGCTCTTTTGGAGTAAGTCAATAAAATTATGATTCCAGAAGTTTATGCAGCACTAGGTACAGAAGAACCAGCTCAATTAGTAGATCTTGAAAAAATATTTGAAAATGTAATTCAAGCAGCCATTCCTCTAGGAGGAATTATACTTTTTATAGTTTTAATGTATGGAGGCTTCCAATTTATAACCTCAGGAGGCGATGCAAAAAAAGCAGGCGCAGCAAAACAAACCCTAACTTACGCTATTATTGGAATGGTTCTTTTAGCTTCAGCATTTTTAATCTTAAGAATCATAGCTAGCTTCTCGGGGGTCACGAGCATTCTCAACTTTGACATTTTTCAAGAATAATTCTAAAATCACTAATTCTCCACTTAGTTGCCAATACGTTATAATGAATTGATGAAAAAAATTTTATCTTTGGTTTTGTTTCTATTGTCTGTATTCGCTTTTCTCTTGATACCCAGCGACGTGCTAGCTTTGGATCTTACTGAATATATTGCAAGACCTGACTTTATTCCCCATACCTTAAGCACAGGAGAACAAATAAGTTTTTCGCCTGAAGGAGCTCCGGGGCCTGGAAGTCCAGCACGGCAATTTAAAAATGCGAATTACGAACAGTTTTTTTACGGTTCAGGTGGAATATTTAGAAGAGAAGATACGAGTTGGGCTCCGCTGCCAGGCTTTGGGGATGCACTTTGTCAAGGAGGAGGAAAAGCAATCTATACACTTGATGCAGGGTGTAAACAGTTTTCTACAGGGCAACAGGTAACAACTGATGGAACCTTTTGGGCTCCGTCTAATGCAACACAAGGACAAACATGGGCTACACAAACGCACCAAATCGTTACCATCCAAAATACTCTTACTACAGGAGGTGCTAGATTGTATTGTCCTTTGCAAAATTTAACAGGTTATGACAACCCTCAGGCTTGTAATCAATCAGCACAAATTCAATTTTCTGCATATTACCCACCCAGCGCATTTACTTTCTGTACTGGTATTAAAAATACAGCAGATTTGATAGTACTTAAAGGTGTGTCAGGCCCCGGAACTGGAGATATATTTTATTATATGAAAGGTTATGGACTAGTTGGTTTTGAAGCACCGGGATTTGAAGCGGGACTTATGGGCCCTGGAGCAGACGCCTCACAATGTACAGGAGGATCTTTGCCACCTTTGGGGACCTTCGACATAGAGGCTCGTATTCCTTGTAACGAAACCCAAGATCCTGAATTTCATTCTCTCAGGCCATACCCAACCAATCCCTGCAATCCAAACATCGAAGAAACTTTATTTATGTGCTCTCAGGATATGATAATAAAGGAAGTGTTTGAAGTAACGCCAGCAGATGCAACTTCGTGTACCGCAAATCCTGACGGTTCCCAAAGGTGTAACTATTTAATTAATAGCACCTCAAGATTAAACGTAAGTTTAGATAATACTTACTTACCAATAATGGGAAATACTGAGCTAGTTCCTAATGCCATAAATCGCAACAACAGTCTTAGTTTTCCCCAAAGAATGAATGAATACGCAAGCTGGTACTTAAACGGAATAATACAGCGGGCAGAAGAACAATTTTTTGTAACTCCTCAAAATATTTATGAAATTATTAACCTTTCTGGACCACTGCGAAAACTTCTTCCTCGAAATATTCAAACGAGTACAAGAATAGCTGAAAAACAGGAGGGGGCAGATGGAATTATAAGACATGATCAAATTGTCGCCTGCACATCTGGCGGTGACCCTGTTGCCTGCTACTCAATGCCAGCCACAACAGATAGAATGTCTGAAATACCCAATAATCCAAATGACGAGAGATTCTCCTACATTCCTTACTCCTCCACCGAAGACAGAA
>Ga0209518_1002049_pt1 | contig 19836 bp, 17 predicted proteins | sample RifGroB1_FD_183993 | JGI IMG/M metagenome (GOLD analysis project Ga0209518, IMG submission 183993) | Groundwater microbial communities from Rifle, Colorado, USA - Groundwater B1 (SPAdes) (version 2) | ecosystem: Environmental > Aquatic > Deep subsurface > Groundwater | place: Rifle, Colorado...
TCGCTTGAGGTAAATCCACGGAAGCCTTGAGAAATTTGCCCGGCTGAGATATCCCTGCTTGCACTTTGAGCAAGGAGCCTACGATGCGCATTCGGGATTGGGTTGTCCTGTCGGGAAACGCAAACCGCCCTCTGGCTGCGAAAATCTGCGAAAGGCTGAACAAGCCTCTCGGCAAAGTCGAGGTACGCCGCTTCAGCGATGGTGAGACCTTCGTCGAAATCGGTGAAAACGTACGTGGTCGCGATGTGTACATCATTCAGAGCACCTGTGGTCCCGTGAATGACACGCTCATGGAACTCCTGGTGATGATCGATGCCCTGAAAAGAGCGAGCGCGAAGGAAATCAATGCCGTCATGCCCTACTATGGCTATGCCCGCCAGGACAGGAAAGTCGCGCCCCGTACGCCTATCAGCGCCAAGCTCGTTGCCGACCTCCTGACCGCGGCGGGTGCCACGCGCATCGTATCGATGGACCTGCACGCCGCTCAGATTCAGGGTTTTTTCAACATTCCGTTCGACAACCTTTATTCCTCCCCCGTTCTCCATGACTACATTCAGAAGGAAATCCAAGCTGATGGTCAGCTGGTGATCGTGAGCCCGGATACGGGAGGCGTCGAGCGCGCGCGTGCGTATGCCAAACGGCTGAATAATGCGGCTGTCGCGATGATCGACAAGCGTCGCACTGGTCCTAATGTAGCGAAAGCGATGAACATCGTCGGCGACGTTCAGGGCAAGGTTGCCGTGATTCTGGATGACATGATCGACACTGCGGGAACCCTCACGGAAGCGGCCCATGCCGTTCTCGAACATGGCGCCATCAAGGTTTATGCCGTCGCGACACACGGAGTCTTCTCCGGTCCCGCGATCGAACGCATCACTTCCGCCCGCATCGAAAAAGTGATCGTCACAGACACGATCCCTCTCGCTCCGGCAGCGGCTCAATGTGAGAAGATCGCCCAGCTTTCGGTTGCCAAGCTGCTCGCGGAAGCCATTCAACGCATTCACAATTACGACAGCGTCAGCAGCCTGTTCATCTGATGAAGATCGTTGCGGGGCTCGGTAATCCCGGGCCGAAATATGAAACGACCCGGCACAACGCCGGATTTCTTGCACTCGACCGGCTCGTCGATTCCTGGCGCGCGGCCGGCCCCGCGGCCGTTCAGGATGGCGAGGCCTACCAGGCTTCACGCTCCGGAGAAAAAGTCATTCTCGCCAGACCCCGAACGTACATGAACCTTTCGGGTAAATGCGTGGCCCCGCTGATGCGCTTTTACAAATGTTCGCCGGAGGATCTGATCGTGATTCACGATGATCTGGATCTCCCGTTCGGAACACTCAGAATCAAGACGGGCGGCGGAGCCGGCGGGCATAATGGTCTAAAATCAATCGACGCTCATCTAGGCAGGGAAGCGACCGGATATCATCGAATCCGAATCGGCATCGGACGTCCCGGGCCGGAGTCCCCGATCTCGACCGTGGACTGGGTTCTTCAACCATTTTCGGACGACGAGCTTTTTCGTCTGGATTCCATCCTGGATAACGCGGTAACAGCAATCGATCGCATCATTTCCGGCGACATCGCTTCGGCGATGAATGAGTTCAACAAGAGAGGATAGTTTTTCATGGGTTTTCAGTGTGGAATCGTAGGGCTGCCGAATGTCGGCAAATCAACCATCTTCAACGCGCTTACTTCCGCGAAGGCCGAGGCGGCCAACTATCCCTTCTGCACCATCGATCCGAACACGGGGATCGTGAAAGTTCCCGATCCCCGTCTGACGGCCATTCAGAAGTACATTCCGACGGACCGGGTAATCCCGGCGACCATGGAATTCGTCGACATCGCCGGTCTGGTACGGGGGGCTTCCAAGGGGGAGGGCCTCGGAAACCAGTTCCTGGGTCATATTCGGGAAACGAACGCGATCGCTCACGTCGTCCGCTGCTTTGAAGATCCGAACGTGGTTCACGTGGACGGGTCAGTGGATCCGCTCCGCGATGTCTCCGTCATTGATACGGAACTCATGTTTGCTGACCTGGATACCGTGAACAAGCGTTACTCGAGCATGGAGAAAACCGCCCGCACAGGCGACAAAAAATCGGCAGCAGTGATGGGCGTGCTCGGCCCGGTCAGAGCGGCGCTGGAAGCGGGAAAGCCGGTTCGCTCCCTGGGGCTCAGCGATGATGAACTCCTGCTGATCCAGGATTTCCACCTGATCACCGCGAAAAAGGTCATGTACGTGGCCAACGTGGACGAGAACGATCTCGCCAAGCCCGAACAGAACGTTTATTTCAAGAAGCTGCGCGACTATGCCGTAGCCGAGGGCAGCCCGGTAATTCCAATCTGCGGAAAAATCGAAGCCGAAGTATCGGAACTTCCTGAGGAGGAGAAAGCCTCATTCCTGAAGGAGCTCGGAATGGAAGAACCAGGCCTGAGCCGCGTGATCCGTGCGGGCTACGAGCTACTGGGACTTCAGACGTATTTCACGGCAGGACAGATTGAGGTACGGGCCTGGACGATTCGCAAGGGCTGGAAAGCCCCCCAGGCAGCCGGCGTTATTCACACCGATTTCGAAAAAGGCTTCATTAAGGCAGAGGTTTTTCACTTTGATGATTTGATGAAGCACAAGAGCGAAGCGGCAATCAAGGATGCCGGCGCTCTGCGCCTGGAAGGTAAGGAATACGTCGTCCGCGATGGCGACATCATGCATTTCCGCTTCGCGGTCTGAGTAGCGCCAGGTTCTACTGGGAAATCAGCTTTACCTCTGGCGGCCCAGAAACCTGCCAGAAATATTCGATTGGTTTCTGGGTCGCATCCTCGAGACGCCGGGAGTACCAGTAATAATTCCTGATGATGGATGAGACGTAGTCACGCGTTTCGCGGTAGGGAATAGCCTCGATAAAATCGAGCATGCCGGGCTTGATCGGCGGCCCCCGCATCCAGCGATCCACTGCTCCCGGACCCGCGTTGTAACCGGCCAATGAGAGCACGATGTTTCCATTAAAACGCTTCATCAGCTGACCCAGGTATTTCGTGCCCACCCGGATATTCGCCTCTCCTTCCGAGAGCTCCGCCCTTCGAATCGCTGAAACCGTATCCACTGCCGTTGCTGGCATGAGTTGCATCAGACCGGAAGCCCCTGCAGGTGAGATGGCCGCGCTGTCGAAGGCGGACTCCTGCTTGATCAGACTCAGAACCAGAACCGGATCAAGACCGTTTTCCTGCGAGTGCCGCCGAATCAGTTCGATGTATTCAGCGGGAAAAATCAATCTCAACATAAAAGAGGATGCGACGCCTTCGTCACCGCGCTGAATCAGTTCGCTGATGATCGAGAAAGAGAGCGAATGGTTCCGGACACGATTCTGGAGAACCGACAGGTAAATCAGAAACTCACTGGAAAGTTGGGCGCGTACGCGCAGCCGGCGAAGTTCAAGCGCCGCAAGCTCCACTTCGTTTTCCGCGAGGAACTGCTCAGCGCGTTTCAGGGAAAACGCTTCGTTTGGCTGGAGCAACGGATCACTCGCGGACGCCACAGGCAAGGTGGCTGCAATCTGCGATTCCGGATCCTTGCCGGTCTCGAGTCCCGACAGCATACCATAATAGCTGAGGGGCGAGCTCCCGAGAATCCCTTCAAAGTGGGCGCTAGCGGCCTCCAGCTCCCCTTCCTCCTTCAACGCTTTCGCAAGCCAGAAACGCGCTCTCCACCTGAGAGCGGACCGCGGAAACTCCTGGAGAAACGCCTCAAATGCTTTCGCGGCGTCGCCATATTCCTTCAATCGGTAAATTTCCATGGCGGCGTCCATGGCGGCGACATCCCGATCCGGAGAGCGGTAGGCCTGAGTGGCGCGGTCGTACCGTGGAACCCGCGGACGCTCGAGCAACTCGGGGAAACCTTTCGTTATCGCCTTTGTTTCCTCCGATGCTTTCGGAAAAGTGGATGCAAGCTTTTGAAGCCAGGAAAGACAGACCGGAGTCATCTTCTTCGCACAAATCTCGCTGTAGCGGCGAAGGACTGCTGGGCGCAGGCGCCCGATGCCCCTTGAATCGGCTAACCGTTGAAAAGCTCGTTCGTACCAGGCCAACGAGGAATCCGAACGCCCGGCCAATCCGGATGCGTCGCCAGCGACCAGCTCGGCAGTGGCCAGGTTTTCCTCGAGGTCCAGCAAATGCGGCGAATGCGGGCTCTGCCGAAGAATCTCGAGATAGGCGCTGATCGCCCTTTCCGCCTTAAGCACCGCGTCACCATATCGCTTACGACCCAAAGCCGCTTCTGCGAGGCGCAATTGCGCGGAGGCTTCGATCCACTGGGAATAGTCACGAAACTCGATGTGACGGCGCGCTGCACGACTCTTCCGCAACGCGGAATCCCAGCTCTTTTTTTTCAGGTCCCTGAATGCGGACGAAATTTCGCGCGCGGCTTTTGACTTCCGCTGCTTCAGAACGTCTCTCTGCACCCGATCGATCGGCCCGCTCATCACGACCCGCGAAGGTTGCGCGGGCGCCGCCCAGACAATGGGGCCGGACAAAAGCACGAAGAGGAGCAGGACCCGTGGCCCGAGCTTTCTGAGCGCGGTCTCGCAGAATCCCAGCGCCTTCCAGGAGCAGCTCGAGCATGCGGCGTGAAATTTTTCGATCGTCATCTTTTCAGAAATCCTTCTCTTTGCCTCGCCCCAGGTGATCGTCTCACCGGTAGAGATTCCGAGCACGGCTGCGTGGGCCTCATCGAGGACACTCACACGCTCTTCCGTGGAGCAAATCCGGTCCCGCCGATTGGGGCAGGCGCTGCAAATCGTATCAGACCCGGCTTCGACTCGAATCAGTTCCGCATCGCCGGAACCGTCCGCTTTCCTGAGCTTTTCAGCAATCTCAGCAAAAGATTGCACAAAACTCTCAGAGTAACCGCTACCCCGGAAACCCAGGGTACACAAAAAATGATGGGGCCTGAACTTCAACATCGATAAATTAAAAGTTAAGCGCGCTTCAAGTCAGCGAGCAACGTTTCCAGCGAACGACGTTGCTCGTCTGAAGCGTCCGGCAGCAAACGTTCGATCTGCAGTATCGTGGCAGCGATCGCCTGCTTCCGGCGCTCGATTTGCGATCGCATACTCCTGATCATGTCGTTATAATCGCCGGCAATCTCGGAAAAATGATCCTTCTTCCTGAACGATAGATCGTCCCGTAGAACCCCATTCCGGGCTTCTTCCATGAATTTTCTGAGTTTATAAATGGGCCCCGCGATACGGTGAGAAATGAAAATACTGATCAGGAACGTAAGGACCAGAAATATGACCTGAAACATTCCGAGCAAAATCAGGATTTCGCGCCCGGTCTTGTTAATCCGGTCGGCGGCCGCCCCGGACATCTGCCCGGCGAAATATTCGAACATATTGTAGACGATGACCGGATAAATAAAGCTGAGCGCAAGCAACCAACCGCATACAAAAATAGCAAACCGCACCTGGAATTTCCGATTGATCAGGAATATGCCCCTCTGTGCGCCAGCCATGATAACAATCTTACTCCCCCGACTGAAAAGTTCAAATGTTTTCACCTGCTGCTAAGATTCGCGGGGTGCGGTAAACTCGATCCACATGGATGGAAACAGATTCAGTGGACGATTCTTACTCAGCTGCCTGAGGTTGCTCAGCGCCTTAATAGCTCTGACATGGACGAGTTCCGCATTCGCACTTGAACCTCCGATTCTTCGGATTTCGATCGAATCGGAACCGCTCACGTTTGACTGGAACAACACACGATCAGCAACGGATCGCTTCATTCTTTCGTTTATCGCCAGAAGCCTGCTCCGCTATGATACGACGGGCGTCCCGGTTTGCGATCTATGTACCTCTTTTCAGCTGTCACCTGATCGCAAAACTCTTCATTTCGAAATCGACGCTCAAGCGGTGTGGTCAGATGGCTCGCCCGTGATCGCGCAACAGTTTGTTGATTCCTTTCAGCGCCTTTTAAATCCGGTAAACAATTTTCCGGCCGCCTCCGATTTCAGGCGCATCAGCGGTGCACGTCAGCCGGGCCGTAAATGGAATGCCGAAAACCTGAATGTACGTGCTCAAGGGAAAAATAAACTCTCCATTGAACTCTCAGAGCCGTTCAATCTTTTCACTCACCTCCTGACGACCGTCGCCACGTCCCCCATTCGCAAGGAACTCCTGCAACCAAAGGACACCGGGGAAGAACAGGCAACAATGGCGGCACTGGGCCCCTACCAGCTCGCGGGCTGGGAACGCGGGAAACGAATCGTTCTCGAGGGAAATCCAAAATTCACAGGTTCCAGGCCGGTTTACCGCGTTGAGCTGATCCATGGCCTGCACGCGGAACAGATCAAACGTTTTGCGTCAGGTAAGCTCGATATCGTCACGGGACCCACAACCGAAGACATCCTCAAACTTCCCGGACAGAAAGTTCAAGTGAACCCCTATTGGGCAACCCGCGGGATGGTCTTCAATGTCCGGCGCGGCCCCGGATCCGACCTTCACTTCAGGAGGGCGGCCCTGTTCGCCTTGGATCGAAACAGCCTCCCCGCGTTCCTGAAAACCGGAGAACGAAAAGCCACGGGCCTGATTCCTCCCGGACTCCTGGGTCATCGCGAGCTGCCCCTGGCAAGTCACGACCCGGTCCGGGCGGTTTCAGAGAGAAATCTCATGGCGAAGCAAAAATCGCCCACGCCAAAGCTACGCCTCCTCGTGCAGGACTCTGAAAAAGAACGGCAGGTGGGCTCCTGGGTCGCGAGCCAGCTGGAAAAGGTCGGTATCAGCGTGGAAGTCCTTCCCCGGAAGACCGCACAATTTTTCCAAGACCTCGATAAATCGAATTTCGAAGCGGCGATCATCACCTGGGGCTTTCGGATCGCCACCCCTCTCGAGCTACTCCGGAACTTCCAGACCCAATCGGACAAGAATTATGGGCGCTGGACGCATGTGGCATACGACTCGCTGCTAGCGCGGCTTTTGAACGAGAATACGCTCGAGCACGACTCAGGGGCGGGATCGGCCATCATTGACCAGGTGTGCCGAATCATGGAAACCGAGGAGGTCGCCGCGATTCCCCTGGGATACCCGACACAACCCTTTTTACTCGGTCGCCGGGTCGAAAGCTTTGCCACCACCCCTTTTGGTGACCCCAATCTTCTCAAAATCCAGCTTAAACAGTAGCTAGACAAACCAAAACGTTTAGACTAATTAAATTGGAACCACTTATTCAGGAGTAGCTCAGTGGTAGAGCAGCCGGCTGTTAACCGGCTGGTCGGGGGTTCGAATCCCTCCTCCTGAGCCAATTAGGGCCGCTCAATCGACCGAAAGGTCAAAGGTTGGGCGGCTTTTTTGTTTTCGCAGTTCACAACCGCACGCGAAGGTTGTTGAAAACCGCTCCCACGGAAAGATCATTCAGCGCGGCCAGCTCGACCATCTGCGCACACCAGCAGTTTCGGCAACCACGTCGGGGAGGAAGTTCGGTAATTTTTTTTCCGGAATAACCGCGCAGAGGAACGACATCCAGCGGATTACGATAGCAGGTACTCAGGTTTCCGACCGGATCCATTCGGAAACTCAAAACTCCGGCGGGACAAGACGAGACCGGCGTCGGTTTAGGCCACTGCTCGAGGTGCCGCAAGGTCTCGACTGAGTTCAGGATCAGTCTTTCTCCTGCCTCTTTCCTGGTGATCAGTTCACGCATGGCGACCTGATATTCCGTCTGCAACGCCTGGATGGGGTTCGCGACATCAAAGTTGAACAATTTGGATGCAATCGCTGGCTGAAAATACGTCGCGATCTGATGCTCAGCGCAGAGTTCCAGGATCGAAGATATCGACCGGATGTTGTGCTCGGCCATCGTCACATTGAAAATCGTCGGAAGCTGGTGAGATCGCAGAACCTCGACAGCCCGAATCACCTTGGCAAAGCTGCCCGATCCTCGCGCCTGATCGTGAACCTCTTCCGGCCCGTCCAAGCTCAGGGTGACCTCATCCACGCCGATCAGCTCCTGAATTCTTGAGGGAACCAGAAACCCGTTTGTATTGATCTTGACTATGCATCCACGCGACCGGACTCGGCTTATGATCTCACCGATATCCTGGCGCAAAAGGCACTCACCGCCAGTCAAAGTCAACGCGACCATTCCAGAATCGATGAGCAAATCGAGAAGTCGAAGCGCCTCGTCTGTCGGAAGCTCCGGCGTTTCACTCACTGCCTCGACGCCGCAGTAGAGACATCGGGCGTTGCAACGATAGGTGGCGGACCAGGAAACGAGGTAAGGTCGTTTTACCCCCAATTTCGAGAGAATGAATGCTCTTGCAAGTGGTAGTTTTCGCATACGTTGGAACTCGCCGTGGACAAGGTTATTGCAACGCTGGCGCTGGCACCAGCTAAATTCAATCTGGATCGCGATAGCATTCAGATTTCAAAAAAATACCAATTTGATAACGTGGAGACATGTCTCCGCTATTCATCCTTTCGCTTGCTTGGCAACTATTGAAGACGCACCTCGGGCGACCGGTCCCGATTTTCTGCGAATATGAGATCACCTACCGTTGCAATTTAAACTGCTCTTTCTGTTCGCAGCAGCGCTTCGCTCATGAGTGGGAGCCGGAACTCAGTTGCGAACAGGCGAAAGCCATCATCAGCCAGCTTTACAGCGCCGGGACGCGCCTCATGAATATGAGCGGTGGAGAACCCTCGTTGCGGCCGGATTTCATTGAAATTGCACAGCACGCGCGGAACCTGGGGATTTTCATTTCCTTGAATACCAATGGGTATTTGATTGATGAGGCCATGGCCCAAAAGATGACGGCATTCCACATGGTGCGCGTAAGTATCGATGGAAACGGGCAATTGCATGACCGGCTGCGCCGCCATCCCGGCTCCTTCGCTCGTGCGGTTTCCGCGATCAAACTACTCAAAAAGAACGGCGTGCGCGTGATGATCAATTCAGTGATCACCAACAGTCACTCGCATCAGGATTTACGAGAGATTGCTGAATTGGCCCGCTCACTAGACGTTCAGGTTTCCTTTTCCGCAGCCGAAGCAAGCGCATCCGCGGCCAGGACCCAGACGCGAGATTTCATCGATGGACTTCTCGCTGATGGTCGCATGCATCCGGCGACCGCCGCTTTGCTGATCCGCTCCCTTCATTCGGAATTCAGTGAGTCCGTCGTGAATGACTCCATATACATTGAAACACTTGAAAAGTCTGACGCGAATCCAGGAAGGTGCCGGGTTCTGGATACCTCTATTGCCCTGAAGCCTGATGGCTCTTTCGCATTCCCTTGTAACGACTTTCCGATATTTCCGATGCGTTCCTCGGATTGCGAAGCGCTATTCAATAGTGTCGAAGTAAAGCGGATCCGGGCGGATCTGGGCACATACTGGTTTTGCGAGAGATGCACGTCCCGTTGCTCCGTCTACCCAAATAAGCTCGCTCAGCCCTTCGGCATCATTTCTCTGGCACGATCCTGGGCCAAAGTTCTATTCTCTTGAATGTGTCAAAGCGTCGTGAACTCCTAGTATACGTTTCAATTCTTGGCTACACCTTGATATTTTTCAGGCTGGCCGATCTGCGCTATTTGTCACTCTTCAGTTACGAATGGGAAGATCTCGCACAGGTCAATTCCATCCTCTGGAATATTGCTCACCTCCGGATGCAGGGCCTGATCAACATGATTCGGTTCACCGGAGACACCAATTTTCATCTCATGCCGATTCTGTTTCCGGTCGCATTACTATATCGGGCCCTTCCTTCCGTGCATTTCCTGTTTCTCTTGATACCTTTCGCCATATCCGTCACCGCTATTCCGCTGTTCCGGATCGCTCGGCATAAGCTGGGCAGCAACTGGGCTGCGTTTGTGGTCGCATTATCATTCCTGCTTTACGCGCCCAAGAACTCACTCGTATTCCTGGACGCGGATCCGGTGATTCTTACGATTCCTTTTCTCGCCGGCATGTATTGGGCAGCCGTTAAACAGAAACCGAACTGGTTCCTGCTATATTCGGTACTTACCGGCATGTGCCGCACAGAAGCGCCGTTCTACGTTCTGACTATGTCTTCGTATCTATGGTGGAACTCGGGGCGAAGTGATCGCACTTTTTTGCGGATGACCGTGATTGCCCTGATCTGGTCGGCAGCCAATCTGCTGCTATATGTCGCGCTCAGCAACGACGGCCTATTCATTGACGCCGGAACGTACCGCATCGGCGGCTTGCTATCTTTTTTAAGGGGCGAATTATTGCTCTTTCCGGTCAATTTCAGTGCGACTCTGCTGAAGCTGTTTGTCCCTTTGCTCTTCATTCCGCTGTTTTCGAAAATATTTTACACGGCCTTGCCGGCTCTCCTGGTCCTCGCCCTTCAAAGGGAATTTCTTCCTCAGCGGGCGCATTATCTCGCCCCAATGATCCCCATCATGTTCTTGGCGTTGATCGATGTTCTCGAAAAAATCAGAAACAAGTCGATCGCGCCTGGGCTTCCCCGTTTAGGGACTGCAGTCCTCGCCATAATCCTTGCTGGAGCGGTCGCTTCCAACTTTGCGCCAAACATCCTGGGCGACCTATCTCGTGGTCATCAGGAAGAGATTCGCGACAAACGTTTTATCGGAGTCCGAACTCTCTACGATCCTGTCTTTTATGCACAACAAGAAGACGATCGTGTGGCCTGGCGCATGCTGAACCGTATTCCCGCGGATGCATCGGTGTCAGCGACCGGAGATCTGATCGGACACCTCTCATCGCGACCGGTATTTCACGAACTGCTCGACCCCACCTCAAATCCGCTCGACGTCGACTACATCCTGATCCGGAATAGAAATATGTATTTCGGGGCAGGCCACTATTTCTGGGATGAGGAAAAGATCAGGAACACGATTCAGACGCTCAGAGAGAGCCCCGACTGGGAGCTTCTGGATGACGAACTCGGCTTAATTCTGTTTCAGAGAAAACACCAACAATTATGAGCCGGCAACTTCGAGAACAATCCGCGCTCGCTCTATTAAGCGGGTGTTGAACGCACGAATCGTCGCCTGACCTTGCTCAGAAAGCTCGCCGCCGTCCTCCACCGCCAACGGATCCGAAAATTGAACCAACTCAAACGCATATCTGGAGCGGAGTTCTTGCACGTATCGGGAAAGCTCAGGATTGTCCGGCAGCCGTGCCGGGTTCAGGACTATCATCAGCGGCACGCCAGCCCGATTGGCAAGCTGCACAAAGCGCCTGAGATAATCCTTCTGTACAGCGATATTCGCGTGTCTCTCCCGGAGCACCGGAATGCGCGTCGCAGGACGCGGGAGGGCTTCAGGACCATCCGAGGCCCCGTCCCGGGGCGCGGCTGAACGTTTTCGGACAAGTCCCAGCTCCTCCATTCCCCTCGTAGCGAGATAATTTACCATTCGGATGTCTCGCATCGATATCGCCTGTTCCACCAGCCGCAAGTCAGGCGGCTGGTTCTGCGCGAAAAGATAGAAATTAAACGCTCCTGAAAAATTGAAATCGTCGAGGTCGAGCAAATACACAAGGAGCCTGGGCGCCGGACTCTTTCGAAGCCGCGATCGTAACTGAAAATACGAATTCACGGGAGTCTGAGCATCCGTGATGGATTTTCCAGGAACAAATCCAGACCTCTTCCAGATCTGTTCATCGAACAGCTCCTGAAAGTCGCAGGAGCCGAAGAAGACCACCTCTCCTGGCTCGGTATCCAGATCGAATCCGTCAAAATTGGCTTCGATATGTTTGCGCTGTGTTAGTAAATCAAACACAGTCTGTCCGTTAAACTGCAAAGACATCTCAAAAAACAGGACTGCCAGGTAGATCAGCGGCAGAGATGCGGTAACCAGAAGAATCTTAAAAACGCGCATAATAGAAATTGTTTTGTGAAAATGAAATGGCCGTCAGAACAAATGCAAAAAACGATGCGTATCCGACAAAACGAAGTAATGGCGGAATAGAAAACCGTCCATCGAGACTTTGTATTCGTCGAAGCCAGAAACTGGATAGCTCGAACGCAATGATGATCAGCGATGCGACAAAGGCCGACTGCGCATCAACCGAGTAAATAAGAGCTGATTCTTCTGAAAGCTGCCGCCCCAAAAGCTGGACATCGAATCCCCATGTCCCCCTGAAGAGCGTCTGAACCAGGGCCATTGCCCTTTCCAGAGTTTCTGATCGGAAGAAGATCAAAGCAAACGAGACGAAGGTCAGAACAAATATACGTCGAAACCATAGTAGAATTCGCCACGATGGAGGACGAATCCTGGACGACAATATCGCTTCGAGCGCTACAAGACTCCCGTGTAGGCCACCCCAAATCAAAAATTTCATGCCCAGCCCGTGCCAGAAACCGCTGAAAAGGAATATTCCCATCAAGGCTGCTCCGACTGGAACCCTCTTCAGCAGGAGTGGCATGTAGATGTACTTCTCCACCCAGCGACTGAAGCTCTGATGCCACCTGCGCCAGTATTCACTGACTGAGTTTGCCAGAAATGGAAAATCAAAATTTCTTGCCAGTTCCACTCCGAGAATCCGGCTTATCCCGCGCGCGATATCGGTATACCCGGAAAAGTCGTAATAAAGCTGAAAGAGAAAAAGGTATGAACTCACGAGAACCGCGATAGCGCTGTCCGGTACAAGCGGCGAATCAAATATGGAGGAAACAAAAGGAGCAAGCCTGTCAGCGATGATGATCTTTTTGAAGAGGCCTGCTGCGATCAAGGCGATACCACTTTCAACGGCAGCGGGCTCGAAAGCACGTCCACTTCTCACTTTGGACTCAAACTCACCGGACTCCTCGACAGGTCCGCTCAGAATTTTCGGAAAATAAAGCAGGTATAGAAGATAGACTCTCAGGCTTGCATTCGGCTTTTGCGTCCCCCAGAACACGTTCAGAATGTTTCCGCAAATCTGCAGCAGCAGAAAGGCAACACCATACAAAACAAGCTCGCCCGCCAGAAACGAGCGCAACACTGCCCAGACCAATAGGTTTGCCGCGATCAACCCCAGGTACGGGCCGCTTCCCGATCTGCGATACGCCCACTGAAGCGCGATCCAATTAGTCACGCCCAGGCTCAGAAACGCCAGCAGCGTGGTCGGGGAAACCAGCAGCACCACTAGAACGGAGACTGCGAGGAGGCCCTCGACCCGGTAATGGCCCAAACCACTATCAACTCGGTTGCTGACGGCGTTACCTGTTTCCACAACGTTCCAGAACAAATTCAAAGATCATTCTGCCGTTCTGAAGCTTCAGAACATCCGCCATACCGAGCTCGATCGCGAACCTCTTTTCCAAAGCAAGCATCAGTTGCATGTGCGCGAGGGAGTCCCATGCAACATGATCTTTGCGTGCGACCCCAAGACCAAATGCCGGCCCTTTCCGGAAAATTTCAGAAAACAGCCGATCCAGTTCACGGATCAATTCTACCTCAGTCATGCTGCGCTGGTTCCCGCAAGCGCCCTTGTGACGCAAGAATCAGCGCAATCCGATCAATGCCCCACGCAAGACAGAACGAGACGAGCTTGTGCCTGGAACTATGCATCTCGAATCCATCCGTGAAAAGAGAACCGTGCGTGTTCAGAGAACTGAACGCAAGCTCGCCGACTCCAGGGAGATCGATCACGAACTCAAGCTTCCGCTCCTCCATGATCTGCGCTGCTTTTTGTAGGGTCGCATCCGCTCCACAGAAGGGGTCTGATGCAACCACTACTTTAAAATCGATGTCGAGCACCTCTTTGCAAAATTGCAATTGCGCATCATAGACCTGCTTTTTCATGGACTCGCAGTATTGCTCCGGGCCCAGAACCACGAGTTCGCGCATTGAAAAGTGGCGCAAACGGCCGGACTCAGCCGAAACTTCTCGCTCATTTCGCGAACAAATTCCAGTGACATCAAACAAAACCGGTTCGCTGATCTCCGATCCGAAAAGTACCTGGTAAACACTATGGCAGGCCGCCGGGCTGCCATAATACTTCCCTGGCTCGTTTCGCGGACCTGCCTCGACAAGCAGCTCCGGAAAGAATCGGTCATAACGTGTTCGCGAAAGCATGTCAGAACGAATGAAGGGACTCCCGAGTACCGGACGCGGCTTGAAAGGGGTCATGAATTGATCGATGGCTGCATTTACCTGCTGATAAGCCCACAACTCGTTGCCCGAACGAATCTGCAGAGAAAGAGAGCGAACCAACGCCTGCAAAGCAGCGGTGTTCGATACCGCGCCAGCGCGCGGCCTTAGCGAAGACTTGTGCTCATAAAGCACTCTGGGTCTAACCTGGTCGATAAAGCTCACTTTGATATTTTAGACCACCCGTTGCCAGGGAGCCCATCAAATTCGCCGCAATAAGAAGTTGAACTTTTTCGAACGGTATTGAAAGACGATCACTCAAAACGGCCCGCCACCTATGCCATTGGCCCAAAGAAAGTCCGTCAACTCGTTCAACCTGCTTTTCACCTTATCCTTGGAGACTTCCTGCAGAGACGGAAAGTTGTTTTTGCTGTCGTATTCGTAATAGGAGAGTGAATCAAATCCGATCGCTTTAACCACCCTGAGCGTCTCTTTGAAATCGTCGTCCGTTTCCGAGGGAAAGCCAACGATCAGATCCGTGTAGAAGCCAAGCTGCGGGCTGATCTTCTTCAGGGGCGCAAGCGCCTCAATTGTTTCAGTGGCCGTATATCGGCGGTTCATCGCTTTCAAAATACGATCGGATCCGGACTGAAGGGGAGTATGCATCGTTGCAATTTTTCCATCTCTCGCCAGCTCGTAAAAATAGTCCTTGTACGTGATGAACCACTTCGGACTGAGCTCCTCGATCTGAAAAGAGACTTCAGGATAGTGAGCGACCATTGCGCTCAAGAGCGACGGAAGCGTTTGCCCGGTATCGATGCCATAGGCGCCGATATTGTCCGCAACGATGTTGATTCTTCGGATGCCGAGCGCCTTGGCTTTGTCCAGCTCGAGGAGGCATGCCTCGATGGACTTGCTGCGATACGGGCCGATCGCTTTCCAGATGGCGCAAAATGAACAGTGTTCGGGCTCACACCCCCCGGAGATCCGAATCACGAATTTCTTTTTCAGGCGGGTGCGGTAGTGCTGCACAAATTTTCTGAGATAACACAGGTGAAATCCGGAAAAGCTGAGCAGATCCTCGGTGATGTAATGGCGCAGGTTTCTGGGTAATCCTTCATTCGCATCCGGCACCTGGTCCAGCCGGGTTTTGAAATCCGGGAAAAATCGCTCTATGGCGCCGAGCTCTTTCGTGCTGAAGGTCCGGTAATCCTTGATTTCGGGTCGGCGCTTCTCAGAAATGTCCTTAACGCAGCCGCCGACAATAAGATTGGCTCGCCCCTGTTTGAGCTTCGAAATCACCTCGAAAGACCAGTCTTCCTCTTTCTTCACCGCCGCACAGCCAAGAAAAACGATCTCGTCCGCGTCCTCCGCGCGTGAAACGATTTCACAGCCGTTCGCGATAAAGTAATCCTTGATTCTTTTCAGATCCAGGGATCGTGACAGGCAGCCATTGGATTCCAGGAATATCTTCATACCGCCGTCTTCTCCTCACAAACAGGTTGCCCGGTAACCACCGCCAACGTAAGCTTGATCTCGAACAATAATAGGCAAGCAGGCCATCATCAAACGTGAAAACACACCTACCCGAAGAATTCCATGGAGCCTGGGCGATCACGGGGGTGGCAGGGTTTATCGGATCCCACCTGCTCCAGGCACTGCTATCGGCGAACCAGTCCGTGACAGGGCTGGACAACCTCACGACCGGAACGGCTGAGAATTTGCGGGATGTTCGCAAAAACGTCACGCCGGAGGCATGGGCAAATTTTCGTTTCATCGAAGGGGACATCAGAGACCCGCGAGCCTGCGGTCGACTCATGGAACACGCCGATATATTACTCCATCAGGCTGCAATCACCTCGGTTCAAAAATCGATCCTCGAGCCTGAGACAACTTACGAAATAAACCAAACAGGTTTTGAACAAGTTCTGACGGCTGCTAAATCCGCAGGGATTCGACGAGCCATTTACGCCTCCAGTGGTTCCGTCTACGGCGATTCGAAAACTCCCGCCCAAAAAGAGGAGCAGCCTGGCGCCCCGCTTTCACCCTATGCCTCGTCAAAACTGTCGAACGAACTCTATGCGTGTGAGTTTGAACAGACCTCTGGCATCAAGACAGTCGGCCTTCGGTATTTCAATATATTCGGACCAAGGCAGCGCGCGACGGCTCCATATGCTGCCGTCATTCCGTCCTGGATCTCGAAAATTGTCTGCGGCGAGGGAATTCAGATTTTTGGCGACGGGTCAGCAAGGCGCGATTTCTGTTACGTGGGTGATGCCGTCCAGATGAACCTGCTTGCGGCAACCGCCCCACTTCCGGAAAAGGCGGGACTCGTCTTCAATACGGCAAGCGGTTGCGCGATCTCAGTGGCCGAACTTTACCATCTGCTTCGTGATCATTTCCAAAGGCTTATGCCGCAAATCCCTGTATTGCCACCGGACTATCAACCCAATCGACCCGGCGATATTGAGCGCTCGCAAGGTGATCTCAACATGGCCCGATCCATTCTGGGCTATCATCCGGTCCATTCTGTATCTGAAGGACTTGCGGAGACGCTCAAATGGTTCTTGCGGACCACGAACACAGCCTCTCCAGGCAGGCTTGGCATATGACCTCAGGAAATTGTTTCACTGAAAACAGGGTCTTCTGTCCTTTGCCATGGCTTCACCTGGCCATGACCTCCCGCGAGTCGGAGTATCGAACCTGCTGCGCGTCGGAACGCGAACTTCTGTCGAATGGCCGTCGCCTGACTTTCCAGAACGCAACGCCCGAGGAAGTCCTGATCTCACCCGCTCTTGAGGAGATCCGAGAAAAGATGCGAAACGGGCTCCGGGTCGATGGGTGCTCGCTATGCGACGCCGAGGAACGCGCCGGTCTGGGCTCGATGCGCTCCATCTATTTGCAGCATTACCATCGGGAGGTCTCGGCCATCAAGGAGCAGCCATTACGGCCACTTGGAATAAGGAACGTCGAACTTCGACTTGGAAATCTCTGCAATCTAAAATGCGTTATGTGTTCCCAGGAGAACAGCTCGCGTTTCGAGAATAAGACAGCGACTTCACTGCCTGATCCGGATGTTCTGAAGAAATTGGAAGTCACCCTCCAAACCGTGGATCTCGTGATCTTTCGGGGCGGAGAGCCACTCATCAATCCGAACCACCCGCTAATTCTTCAAGAGCTGATTCGCGGGAAACGCGCTCAAGATGTGGCACTTGTGTACAACACGAACGGAACACACTTGCCTGAAGATCTCCGTCAGCTCTGGCAGAATTTCAAATCCGTGACCGTATGGGTATCCGTGGATGGAATCGGAGAAGTGAATGAGTTCATCCGCTTTCCATCGAGCTGGAAGCAGGTTCGCGCGAATCTCGCCACCCTGGACCTGTGGGCCGGAGAGATCCTTCCGCTCACTTGGGGGATCACACCCACCCTGCAGGCATACAACGCCCTGGAGATCCCGCGGATCGCCGCGCTACTTCAGGAATTTTCCCATCCGGTTCGATTTCCATTCCTGAATCTTCTTCACTTGCCGGAGGCACTCCACGTGGCAAACCTTCCTCTCCATATTCGAAGGATGGCTGCAGAGAATCTTCGCATTTGGCTCATGGAAAACGCCGAATCCATGTTCAATCATGCAACTACGATCACACGCAAAATGAACGGACTCAAGGCCACTGCCCGACAGACTCGCGAGAACATCAAGAGGGCGGAAAGCGTGATCGCCTATCTTGATGCAATCGAGGCCAGGGCAGATGGACTCAGCAAACTTCAAAACCTTACGCGCAGGATCGTTGAGGAAAGGCAGATAGGCCTGCCGCCATTTATCGAACGACTCGGAATCATGCATGCCAGTACGCCTTAAGGCTCCCGGGCCAACGAGACTTCGCAGGATATGGAACCTCGCATTCATCGCGTCGTGCCTTATATACGCTGCCTTTGCGCTTTTCACCTATGGATCTCACCCCATGTTTGGGGAGATCACTGTGCGCGGAACGATCAATCGTGATCCCAATCTTCTCAGACTCGACATTTTAAGAGAGGCCAGGAGGAAATACCTGCCTCATGAGCAACTCGGGCGCCTGCTGGATCCGGAGCAATGTCTGCAGTGCTTTTCCCCGTTTTCATACAAGAGGCTGCAGACCGTGGAGAACGGACTTTATCGAAACTCCCACTTCCAGCCAACGTTGTTCTATTTTCTGGATAACAACCGAATTCCGATTCTGTTTGCGAACAGAATCGGCGGCGCCCCTTACGCTCTCGTGAAATTGCTGAAGGAGACAATCGGCCTCAAATCCGCGCTGATCGCCTTTCATCTTGTCGTGGGCGTGTTGTTCATTTTCCTGTTCGGGAAAGGAACGCGGCTGCTCTTTGGGGCCTCTGTCTCGATAATTGCAATGGCGATCCTGGCGATCTCGCCCGTGCACATCCTGAACAACGGACCCTATATTTCGATCAAAGCCGTGCCGCTTGCCCTCTGGATTTACATTGTCGGCATTCACGCGCGAGGTCGCCTGAAATCATTTACGATGATCGCGTTGTCGTCCGCCTGGTTCTACCTGGTCAAGGCCACGGCGCTGTTCAGCTTTCTGGCGGCCATCGCTCTCACCTTTCGCAGAACGCTAGCGGCTAAATATCAAGTCGCGCTCGCATCCATAATCGGCCTTGCTCCCTTTGTACTCCTGTCCGAAAGGGCAGGCTTTATCCAGGAATATTACAATACCGCGGAGTACCTGAAAGGATCGAAGTACGCGTTCGCGGCCTTTTTGGACAGCATCCTCCTGGTGGCGCACCCGGTGACTTTCCTGGAGTACTTCCTTGCGATCGATAGCTGGCACTTTCCGTTTACCACCGGCAGTCCCACCTTCCAGGACTATGAGAAGTTCCAGCCTTTGGATCGGCTGGCCAATCTCGGAGGCATGTCAGGTTTTCTGCTATTGTTCTTCCTGCTGCCAATACTGTCCAAGGCCCGGTTCCGGTGGAAGTCGTTTGCGAGGATTTATCTCACGCTCGCTTTTTTCCTCCTATTTCTGTTTTTGTCCGGACATAAATATTTCGCTTATTCAGACTACTTCACGGCAGCTCTGTCCCTCGTGGTGTTAATCAACGCGCTCACGATTCGACAGCTATTACGCTGGAACAAAACGCCTCGGGAATGGGCTACTTCGCGGGTTCTGATTACTTTTTACGCTCTTGCCATGGTCTTTCAACTCAATCAATTTGTTCACGTCTACCGCAAGTTCGGGCCGGAACCGACCTTCAGTTACAACTTTTACAGGGAAATTTCCGCCGACCTGCTCGAGCGGAACATTCTGAACCCTTACATGTTTTACGTCTCGGAATTCGGCAACCTGGAAAACCACTCAGAAAGGGTTCTGCCGACATATATAACTGAGCCTCTCATGGAGAATTTCGGAGTTCTCTTTGAGGTCGCCAAGGAGGGATTCACATTGCTCCAACTCAAGCCGAACTGGGTTGAGGCCCCCTGGGGCTTTGCGCTGACCAAAGAGGATGTGTTGCGAGCTGCCGACTTGAACGAGGTCACGATAGAACATATTCGCGATTACAGTTATCGAGGGGAACCGAAGTATTGGCTGTTTCACTTCACCCACAGGAATCCAGGCAAATTTGCCGAAGGGCCAGTAAGCATACCAGCGGCGGACTACCACCGGCTTTACCAGCAATATATTCCGTTTCGCTGAAGCACCAGTCAGTCCACGAAAGTCCTGAGAGCTCTTTTTCTGGAAAGAAGATAATAGACGAAGCGATCCACGGACGTCACGGAGCGCTTACGAATG
>Ga0209518_1002059_pt1 | contig 19760 bp, 33 predicted proteins | sample RifGroB1_FD_183993 | JGI IMG/M metagenome (GOLD analysis project Ga0209518, IMG submission 183993) | Groundwater microbial communities from Rifle, Colorado, USA - Groundwater B1 (SPAdes) (version 2) | ecosystem: Environmental > Aquatic > Deep subsurface > Groundwater | place: Rifle, Colorado...
GGCTGCGGCCAATCGTAAAAATTTCCCATTGTTAGTGGGGTTGTAAACCACATCGACTTCCACGGATTTGATTTCAACAGGTTCTTTCATCATTTTTCCAGCTACCATTTTGTTGATAGCCCGGCCGACAGCATCAAACGAAAGGCCAAACAGGTCGGGTTTGCCCCTCTCAAAACTGTCAACTAATCCATCACGCAACCATTGGGCGCTTTTGAGGATGCATAGATCCGCTTCAATGGCAGTACCGGTGTCGGTAACGTTTTTCAGCCAGCCGATTATTTCCTTGACTGATTTTCCAAATTGCTTGTTGGCCGCTTGATGTTGGCTCTCATTCAGTGCGAAAACACGGGCGCCCTCGATTAGACTCGAAATAGCGGCAACCAGAGGCTCGCGGGTCCAGTTGATCCGGCCATCCTTGCCGGGGCCATACTCATTGACCTGTACCCTCCATGTATAACCGTAATCAGCAGAGTCAGACTCACCGACAGCGGCCATGATACGGCATGATGTCTGGATCAGTTCAAAAGGCATGGGTTACTCCTTGGCTTTCTTGATTTCCTTGGCCACGCGGTATTTCTGGCCGTCTGCGGTAACGATAACCAGGTCCTTGCCGCTGTCCTTCCAGTCCAGGACATCAGCCGGGGTCAGCGCGCGCTCCACCGGGACATGGACGGTGCCGCTGTCGGTCTTCTTCGTTTTGGAGCTTTTGAACACCAGCCCCTCCAGGTACTTTTTGTCGATCGCTTCTGCCATTGTGTTACCTCCTTTGGGTTTTGTGGGGCGTGGGCATCTTGCCCGTGTTTCGGATGGGGTTGAACCCCGTCCGAATGGCAGGCAGGATGCCTACCCTCCTTGTTTATTTCCTTGGTTTGTTCGCAGCCGCTTGGGCCTTTTCCCAGCTCGTTAGATACTCTTTTTTTGATCCCCATGCCGGCATGTAGGACACATGCATGCAGCCGCAGTTTACAACCTCGCTGGCCGGGGCCTTGGGGTCACGCGGGTACATCATGATGATATTGCCGATGAGGAACGGCTCGGCCACCGGTTTGGTCTGGCCGTTGTTGTACAGATGATAGATCCGGGCGCGCTTGGGGTGACCGGCGTGCAGCCACATCTTTTCCAGGCCGGGCAGGGTCGGCACGGCAGCTTCCATGCTGGCCTGATGAGTCATGCTGAAGGTGCGGCCCAGTTCGGTCTTGGTGATGACCATGGCGCGCTCCTCAATGCTTTTGAAAAAGCCGGGGCGCTCCAGGGTGCCGGCAATGGCCCCGGAGATCTCGTGCGGGGTTTTCTGCCCCAGGACACCCAGGGTCAGCTCCGCCCGGATCTTGGCCTGGGCATCGTTGGTGATGGCGCTGATCCGACCCCAGGTGAATTCCTTGAGCTGGTCCACCAGGTGACTGGAGATGCCGACCGGAGAGAGGACCGTGCCGGCGGCGCTGGCCATCTGCGGCAGCAGATCGCGGCCTGCCTCCCAGGCGGCATTGATCCCCCGGCCGATCTCCACCCGCATGCCGGCCTCGGCGTCATACAGCAGCCGGTCCAGCTGCGCCAGCATCTGCGTTTGCCTGTAAGCGGTGAAGGATTCCGGCGCGGCGGAGGCAATTTCACCGATGACCTGCTTGCGCACCTCCTCCAGTATCCGGCGCACGGCCTCGGCTCCGTCGATGGTGCGACGGCCCTGGGCGGTGAGGATCTGCTGGAGTATGTCGGTTGATGGTGTCGCCATTTTGGTTCCTTGGGGTTCGAAAAACTGTTCAACGTTCAAGGTTCAAGGTTCAAGGTTCAAAAAGCTGTTCAAGGTTCAAGGTTCAAGGTTCGAGGTTTTAAACATTGAACCGCATTCAACGTTGAACGTTGAACGGGTTCCCCCCCTGGTTCGCTTTATGACACGTGTCAGCGGCCTTTTTCGTCCTCGTCGCGACCATCGGTAGCCACCTGGGTGGTGTTCGGCCCTTGTGGGGCAAATTTGGCGTTTTTGTAATCCTTCCCCTCGGGGGGTACGTCGCTGCATTCATCCGGGTCGTATTCGAAGCCGAGCATGGCGGTGCAGAAGGCGAACATGCGGGCGGCTTTTTCCTGGTCGATCCAGCCCTGGCTCTCGGCGGTGACCAGCGCGCTGGAGACATCGCGCAGCATGGTGGAGATCTTGGCCACGTCTTTGTCGGTCAAGGGCGGGGTGGAGATCTCGTATTTGTAGGCCTCTTCCTCCGGGACGCTGAGGTAGGAGGCGTCGATGGCGCTGGTGATGACAAAGTCGGCGATGGTTTTCAAGACGGCTTTGGCTTCGTTCTGCCGCCTGGTGAAGTTTTTCAGGGTCGGGCGGTCCATGGCGTCGGCGGTGGCGCGGTTGCTGCCGTCCGGGTCGGCATACCAGTGGTTGGGCACGCACTTGGCCCCCAGGATGTGGCGGCGCTGGGAGCGGCTGGCGGTTTCGGCATCCAGGGCTTTCAGGTCCGGGGCCACGGCCTCGCATGTAACCTTTTCGTTGTGGATGAATGCACCGCCGGTGCGGGGCGGGGTGTAGAGGGCGCGCTCGGCCTCCAGATGTTTGGCATCGGCGCCGGTGACCGTGATGTCGTAATAGAAGGCGTTGAACTGGCTGTGCTTCTCTCCGGCGTCGAGCATGGTTTGTTCATGGGCGTCCAGGTGCTCGCCGATGTTGAACAACCGGGAGGTGCCGAGCAGTTCGGAACTGAGGCAGTCCACCTGAATCAGAAAACACTGGCCGTCGGTCATCTGGTCGCGCAGCTCCTTGGCGTCCGGGGAGAGATCCTCCTCGGTGTCGCTGTCCAGAATTACCTTCAGGACCCGTTCGCCACGGCGTTCGGTGGCCTTGATTTTGACGCCGATTTTGGTCTGGACGTCTTCCGGATCCGGGATGGTGGTGGAGATCAGGCCGGGGTCGAGATAGCCGAGTTTGACCCGGCCGGTCTGTTCGGCCACATGGGCGGTGAGCACCAGGTTGCCAAAAATATCGGTCTCTTTGATGTAGTTACCCCAGCGCAGTTCCAGGCGGTTTCGGTCCCAGAATGCTTTAAGCGTTTTTTCTACGTCCTCGTTGTCGCAGGTGAACGGCATGGCGTCGGCGGCAACGAAGGCGGCCGGGACGTCGATGAGGAAGGCGGCCAGGGGGTTGGTCTTGTAGAGCCAGTACGCCATGATGATCTGCTGCTCGTAGGGGGCGATGAGCAGCTCGCGGGTGGAGGTGCCGTTCAACAGCCGCCAGCCGTAGTCGTTATCCAGGGAGATGGAGGCGGCCTGGAGGCGTTCGGCCACGGCTGCGGGCAGGGCGGCCTTGAGGCGCTGGTCCACGGCGGCGGAGAGTTTTTCTTCGACTTTTTTATCGATGTTGAAGAGGCGGTCGAGCAGTTTCATGTTGTTCTCCTAGAATCTTAACCCCTCCCCCGCCTCCCCTTATCTAAGGGGAGGGGCTTGAAGCCTCCCCCCTTAGGTTAAGGGGGGATTGAGGGGGGTTACGGGGTTACACTTTGCGTCTCCCGTATTTTTGGCGGCCTTTGATCCCGGCCAGCAGCCCTTTACGCTCGGCGTGGTAGTTGTCGGGGGTGGTTTCCTGGGGTGGGGCGCAGGCGGCGGTGATCATGCCGCTCTGCAATCCGCTGATTGCCATTTCCGAGGCGTCCGGGCCGTCGTCATTTACCGATGGGGTCAGAAGATAAACAAACTGGCCCTCCAGCAGGTTCTGGTCGCTGTGGTTCTTTTCAAACTGCATGTGCCCAAACTCCCAGAGGTAGGCACAGGTGCCGACGATGCGGCCGATCTTGTTGGTATTGTGCTGGATCGGCTGCCAGGGCAGAAACTTTCCGACCTGGCGGGCATAGGTGGCAATGGCCTCATGCAGGAAATCCTTGAGCATGTTCTCTTCAACAAAGACCTTGCTGCTGCCATACTGTTCCTGCTGGGCATAGGCGGCGGCGAACATTTCGCCGATGCTCAATTTTTTCAGCCAGGCATGCAGGCAAAAGAAGGTCATCTCTGCCGGGTCAAGTCCCCAGGTAACACAGGCGCGGAAGTCGTTGCCCTCTCCGGCCTTGGCCGAGGGGTCGAGGGCCGTGGCGATGATCAGCGGGCGGTTGATGACTTCGATACGTTCATAATGTTTGACCTGGTTCTCCGGGAAGGGGGACCCTTCAACGGCCACGATATTCTGCATTTCGCGGTTAAAATCAAAGGTGCCCATGTCATGTTTTTTTGCGGAGAGCCGGGCAAGGGACCAGTTTTGCGGCCAGAGCGGGCGCTCATTGGCGGCCCCTTCATCAAGAATGGCTTGATAAACCTTTGAGGCGTAGCGGGGTTTACCGTCGTCATCCAGGTCGGCGATCAGAGTGGAGATGGCTGATTTTGGATGAAACAGGTTGCCGACCATCAGGGCGTTGTACCCCTGGCCAAGGGAGCCGATCACCGTGCCGCGGATCCACTTGATTCCCCTCAACACCAGCTTGGGGTTTTCGACATTGTCGTCATTTTCAAAGTCGTCAATACGAACATAGTCCGGGCGATGAGGGCCGTTTTTCAGACCCCTGACCTTATCCTTGCGGCCACGGGCCAGCAGCCAGATGCCGCCCTTGGTTTTGAAGTCGTCATCACTCCAGTTGCGGGTTTTAAAACTTCCAAAGTCATGTTTGATGCGGGGGTTCTCTTCCAGCTCCAGCTTGATGGCCACGGTGAAGCCGCTGGCCTGTTCATGGGTGTCGGAAATGATCATGCCGAAATGGATCAGGTTGTAGCAGATGACATGCAGCGGATCCCCGAAGGTAAAGAAGGTCGTTTTGGCATGTTCGCGGGGTGCGCCGATCAGGCCAAACTGGTCTTTCAACCGGGCGAAGTCGCTCCACTCCCCATGAAATTCACCGAAGGGACAGGTGAAATAATGGGGCAGATAGGTCTCCATGAAATAGAGTTTGTCCGTGCGGGCTCGCTCTTTGCGGGCCTTCTGAATGGCAGGCGTATCATTTTCAAAGGGCGAGACACTGTCCTTGATCCAGGCGCGGAGCTCCGCGACCTGTCGATCGAACTGCCCTTCGGTAAGATTTGGCCGTTTACGCAACGCCATCGAGCGACTCCTTGAATGCTGCGGTAAGGTCATCAAAGGACTCGGCCAATACCTTCAACCCCTGTGGTTCGTTTTCCTTCATCCAGCCGGCGATAAATTGCAGGTTTTCCAAAAATACCTTTGCCTTGTCGAATCCGGCACCCTGGGCTTCAACCGCTTTGAATCTCACCACCAGCGCACCCAGCTTGGAAAGGTTGTCAAGCGTGGCCCCTTCAATCGCTCCGGGCTGGCGTTCTTCGGCATAGGTCAGTTCGCGCTCCAGCAGCGACTCCATGCGCAGGCCAAAGGTGTTCTTGCGCTGTTTGGCCTTATCCCATTCATCCAGGTCATCACCTGGGCGCTTTGTCCTGGCCTTCCATTCAGTCAAGGTATTTCTGGAAACGTCCAGAAATTCGGAAATGGCCGTGAGCGTCTGGCCGCTCGCATACATTTGGGCTGCCACCGGCTCCAGTTGTGCGCGTGCTCCCTTTTCAGCCATTAGCGCAACTCCCTCTCCAGCCGGGCGATGTCGCTTCTGATTTTAATCACCTCGGCCCAGGCTGTTTTCAGGCTGTCCCATTGTTCATCCAGCAGCGGGATATCGATATCCTCGAACGGCTGCAGGGCGGTGTTCAATCCCTGGCGGAGCGCTATGATCAGCCCTTCACCCTTGAGATTGAGGCGGCGCCTCATATCCTCGGCCTCGGCCAGTTTCCCGCGCATGGCGGCTCTTTCGATGCTCATCGGTGTGGCCCCGCTCCCCGTACTGTCGGGCAAAACTGGTTGCTCTCAACCTTTTCCACCAGGGTCGAGAGGATGCGTGTGTTGAGGGTGATGATCCCGGCCAGGTCGCCGTCCAGCTTTTCCCATTGTTTGACGCCGTATTCATAGTTGTGGACCAGCTCGACGTTGTTCTCGTAGAGTTTTTTGATGCCGCTGACGTCGTCTTTGTACTGGGAGAGGATCTCGGCGATGTGGTCCTTGTATTCCTCGCGCTGTTTTTCGAAGCGCTTGGCGTCAAAGTGCCAGATAACGAAGATCAGGCCGGGCAGGCCCAGCACCTGCATGACCAGGGTGGCGAAGGGGAGAGAGATGGCTTCCATTACAGTGGCCTCCGGGAGTTGAATTCAATTTCAGTTTGACAGTCTATGCAATGGGTGGCGGTTGGTACTGCCCTGCGCCTGGGTTCGGGGATCTGCTCCCCGCATTCGCGGCAATGGCTGAGACCGATGCCTATTTTCTGGTTGCGCCAGTGGTCACGAAGGGCGTCGGCGGTAAATTCGGCCTGGCGATCCTGGGCGCGGTCCATGTCGTCCATTTATTCGTGGGCCGGGGGTTTCGGCGGGGCAACCGCTGTCAGAACCGCCAGCACCGTCTGGTAGGCGTCCACTTTCTGCTGTCCTTCGTCGGCCTCGGCCTTGATGGCTTTGATCTGATCCACCACCGACAATACGGTGGGGGTGAGGGCTGCGGCCTGGGTGATGGCGGCTTCGGCTTTTACCGCTGCCGGGGCTTCGACGCCGGTCGTGTTGTTGGTGCCCAGGGCGTGGATGCCGGAGGCGGCGAATGAAGCGGCCATGGGTGCGCCGACGTTGACCGGCACGATGCCGGTAGCCATGCCGTAGCCGACCGCGCCGGCAGAGGCGAGTTGTACCAGGCCCTTGGCGGATGACATGGGATCGGCTTTGACGTTGGTGAAGAAGCTGGTGAAGAATGCGAAGATTTTGCTGAACATGTTGGGCTCCTTTGTGTTGTTGTGTTCTTAACCCCTCCCCCGCCTCCAAGATCTTAACCCCTCCCCCGCCTCCCCTTATCTAAGGGGAGGGGCTTTTGTTCGGAGGGGCTTTAGGCCTCCCCCCTTAAGTTAAGGGGGGATTGAGGGGGGTTAAGATGTTGACGTTGCTGCGATCAATTGCGTGCTGCTGTTTTTGCCCAGCCAGTAGGCGGGACCGCCGAACAGGTGAACCATGTTGTAATATTTGGCGGCGCGGCGACGGCGGAGAGCTTGCAAAATTTTAGGCCCGCCGGCGGCATCGATAGCGCGCAACATGTTGTTCAGAAAGACCCGGTCAGCCTCTTCCTTGGCTTCTATGGTTTCGCCTTCCACATACATCCAATCGTGGATATCGCAGCAGAGGGAGATATCGAGGAACCAGATCGTGTCCGGAACCAGGTCGAGCTTCCAGCCGCCAGGGCCGCAGCCGTTGACTACGGTGGCGCGCACCTCGGGGGTGGCGCGGGTGTAGCTTTCCGGGGCGTAGAGGCAGTAGGCAGTGGACAGTCGAAAAGGGGACAGTGAGGCGGTGGTCATTTGCCCTCCAATACGTGCGCCGGGTCGGGCGTCATGCCTGCTTTTACCCAGGCCGGGACGTCGAAGTTGGGGCAGGTTTTGTGACTGTCGGGCCATTGATAGTGGCCGAATGGTTTGGCGTTCAGGCCGTGGGTGCTGGCCTTGATCTTGGCCTGGAGATCCTGCACCAGTGTTTTGAGGCTGGCCCATTCAGCTGGGGTAAATTTGTCGCGGCCTGCCAGGCAGATGCCGGCGGCGTTGGAGTTGTGCCCCTTGGCCTGGGCCGGGATTTCATCGATGTGCCGGCCGGTGTAGATTGTGCCGTCGACGTCGATGAAATAGGTGTAGCCGAAGGCAACCAGGTGGGGGTTGAACTGGTTGCGCCAGTAGTCGGTGCGGTGGAAACCTTTGCTTGGTTCCTGGTGCCATTGGTCGATATCGGCAGGGGTGACTGACCGGCCATTGGGCGAGTCGGAGCAGTGGAGGCCGATGATGTTTATCTGGCGTTTTGGAATGGGGATAAGCATTTTATTAGCCTCGGGATTACTCGGGATTACTCAGGATTTAAAAGCCTGGTAATCCTGGACCATATGTTTCGGTGTTGCCCCCGGACTACATGGTACTGTCCGGGGGCCTTGCTGTGGGGGCGTATACCGCCCCCTTCGTATGCGGGCTCGGGCAGGACCACGGAGACTGCCGTCAGCGCCCTCTGGGGTATTCGAACTAATTGGCTTCGGGGTTACTCGGGATTACTCAGGATTTAAAATCTTGGTAATCCTGGTCGTCTTAAAAAGCGGGTCGGGTGGGTGGTTAAGTCCCCACCCGGCCCTATCACAAAAAGGAGGTACGGGTGGGAGATTACAGGAGGGGGGTGTGGTAAGTATTTTTTGCGGACAAAAAAGAAAAGCCCCAATCCGGTGAGGGATAGGGGCTTTGGGCGGTTTTTACTGTTTCGGGGGTTGTACTCTTTTAAAATCGGGTTGTCAATGGGGTAATGAACAAGGGCGGCGGAGGCTCAATTCTACCGCCCTTGTCATTGCCTAAGCCCTGCAGTGCTTAGGCAAACAGTTGCAGCTGGCCAGCCCTTGCGGCCCTCTCGGTTATTGTGAACTTCTTGACCGTGGAAGCCGCCCGCCCGAATTCGCGGGCAACTTCCAGCGTGCCGCCCCCGGCTGCAATCCGCGTCCTGAATGCTTCGATTTCCTCGGAGGTCAACGGTTTGTTGGGTTCCTTTTTGTTAAAGTAGCACTTGACCAGGGCGCGGTGGATCGCCCAAGCCTTATCATCGGTCAGAGACTTCACGACCATCAAATAACCGGTCTCGGATAAGAAGATCATCGGCACCCTCGGACCACCCTTTGACTGTGTGAATTTCACACGGTCATTCGTGTTTGACCCGACGGATTTCGTCGAGTCAAAGAGCTGGTTGTATTCCTCGTAAGGCACCTCGAAAAAGTCTTCATCTTTGATAAAATGCTTCCGGTTCGCCCGAAAGTTCCTACCTGCGGTTCCTGCCGATCTGCCGTGGAATTCATCCACTTGCGGCAATGTCACAACAGGCCGCTTCTTGTAGAACAGCGGCGCAACTTTCCTATCTACGATCTTTATCAATGATCCCATGACTACACCTCCTTAGTGTGGTTTTGCTTTTTCCCTTGTTTGGCCGCGGCAAAGCTGTAATAGCCACGGTCGCCAAATATCAGATGGTCATATATCCTGATGCCCAGTATTTCCCCGGCCGCTTCAAGGCGGGCGGTAACGTTGATATCGTTATTGCTTGGCAGCGGGTTGCCGGAGGGGTGATTGTGGGCCAGCAGCAGGGCGGCACTGCCGTTAATAACGGCAGCCTTGAATACTTCACGGGGGTGGACGATGGTTTCATTGAGCGAACCGATTGAGATTGTCTCACGGGCCAGCAAGCGGTTTTTGAGGTCCAGGTGCAGCACAATGAAGTGTTCACGATCCAGGGAGCGCATTTCTTTGGCCAACAGGGAATAGACAGTTTCACTACCAAGGTATTGGGGGGAGTCTTCTTTAACACGGCCAGAACGGACGATCTTGAAGGTTTGCATGGTGGTTCTCCAATGCTTTTGAAGGATAGCAGTCTTGAAGGAGCTGCCGGGTGTCTTCAACCGTGCATTGGAACGGCGGGGATATTCCCTGCAAGCAGGTGTTGTATTACCCCCACACCCGACAGCCTTTCTGTCTGTTGGGCACAAAAATACCTGAGTTTCGGTCAGGGTCCGCCAATGCACTCGTGGGTTGAAGGCCACTTGTGCAAACGATAAAGCGGAACCGGTTATTTTGTCAATATTATTTTTCATAGCCTTTGTGGCAGGATAACCCTGCGACCATCGCGGCAAGACCGCGATGGCGGTCTAACCAGCAGGTCCACGGCGATCTCCCTTCGGTCGCCGCGTGACCTGCCAGCCGTTAGATTACTCCTGCACATTTGCTGCAAGGTATCTCTGCTGGATATGTCGGTTCTTGGTGACAAACCGGGCAAAGATATGTGTGGTCGTAACAGACACCTGGGATAAGTTCAGGCTCCCCACACTCCTTCATTTCATCTTGATCTACCGGGCAAACAAATACTTTGCACTTGCATCCCATACTATCGCTCCTTTCGAGTCATGAAACATTCACCACACTGCAAATCACCTGATCCGCTTGGAAGCATATATCCATCACACCAAGGACAAATTTCCCGTTTAATCGGTGCGTATGATCCACAGATAGGGCAGTATGACCGCTTACCCCATTGGACCTTTCGATCCTCCGGTTTCCCTGTCCAGCCACATTGACAACGTGCTTCCATCGACTCCCCTTTCGTAATCTAACCATCGGGTGCTGCCGTGGTCCGGCAGACCCTCAAGCCGTTATGCTAATTCCCATAATCCACCGCTACCAACTGTTCGCCAATCCAACCGAAAGAATCCATTTTTGGTTCAGCCGGGATTATATAGTCGCCGCGATCTAGCCAAGCTTCAAGGTCTATCTGATCAAACTCCTGTCGTGTTAGTTCTCGCGCCCGCCTCATTACCACCAGCCACCCGCCGGGGATCGACCACAACACCGGACATAGCTCGGGCAATCCCATTTTAGAAAATGAGGCTTCCTGCATGTTGGCTAGTAGACCTAGAAGGAACAGCCGCCATTCCACCATTGAAGGGAACTTGAACGCCCACGGGCCAATCAGCAGCACAGTACGGGTTACTCCATAAGCAATCCTGCAATTTTTGTGAACTCGGTACATGCTGCCCCCCTAAAATCTAGCATAACAAGCGCTGTCCAGCAGGCGATGAAGCCCGCTGCTGTACTCAAGCCGTTAAACCTCTATCCGATAAAACCGCCAGAACATCTGCTCATAAAAAACCGTATTTTGTTGAGTCAGATCACCCCAAAGAAATCCAGCAGGCAACACCTTCTTTTCAACATCAACGCCTTTTCTTGTCCTAACCCACACCCATACTTTTTTGCCTGTGTAGAATTTCCAACGATGGGGTTTAACCAGTGAATCGACCGGCCCCCCCTTTTGTGCATCATCCATGACAATCAACCTCCACTTTTGTGTCTCATATTCTCCCGGCCATGAGCAACAAGCCGGTCATTCACAGACCCGTTATGATCCTTGATGTTGCTTCATGCATTTGGCACAGGTCACTTCGGTTTGTGTCTTGGCTGCATCAATATGGAAATCATCAGCTTCCCGCATCAACCCGCAGGCCGTAACATGGTATCTCCAATGTTTATCGCCCATCCACTGAGGACTGCGAACCACCGTTGTCTTAACGTACATGTGCATTTTCATAAAGCCGGATCGCCTCCTTTACCGTGAAACCAATTCCCATAGCCTGATCTGCCTGTTCCAGTGTTAGTGGCGACTTTTGCAACTGATTCCAAACCCTTGTCGCTCCATTAATAGTCACAGCCCATGGTCCAGGATGGCCAGCATTGCACCTGATTCTGTAACCATGCCCCGTGCTGGTGGAGTAGCATGACCGCACACTTGTAGAAGCTCCACATTTACAAAACTCAATCATGACGCCTCCTGTAGATTCCCAGCCAAACGAATCATAACCAAACACAGCAGCGGTCAAGCCGCTGTGTTCAAGCCGTTATATTTGCTCTGCCACCGCAACGCAGTACGGATCGTTGGGTGACGAATCATCCGCCATCAGCTTGGCGAATGAGATATTGTGCTGGTTCGCCTTTCTGAGTGCGTCAAATTCTCCTCTGCACGGATGAATGTCATCAGGGCCGATAATATGGACACCCCATTTCGTTTCCTTCTCACCCTCGCCAGGACGCACGGCATCGACATAATCTGTGATCTCGTCAATCCCTTCGCGGATTTTTCCCGGAAGTCGCGAGATGATATCATCATCCACAGCCTCCACCAGCCACGGTATTACCGCGCTACAGTGTCGAGCCATCTCGCCCAATTGGTGCGTGTAGTTACGCTCCATGTCCTGCGCCTGTTCTGTCTGTTCAATCAGCCAGTCAACATGAGAGGATTGAAGCCTGTTGTCCTTCATGGCCTGCTTTACGTTTTGTAGATTCATGTTCGTTCGTCCTTTCGCAAATATAACCCCGCCCTGGAAGCGGTCTACGCTACGCTCCGCCGTTCAGGGCGAAGCCGTCCGTTATGGCGCAAGGCCAGCATCGACCCTGCGCCACGTTCAGTTAAGGCAGAAGCGGAGCCAGTGCCGCCACGGTTGCCTTGAAAAGATGGTCTTTGGCCTGCTGCTCTTTCGGCAATTCCTCGTAAGGCACATAACAAGGGTGTTCTTTCAAGTCGGCGTCCTTGATCGGCCCGAATTTCCAACCGGCAAGGCGTTTTTCTTCCAGCCAAGAGTCATGCGAAGCGGATGCCGGAGCGGCGGGATTCTCCACGTTGAACCGTACCCCGTTTACTGCGCTGTCTCTCTGCCACTGTGGGGCATCTTCCCACGGTAACTGGCTGTTGTCGCCAAGTCCGGCGCAGAGTGCGCGGTTTGCTTCGTGACATACGTTGGCAATGCTGAAAAAATCCATGAGTCCCTTCTGTGACGCGTTTGACATTGTGTTTCTCCTTTGTAGTTTGGTTGCCAATGCGCCATAACCAGCGCATAGACACCGTTTCCCGTTGGTCACGGGTCATGCTTGCCGTTAACACTATTCCAGCCACGCACGGATTATCCGCGCATGTTTGGCGGACTCTGCCGGCCAGGACACCGCGAGGGTGCCCCTGGACCAGATAGTTACGCCGCTTTCATATGCCGTCCATGTTGCGGAGGCGGCATATCCTCGCGCAAAAAACATAGCCTCACGGACCTCGTTGGAATTGGAAAATGTCCCATACAATTCCAACAATGAAGCTGAAATTTCATCTGCGATGCGCCGGGCGAGGTGCTGCGAGGGTTCTGCCGTGGCCCTAAACGCCCACAAACAATCCCCGACCCCATTGCAGTCGAGTATTATAACTAAATCAATAGGTTCATCCGCGCCGTATTTTTTGAGGCCGCCGAGATGAGTAACCAGTTTGTGGTATCCGTCATGGCAGCAGTTATGTGTTTTGATTAGATTCAACGTTGTGGTCAGTTTCATTGGGTTTTGCCGTCTCGGCGGCCGGTCAGAATCTCGGCCACGGTGTGCCAGGCGTTCTGCTCGTCCGGCTGGCAGCCGTCCCACATATCCACCGGGCGGCCGAGAAAATGCGAATAAAATGCGTTGCACGCCAGGCGCGCTTCCTCGATCTGTTCTTCCAGTGTTTTCATATTAAGGTCTCCTGTTTCCATCCCTGCTTTTCTTCATGGGCCTTTTTCAGGGTGTGATAGACCCGCTCCAGAGACAGGCCGGTATCCAGCGCCAGGCGGCGATGGTTGGCCCCGTTGAAGTTGGCCAGGACATAGGCCTCTTTGGCCTGCTTCAGTATCTTGTCGGCGCGCTTGAGGTAGATCGGCACGCAGGGAAAGGCCTCTGCCAGCCGCACCATTCCTTCTACACCAATTGCGCGGGCCACGTCCTGATAATGTTCCGGGAGCTGGTCGATGTCGATGTATTCCAGATAGCACAGATGGCGGTCGCTCATTTCATTTTCTCCAGGATCTCTTCAAATGCTGCTTTGCCACGCTCGTGCGCTTCGTCGCTGATGGGCGCTTCCGTGGTCTTTGGATCTGCAGGCCGGCGCATCCTGGTGGGGAGTACTTCCAACAGCTCCACGGGTTGGGGCCAGCGCTTGATTTTGCGCAGCAGCAGGGTGAACCCTCGGCTGATCCGCTGGCGGTCGATCTGCTCCTCCAGGTTGGGGGCGATGAGGGTCACCCACATTTCGGCGGTCATGGCGACCAGCTCGGCGGCGGGCGCGCCGTCCAGGCGGAGCAGCAGCATCTGTTGGAAGCCTTTGCCGATCTCCTGCCGCAGCCAGTGATCAGGAGCCCCGGCGTTTTCCTGTTTCCAGGCGTTGAGGTGCTGCATGCCCTGGAGGGTTTTGGGGATGTAGGCTCCGCCGGGTCCGGTGCGGATGGGGTAGCCCTGAACGGTGGTGTTGACCGGGAAAGTCATAACCCCTCCAGGCCAGAAGCTAACCCCTCCCGGCCTCCCCTTAACTTAAGGGGAGGAGACAGGCGCCTCAGATGGTCGTCTAGCGATGCCTGGCGATCGCGGGTGATTTTTTCCATGAGCGCCTGGAGGAGATAGTCCTGGCGGCTGCCTTTGATCTGTTCCTGCACCTCGCGCAGCTCGTAGTCGCTGACGCGGACCGAGAGGACGTTGTACCGGGGATGTTCTTTCATTTTTCCCATATCAGGCCTCGGTGCCCATGGCGTTGACCGAGGCCAGGGTGTAGAAGGCGATGCGCAACTTTTCACTGGTTTTTGGTGTGGCCTGCAGTTGGGTTATGATGGCGGTGCGTTTGCCGAGCCAGGCTTCGTCTATGGCGGCCATGACGTCGAGGGTGAAACCGGGATCGGGTATCCGTCCGATAATATTCGGCGACCCGATGGTTGCCTGGACCGTTGTTATCGGTGCGAACGGTGTAGGGGCGCTGCTTGCCGCGCCCGCCTCGTTTGCCGCCGGTGCGGGCTGGACCGTTGTTATCGGGCTGATCGGTTTGTCATAGGTCAGTATTGCCGCGCCCGCCGCTTTTGCCACCACGCCGATTTTCTCCCCGGTGAGTGGGTCTTTGCCTTTGGCAATGCGTTTGTGGCAGCGGGCACAGGTGTCTTTGTATTGCAATGATATGTTGGTGCGGTGGCAGGTGGTACAGGTTCCGAAAGCGCCCATGATGGTGTTCTCCTTTTTGTGTGTGATGATCGGTGCAGGGGCCGGGTCGTCTGATCTGGGGGCAGCCTTGCCCGGTTTTTGGTTCGGCAATGCCAAGTCAATTTTGTTTTTCAGCCGATAGGCACAGCGGCCGCATTTACCGGCGTGCCCTAGCCTGATGTTGGTACGTTGGCACGATGGGCAGGTGCCGAATTTGGGGAACGGTTCCGCTGGCGGCGGTTTTGGTGCCGGTACCGGTTTTGGCAGCGGTACCGGTATCTCGTCCGGCTCATCAGCAGGGGCGGACTTGCGGGGTATATCATCCCGGCCGCAGTTGACACAGACGTGGGCATCAGTGTCCATAGTCAGTTGCCTTAATTGCATCAGGCCGCCACATTTGCATTTCATGTTAACCCCGCAAACAGCGGCATTTGAGGCGCTTCGTTTAGTGTGTACCGATATACTCCGCGCTGGCCTTTGACGGCCTGGCAATTTACCGTGAAGCCGTTGGCCCGCAGCTCGGCGATGATGCTGTTGACGGCGTAAACGTCGCACGCCTGGCTGATCTCGCGGGTGGTGGCGCTGCCCTGGCGGCGTAAGAAATCCCGCACCTTCTGGAGGCGCGGGCTGTCTTCTATTTTGGCTGCGTGCATGCGGGTCATTGGTTCCTCCTCGGGTCAAAAGCTAACCCCTCCCAGCCTCCCCTTACTTCAAGGGGAGGGGTTTAAGGCTCCTCTATGTCGTCTGTTTCGTGCATCGGGAATTTGTCCTCTACCTTGGCCAGGGCGTTGCACTGCACACAGGTGGGGAAGGTGCTTTGTGTGTGGCGGTGCAGGCAGTTGACACAGGTTTTCGGGACGTTGATCGCCGGGGCCATGTAGCGCGGGATGGACATTTCAGGCCACCTCCATGAATTTTTCGCCGTCCTGCTCGTAGATCCGGAGGCACAACAATTCCCCTACACAATCGGAGACCGGCATGTCATCAGGCAGTAAGGCAATGGCCACTTTCAGTTCGCCGACGGTTCTCGGTTCCAGTTCTTTGATTAGTTCGCCCATCTCATCCTCCTTAAAGTTGTTTAAAAGCTAACCCCTCCCAGCCTCCCCTTGACAGGGGAGGAGCGGTTTTTTCATATTGGCTGCCGCGTTTCCCACAAAAGCCCGGCCACCTGGCGCAGGACGCTGGTGGGGCCTTCGCAGCCGCATTCCTTGCAGACCAGGAAGTGCAGCTCTTCGTTGTCGACAATCATGTGATCCCAGTACAGATGCTTGCCGCCGCAAAAGGGGCAGGGTTTGAGATCGGCCAGATCCGCGCCGCCCAGTTGTTTGATCCGCTGGGCGATGTGCTTGGCCTTGGTCTTTTCGCCCCGCTCCTGCGCTGCTGCCAGCGCCTGGCGCAGCAGGCTGATATCGGTGACAAAGGCCAGGCTGATCTTGCAGTCGTCGGCGCTGGTGTTGAGCAGGCTGTTGACGGTGGCAGCCATTTACCCGACCTCGCTGTTGATGCGCTCCAGGTTGAGGGTGTAGCCAAAGGTGTTCTCGGTTTTACGGCTGGCGCCGACCTCGGCCAGGGTGTCGTCGGTGAGGCCCTTCATGGCCTCTTTGTCGGGTTCTTCCTTGGTGCGGATGCATTGCTTGAGGTCCAGATCCTTGAGCGCCTGGAGCGTTTCGGCGATGCGCTTGATCATGATGCGGGTGGAGAGGCGGAAGCCGACCTCGCCGAAGGTGAGGGTCTTGGTTTTGGCCTTCTGGAATTCGGCGCGGTTGGCCTCGCAGTATTCCTTGATAGCCAGCTCCAGCCCGGCTTTTTTGTCCAGTACCGGCTGGGAGTTTTCCTTGATGGCCTTGCGGATCTCCTCGATCTTTTCGTTGGCAGCGCTTTCGATCAGGGTGAGGTTGCGATCGGCAGCGGCGATTTCGGCGAGGCAAGTGTCTACATCATCCCAGTTCTGCAGGGCGGTTCCTTCAATTCTCTTTCTGACCACGGGTGGGCTCCTTTTTGTTTTTCTGTATCCATTCATAAGTGCTGATCACGGTACCGGTTAAAGTTTTTGTTTCCAGCTCCTGCTGTTTTGTGGCCGTTTCATAGTAGTGTTGCTCTGCCATGTTGCGATTTATAACCGCCCGGCGGAGTTCCCGGTCACACACCTGGTTGTAAATACGTTCGCTCACACTAAGCAGGCAAAGGATAAACAGGCCGATAAGTATTGGCTTCATCGTGCCCACCTCGCGACCCGGTTTTTCAGGTCGACGCGGATCTTGAACCAGGCGAATTCTTCCTTGATAACCTGTGCTATGCGTTTGAGGATGCGTCGGATCATTGTTTCAGTCTCCTTTTTGGTTTTGGTTCGTTCATGCGGGAGGTGGCAACCACCAGGGAAAAGGCTCCGATTATGGCCAGCAGGATCAGGATGATCATGGTTTTTTCTCCGCGCCCATGGCCTCCAGGGCCTTGACGATCTTCTCTATCTGCCAGGCCTTGACCATGCGCAGCCCAGCCACCCCGGCGATCTTGCGGCAAAAACTATCGAGGGCCTTTTCCTGGGCTTCGTCGCCTTCGGCGCGGGTGACCTGGTGCCACATGGCATCCACCAGGCGGAGCTGGGCGCCGGAGGCGAAGCCGGGACGGCCGTCCATGTCCTGGTACTTCTTAACCCCTCCCCCGCCTCCCCTTGGGCCAAGGGGAGGGGCTTTTGCTCCCCCTCTTGAATTAAGAGGGGGCTGGGGGGAGTTATTGCCGTTCAGCCCTGCCAGCAGTTCCTCGGCCTGGCGCCAGGTGAGGCGCTTGCAGCTGTCCACGCCGTAGCGGGTTTCGAGGATGTTGCGGTAGGCGTCGTCATCGAGGCCGAGTTTGTGGATGGTGGTGTGGATTGCCTTGATCTGGCTGGGGGCGATGCTGCCCTTGACGTAGGCTATGGCCTGTTTTTTGGATGCTTTCATAGCGCCTCCACGACTTCGGCGGTGATGCGGGTTTCGCCCATCTCGTAGGCCAGGTTCATGGCGCGGGCAGTGAAGTTGTTGACCAGCAGCGGGTAGGCGTGGCTGACCGGTTTTTTGCCTCGGCCGTCGTCCGTGGTGAGGCGTTTGCCAAGGGTGGCGATGGCGTCCGTATCCATGATGTCGTCCAGTTTGATGCCGACCCGTTTGAATTTGACGGTGAGATAGTCGGCGAGGTTGCCGTTCAATCCTTTGATTTCTGCAACCTGGACGCGGCGGATGACTTCGCGCATCTCGACATGCTGGGATTCGTTGAACATGTGTTTCAGCTCTGTCTGGCCGATGAGGATGATGCCGAGCAGTTTTTTGTAGCCGTCTTCCAGTTCGTAGAACCGTTTGAGGTATTTGAGGGTCTGGGTGGTGAGGTCGTGGGCCTCTTCTATTATCAGGCAGGCCTGGTACCCGGCGCGGCTGCGGTCCATGAGCAGTTTCTGCACCTGGCGGGTTTTGGCTTCCAGTTTGACCTTGGGTTTTTCCTCGGAGAGGTCCATGACGATGGCGTCGCAGATGGAGCCGGCGGTGATCCGGCCTTTGTCGATGATCTGAGGGAAGATGGTCATGACGTTGGAGTCGCGTTTCAGTTGTTCCATGACCTCGCGGCGCATGGTGGTTTTGCCGCTGCCGACTTCGCCGATGACGGCGAGGAAGCCGCCATGTTTGGCCGCGTCCAGCATGGCCATTTCAATGTAGTGGTGTTCGTCGGATTTGTAGATATCGGCGCTTTTTTCCACATCTCCGACAAACGGGTTGCGAAACATTTTGAAGTGTCGGAGCGCGTCTGTGTGTACCATCTCAACCTCCTTGCATAGGTATATTTCCGGGTCTCCCGGTATCAGCGCGATGTTGCGCATGCCTGCGGATATTTTCCGGCCGTGCTGTACTCCGGTCCTGCCGCGCAGGTCCTGGCCGAGCGGGGTCCAGATCCCGGCCAGGCCGATGCCTTGCTGCTCCAGCCAGTAGTTCACCCTGTTCCGGTATTCGGGTTGTGTGAGGAAGGCTTCGATCTGCGCCTGGATGTCGGGGTGGGTGGGGGGCAGGTAGCCTTTGTTGATGATGAGGTTGACCAGGGGCCGGGAGATCTCCAGGCCTTTGGCTAGTTCGCCCTGGCTGATGCTGCATTGGAGGCAGAGGTCTTTGATTGCCAGGGGCTGGAATGCTGCGGTGTATGCTCTGGATACTCTGGTTGCCATTGTGTGTTACCTCCTTTGGCCCCATTCGGGCCAAAACGTGTGTTACTTGTTGACCACCAGCGAGAGGCCGTGCTGTGGGGCTTGGCCGCTGTATTGACGGATGACGGTGTCCATGGCGACGGCGCTGATGGTGTCGCCGTATTCGGCGCGCAGCGCCTGGTTGATGGCGGGGGTGACCTGGATATCTGCCGCCCGGAGCCGTTTGAAGAGTTCCATGATGGGATACTGGATCCCCTCGGTGGAGCGGGTGAGCTGCATGGGGGTGCCGCGCTTGGGGAGGGTGGCGAGGTTGGCGACTTTTTCTTCAAAGCCTTCAAAGGCGTTCATGCCGGCGAACGGCATGGCATCGCGGCCTGGGGTGCGGCTGCCGGTGGCCAGTTCATCGAGCCGTTTTATCGCCTTTTGTGTGGCAGTTTCGGGTTGTGCTTTGTAGCTGACGCCGATGATGGCGGCGTTGGCGTTGAAGCCGCCCAGCTCGGCGGATAGTTTCTCGATCGCCTGGGCCTCGAAAAGCTGGTTGTTGTGGGAGACGGTGATGATGCCGTCTTTCCATTTCCAGATGTTTTTGATGACCTTGACCTTGGTGCCGTGCGGGATGTTGGCGTGTTTGAGGTTGAATTCCTTGCCTTCGAAGCTTATGCGGTGGTTGGTGATGGTGCGCTCTTCTTCGGGTTTGTTCATGAGGTCATGCAGCAGGGTCCGTTCCGGGAGTTCGCGCAGTTGTTCGCTTTTGATCATGAGCCAGCAGGACAGGCGGGTCATACGGGTGCGGGTGTGTTCGCGGGTGGCGTTCATCCAGATGCAGAAGCCGCGCGTTTTGCGGTTGAGGTCGTCCAGGTTGTTGGCGGGGTCGATGCGCAGCCTGGTTTCGAACCATTCTTCCCAGATGTTGTGAGAAACTTCGACGCTGCCCTGGCGGCGGGAGTTGCCGGGGGTGCCGGGGATGATGTCGATGCCGAGGCCGTCCCAGAAGCCTGCGCCCAGGG
>Ga0209518_1002063_pt1 | contig 19751 bp, 19 predicted proteins | sample RifGroB1_FD_183993 | JGI IMG/M metagenome (GOLD analysis project Ga0209518, IMG submission 183993) | Groundwater microbial communities from Rifle, Colorado, USA - Groundwater B1 (SPAdes) (version 2) | ecosystem: Environmental > Aquatic > Deep subsurface > Groundwater | place: Rifle, Colorado...
TGCCGGCGAGCCACTCCTCCACGTCCTTCCTGGTCTTGCGGAAGTAGCGGACCTCCTCGTCGGTCTTCGCTCGGGCCTCGAGATGCGCCTGTGCATCCTTGAAGTCCGCTCGCTTCGGCGTCCCCTCGGCCATCTTCTTGATCACGGCCTCGTAGATCGGGCGGAATCCGCCTTTGGTCTCCACGAGGGGCATGCCGGCGAACTCCGCCCAGCGCGCGAGCGTGTTGTGCTTCGACGCCTGGCTCGGGAGCACGACGTAGATCATCCTCCCAGCCCAGTCATCGTCCGCGCCGTGCGCGACCGCGAACTCGGACTCCGGACCGTACGACTCCGAAGCGTACTGCTTGAACCACCCGTCGAACGGGCCGAACCAGTCGACCCCGCCCTCCGCGGTGTTCTTCCTCAGACCGCTTCCCACCTGGGCGCGGATCTGAGTGACCCTGGACCGAAACGCGACGTCGTCCACGGGTCGCTCGATGTCCTTGCGCGTCCCGTTCTCGATCGCGGCTTCGATCTCGGCCTGCTCGAGCACGAGCGCCTCAGCCTGGTTTGCGAACTTGGCGAAGAACTTCATCAGCTCCTCGCGGCCCACGAACCGGCGGGCACCACCCTCGTTCTTCCGCTGCTGTCCCTGCTGTCGCTTCTTTCCGAATGCCATCGCTGTACCTGCCTTTCTTCGCGACTCGCGTCGCTTATTGGGTTTGTAAGGCCGGTTGTCACGGCAAAGCCGGATTCCGACCTCAAGAACTCTTGGGTAGAATTATATCAAAATACTTGCCTTCTGTCAATGGATATTGTATAATACATTTTGTCAGCTTATTAGCCAAATAGCTGGTTTATAAGCTCTTTCAAAACCCTCTGTCTCCCGATTTTTTTTGAATTTTTTGTATCAGTGTCCAAAAAGTATTCGGTTTTGCAAAAATTGATAATTAAAAGAAAATCGGGAGACAGAAAAAAATGAGAAAGGAGGTGCTCCCCTTATGAAGGTTCGACTGGTTGTTCTTGGCGGAAGAAAAGGTAAGGACGCGAAAAGAGACATCGGCGCAAGTTGCTTTCTTCTTCTCGTTGAGGCCTGTGGCCGCACGTATACCTCCATGATCGATATCGGCATGGAATCAATTGAGGGTGAGGGCGTATCGTGGCGAGGGCCGATTGAGCTCGCGCGTCTTCCGGAGTTTTCCATGCTTGATGGGATTTTCTTGACGCATGCGCATCGCGATCATGCTGCCGCGCTCTTTCTCGAGGCAGTTCGCTCGCGCATGAAGAAAGACGCCCAGGTGTTTTGTACTCGACCAACGGGCGCGTTTCTCGACTATGTGGGAAGCGACCAGATCGCGGTCTCCAAGAAAAAGCGCGAACGAGCTCCGTACACAACCCGCGATATCTTCTGGATGACCGACAAGAGTCGGCTTCGCCTTGTGATGAAGCCGGAGATCATTGATTTGGTGCCTGGAGTGATCCGGGTGCTGGTTAACCGACCCGGCCATATGCGCGGCGCGTGCTACTTCATCTTCGAGATAACCGAGGGCGAAAAGGTCTTTCGGGTGATGTTTTCTGGCGACTACTGCGTCCATGACCAGATGACAACTCGCGGCGCCGAACTGCCGCCACCGGGCTGGTCTCCGGACGCCGTGGTGTTTGATTGCACGAACGGATCTGAAGACCTCATTCCGTGGAAGGACGAGATCAAGCGGATGGCAGACCAAGGTCACAATACCATTAAGTCCGGCCATCATTTCTTGATCTATGCATTCGCCATGGATCGGTGCCAGACGTTCGCGAGAACGCTTGCGGATCTTGGGCTCCCGGTTTGGATGGACGGCCCGTCGGCGATCAAGCTCGCGAGCGTACTCACATCGGCAGAGGGATTCTGGTGTGAAGGCGACCATCCGTTTTCCATGAGTGGCATAAACATCTGCGACTATCCAGGCGAGCCACTTGAACGCACGGAAGCTTCTGCGATAGTGTCTCCGTCTGGCATGGGGCATGCACTTGCCGCAGAGTACATCATTGAGCTCATCGAACAGGAAGAGGTTGTCATCGGAGCTGCGGGCTACCAGGCGTATGGCACGAACGGGTACAAGGTTGCAAACAGCAAACAGGGAGACAAGATCAAACTTCTCGTTGACAGGCCGGTTGAAGGCGAACCAAACGAGTGGAGAACCGAAGTTGTCGAGGTTACAGTTGCGGCAAAATGCGAACAGTATCGCGCAACCGGACATTCTCTTCGGCGCGAAGGAGCGGATCACGCAGAACAGCTTCTTTCTCGATCACCAAGTCCAGCGTTCATTGGTACGCACGCCAATACGCGTGCGTTGGACTGGTTTGAGAAATGTCTCTCAGGCGGCGCCATGAGAACGTTCCGAACTGACCGAGACCGCGATATCGTACTCGCGGAATAGAATAGGAGGCGAACCACCCCGCTCTTTCAGAGAGCGGGGTTTGAAATTTGTTTTGATTTTTTATATGTATTTCCATCTTATGGCGGCTTTGGGATACTGTGTTCCATGAATTTTAAACGGCGTGTGCCTCGAAAGGCAGCACGCCGTTTTTTCTTTCACGCCGAGGGCTACTCGGCGATTTTCTCCTCCTTCGTGTAGTCAGTTGTGTCCTCAAAGCCCCACACGCTCCGCGCGAATTTCAGACGGAGTCGCGCTTTCTCTTTAAATTGGAACCCGATGAGTTCAACGCAATGAACCAGAGCGCCCGTAGCGGGATCTCGCAGATTTACCCAGACGCGGCATCCAAGGAACGGTCTTGCCAGAACTTCATTCCCGTATTCGGGAATTTCAAGTGAAGTCCGGCCGGGCGTGTAGTCGTAGTGAAACACCACGATTCTCTTGCCCTTCTTCTCTTCCTCGTCACTCGTTCCTTCAAGCACGTCGTCGAGATCCAGGATGTGGAGATCGGAAAGGGAGTAACCTTCCGGTCCCATTTCCTGAATCGCGTCCTCAATCGCGACGAGCGGCCGCAGGTCATGCACTCCGAAAACCCGTACGCCGCCCTCGAGGAGCTTTCGATGTTCGTCGAGTTGCCGCTGGCGTTCCTTTGTCCGCCGGACAACGCGAATCCCGCTGTCTTCAAGGATGTTGACGATCGTTTGGCCGTACTTCGACGTTTCGTTGAAGTGAGCGCGTACGAGAACACGAGATGGTCTCGTGATTCGTACGCCACCTCGGTCTCGGCACGGACCGCAAAGGAGCTCTCCGTCGAGTGCAGCATTCCCGCATGCTCTATCTTTTCCTATGCAGGAAAAGAAGCTCGTTGGGCGCGCTTTTTCGCGCCTAGGGTGGTGTCCGACGTTCATGGTCGGACCTCCTTTCCAGCGGATTTTGCCGGGTCCGCCGCCCGTTTATCTCTTTTTTCCCATGCGTTTTCCGCTGCTTCCGCTTCAAGCCACCCGCGGGCATAGTCAGGAACGTGATCTGCGGGAGGAGCGAATGTGTCTTCCTCCTCGACAACCTCTTTTTCATCCGGATTGATGGCGTGGGTGTCTTCGTATACGGCGAAGGTGTTTTTTCTTCGGATGAGGCGCTCGCCGAGAAAGACCTCCATGCGATCGCGAATTCCCGGATCGCATCGTGAGAGCAGCGCTTCCAGCCCTTCGTTGAGTGACGCCTTTGGCAGCCACAAGACGATGTTGGATCCGATGTGGCGCGCGAGATCCAGATAGTCTTCGTCAAAGCGTCCTCGATCGTGACACAGGCGCTCGAGAATCAGGTCTTCGCGCTTGAGCGCGACGAGCATCTTGAGCATCCGTGCCGAGAAAAGGTTCGTATACCGAACTCGCGCAAGGACCATCCTCACGAGGTCGTCGGCGTTGTCGCACTCGGTCCTGCCGAGGTCTTGAAGAAGCGTGCGGTCCATCTGAAGCAGGATCGCGGCAATCCGTCGGATCGCCGCCTGATACATGCCCGTTTTGAACCGAGGCGCCCCGTTGTCCTGTTTCTTTTTCTTCTTTGTGTCTTTCTTCTTTTGCGCACGCCGCAGAGGAAGCGCATAGAGCGGGTAGAAACCCGAGTGCGCCTTGCTCACGAAGTCGTCATGGATTAAGTCGGTCCGGAATTGGGCACCGACACAGTTTGCCAAGTAGACAATGTTGAAATATCTTCCCCACGGTTGCGGTTCCTCGCGGTGAGAAACTGATGACACGATGCGTTGTTCCATTTCCATACCCGATTCTTCGAGCGCTTCGCGAAGCGCCGTCGTGACAGGGTTGCCACCGTCTTCTTCCTCTCCTTTCCCGAACATAGTACCAAAACCGTCGGGCTGCAGGAATCGTACGGTGACAAATTCGCCTTCGGGAAATGTCGTTATAACTTCATCTCCTCGTGCATCTTTCACGATGTTGTCCCGGTATTCGTTTTTTCGGTGTGCGATATCCTTTGGTACGAATTGGACTTCTGTGCTTGCGATATTGAGAACCAGGGCCACTCGTTCCTTCTGGGGAGTAAGATCAAGCCCTACGATTCCCGCTGAGTACGGAACAGGCCGTTTTTCTGTCTTTACATCTGGTGTGTTTGACAAGGTGCTCACCTCCTTGGCGATTATTATTACATAGATTGACACCAAGAGTCAATAGTGTTATAATTCATTAAACAACTTAAGAGTTGACCCCGCTGGGAAAATCCAAAAGGAGGTGCCGTATGAAGAAAGTGGTGGTGGATCGGCAGTCCGCCACAATGACAATCCTGTTGAACGGGAGTGTGGTGCGGGTACTGCCGTTCCGCATCATTTCCGACGACACCATTGTCGTCGGCGACCGGCTCTTCTCGGGTCCTCTTCCGGACCTACGCAAGTGGGAAGAGTCGCAGAGTAGTCGCGACCGAAGGACGAATGGGTGGGATATGCGGCCAGGCGACAAGCCGACCTTCGCCGGCACCCTGCCCGTCAAGCCGTTTTGCTTCCACTTGGTGGGTCCTCGAGAGAAGTACGTGGAAGAGAGGGAGTGTCTGCTTCGCTATATGGGATCGGCTGGAGGGGACGAACTGAAGGCGCTCTCACAGGAGTTGGATATTCTCGATAGGAACGAAGAGTTCCGCCGGAAGAACGCAGAGCGTCAGTCGCGCCGGAAGCGTCCGCCGAAAGCTGAGCGCGAGAAGCCAAAGCACGGGCCATCAGAGTCTGGCTCGTCGGGGTCCGGGAAGAAGAAGTCGAAGAAGAAGAGCAAGGCCAAAGACAATGCGGGAGCCCAAGGCGAGAAGTCGGGCAACCGCAAGGGTCGGCAGAAGAAATAGTACCTTCAACATACCATCAACACCGGCAACCAAAACGGGAACGCCGGAGGAGGGAAACAAAACAGCGTGCTGCCATTATGGAGCACGCTGTTTACAATTGTATCTATAGGGATTTATATGTATCTTCACTTCGACGTTCGACAGAAATGATCATTGGTTCCTCATCACTTTTTAGCTCAAAGATAATACGTATGTTACCCTTGCGTACCCGGAAGAGGTTCCTTAATCCCCTCAGCTTTTTGCAGTCGAGTCCCTTGATATCTCGTGCGATAATTTTTCCAACAAGGACCTCAATAATTTCCCGCTCTTTCGAGGAAAGTTTCCGCAAAAGCTTATCGATACCCTTCATGAAGAGAATGAAGTTTCCTTAACAGCTGTCCTGCAGGGATACCTCCTTTGTAGTATTCAGTAAAATCAACAACGGTTTCCCACATTTCTTCTTCGTCGGGGGGTAAAATCTTAAAAAGCGGTTTTGAACGCCGTACCACAAGAAATGATTTCCCTTTTTTCACTTCAGAAACGTATCGATCAACGTTTTCGCGAAGCTCTTTTAAACCAATAAGTTTTTCCATAGTATATAAAGGTTATCTAAAGATAAACTTTCTGTCAAGTCGTACGGAGATACCAATACCCGAGGCGCTCAAAAAATTTCTGAAATGCAATTTTTGTTTTTCGATTTGCCTTCCGCGTCCTCACTTTCCATTCCCTTTTTCCTTTTTTTCTCCCCTATTCACTATTCCATCCATTCACCATCCACCTTTTCAATTTCATATTGCGTATATCGCAACTATTCGCTTATTCGTACGAATAATCGAATAGTTTGGAGATCATATTTCTACCGGGCAAAGAATAGAAAATCCCGAGCGGTCGAGAACGGAATAGAAACGAAAAATCTAGAGAAGCGAAATGATGCGCCGCGCCGCGTCGGGAAGATCTTCGGCGATGCGGTAAAACATCTGGAGCGATCGTTGATCTTTTTCAAGAATGTCCGCCGCGGCAAGAACGCCGAGATGTTTTGATGTGGATCGGAATGACAAACGGATTTCTGCGGCAATGTCCCCCACCGTCGCTTCTCAGTCGCGTTTGAGAACGCGTAAGATCCCAAGCCGGCGTCTGTTCGCAAGCGCTTTCAGAATCCGTTCCAACTCTTTTTCTTTGTCTTTCATGCGATTGGCATACCCTACTTACGGCTCGTATACCAAAAGCGTACCTCATACCCTTTATTTATTCCATCGGCTTATTCCACTATTCGTACGAATAAGCGAATAGTCAGGTTGCCGTTTTTTCCGGCGAGCGGGCAGAATATCTTGGTATCAATCTGAAGCGCTTGATTTTTTGGATACTGCCCCTGTAATATTACGTTGCAGTATGTTTTACTTTTTCAACGAAAATAAGAGATTAGTTAACGCTGTTTTTGATTGGCTGAGTGGGGTAGTGGGCGGAAACGATCTAATTTCAGTGGATTTCGGAAAGTATAACGGTTTTTATCGCTTTGAATTTCCGCTGCGATCCGGAGACAGACCGAAAAAAATCGGTCCTCCTCAAAATTCAGAGATTACATTTGTCATAAGAAAACCAGATAAATTATCGTCGGGAGATCAGTGGGCTACGATTTTTTCCTCTCCGGAGATTGAGATCTTGGAAAATAAAAATCGGCCGCATACCATGAATCCTCTGCGTTGGGGATTCAGCGATGAAGAGCGCAAGATTGCATTTAAAATCGCCCGCGATGCCTTGCAGATATTTTTGGAGGACACCAGTCGTCTTGAAAGGAATTATTTTTCAACTCTTTCCCCACGATTTTCGTTGCGAGCCGATATTGATGTCGCGCTCTGGATAAATGGGCGTCTGCGCGGCTCATCAGTGGTTGAAGGAATGTCTCTTGGCGAGGGCATTGCCGAGGCGGCGATTCTTTCCTCAAGGGATTTGCGGTTCAAGCCGCTTTCATCGGAAGATTTGCCGGATACGCGAATCGAGGTCACGATCATGCACGACATTCGTGTTCCGCTTTCCGAACGTGAGCGATCAAAAAACGCGATTTATCCGGAAAAGGGTTATCTTCTCGAAAAAAACAGCAAAAAGGGTTGGTATTTGCCTGAAGTTTTTAATATCAAACGGTTCAGAAATCTTGAAGATTTTTTGGGCGATTTGGCTCAAGAAAAAGCCGGACTTAATCGTGCTGTATATAAGAAGGCCAGTGTTTTTATTTTTGAAGTAGATGATTTTATTGAGTCGGAGGATCACTCACTCGCGCTTGCACTCTGGGGTCCGGTTATAAAAAATGACCACTTAATTCCTAATTCCGAATTCATAATTCCAAGATTACGAACCGCCGCCGACTGGCTCTGTAGAATACAAGAACCGGACGGCAATATTCCGCCAATTATTGATTCGCTCACCGGCCGTGCCACAAAGCAAATTGATTGTCCGCGGTTTGCGTTCACCGCTTGGGCGCTCGCTGAATTCGGAAAAGCAATCGGAGAGGGAAAATATATTCATGCAGCCGAAAAAAGTTTTGAGTACCTTAAAAAATACTTGATATCCAATATTCAATATCAAATCTCAAATTTTGAATTGACGCTCGCGTACTTCGGTCAATTGTCCGTTGCGCTTGGAAAAATAAAAGACGCGTGTAGCGCCGGAGATAAACTTCTCGAACGATCCGGCGCGTTCTCTTTTGATCCGATTACTATTGCCCAGATTGCAAGTTTTTTTAAAATTCTTTCCACGAGCGATGCGCGATTTTCTACACCGTTTAAGAATCTGGCGAGCATTCTAAAAGAAAATTTTGAAAGACAGACCAAGGAGAAAAATCCTATGAATCTAGCGGTCTGGGCTGAATTGGTGAATGTATTTTCGGATGTTGATCAAGAATTCTCGGAGAATGTCGCCGCGTGGCTTAAAAAACATCAGATGCCAAACGGCGCTTTCCCGGAATCCATCCATTCGACAAGTCATTCGATCCTGAGGGTCTCAGACCCGATGGGCTCAGGGCAAGCAGAGTCAAATTTTGTCTACACTCGAGGAACCGGAAAAATTTTTGAAGTGTTGGCGCTCGCGCCAGAAAAAAACAAGGAGGCAATCACAAATGTGTTGCGGTGGCTCTTTTCAATGCAATATGACGGCGAGAATACTTTTTTTACTGCCGACACTGTCCGGCCTATGATAATTGGCGGGTTTCGGCATGATTATTTGAATCAGGAGTTATGGATTGATTCTGCCGCTCATGTTATTTTAGGAGGTACGCGACTCACCAAAAATGGATTCCCTTGAAATAGAACAAGATAAATCGCAGATGAGCATTCATCAAAATGATGTATTCCGCCCGGTCGGAGATGTGTTTGAGTTAAGCGCAAAAAAAGCCGATTCAAGATTCAAGCATCCTTTTGGCGAGGATTCTCAACTATTTGATAGAGTAATAGCCCGCTCGTACGAATGGCTCAATTCTTTGAGCGGCAGCAATGCGTTTGCCGTAGCCGACCGCCCAAGTTCCACCAATAAATTACTCTTGGATGTTTTTCGTTTCCTTAGAGAGGAGGGCATTCTAAAGGATTATATACTTCGGAAGTTTCGCTATAATGATATACCGTCATTTTTTCGGATTGATATGATGCCAGCGTACAAAGACCGGGCTACCGACGGCACTATTCCGCAAAAATTGTTTGCCCATGGCTTTGGGAAAAATCTTGAGACGGTCTTCTCGCAAGCCCTGGGGGAATTTTTAGAGAGATATTTTCTTACTTTGTACCGGCGCGATACACTTCTTCGCGCCTCACCCGCAATTTTAAAAAGAAAGAAATTCAATTGTATTGATTTGAATTTGGTTGCCGGTTTCTCCGAAAAGCAAAAAAACAAAATCAGCCGATATAAATGGGATGAAGAGAGTATTTTTTCCTGGGAGTGGATAGAGAGAGTCGCGACAAAAGAGAAGATATTAGTGCCCGCACAATTGGTCTATTGGACGTATGCGCTTGAGGAAAGAGAGCCCCGTCTTCGCGAGACAAATACGAATGGAGCCGGAGGATACTTTAGCCGGGAGGGCGCAATTCTTTCGGGCCTTTATGAACTTATCCAACGGGATGCATTTGTTATTTTCTGGCTCAATTCCATCTCTCCTCCGAAGATCGATCCTGCAAGCGTACCATCCGAGGAGTTTCAGGAATTATATCAGGCCTCAATCCGATATGGTTTCCAGATACATTGCCTTAATATTACGAGCGACATAGGTGTCCCGATATTCGCTGTTATTATAGAGGACGAAACAAAGAATTGGCCGCGCCTTTCTATGGGTATGGGCTGTAATGTTGATCCATTGAAGGCATTGAACCGTGCCCTTATTGAAGCGTGGAGCGTATACGATTGGTTGAGACCGCGGACGCCCTATTCGCTTAAGGATCAATATATTCCTTTTTCCGACTCCAGCATCGGCCAAAACGAGCGTTGCCAACTTTTTGCAAACCCCCTCTTTTATGAAAAAGTGTCTTTTTTGTTGAGTGGGCCTCAAAATTCTTTCAGTCATTCGATGTCGGTTGTCCCGTCGCTAAATTCAGAAAAGGAAGAGATGCATTACTTGGTGAAGCATATCGAAGGATTTGGAGAGGGGTATCAGGTATATGCATTCGAAGCAAAATCATCCATTCTCTCAACTCTCGGATACCACTCGGTGCGAGTTATTGTTCCTCAATTAGTTCCTCTTTATCTTCATGAAAATCATGCGCCTTTGGGCGCAAAACGCCTAAAAGAGGCGTCTTTGAAACTCGGCTACCATCCGGCCGAAGAATTCAATCCAATCCCCCACCCGTTTCCCTGATCCACGTCCCAGAAGGCCACGGCTTGCCCGCCTACGCGGGCTTGCACGCGGAGCTTCATTCTTGTAATATGAAAAAGATGAATACACCAGTTATCGATGTAAAAAAGTACGGGGGGAAACAAGTTGCAATTGTAAAAGGAAAGATCGTTGCAGCCGATACTACGACTGAAAAAGTGCTAAAATCGGTGCGTCGCAAACTGCCTCGCGCTGTATGGCGCGATATACTTCTTGTGGCCGTTCCTGAGGGAACTACTGTCGTGTATTGCGTATGAGCCGATTTATTTTTCCGTACGGAATCCGTTTCCAAGAAGACGGTCACGTCGGAATATTTCCTGCGGCAGAGATTTTTGTCTTGGGTATGGGCGGGAAAGGAATTCGCGCTCTTTTTCATATTGATTCTGGCGCCACCACGACTCTTTTGTCTGCTAGCGACGCGGGAGCGCTGGGGATCGACATTCGTTCGGGGAAGAAGATTTTGGTACGCGGCATTTCCGGCGAGCCGCTTTTGGGATACACCCATATAGTACGGATGCAATTTAATGGGACTTTACTGAAAGTTCCCGTGATTTTTGTAGAGTGTGCCACGGTTCCTCGTGTTCTCGGGCGGGAAGGAATTTTCCCCCGTTTTTGTATCGTGTTTGATGAGGCAAAACACCGCATTTTATTCCTCGAAAACAAGAAAGAACAAAAAATCATTGATTCGTTATTTCGTTGATTTCCCAATTGCAAAACCTTTTGCAAAAAGGTTTTCATCCGGCCGAGGAATTCAATCCAATCCCCCATCCGTTTCCTTGACGTGTTCACCCCGTTAGAAGCAAGACGCTTGGGACGTCTGCCGATGCGTAAGCGCATCGGACTTCTAACGGGGTGGATAACGAGGTTGTGATTGTTCTCTTGGGGTAGTATACTAATTCTTGACCAATCTATTAGTATTATTAATACCATGAAGACCTTCATACGGCTGCTAAAATTCATACCATTTATACTTATTCTCCTGATTATTTCTGCGGGACACCGTATTTTCGGCGGAAAGGAGAATAAAAAAGAGGGTGGTATTTTCGACTTCGGCGTTGATACCGCTAACGCAGATGTTCCAGAAGGTGGAGAAGGTGGAGAAGGTGGAGAAGGTGGTGGTCCTGAGGGTGATAGTTAATGAGTTTATAGCTCGACCTGACGACTTGAAATATTATTTTAAAATATCCGGCGCCTAAGCCGGATTTTGGGTTATTGAAAAATATAGTTCCTTATAATAGGTTGAAAGCAATGTTGTCTACGCGTCTTGCAGTAATAAAAAAAATATTTTCCAACATGCTTAATTTATTATCTCCATACGAGAGGCGTTTTTTGGACAAAGTGCTTCATCAAAGTTTTCTTGGGCACGCTGATTTTTACACCGAACATTTTCATTCTTACTGGGAACGACTAACTAGTTCTTGGGGTCAAATGTCAAGCCCCATTCGTCCGAGCAAGGGGGATTGTGAAATTTATCAAGATTATCTCAGCCGAAAAAAAGAGGTAGAGCGCGTTTTGATTTTGGGTTCAACCCCAGAAGTTAGAGATCTCGCCGCCAAGCTCCCCAAAGCAAAAATTTACGTCGCAGATTTTTCTCATCAGATGCTTTCTGGAATGGTGAAATTTATTCGTCACGCCGATCCCACAAAAGAGATTTGGATAAAGGACGACTGGCTTTCATTATTTTTATCAGAGCGGTCATTTGACGTTATTATCGGCGATCTCGTGCTTCAGCAAATTCCTCCGGAAAATGAAAAGGTATTTCTTAAGAAAGTTAATTCGCTTCTCAAGAAGGATGGTATTTTCATATCTCGCTTCCATTTTATTTCTGAAAGATTCCAGAGCAAAACCATAGAAGAAATTGTGAAGAAGGTAGAGGTAAAAAAGCGATCGTATAATGAAAAAGTGACGCTTATCCGGCTTTGGGTTTGGGAACGTTTCTCCGACCCCGAGAGTAGAAAGATGGACCGTTGTCTCGCCGCTCGAGAGTATACTGAATTCATAAAAAGGACGAAAATGTCGGATGAGGCGATTAAAAAAGTCGAGAAAACTCTTATCGCTTGGGAGAACGCCCCATATACTTGGTCGCCGCCAACAGAGAAGCAATTGGTGGACGGATTGTCAGATTACTTTACAATAGTTGATAGAAAAGTGGCGACCGATCATGAAGACGCAATCTATTACCCGATATTTAATCTGTCTCCTAAGATTAAATAATATTATGTTTTCTTCTTTCAGAGAAAAATCCATATTGGCGATGGAAAAAATGGCCGTAAAAAAGGCGGTGGCCGCCGTCATTGAAGACGATACGCATCAAGCTGTTCTTGGGCATCCTCATGTAAGAAAATTTGAAGCATTGCTTTCCGCGCGGCTTCATGGCGCTTCGGTCTTGGCGATGAATAGCGGTACGGATGCGCTTATTGGAGCTCTTAAGGTTTTGGGAATCGGAGCGGGAGACGAGGTTATCGTTCCCGCGTTCAGTTTCATCTCAACCGCTTCGTGTGTGGGTTGGGTTGGCGCGACCCCGTCATTTGTGGATATTCGTTTGGATGACTACGCCATGGATATGGCAAAGATAGAAGAGCGGATAACCCCAAAAACCAAGGCCATCATCGTCGCACATCTGTATGGACAGCCGACTCGCGGTATTGTGGATATTTTAGGCATTGCACAAAAACATAATTTATTTGTGATCGAAGATGCGGCGCAGTCATTCGGGGCCGAAATTAAAATTAACGGAGAATGGAGGTCGGTGGGGACATTGGGCGATGTCGGTTGCATGAGTTTCTCTTCAACCAAGATGTTCGCCGCCCCGGGAAACGCTGGCGCGTTTGTTATAAAAGACCGGGCGCTTCTCGAAGAGGTGGGCAGAATGCGTTTCTATGGCGCAAAAGTTCATTATTACGATTATCCGACGATCGGCATCAACTCAAAAATACACGATATTCAGGCGGCGGCTCTTATCGCGAAGCTCGGCTTTCTCGACTATTGGGAGAAGCATCACCGAAAAGTTGCTGATTATTATAGCAAAGAGCTTGCTGGAGTTGGCGATTTGATCTTGCCTCGGGAACTTCCCGAAACTAAGGGCACCTGGTGTCGCTATGTTGTAAGAACTAAGCGGCGCGATCCGCTGTTTGGTAGTTTGTTAAAGGTGGTCAAGGAGCGCGGACCGCTTTGGTGGCCGATGAAAAACTATCCCGTACCTCTGCCGTATTTTTCAGCATTTAAGGGGCTTGGGCATAAACTCGGAGATTTCCCGATAGCTGATCTGGTCTCACAAGAGGTAATTTCTCTTCCCATGACAAATTATGTTACGACAGATGATGCCAAGATGGTAGCCGCCGCCGTAAAAGAATTCTACGGACAGGGTAAGTGAAGGTTACTTTGAGTTTGACTTTTTGAAATTTTTGTGATACAATTAAAATAGCAAGAATCCCACAACGCAATAGAACTATAACCAAGTCACGGGGCCGCAGGCCCAGAAGGAGGGATTGTCATGGGATATGGATGGTATAACAGCGAAGGGTGCATTACACCCCGAAACACCCGCCTTGGATTCTTTGCTACGTTCATTCCATTCCTCATTGCCCTTGTCTCCGTCACCATCACGTCCAACCACGCATGTGGCCAGGAACTCCAGGTCGCTGCGGAGAAAGAGGTGTTTCAAACGCTTGCTTCGTCAGACATCCCGCTCCTCGACAGTCAGGACGAGCGAAACTATGTCGGCGAAGGCCTCTATCTTCCTGGTGGAGTACCAATCGACCCACTGGTCCATGGTATCATTCCGCCGATCATCATTTACCGACTGGTCACGGACAAGCTTCCGCGGGTTTCGAACGAATATGGTTCACTCGTGCCCCATGTGGTCGAGATGCGGCTGAATGTGCCGGGAGTCGAATCCCACAAGCTTCCGCTTCTCCAGATGATCTGGGATGCCGACGGCGATGGGCTTGGCGATTACCTCGGGGTTGTTTCGTACTCAAGGTCGGGAGAACGGGTTGTCCAGATCACTCCGCTCGAAGGATCCGCTAAGCCCAAGATGGATACCCTCGGCTACTTCCCCCTCGTTGCTTTCCCGGAACTGGAGCCAAAGGGAGGCGCCTAGTAAAGGCGAGTACAAAGGAACACGGCGCTTGCAGCACGACTGCGAGCGCCGGTTTATTTAAAGATTTTTTAAATAATTAACCACCATGGGTATGGTGGTCTTCTATTCACCTCTTCGGATTGGGACGCAGTTCTCATGCTTGCCCATGTATGCCATTCTTGCGTCTTTGCAGAGCGCATACATCAGCAGGTCGTACCCATCAGGGTTGTTGATATGAGAATCGTCCTCTTGCGATTGAGGTTTTGATACTCTCGCGACGGTAATGTCATTTACTTGTTCCTTCCGGAGTACCTTCTTGTTTTCTGGTGTTTCGCTTGCTCCAGCAGTTGGAACACTGTACGTCGTTATGAGTATGAAGCAGAGTGAAAGAGCTAGTGTCAAGATTCTTTTCATTTCGTCCTCCTTCGTTCGGTATAGTTCTTAGTAGGTTAATGCACTTTCCTTATTTTGTCAATGTCATATCAGTTGTGTGGGTATTCCTAGTCAATTGGCGCAAGGATTAGTGTTTTTTTGTAGATAGGTATTGAGGTTTATTAGAGTATAATCTAGTTTAAGCACAATCTTCGACACTCCTCAACAATATTTTCAATGCTCGGGAGAATTAAGTTTTCGTATTTCTGCCCGATTGGCAATGGAACATTTTTCGCCGCTATTCTTGTGACTTTAATTTCAGAAATGCGTTTGTTAATTTGTGTGCTTATTTCCGCGCCGATTCCTCCACGCAGCATGTCTTCTTCTATTATGATGACGCGTTTTGTCTTTCTTGCGGAATTAAGTACGGTTTCCATATCCATAGGGTTGATTGTATGAAGGATGATGACTTCAGTGTTTATTTTTTGCGGATCCAAAATATTAGCCGCAGACATAGCGAGATGACTCATGAATGACCAGGCGATCAATGTGACGTCAGTTCCATTTTTCAATACCGTCGAACTTCCGAATGGAACCATATATTCTTTATTTGGCACGATGCCGTTGTGGTCGTAAAGCTTTTTATGTTCAAAAAAAACCACCGGGCGGTCGGATTGAAGCGCCGTCTTTAATAAACCATACGCGTCGTGAGGAAAAGCGGGTGTCGCAATAACAATATTCGGCAAATGGAAAATGGCGCCAAGAAACGAAGCGGCAAGTTCTGCACCTCGGCCCAGATAGCCATAGTGGCTAATTCTGAAGATGACGGCCGGTCCGCTTTTTTCTGCCGTCCGGTAGCGCCATATTCCTAAACGATAAAGAGAATTAAAAGCATTCGAAACAAACGTTCCGTAATCAAGATTAAGAATTGGTTTGAGACCAGCGAGATTCATACCAAGCCCAATATCCCCGAGCATGTCTTCTATTAGTGGCGTGGAGATAAATCGTTTCGGGAATTTATCTTTCGCACTTTTCGTGACGATATTGTGATTCACATCCAAAATATCTTCTCCGAGGACAAATATACGGCTGTCCGCTGCCATTTCTTCTTCAAGCGCCGCATCAATTGCGTCCGCAAACGTCATTGTTTTACGAGTCATGGTAAATGGAAAAAAAATCTTCTTCCGACAATTGTTTTTCGTTTAGCGCTTCCGCGAAAGCAGATTCTATTAGGTTATTGATTTTTTCGTGACTCTCAAAAAGCTCAGTATTGGATACGCTACTACGGCGCAAAAATGTTTCTAAATGAAATAAAGGATCTTCATCTTTCGGAATCATGCTTCCGAGAAATGGATGGTTATCGTAATTTGAGGAATGCGGAGGAAACCTTTTCTGTTTAATTTCTAGAAGAAATGGTTGCTTCTCGTCGCGAATTGAGGTGACAATTTTTTTAGTGCGTTCATACAGATGTGAAATTTCTGTTTCTGATATCGTTTCGGTCTCTACATGGTATCCTCTTGCGCGTTCAGCCACTGTCTTGGTAGAGGACATCTCGGCGATTGGCGTAGAAATGGATACGCCATTATTGAGACATACGAAAAGAATCGGCAGATGCCATAACGACGCAAAGTTAAGTGCACCGCCAAGGGTATTTCGCGAAGCTTCACCGTCGCCGAAAAAAACAGCAACAATTTTATCCTCTTTTTTTAGCTTCACTGCAAGACCAACCCCCACGGCAATTGAAAAGTTTGTGCCAAGATTTATGGTGTATCCTAGAATATTGTGTTCCGGATCTCTGAACGGGGCGGCATCGCCGATGCCTCTGGTCAAGCCGATGTTTTTGCCAATTTTTTCTCCGATTATCTTTTCAATCCGTACTCCCCTTCCCAAAATTGTGGCGTACCCGCGGTAGTGCGGTATAAAATAGTCTCCTTGTTCGAGAAGGGCAGCAATGATACTTGGGCCCACTTCGGCGCCGATTCCGCTAAATAATATATGCGTGCGCCCCTCGTAATATAATTCCTGCAGTTTTTCATCCAGCAGTCTGCTCTTTATGCAATTCTCGTAGACACGTAGCAACTCGTGTTCTAATTTTTCAGCGCGGACACTAGCCATATTTTTTGTCTGATTTCTTCCTTGGTGAGATAAAATCAAAGAAAATAATGTTTGTATTTGTCTCTTCTAAGGAGTATAACAGAAATAATCTTTGTACGCTTGTTGAATGGAAATAGCAACCGTTTTTATTTACCAGTAAGATTTTAAATTAGGATGCATCGTAGTGGTGATACTTCTATGCAAAAGGCAACACTTATTGATAGTACACTTCGCGATGGCGGCTATGAGGTGAATTTTTCTTTTACGCCAGCCGAAGTTGCTACTATTTGTCAAAAACTCGAAGAAGCTGGAGTTAGGTTTATTGAGATAGGGCGAGGAGTAGCCATGGGAGCGGGCGGATATAGGAAAGATGATTCCAATGCTGATGAAGAATATATGGATGCAGCTACTAGCGTGCTGAAAAAAGCAAAATTTGGCATGTTCTTTTTTCCGGGCATATCTACACTTGATCATATCGCGCGCGCCGCAAAACACAAAATCGGGTTTATTCGCGTTGGCACCGATGTTACCGAGATACATCTTTCCGAACCGTATATAAAAAAAGCGAAAGAGTACGGAATTTTCGTAACAGCCAATTTTATGAAATCCTATGCTCTTGACCCCAGGGATCTTGCCAAGCAAGTACAGTTATCAGAAAAATTCGGTGCTGATGTCGTCTACCTTGTGGATTCTGCCGGTGGTATGTTTCCGGATGATATCGCGCGCTACTATACCGCCATCCGGAAGATTTCGCAAATTAAATTAGGATTCCACGGCCATGATAATTTGGGGTTTGGTGTTGCGAATAGCATATCCGCCGTAGAACTGGGATTTGAATTTGTTGATGCAACACTTCAGGGGTTGGGAAGGAGCGGTGGCAATGCGTGTATTGAAATACTGGTCGCAGCTTTTGAGAAAAAAGGATACAATACCGGAGTTGATTTCCTTAAGCTACTTGAGATCGGGGAAACGTATATAAAGCCCAAAATGACTCGATGCGGGAGGGATCGATTAGATGTCGTTGCTGGGTTTGCGAAATTTCATTCCTTGTTCACTCCGCTCGTTCTCAAATATGCCGAAAAATATGCCGTGGATCCCGCGACGCTTATGATCGAGGTTTCAAAAAAAGATCTCGTGAACGTACTTGAATCTGACCTTGAGGAGATCGCGAAAGATATGTGCGCTCATCGTCGAGCAAATATATGAAGGATAATCTTCGGGCTCACAAAGAAAAGACAGCCATTCGTAACTCCCAGATCTGTGGCGATTTTCTTATCGTAGAATTTTTGATTGCGCTCGAACGGCTCGGGATATTCGCGAAGATCTCGAAGGGCGAGACATTTTCGGCGGCACAGCTTGCTCGCGAACACTTCCTAAATTTTGGACTCATTCTTGCCGTGTGCGAATTTCTTTCGGAACAGGAGGTATTTGAAAAGCTTGAAGAAGATTCTTTCCGATTTTCGACTGTCGATCCGGCGATAAAAAATTTTATAAATTATTTTCTTGCCTATAGAGAGCTCTATAACTTTTTGGATCAGATAATTGCGGGGAAAAGAACATATGAGGAATATTTTTTGCGCGAAGAGGTGCGCTATAAAGAAGGAAGGTATGCGTCATCCGTGTTGCCGACGCTCCTGCCCCGTTTTAAAGAGTTGGGGATTCATTCTATTTTGGATGTAGGAGGAAACATTCCGTTAATGCGTGCCCTAAGCGAGGAGATGCCTTCCTGTCGTTATATCACGATTGAGGATAGCCCTCTTGTGGCCGATGAGATGCGGGAAATTATGGACGGGCTTTTTCATGGGGGATCGACAACGGTTCTTCGCGCAAATGCAGCGAAACCCGGCGATTTCGCTGGTAAGATTGGATCGGTTCAGGCTATTGTCGGGATAACGGCATTTCATGATCTTTGTGAGAAGAACGATCTCGCTTCATTGCTCGCGGAGTACAAAAATTTTTTTACCGGATCGAGGCTTTTCATAGTGGAATTTAATATTCCGGATTGGGATGTTCTTAGGCGTGAGCCAAAGGGGGTCGCGCGGTATATCGCGGCTATCTCAAAAATAACCCATCACTTTAAGGGCAACACTATGCCACAGCCGAAGGAGGTATGGCTCGAGGCGATTGGGGCTTCTGGATGGCATCTGGTTCGTGCAAAAGAAATGGCGCCCAATTTAATCATTTTTGAGTGCGAGTGAAATAAAGGACGCAGATCCGGTTTTTTCTCATTCAGGTCGCCGTTTCTTTCTCGCCCGCCACATTATTTTGTGGAAAGCGTCTTCAGGTCGGCGTGATACTTCGATTCCACTATGAGCCAGGGACCGTTCTTTCTTGCTAACTTCCACACGCGCTTCCATAGTATCGGATATCCTTTGGGGTGGGGAAAGCAGGTTATGCCATATACGATCGCCGTGTTCGGGTCTCGCACCTGAATGAGCAGGTCGCGAAAGACGATCCTCGTAAGGTGTGAGAATGTTCTCCGCGTAACATCAATGTACTCATCAAGCGATACCGTTCCGCCAGCGACAAAAGAATCAATGCGAGCATCTTTATGAAATAGCGAAATTAAGAGTGGCAGATTTTGCTCTCGATGCGCTTTTGAATACGTCTCCATTACATCTGCGATTTGCCTCTCTTCAATAGAAACTGGTCTTTCAAGGAATGTAATTTTTTTATTTCTGATAAAAAAATCGTTCATAATGATGTAGTTACTTTTGAGGATTGTGCAGCTCGTTCCTTACTCTTATTTATATTATACTGAAAACATCCGGCATGCCAATTTTCGCTAAAGAGATGGCGCCGAAAAATAATTTTATGGATAAAACAGTTTTTGACTACGTTTTGGAGCATCACATATTATCAAGCGATCAACTGCATTTTATTCCGAGCGAGAACTCCCCGAGTATCAATGCCCGGTTGGCTTTCTTGACCGATATCTTTGGGCGTTATTATTTCCCAATTGAACGCGGCCATTCTGTTTTTCCGGGTAACGAGATCATAGAGAAAATATATAAGCGCTGTTGCGAACTGCTTCGGGAGGTTACCGGTGCGAGATTCGTGGTCACCAAGCCAATTTCCGGCTTGAATGCCATGACGATCGTCTTATCTACTCTTGCGAAGAGCGGAGAAGCTATCGCTACCA
>Ga0209518_1002066_pt1 | contig 19723 bp, 30 predicted proteins | sample RifGroB1_FD_183993 | JGI IMG/M metagenome (GOLD analysis project Ga0209518, IMG submission 183993) | Groundwater microbial communities from Rifle, Colorado, USA - Groundwater B1 (SPAdes) (version 2) | ecosystem: Environmental > Aquatic > Deep subsurface > Groundwater | place: Rifle, Colorado...
TGCGAGTACACATTATGGGGTTTATGTAAACAGCTCCGATGGTGTAGCTACTTATTCAACAGGTACAGGTACAGTTGCTGGTAAATTACTCGTTGGAGAGATTTACCAGGAATGGGTAGTTACAGGTTGGTATGAATCTGAAATTGGAGAATACCAAAAACGTGTTCTTGATTACACCGCCCCAGGGACTACTGGATTCGTCTGCTCATTATCTGGAGATGATGTTTCTGTAACTGCCGGAACAATTACTACTGCCATGTTGACAACAACCAGGGCAACGGCACAGGCGGTCAGAGTAGGACATAAGTGGAACGTAGAGAACGGCTATCAATATGAAGTCGCAATCCGCAGAACTACTGCCGATTCTACTGATGATAAGATCATTGATGATTGCGTCTGGTCGGTTCTTAGAACATTCCAAGTCGGTTCACCAATAAATTTCAGGCAGCCACTTGCAATGACGGCCTTACGAATCAAGGCTACAGAGCAGCTGTCAGGTTCCATTAGTAATCTTAACGCTACCGTTATGAGCTATGCTAATATCTGGGATGGGACTGATTGGGATACAGTCAGGACAACGAACAATCCAGCGGCGTTAATGCGATTAGTTTTAATGGGGCCTGCGAATGAACGCAGGCGGTCTCTATCTCAAATCGACCAAGATAATCTTGCTGAGTTTTATGAATTTTGTGGAGAAAATAGTTATGCCTTTAATATGGTACGAGACTTCGTTTCCTCTGTTTGGAATACTTGTGCTGACATAGCTGCATCTGGAAGAGCGTCAGTCACATTAAATAACGGGAAATGGGGAGCTGTCATGGATATAGCAGGCCGCCCAGTCCGCCAGCACTTTACCCCCAGAAATTCTTGGGGGTTTGAGTCAACTAAATTATTATCTATTCAGCCTCACGCCTGGAGAGTACGTTTTGTAAACGAGGATGAAGGGTATAAGCAAGATGAAAGAATCGTTTATGCGGATGGTTATACGTCAACGAACGCCACTAAGTTTGAAGGACTTGAGTTCCCAGGGATAACTGATCCTGACTTGATCTGGAAATTTGGCAGGTTTCATCTTGCACAGTTACAACTCAGGCCGGAAGAGTATTCCCTATCTTGTGGCATGGAGCATCTTGCTTGTCAGCGGGGCGATGTTGTGTTGGTTTCCCATGATGTCCCTATGTGGGGGTTAGGTTGGGGAAGAGTAAAAGAACTCACCATGGATGGTCTTGACATAGTAGGCGTTGTGGTTGACGAAGGCTTTATCATGGAGGTAACCACAAGCTATAATGTCAGATTCAGACTTGATGACGGCACCAGCTACGTTAGAGCAGTAACGACTGTTGTTGGGGAGAATTATGAATTATTATTTGCTGAAGCGACTACAGAGAATATCCAAGTAGGTGATCTGGCAATATTCGGGGAAGCCGGAACAGAGACGCAACGGTTGTTGGTTAAGGGGATAACGAGAGGAGAAAATCTTTCCGCCCAGATGACTTTAGTTGACGAAGGTCCCTCTATTTATACTGCTGATACTGGAGTTATTCCAGAGTTCAATTCTAATATAACATTACAACCGAATCTTACTGAAATCCCACCAGTTGTTCCGCTTATTACAGGGATAACCAGTGGAACGTCCGCATTGGTATTAATAGGGTCTAATCTTATATCAAGAATATTGGTTTCGCTATCCTCCGGCGGCGGTAACATCCGAGCAAATGAAAATCAGATTAGGTACAGGGCTGTAGGAAACTTAGAGTGGCAGTTTTTTTCGGCGCCGTCAGAAGAAAGCACGATTGCGATCTGGCCAGTACAGGATGGCTTAATTTATGAAATCCAGGCCAGATCACTTAATGTTTATGGGTATGGTTCCGACTGGTCGTCTGTTTATACTCATATTGTTATTGGACAGACAGAAGTTCCCCCTGACGTTACTGGATTCACAGTTAATGTAGTAGGGGCAGAAGCACATATTTCGTGGGTAGCCGTCTCTGTGGTTGATTTGTCCCATTATGAAATTAGGTGGTCGTCTTTACTATCAGGGGCAAGCTGGAATTCCTCTGTTGTAGTGGACTCCCATGTTGATGGCACATCTACTACTCTTCCAGCACAGGTCGGAACATATTTAATTAAGGCTATTGATAGAATGGGTAACGCTTCAGCTGCTACCTCTGTTGCGATAACGAATATAGCAAAGCTTGCGGGTTTAAATATAATAGAAGCCGTAACTAATGCTAACCCAACATGGTCAGGAACAATGACTGATGTTACTTATGATTCTGGGATCGGTGGAGTAATTCTTGATGGGTCAGAACTCGGCTATTATTACCTCGCGACGGGGGTTGATTTAGGGGGAGTTTATACCTCCAGAGTAAGCGGCAGTATGGTGGTAGAGGGTGGAGATCTCGGTCAGGATTTGTACACCTACGATGATTTATATGCTTTAGACAATATCTATGGGGTGTCAGATGACCAGTACGGAGCGGCGCTTGATATTCGTTTTACATCAGATGACCCGTCAGGATCACCCACTTGGTCGTCGTGGACGTCCTTGATTGTTGGCGATTACACAGCGAGGGCGTTCGAGGCAAGAGTGATGTTGTCCGGGAGTGGAACTGTTACCCCTATTTTATCTTCAGTGACCTTGACCGTTGATATGCCTGATAGATTATATAGGTTTTCTTCTGACATTGCCTCTGGCGGGACGAGGGTAGATTTTGATCCGGCTTTTTATGAGTTCAGTGGTGACAGGGGCTTAGGAATTAGTGTGACAAACGGGGCGGAAGGTGATAACTATTTAATCACAAACCTCGATGAAACAGGTTTTGATATAGCGTTTACAAACGGCGGGTCAGGGGTAGCAAGGCGCATTTCTGGGATCGCTCAATCTTACGGTGAGGTGTCGGTATGAGTCAAGTAACAGATTATGTAATATCAGGAACACCACTGACAATGACGCAGTTGGCGTCAGAATTAGAGGCGATGTTTGCGGCAACAGCATCAGAGAATAGAGGAGCAACCGCACCAAGCAACCCATTTGAAGGAATGTTGTGGCAAGATTCAGCGACGACCCCGACTGAATACCTTAAAAAATATACCGCAACATTCGGCTGGGTAACGCTGGCGAGTATCAACATTACGACTGGGGCTTATATTCCATATCGCTCAGGGACGGCTCTTGGAGACGCTTCTACTAAAACCGTAGGCGTAGCCATCGGCAATGTCCAGCAAGTAGACCAAGCCGTTACCGCCACAACTCGATCAGCAACCACCACTCTTGGTACTTCTCTTAATCATACACTATCAGACACCTCAACCACCATCACGGCGTTTAACGGAGTTGCAGGTGTAATTTATCATTGTCGAGTATTGGGCGCAGGTTCGATTACGCATCATGCAACTAACCTAATCATTACCCAAACAGGTGCAAGCATTACTACGGTGGCAGATGACACGTTTGATGTTGAGATGATTACCACTACCACTTGTCGGATTAAGAACTACCAGAGGGCGAGCGGGGCAAGTCTAACTGCCGTTGCTTCACAGGCAGAAATGGAGGCAGGGACAGAATCTGCTTTACGCGGGGTATCCCCCCTTCTTGTGGCTCAAGCTATATCTGCGCTTGGCGGAAGTTTGACGCTTGGGACGCCACAGGCAAGCACCTCTGGGACGGCTATAAACTTCACTGGAATACCCGCAGGAACGAAGCGGGTGACTATTTGCCTAAACCAAGTGAGCTTATCCGGCTCTGATGATATTGTTATCCAACTCGGAGATTCGGGAGGGTTTGAAACTTCTGGATATACAGGCGGCACTGCTGTCGTTGCCGGTAGCTACGCCGGTGCCGTGGGGGTAGAGGCATTAACGACTGGGTTCCGAGTTGGGATAGTGCAGGGAGATGAGAATAACCCTTACAACGGAAATATAATTTTCACGCTGATGAACTCGACTAACCATACATTTTCAGCAAGTGGGGTTGTTTTTGACTCAGCAGGTAGGGGATATTGGGCCGCATGTACAAAATCTCTTTCCGCTGAATTGACACAGTTAAGAATTACCACTGACGGATCAAACACCTTCGACGCAGGGGAGATTAACATTGTTTATGAGTAAAACTAACGGCTACTCCTTAAACATCGGCAAGGGCAAAATCCAATTTGGGAGATTGCCAGTAGCAACTATCCGCCCCATGATCGACGGTGAAGATTGCTACCCTGGCTTCAGGTTTGATATTGTCTGGGGTCCGCTGGTTCTGCCTGTAGCTAAAATGTACCACTGGCGATTCTGGGTTGATGATCCGAATTATTCCCAGCAATGGAACAACGGCAATCAATGGTTCACAATTAAGCTACCCTTCTTTTGCGGGTTCTTCATTTCGTGGATGTTTGGTAACTTTTCCTTTGGATCACCGGGGATGTACATCGGTTGTAGGACTGCTGACTTATCAAACAAGGTCGACTGGCAGCTAAGGCTTGATTGGGAGCGTAACGAATCAGACCCCAGAGCGTGGGCGTGGGATAAGTCCGGTAATCCAGTAGAGGCATGGCCAGTAGGTAAATATAAGGGGCAAAAGACGGTGGAGATTTCCGCTGCTTTAAGATCAGACTTTAAACATTAGGAGGAACTAAATGCTCGAAACAATCATTGTAGCCTTAATCGTGGGGGCTATATCATCTGCTGTTAGTAATTATATTGCATTTAAGGTAATGCAATCTTCTGTTAAACTGGAGTTCGACTCGGTAAGAGCAGATATTGGACGGCACGATGAGGCTCTAAAGAGAACTGTTTACCGTGATCACTGTGATAGCTGCAAGGATAGAGATGCTGACAGGCAACTCCACTCAAACGAGCGGCACCAGGAACTGGTGCGCAGGACGATTTCTCTGGAGGAATCGTTCCGCGCTTGTTTTGATGACCTTGTGAAGCATCTGGGGAATAAATGAACCAGGTCACAATTAGCCCTCAGTGCGATGGCTGCCTAAAATGTGACGAGTTGCTGCCTGGATTATCTGATTACCTTACGGAAGGTCGGCTGATAATCTCCATCGCCAACACTGAACGCTATTCGGCAGAGATCGAGCGGGCGATTGACGGGTGCCCAAAAAATGCTTTAATGGTGGAGAAACTACGATGAGTAGCCGAAAGCTTGAGGATCTGAATACTAAGACTGAAGATCTGGCCAGGAAATTCCTCGCCGCCTGCTCTGCCGCTGGTATTGACGTGTTGATCTACTGCACGTATCGTAGCATAGAGGAGCAGAACGACCTTTATGCCGTCGGCAGAACGCTGCCAGGCAAGAAGGCGACAAACGCCAAGGGCGGGAATAGCTGGCACAACCACCGAGCGGCTTTTGATTTTGTGCCGATGATTGCAGGTAAGCCTCAGTGGTCTAACGCCGCCCTATACGTTAGGTGTGGTGCTATCGCTGAGAGTGTGGGGTTAGAATGGGCTGGAAGGTGGGTATCTTTTAAGGAGACTGCCCACTGCCAATATACGGGTGGGTTAACACTAAAACAAGCAAAGGAGCAGAAATGAAAAACTTTATTGTTGCACGGTTGTCAGAAGCGTCAACGTGGCGTGGACTTTTTGCGGTGGCTACGGCGGTCGGGATCAATTTGTCCCCTGACCAATCAGCGGCGGTTATCGCAGCTGGTATGGCAATTATGGGTGCCATCGGCGTATTCTTCCCCGACGCGAAGTAGTCATGTTTTTTTTGCTAAGAAACTGGAAACTCCTGGCAGGAATCACCCTGCTTACCTTGCTGGTGGTCGGCTATAACATTTGGGCAAGCCACCAGCGGGGTGTAGGTGCCGCCGGTGAGCGGGTGAAGTGGGAAGCTGCTATTGCCGAGCAGAAGATAGATTCTGCGGCGGTGTTAGCGGGGGAGACGGAGAAGGTTATTAACAAAGACAAAGCCTTACAAGAAGCAAAAAATAAACAGGAGGCAAACGATGCTAAAAATCGTAAGATTGTTTCCAGTATTACTGCTGAACTTAGCCGGTTGCGCGACTCAAGACGTGGGCAGGGTGGTGGTTTCGCCGCAGGTAATGTTGCCTCCGGTTCCGGCGATTGTCCAGACAACGGAAGCCAAGCCAGCGGGATACTTTCAGCAAAGACTTTTGACGCTCTTCGGCGATTAGCGTTGGAGGCTGATGAGGTAAATTTGGCTTATATCAGTTGCCGAACGGACTCAGAAACAATAAGGAGATAACATGGAAGAATTAAAAGGGCAACCCGCAGACATAGCGTTTACCGTTACTGTCACAAGAGCAGAAACAGGCAAAGTTGAAGTATTTGATATGGTAGGAACTGTCCTACCACAACCAGAAGAAAAGGAGTAATACCATGGCCGTAACACATACCACAGCAGCAAGAAACGCAGCAACCGACGCAGTAACAGCCCTGATCGGAGCATCTGGGAAGTTGGCTTTCCGACTCACGGGCACCGTCAGTTCACCGGGTACTGTTGTAGCTACCCTGAGCCTCAGCGCAGACGGCTTTGGGGACTCCGTAACCGGCACCGCAACCGCTAATGCTATTACCAGTGACACCAACGCCACTGGGAACGCCTCCCCTGTTGCCACTGCAACTTTGCAGACTTCAGCCGGAACGGTAGTGATCCACTGCGCAGTCGCAGCATCAGCATCAGACATTAACATGACCAATGGGTTAACCGTAGCCGCTGGTGACACTGTTAGTTGCTCAAGCCTGACGTATACAGCATTGGCAGCATAAGAGGTGGTTGGCGCAGTAACTGGATACTCTACTTGTTGCGGGGGATAAATGAACTTATACGAGGTCGACAATCTATATGATGTTGGCAATTTGTATGGGGTTGTCCACGCAACAAGTGGAGTTTTAGCTGGGCAAACTGCGGTAATTGCAGGGGCCAGTGTACGGATACGTGCGTTCGGGACCAGCGGCGTACTCGCCGGCCAGACAGCGATTGTAGCTGCGTCAGCAATTAGATTCAGGGCACATGCAACTGCCAGTACTTTAACTGGGTCTAATTCCAGTATTGAGGGGCTTGCTGACAGATTCAGAGCGTTTGCTACTTCTGGGGGGCTACCAGGTCAGACTTCAGAGATTTCTGGAGCTGCTTCTTCAGCCACAGTTAGAGCAACTTCTGGCGATCTATCCGGTCAAACCGCTGTAATCGCTGGTTCCGCCTCAAGTGCAACAACCAGAGCAACTTCTGGTGTCTTGGCAGGCCAGACTTCAGAGATTTCTGGGGCCAGTGTTCACAACACCCCTCACGCGACTTCTGGCATTCTCGAAGGCCAGACTGCTGTTATCACCGGGGAGGCGTCATCAGCGACTATCCGCTCTACAAGTGGCATCTTGGCGGGTCAGATTGCTGTTGTTGCAGGCGTCAGTGTTCATAATATCCCTCACGCTACTTCTGGGGTACTCCCCGGCCAAACCGCCGCGATTGTAGGATCTGCCTCAAGCGCGACTACGCGTGCATCATCTGGTGTTCTTTCTGGGCAAACTGCCACTATAACAGGGTCTACGTCTTCAGCGACTATCAGGGCCGCCTCCGGTGTTTTGCCAGGGCAGGCGTCCTCTATTGTAGGTTCCGCCTCATCAGCGACCGTTCGCTCAACAAGTGGCGTATTGGGTGGGCAATCAGCAAGTATCAATGGTTCTTCTTCCAGTGCAACTGTTCGTTCCTCCTCCGGTGTTTTGCAGGGGCAAACCGCCGCGATTGCAGGGAGTAGCAGTAATTTTTCTATACACACTGCTTCTGGCGTATTAGCAGGGCAAACTGCGTCAGTTTCGGGGGAAGCCTCTTCTGCGACTACGCGTGTATCATCGGGAGTTCTTAATGGCCAAACTGCTGCGGTCACAGGCAGTGCATCCTCAGCCACAATAAGAGCCACTACTGGCGCATTAGCAGGGCAGACCGCGACTGTATCAGGGAGTAGCTTTCATAATATACCTCACCCTACTTCTGGCACACTCGCGTGCCAGCCGGCATCGATAGATGGGTCTGCTTCTTCATCAACTGAAAGATATACATCAGGCGTATTGTCTGGGCAAGAATCAGCTATCTCCGGTGCCAGTGTTCATAATATACCTCATTCTACTTCTGGCACGCTCAATGGGCAAGATTCTACGGTAGAGGGTTCTGCCTCCAGTGCAACTGAAAGATCTACCTCTGGTTCACTTGTCGGACAAGAATCATCTGTAAATGGGTCTGCGTCATCAGTAACAATAAGGTTCTCTTCTGGCGAATTATTAGGGCAGACTGCACAAATAGAAGGCGTAGCCTCCTCAACAACCGTAAGAGCGTCGTCTGGGGCAATAGACGGACAGATAGCGGTTGTTGAAGGGTCTGCGTCATCAGCAACAGAGAGATATACATCAGGTGAATTGGCTGGCTCGGAAGCGGTTCTTGTTGGGGAGTCTGTTCACAATATACCCCACTCTTCGTCCGGGGAACTTGTTAGCCAAAGTTCTGTGGTTGATGGAATAAGTAGTAGGTTTAGATCTTTCAGCACCTCTGGGGTATTAACTGGTCAAGAATCTGCGATTATTGGGGACGCTTCAAGTGTGACAGAGCGGTCTGCCTCTGGGAGTATAGAAGGGCAAGGCTCTTTAGTTTATGGGTCTATAAACAGATTTAGACAGTTTGACACTTCAGGTGTATTAGATGGGCAATCATCTAATATTGAAGGCTCTGCTTCAAGTGCAACAGAAAGATCCGCGTCGGGCGAGCTGACTGGGCAAACCGCTTCTATTTTAGGGAACAGTGTTCATAATATACCTCACTCCTCTTCAGGTGTATTAGAAGGGCAAATAGCAGTTGTTTCGGGGGAAGCCTCTTCTGCGACAATCAGATCCACCTCGGGTGATTTGGGGGGGCAAACGGCATCAGTTGAAGGTGTAGCTTCTTCATCAACTGAAAGATATACATCAGGCGTATTGTCTGGGCAAGAATCAGTAATCAATGGCTCATGCGCAAGATTTAGAGCATTTGACACTTCAGGTACGCTTATTGGTCAAGGCTCTATAGTCGATGGCGTTTCCTCCAGCGCTACTGAAAGATATACTTCAGGGTCATTGAGCGGACAAGAAGCTATAGTAGTCGGTATATCCTCCAGCGCTACTGAAAGATATACATCTGGTGTATTGGAAGGGCAGACTTCTTCTATCCTTGGGGAATCATCAAGTTCGACTGCGAGGCTTTCTTCTGGCGAATTATCAGGGCAGGGATCTGAAATAGAAGGAGAAACTAATAGATTTAGACAGTTTGACACTTCAGGTGTATTGGTCGGGTCTGAATCTGCTATTGCTGGGGATGGGTTAAGATTAAGAGCATTTGATACTTCAGGGTCTATCACCGGCCAAGGCTCTTCTGTTAGCGGAGAAAGTGTTTATAACGCTTGGCACTCTACGAGTAGTGAACTTACAGGTCAAGGTTCTGCGGTTGATGGCTCTGCATCAAGCTCTACCCCCCGCACGACGATTGGTGTTCTTGACGGTCAAGTTTCAATTATAGAAGGGTCTGTTTCGACTTCGACTCATAGGCTTTCTTCTGGTGATCTTGTTGGAGAGGGGTCTGATTTGTCAGCTGATAGTACAAGGTTTCATGCCTTTGCTACCTCTGGCGATATTATTGGGCAATCCAGCACACTCTCAGGGGTTGCTCTCAGATCAACGTCTTACATTGAAAAGATTACTGAAACATCAACAATAACTAGAACGATCACTGAAACATCAACAATAACTAGAACGATCACTGAAACATCAACAATAACACAGACAATAATAGGAACTAGTACATTAGATTTGGAGGTAAGATAATGGGTAAAATATATGTAGGTGATGAGGGCATTCAAATCACTCTTGACACAGAGATAGCATTGGCAGGAGCAACAGTTACCAAAATCAGGGCAAAGAGTCCTGATCCAGATGCTGCGGATAAACTGTGGACAGCTACTGTAGCTGAGACAACCAAAGTCAGGTTTACTACTACTGCAACTGATAATTTCGATACAACTGGCAAATGGAAACTGCAAGCTTACGTTGAGATAGGCGGTTGGGAAGGGCACGGAAAATCAGTCTCGCAGATTATTTACCCGTTGGGGGGGTAAGATGTTGATATGCAATGCCAAGTTCTTTCATCATTTTTTGAGGGTGCTTGTTAATGTGGCAATCCATTCCTGCTGTCCGGAGGTCGTATCGTAAGTGCATTTTTAAAGGCGACGTTCCGCTGAGCTTTATCATTTATACCTCCTCCCAAATTTTCCACCCTCGATTGAACCGTCAGGCCAAACTTCCGCTTCAAAATTTATTCCTTGAATTCATAAATATAAACTATGTATCCATAAATGTCAAGGAGTAAAATAACTATGAGTTAAATTTTTATCCTTCTACTACTCCCCATTCGGGGCCGTAATCGTCTATTATTACTGGTATATCTCCATACATTAAGCAACCATCAGTATATTTTACTGGCGTTTGCTGATCCCATTGATAAGCATCTCCGATTTTCTTAATTCCTTTATTTTCCTCTAAGATTGAGACATAAGTTTCTCTTGTCATAAAAATTTTACTTACGGTTTTATATCTTTTAAGCATCTCTCGTAATGATTGTGTTTTTGAATTTTCTTCCCGCATTCTAATGCCATTCCTATTATAAGGTTTCTTAACGAAAAGACAATAGCCATTTCTGGTACTCTATACTTAGCTAACCCCTTTACTGCTTTCTCTAAATATTTCCTTGCTTTATCATCTTTAAAATCATAAGTCACTTGAACCTTTTTCATAATCATTAGTATTTGGCGTGGCGAATATTTCCTTAATTCAATAGGTTCATATTCGCGTTTCGGTTTCGGAATTCTGATTTTCTTCTCCCTGATTTCTACAAGGTTATAGATTTCAGGGAGAAGCTCATTACTAATTACACTATAATACCAACTGTCAATATCCTCTTCGGTTGAGATATTCTTATTCCCTATTTTTATTAAGGGGAAACCATAAATAGCTACTAGTTGTTTTCTTGGGTTAGCGTTCATGAAATTAAGTCGGTATTTTTTAAGATACTTGTTAATTGCAGTTATCCCAGTTAGGACTGTTTTCTTGTTTTGCATCTTTTCATCACCCACATTTAGACGCTCCACATGAAGAACATTTACTACAGCCTTCTACAAAAATGATTTCGCCACCACATTCAACGCAAGATTGTTTAGAATAAATAAATTGTTTAATATACTTTCTCAATACTCTATTAACGGCAGCAGCAAAATCAGTAATATCTCCACTTGCCTTTTCAAGTTGTTTAACAATAAATTCGTAATGAACCCCATGTCTAAGGGAAAGACTAATCATCCTAGTCAAAGCTCGTTGCTCTGGGTTCATTAAACTGTGAGCAATATCTTTGAATTCCACTTCTGAATTTTTGATCTTGATTATTAGAGAATATTCTCCATTCTTATGTTTAGCGAGTGACCCATTCTTACATGTTTTAGGAATATATAAATCTTCCGATTCTCCTGCAAATAGCTCATAAGGCATCCCGTTCAGCAACCCAACAATAACAACCCAAGATTTCCCTTGAATATTACAATGGTGGATGTCAACCGGCAAACTAGACGGTCGTTTAGGGGATAGTCCATAAATAATATCCTTTGGCCTATCCATCTTAACCGCTTTGCTGAGAGTAGTGTTCAACACTTGCCCATCTCTTGAGCCGTCGCGGTAAACAGTCACCCCTTTACAGCCTGTTTCATAAGCAAGTTTATAGACCATTTTTACATCTTCAATGGTGGCTGTAGAAGGCATATTTATCGTCTTCGAAATCGAGCTATCTACATGCTTTTGTACAGCAGCTTGCATTAGGACATGATCTCTTGGGGAAATGTCATTTGCTCCTTTGAATAGGCGTTTAATGCCCTCTGGGACTTCTGGGATGTTTACTGTTCCAGCTAATCTTACCTTTTCAATAATCTCACCCGTTTCTGACGCTGTTTTAACCTTGAGAAGAGACTGTTCAAACAACTTGTTGATTAATACCAATTTCTCCCCATCAAGTACATGCTTCATCGTAATGGCAGAATAATAAGGTTCTACTCCACTAGAACAATCCGCCAACATACTCAGAGTTCCCGTAGGCGCGCATGTAGTAAGTGCTGCATTTCTACGCTTAGGGCATCCTTCTACCCACCCTTTATATACCCCTTCTTTCTCTCCTATCTCTATTGATTTTTCATCGCATGTGCTGTAAATAAATTCCATTACCTTTTCTGCAAAGAACCGTCCTTCCTCTGAATCATATGGCACCCCGATCTGGATAAGATAATCATGAAGGCCCATAGGGCCGATACCTATCTTCCTTGTCATTTCTAAGGCCTCTTGACATTCAAGAATTGGCATTATACTCTTATCAAGGACTCTATTCATAAACAGGGTAGCTAAATCAACAGTAACCTTTAATCTATCCCACTCAGTTGCGCCATCCTTAACAAAATTTCCGACATTGACACTGCATAAAGAACATGATTCATAATTCAATAACCACTGTTCACCGCCTCACACAATAAGTAACAAATACCTTCTTACCGTGCGCTGGACTATCACATACGCTTATTTAGCGTCCCTCTCGTTTAGTCTCTCACCGTGAGTTCCCTCTTCGGCCCTGTAGGTGTGTATTCACCGTCCAAGTCAATTAGAGTGGGTTTTAAATCCGCACGTTATTTAAATGGCTAACGGATTGGTTGATTCTAACTTTCCTAAATGTGGGACTGTATTTGCTCGTTCCGCAGTGTCCCCAAATAATACACCAGGTTCTGCACTTACCCATGCTTTCTCGCATAACAAGTCCCATAAATCCTTCTCAACCCCAGGCGTCTCTATTTTAGACATGAAATCGTCAGTGATAAGAACAGATAAATTGAAATTAGTTAATTTAGTTTTATCTTCTTTATACTTTACAAAATTGATAATGTCAGGGTGAGTGCAATCCAAAACACCCATGTTTGCCCCTTTCCGACGCCCGCCCTGTTTAATAATATCTGTACTTTTATCTTGCACTTCCATAAAACTCAAAGGGCCAGAGGCTACACCCTGAGTCGATTGTACTTTTGAGTTAAACCCTCTCAGTTTAGAATAATTTGCCCCTACCCCACCGCCACTTTTGCTGATCTTAGCTGCGTCTGCATAAAACTTATAAATAGAATCGATAGAGTCATGAATTGGAATTACGAAACACGCCGAGTATGAAGTGATTGGTGTCCCTGCGTTCATTAATGTAGGGGAATTAGGAAGAAAATTCCCCTCAAGCATCTGGTTATAAAATGAATCCCGTTCCTCTTCTGTAGTCCCGAAAAAATTAGAAACCCTGCGGCATAAACCACACCACGTTCCTTTATCTTCTTCTGTATAATATCTTTTATCCAGCACAACTTCTGCTGTTTCAGTTAATTCCATCCCGGCCCCTTTAATTTAAATTATTTCCCAGTGCTGCCATATCCGCCATCGCCACGTTTAGTTTCTATCAATTTATCAACCAGCCTAAAAATAGGACTTGAATAAGATTGAATAACCATTTGTGCAATCTTATCACCTTTCTCAATACTCAAAATATCATTAGTAGTGTTTTGAAGCATTACACCAATAATTCCCCGGTAATCAGAATCCACTACACCTCCTCTTACCGCCCAACCTTTCTTCGCCATAGAAGAACGATCTCTGATACTTCCAAAATTCCCATGTGGAATAGCGGCTCTTATTCCTGTACTGAAAATATGAATTGAATGAGGATCAACTGTTATTGTTTCTGTTGAATATAAATCTATTCCTGCTGCGTATTCACTCCCGTATGAAGGTTCTTTTGCCTCTCCTTCAAGAGTATAATTAAGCCATTGTGTCATTTGTTCTTACCTTTAATTAGAACCATTTAAGAATTACGTCTGTTTCACCATTTATTTTCTTTACTACTAACTTACCAGGGTCAGTAAGAAATACCTTACATTTCAGGTTGTACTCTTTTAAAATTTCAAGTAGATCTTTTACGGTTTCGATTTCTATTTCCATCTTTCGGGACATGTCACTCTCCTTTATTAAGTTGGTCAATTTGGTTGCATTTATAATTGTGAACTGGACAATCTCCCCTGTAAATATAATAGCCGTGAGGATAATTATCTTTATTGTCGAGCTGAGGACATTTGCATAATGGTCGTTCCCAGAATTTGATAAAACTTGGATTTCTCCCGAATCCCCACAAATCCTGTAATTGATACTCTATTTCATCTAATCTCTTATCATACTTAGGCAATTCTTCTGTAGATGCTTTGGACATATTATTTTCAACTTTTTTTCGTAACTGATGCAATTCATTAATTTTATTGATATTTTCTTCGGTGATGTTTCTTTCTTGGGCTAATTTCTGGTTAATTGACATTTGGATTCCTCTTTAGTGGAACAATTCTTATCGGCATATCTGACAGAAACTTTAGTTTAAAATATAGATTTTAATTCTTCTTTAGTAAATCTTTGTGTTGTTTTTACAACTTTGCCATTCTTCTTTTTCCACTTCCTCTTAAGAATAGGGATTTCTGTTTCCATTTTAGGGTATGGTTTTTGTTCAAAATTAAATTTTATCTTCTTTCTTAATGGAAAGACATAAACATGTTGCTTACAAACAATTTTACTTACATTTTCATAATAAAGATAAAGGATTTCATCTGTCGTTTTCTCATTACGGAGTGGATGCTTTTCTTTATACTAGTGCCATACTGTTACATTATGAACAATCTTTCCATCACTAAAACTAAGAAGATATTGGATATCCGTATTGTGCTTGAGCAATTTATTACATAAGCCAATTGCTTGTGATTCTGCATTTCTTGGTTCCGAATCGGACATAACCATTCTATTCAATTCTAACATAGGAAGGCTATCAGTAATTTTAGATGCTGTTTTATTGCCATTCATAGGAGGCCCGACATGGGATTTTCTTTTTGCTCGTTAATCGAGACGCGAGCGCCTGCCTGCATCTCGTCCAGGTTGCGGCCGGAAAGAGAGCCGTAACCGTTAAAGCCTGTGGCTCTGAAGTAGTCATAGGCGGTAATGCCGCAGACATAGAGCTTGACCTTCCCCTCTTCCAGGGTGATTAGGGGAGATTTTTGGCCGGTTTTGGTGTTGTAGATTTCTATACTCATGGTTTGTTCCGTCGCCTTGATAATTCGCTACTTCGTTTTAATAAGGAAAAGAAACTCTCTGTTCGGTAGCTCCGCATCCTTAATCCACTCGTTTGTCCAGCGCATATCGGCCATTACGTTTTTCTTGTAATCGATTTCTCTAAGCTCAATGAGCTTGCCATTCTCCGAGATAACCGTGTTCAGCTCCTCGGCGGTAGCGCGACCGCCAGAGCTATAGGAAAGCAAAACGTGTTTCGCCCTGACCCCTTTTAATATTTTTCTGATTGCTTCAACGGCAATCAGGCGACCGCTCTCATCTCGTCTGAACTCTTCGAAAACCGAAGAGCCAATGACATCAGAACTATCCGCTCGGCGTTTAACTTTTCCGAATACATCCGGGCGATCGTTTAAGCAGACGCTTGTCCACAGGTGATAATAGGCCGAGTAACGAACCCGCGAGGGTGGCATTTTCTCGTTATTCGAGCCGTAAGGCGGATCAAAATATGCCAGGTCCACCTCGGTATCAGGCAGTAAATCAAAGATGTCTTTCCGGTGTACCTGATGAAAGGCAAGCTGAGGTGAAATTGCCGGTGGCCTTAGATGCAAGGTCTTATATGACCGTGACGACCAATCATTTAAATACGAAGCAAAGTGGCCAAGAGTGCTGTCAACGGCGTCAAGCGCCAAGATAAGACTGGTAATAAGCACTGCTTGTTCAATGGGGGAGAGCCCCAGGCAATCTATCTCACGTCTTATTGCGTCAAGTCGCCGGGTATTTTTTCTTTGCCAGGGTTTCTTAAGGCCATCAGCCCCTATTGATGATCCTTCTCCGGGGTCTCCAGCATAATGCTCAGTAAACCAGCCATCTTCCGGGGGAAGGTTGTTTAGATGTTCAATAAGTGGGACATAGTGGGATTGCGGATGCTCATTAAGAAGATAGCAGGTGGCAAAGACCTGCGACCAAGCGGAGACATCGTTTGCCACCACGGTATAGCCGCTTTTGGCAAAAGCCTGAGAAACTCTCGTCGTCCCGGCAAAGCCGTCAAGAATTGTTACTGGTTGTACCTTGCTGACCAAACTCAAAATATGCGGCAGAAGTTTAAGTTTGGAGCCCGCATATTTAATGCCTTCAGTTTTTGCTGTAGGCGTGTGATGCTGAATTATCTTATCAGAAAATAGTGAGAGTATTTCCATCTCACTTGCTTCCTTTGCTGCTATTTCCTTAACTAAGTAATTACCATTAGTTACTTCTTTCCCTATTTGCGTCATTAGTTTAACACCTTCTTCATTTGAAAATAATTAAAACATCTACGCCAGAAATATCCCCTTATAATGCTAATTCCAGTAAAGATTAAATTGACGATAAATATATTCCCTGCATTTTCTTGATTTAGTTTAGGGTATAATGGCAAAATTATATACCACCAGCACAAATTGGCACTTGCCAAGCCTGAACCAACATTCATAAATGTCTCAAAAATACTCATCTTTCTGGACTGACTCATAGAAAATGCCTCATCGAAAACTGAAAAGCATCCCAATTACGAATGCAGAATAAATGATTTTTAATAAAGATTAATTCGTCCATTATTCTACCTTCGGCAATAATTCAGGATGTCGTGCTTGATTATAAATTTCGTCAATGAACATTTTCCATTCTGGAAGTTTATGACCTGCCCGCTGACCAATAATGCACCTAAGAACGGCATAGTTCATGGAAACAACTCTCCGTTGAAGGTATGATTCTGGGAGATGCCCCTTTGCCCAAACCAAATCGTTGCTATCTCTAGCGTATCCCATTTCCTTATTTACTTCTTCTAAAAATGCATCAGATAATCCGCCCCGAAAATCATCGCTTGTCAACTGTTTTTTCATAAGTGTATGCATGGTACTTTCAGACTGTGCAACAGTCCCCACCTTATAGGTATCAAACTCGCTCCACCAATACCTCGGAGCGTTTATCTCGGCCCATAGTATAATTTGGCGAAGGAATTTATCGTGACCTTGCCCTCTCCCAGCATTAGCGGTTGCAGTCTTTTGTATTTGACGCATTCTTTTTGAAATAGGATCATTTTCATCGATAGTATATTCAGTGAAATTAATATAGTCGTCATCACAATACCACCAATCATCTCTGCTAATGGCACTGTCTTTATAGCTTAAACTAAATCCGTAAAGTGCAGTATTATAACCAGCCTCGTTTAAAATTCTTACTTCCATCTTACTCTCCCAGAAACATAGCTTTATTTTTAATATTCTCTAATTCTGCCCATGAGAATAGAAATTCATCATCCATTAACATCCCACTTTCATTAAATTGAATTTCATGGAGGTTAGTTACCTCCTCTTCAATATCAAACCAAACTCCATGCTCGTTAATCACCATTTCACTTTTTTTCATTTCGGCTCCTTGTTTATTAATTTAATTAATCCAATAAATTATTAGTGATATAAAAATTATAAGTTATTATTTTCTAATGCAATTAAATATAAAATTAAATAGCCAGCTAAATCTTTAACTGTATCATCACCTTGGAATTCAGAACCTTTCTTTAATCTATTTAATTTATCATCTATCCTAACAGCAATTTGTTCAACTGCTGTATTTTTACTGAATATATTAATTGGGTCTAAGGCTGAATTTCCATACGCTTTATTCTTCTCTAAAAGGAAAGTTTTTATTTCATTACATTTATCTTCAATTTTTGTTTTCATTCTACCTCCTGGACTACGCCATCTTCAACGCGGAATGTCTTATCAGCTATCAAAAAGCCCTGATCGGAAATAAATATAAATTGAATACCTAATTTATCGCTTAATTCTTTTACGACTTTAGAAACGGCCTCTTGGTATTGGATTGAGTTCAGTGAAGAAAAGGGCTCATCCAAAATAAAAATTTTTCGCGTCTTCTGTTCCAATACCATCATCCCCAACCTACAACCGAGTGATATTACATCAGCCATTCCGCCTCCTGAACTCGCGAATATATCTGCTCGATTACCATCTTTTTCGATCCACACGTCACATTCGGTGACATTTCTCCGCTGTAAAAACGCCATTTTGAATTCCCGCGAGTCCAACCATATGGCACTTAAAAGTGGCGTTATGAGTGACTCAAAATATTTTATCATCAAATTCTGCGTATTCTCCGAAACACTCATAATAATAGCCCGTGCTTCTAATGCGTTAATCCCATATTCAGTTAGTTCGGACTGTTTTATCAAGTGATCACTTAGACTGCCCTCCAACGTCTTTTTTGTCCACTTAATCTCATTTACTTTAGTTCTAAATTCATTGAGTTCTTGTTTAGTGGTTAGCATTTATTTCGATTCCATTATTTTTAATTTGGAATCACTATCTTTAATCCTACTCACTGCGACAATTTGAAAGAAAAGAAAAATAGGCAAAACGATATAATTAAACCAAACAAAAATGCCAATGATAATTGAAGAGAATGAAATATCTAGTGATCTCGAAACAAACTTTTGGCCCTTTTTCTCATTATTTTCAATCATTGCCTTTGCAACTTTATTAGAAAATAAAACAAGACTGCAAATTGAAATCAACCATGCCCAAAAGACAGCTATATTTTTTGCGCCTTCTATGTTTTCATAAAGTCCTAAATACGTTGTCAATGCAAACAACCCATTCCAAAAGAACCATTTAATATAGTGCATTATTTATCTCCTACCATTCAAACTGGCTTTTCAACTTATTAAACAACGCATCAATTTCTGTTTCATATTCTTTCATTTGCTTCAGGTATTCTTCTTTCTTCTTCTGGGCATCTTTTACATTGCTAACGCCATGTTCCTTTCCTTGTTTTAATAGTAATTCCTTCTGCACTTCAGCAGTAGCTAAATCCTTTTCTGCTTTCTGGATTTCTTTTTCTAAGCGTTCCAGTTCATTTGTTACTTCTTGGATGTTCATTCTTCGTCCTTTGGTTTGATTAAGGTGTCATTGGGATACTTTTGGGAACCAATTCGTTATATTTTTGATAGTATATTTGATTACACTCACTATAATATAATGGGTCACAATAAATATCTAAATAGCGTCTCATTACCTTGTGAGCCATTCTTAATTGTTCAAATTTAGTACATGAATGAATTACTTTGATAACCTTCGCTTCTGCTCTGTCTGGATGGCTCAGCATCTTTAAAATATCATCTCTGATCATGGCCCAGTTCTCTCTCCTCACTTTCAATATAGGTAAATTCATCAATAGGTTCCACCACATAACCGCATGATGGGCAGTAGGAATAAGGAACAGCTAATCCAGAATGCCACTCACAATTTGGGTTGTAACATTCACACCTTACTAAATTTGTTGTCATTTCTTATCCTTTTTATTAATTCTCTCTTTCGCGATTAAATAAAATTCTTCATTTATTTCTGAACCAATAAAGTCGCAATTGTTGGTTATGCAACTAAGTTGAGTTGTTCCGATTCCGGTAAATGGATCATATATTAAAGAGCCAGATGGGAAATAAATATTAATAAGACTATCAACTAATTCTTGAGAAAATGATGCTTTTAGTTTGCAAATATACCCGTCATTATTTTTTGCTTCTATAAAA
>Ga0209518_1002068_pt1 | contig 19718 bp, 19 predicted proteins | sample RifGroB1_FD_183993 | JGI IMG/M metagenome (GOLD analysis project Ga0209518, IMG submission 183993) | Groundwater microbial communities from Rifle, Colorado, USA - Groundwater B1 (SPAdes) (version 2) | ecosystem: Environmental > Aquatic > Deep subsurface > Groundwater | place: Rifle, Colorado...
TCCCCGCACGCACCTGTGCATCCTTAACATCACTCGGGATCGAAGACGGTGATATTTGTTTTTTGGGTTGAGTAGCCATACGAGAATAGTATACCGTACTCGAGAGTGTGAGACGAAATATAGGGAGTAACATTAAGAACACCCCCACTTACCTATTTGTGCCTATAGGCACAAATAGGTAAGTGGGGGGGTATATCTACATTCTTCCAATTTCTAAAGCCTCGCTTTAGAAATTTTAGTAGGAAACCTTAAGCCCGCGTTCTACGCGGCGAGGATTTGAATCGCACGAGCTCCTGCCACGGGAGTCGATTGTGGTGGAAAAAACACCGCCGCCGGTATCAATCTTACTTACTTCAACAATAACGCAGGGTTTAGTGAGATCTGCATCTTTTAATTCAAATGTTGTTACAGCGCTATCTGGACTATTCCCGTAGGCAATATTCCATGGAGGATCAGTAATATCAACCCCATTGAAGCATTTGATGTCGCTATTTGGTATAACGCTAATTACCGATGACCCTGAGGACGTAGCAAAAACATATTGTCTTATAGCACCTACACTCGTAACATCTTCGATTACAGCGACGGAACGTGTATCCCAATACAGCGCGCACTCCGCGCCCGTGTCGGCCATATAAAACGCTTTGCCGGATTCATTGCCGATTGACGAGAGTTTGATTTCCTTGAGAGCAATATTTGAAATCCCCATGCCAACAGAAAGAAGGATGCTCGCCATAATAAGCGCGAGAATAAGTACGCTCCCTCTTTCTTGTGTATTTGCCTTACTCATCAACTTTTTTCTATTTTTTTTGGTCATCTGTTTCTTTTTGTTTTTTTCGTCGTAAGTTATTGGTTGTTGGTTGTTAGTTGTTACTCATATCCCCCACGCAAACGCATGTTCAGAGATTGTGGTTTGTTTTGGTACTCCATGATCTTGCCATTCAACCGTTGCGGTTATAATAACTTCTTGCGGATATTGTGTGGGATAAGGATCATTCGCTAACAGAGTTAGCCCCGCAATAGTGACTGTTCTTGTAAATTTTGAGTCTTGCCCAGAAACATATCCGTATATTCCTGTGGCTGAATCAAATTTAAGTGGGAGACAATCACCAATACCACTACAAGTACTTATAACAAGAGGGTTATTAAAGGAGTCAACTTCGCAATACGATCCACCGCCAGTGCACGAAGGAATATCGGTAAGCCAATATTGCGGGGTATTGAAGTTGGTCGCAATCTTATATTTCACAAAGTCAATCGCGTCTTCGGCGAGATAGAGCGCGATTATTTTATCTTTGACCCCAAACGCAGAACTAATGTTGCTTGTAATAAGGGTGAGCGGCGCGACAACAGCCACTAAAAGAATCGATATGGCAACAAGTGTTTCCACGAGCGTGAAGCCGTTGAGTTTGTTTTTGATTTTATTATTTATTTTTAATTGTAAAAAATTCATACTTAAATTTTCCCCTCACTATTATTTTGGCGCGCGTTGTGTTACAGACGTATAGATACTAAATTTCGTTTGAATTTTCGGATCGGTGCCGACAACACCCTGAAGCACGATATTCACGCGAGGTTGAGCAAATACTGAAGACTGTGTTCCAGCCACATAAAATGAAAGCTTTTCAATCTCGATATCAGCATCTGTAATATACCCTAAAGAAGCACGGCGAGTTTGTATTCTGCAATCTTTGGAATCCATAGAAGTGCCATACTTTTTTTGTATTCCACAATCGTTAGGATTATATTCGCTGGGAGTTGGTCCAGTATAGCCATAGCTTTGTCGACGAAGCGTATACCCCGCAATGCCGCCCTCCGATGATTCAAATAGTAAAAAATCTTCTCCTGTACAATCTCCGGCGTCTGAGGAAGAAACGATGCTTGTTTTTAAATCACTGAGAACATAAGATGTATTATAAAAACCAGTTTCATCGTTAGTGCAGTAGTAATCTGTCCCCGTTCGTATCATCCTTGTCATACGTTCCATAGCGATACTGAGACTATCTATTGCGGTTCTCGTTGCTCGCGCTTTTTTATTGAGATTAACGACAGAAAGAAACGCTGACGTGGTAATAAAAACGACAATAATAAACAGTGCCATTGAAACAATGAGTTCGACTAGTGTAAAGCCGCGCTTAGTTTGTTGGTTCATTTTATTGTTTTTCTTTTCATGGGATAGTGTGTTCGCTGTTTTCATGGAAATTAAAGAGTTGCTTATTAGTTACTATAATGAAACGTTACCATTATCTGACACATAGACGCTCGTGGTCGCTTGATCTGGGGAAATAAGTTCGATTTTTGCGTTGTTATAAGCTCCTCCACTTACATTCCTACTAATAATTGCATCTGGGTTAGGACGCTTATAAATAATATCAATACTTGTTGCGCCGCAGACATATCCAGCCCCGCCGGTTTGAGTACACAGTTTGTTGATAAAATATCCAGGTTTTATGATTAAGGTGTTAATAATTGTATCGCCACCAGAATATATATTATCGGCAGTATTTGTGTTTTCAAAAAAAATAAACCTACTCGTGTTACTTGTATCGAAATGAACACCATAAGGCTTATCAAAAAAACCACCTGTCAAAGTAACTTTTGATCCCGCGCCATAGCTCTGTGCCTCGCGTATGGTAAGCGCGACATCAAGCGCGAGATTTTCAAGGTCAAGTTTCGTAGAATACTCAAGATATCCGGGAATCACCACCGCAAGGATTGACGCCATGATAAAAAAAACTACAACAAGCTCAATTATAGTGAAGCCCTTATTGTTTTTTAAAGATCGTTTTTTGTGTTTCAAAAATATTTTCATTATCAAATTTTCTCTATTCTCCTGTCTCTACAGTTTAGAACACTATGAGCCCTAAATCAAAGACATTGATGTTGAAAAAGAATGCGATGATGGTTCCCAAGATAAGAAACGGCCCGAATGGAATTTCGCTCTTAAGCCCATAGTTTGAGTGGGGATGTTTCGCAATTGAGAGCTTACTTATACCAATAAGGGTAAGTCCGACGATGGCCCCCATCCAAAACCCGAGAATAATCGCCGAACTGCCTTTTATGAGCCCAAGAAACCATCCAATCCCTAGGGCAAGTTTCGCATCGCCAACTCCCATCCATTTACCTTGTGAAAAAAACCACAATGCCGCAAAAGGGAGCGCGAAAAGAGGCCCCGCGAGAAAATCCCACATTTGGAAGCCGGTCTTCCAAGTAGAGAGTAGAAGGAACACGAGCGAGAGACCAGCAAAAAGGAAAACAAGAAGATCCGGGATGATTTTATGGCGCAGGTCGTAGACGGAGATTACTATGAGGATGGACCAGATAATCCAGTAGTAAAGAGTTATCATCGCAGTCTCAATGTTGAAAATTAAAAATTGTAAATTAAAAATTGCCAGTAGAAATAATAGTCCTGTTGTTATTTCTACGAGTGGGTACTGCCATGAGATCTTGCTATCGCAACCGGCGCACTTCCGCCTAAGCGCAAAAAAACTCACCACGGGTACAAGCTCATACCACGAAAGCTTCTTTCCACATGAAGGACAAAACGATCTGCCCGAGAAAAACGATACGCCGGTGTTGTAACGGAGGATTACCACATTCAAAAAGCTCCCAACAATAGTCCCGAGAATAAAAACAGATAATGCAAAAAGGGTATTCATTCAGGTTTAGTATACCGCGACTTTAATAATTCTTGAAACGCTAAAGAAGCAAAGGACTTTCCTTTGTACAAAGGAAAGTCCTTTGCTATAATAGAAAGAATAACATGCAGAGAAAATTTTTATTTGAAATAGAGGAGTACTATCATGTATTCAATCGAGGGGTCGAAAGGCGTGATGTTTTTCTTAATGAACAAGACAGGAGGAGATTTATAAATCTCCTCTATTTGTGTAACAGCATATCTCCAGTAAATATGCGAGAGGTTGCTGTGCAAGGAGATGCTTTTGCTGTTGACCGAAAGGAAACTATTGTTCAAATAGGAGCATATTGCCTCATGACAAATCATTTCCATCTTCTTATGCGTGAGAAAATAGAGAATGGGATCAGTGTGTTTAAGAAAATAGAGAATGGGATCAGTGTGTTTATGAAGAAGCTTGGCACAGCATATTCTATGTATTTTAATACAAAATATTCCCGAACCGGGGCATTATTTGAAAGACCATTTAAAGCAACTCATGCGTCAGATGATAGGCACCTCAAACATCTCTACGCCTACATCCACCTTAATCCCCTATCAATACAAAATCCTGGGTGGAAAATCACAGATGGTAATGCACTACCTCAAATATCTGCAGAAAAATTTCTTCGGGAATATCCACATTCCAGCTATTTGTATTACCTTGGCAATAAGCGAAATGAGGATGTGATTTTAAGCACCGAGGCATTCCCGGAATATTTCACAAAACAAGAGGATTTTGAAAGTTTATTGCGAGACTGGCTGCAACCGGAATTCGATTTTAATAATTAGGATTTGCAAAGGAAAGTCCTTTGTGCCCCGAGGAACTGCGAGGAACTGAAATTGCCCATCAACAAAAAACCACCCGCATGGGTGGTTTTTTTCTTAGTATTATAATTACTAAGATTAAGGCAATTAACAAGCAGTAGCTGATGCCATAGTGGCACTAGAAGTTGCTGATCTACCCGTTGAATCTACACACCAATTCCCAGCACCTGATTGTTTTAGTGTACCAAACGCGGCCCATGCAGTACCATTAATAGCAACATTGGCATTTGCTGTTACGCCCGAAGCTTTAGCGGTGGCGATTAACCCAGCCTGGAACGTAGTATCAGCGGTTACTGTACCAGCAGTACAACCAGATACAGTACCTGCACTCGTTGAACTACACTGAACAAGAGCAGCGTTATTACCATAGTTGCCAGCGTTATCGTAAAATATTTCCGCCTGTGGTCGCATATTTGCCAAGTTTGCTTTAATAGCCGCATCAGCACCCTTTGCTCGCGCTGTGTTAAGTGATGCCAACACAACGGATGCGAGAATGCCGATAATTGCGATAACGACCAAAAGTTCGATCAATGTAAAACCTCGTTTTTTCATTTGTTTCTTATTCTAAATAATAAATTTAATAATATATAACCAACCTTATTGCGCTCCGTAATTAAAGTATTTTTTAAATACCTCGACCAATCTTACTTTTGACGAAAGCGCCTGTCCGCGCCCCAAAAGACTATGCGGGTGCTATTCACACGAAGCGTCTTTTGAGGCGGGATTCCGCCCGCAAACAAGCTTTTCGATTTTGTAGGATTATCATTACATTATCGTAAACGCTTGCTTGTTGGGCTACATTTCTAGGCTGTAGTAATTATATATCATCAAAAAATCAAGGAAATAGCGGGTGTGGATAACCGAGCCAATATTCAAACTATTGAATATTGGCTCGGTTAACTGACAACTTACAACTGACAACACGAGAGACCCCTTTTAAAGGCCAGACCTTGGCTTTCGTTTTGTTTTCTGGTTGTTGGTGGTCGGTGGTTGGTTGTCGGTTAGTTGATTCCCCCCGCAATGTCGTAGATCGGAATAAGGACCGCCGCAAGCACAATACCGACGCCAAGGCCCAAAAATACCATCAAAATCGGCTCAATAAGACTGATAAGCGTTTCAACCGATGTATCCACCTCCCGGCGGTAGAATTTCGCAAGTTTTTGGAGGATATTCGCCACTTGTCCCGTTTCCTCGCCCACTTTGATCATTTGAATCATAATTGCGGGGATTTCTTTATACCCCACTAGTGCGGACGACATAGTGTTCCCTGTTTTGATCGCGTCTGCAGCGTCTTCAAGGATTCTTTTGTATATATCGTTTCCGACGACATTTGCGCTGATCTCGATCGATTTGATCATCGGAATCCCGCTTGAAAGCATGGTGTACATATTGTCTGAAATGCGCGCGAGATAAATTTTTTTAAAAAGGTCCCCGAATAACGGAAGTTTTAATTTGATCGCGGAAAATGAAATAACCCCCGCTTTGCTATATCGCCACACTGCCACTCCTGCCATAATAAGCACCACGAGAAAAAATAATCCGTAGTTTACAAGAAAATCGCTTATGCCGATGATAATTTTGGTATACACGGGAAGCTCTTGGCCTCCTGCCTTAAGCATATCGGCGAGTTGCGGCACAATTTTTGTCATCAAAAGAACCATGATGATCACGAAGACTATGAGCACGAATGCCGGATATGCCAATGCTCCGCGAACTTTTGAGGTCAGTTCATGGGTCCGCTCAAGATAGTCGGCGAGATACGCAAATGTTTCACTCAATTTTCCCGACTCTTCTCCTGAACGAACCATATTCACATAAAAACTGGAAAATACGCTCGGGTGCTTATTGAGTGCCTGTGATATGGACATCCCGCTTTGGAGGTCATCCCCCACTTCGGAAAGTTTTTTTCTCATCAGCGGATTTTCCAATTCTACCGAAAGAAGCTTGAATGACCGCAAGGCGGAAACTTGAGATTCAAAGAGTGTTGCGATCTGGCGCGAGAGGATAACGACGTCTTTGCTTGAAACACGATTCAAAAAAGAAATATCGCGTTCAAAAATAGGAATTTTGTCAGCCGAATGGATAGAAACGATCACCAAGTCGCGGCGCTGAAGCGAACTGATGGCGACATCTTCGTTGACCGCGTCAATGTTGCCGGTTCTCTCTTCACCACTTTTTGTTATTGCTTTGTATGAGAACAACATAATTAATTTTTAATTTACAATTCTCAATTTTCAATAAATTTCTAATGTTTCAATGTCTGAAAATTATTTCATTGATAATTGATTGAAAATTATGCCTTGAAAATTGGAAATTCTTACAGTAATTTCTCCAGTCCCTTCGGATTGAACGAATGAAGATACGCGTTATCAGGTGTAATTTCCCCCCTTCTCACAAGGTCGGCAAGCGAACGGTTCATATCGATCATTCCTTCGCGCAAACCTGTTTCAATAATAACATTGATCTCGTGCGTCCTTCCTTCGCGAATAAGGCTTGAGACCGCATTGTTATTAATAAGAAGCTCATACGCGGGAACCTGCCCCCCTGAAATTCTGGGTATAAGGCGTTGTGAGAAGATCGCGATAAGACTTCCCGCAAGCTGGATCCTGATCTGTCCTTGTTGTTCAGCGGGAAATGAGTCGATGATACGGTCGATCGTTTGTGAGGCGTTATTGGTGTGAAGGGTTGAAAGTACTAAGTGGCCGGTCTCTGCGGCCGTAACGGCAGTTGAGATCGTTTTTGGATCACGCATTTCTCCGATCATAATAACATCAACATCTTGGCGAAATGCTGACGTCAGTGCTGTATGAAAATCACTCGTATCAAGACGAACCTCGCGTTGATCGATGATGGAGCGATCTTCTTTAAAAAGATATTCGATAGGATCTTCAATGGTAATAATATGCTCCGCTCGTTCTCGATTGATGAGATTGATCATTGATGCAAGCGTCGTTGACTTGCCTTGTCCCACGGGCCCTACCACAAGAAAGAATCCCTGTTTTTTTCTTGTGAATGATTCGAGTATCGGAGGGAGATTGAGTTCATTGATGGTCTTAATGTTGCTGGGAATAACACGAAGAGCAACACCCACTGCTCCTTTTTGAAAGAATGCGTTTCCCCTGAATCGAACCATCTTCTCAACTTCATAAGAAAAATCAGCTTCTTTTGTATCGACAAATTTTTTAAAATTATCATCGCCCATAAGCTCGTGCGCAAGATTTAACGTATCTTCTTCCGAAAGAATGGCGGTGTTGACGAGCGGTATTAAATTTCCCGTTACACGAATTGCGGGGTAACGGTTTGCCGAAAGATGGAGATCTGATGCGCCTTCTTTCACGACGATCGATATGAGATTATCAAGTTCCTTTTTGGTGTTTTGCATAAGTTTTTTATTGGTAAATATCTCTTAGTGCGTAAGGATCTCTTTTACTTTTTCCACAACCTCCGATGGGGTGGCGTTTGCTTTTACGATATACCCGTCAGCGCCGAGCGCGTTTCCTTTATCGATATCGGATTGCTGGCCCAAGTTAGATAAAATGATAACTTTTGCGCGTGGAGCAAGTTTATCGCGCTTGATCGTCTCAAGAAGCTCGAAGCCGTCCATTGCCGGCATAACGACATCAAGGAGAGCCACGTCGGGATCAATACCTTCTTTAATCTTACCAAGTGCTTCAACGCTTCCGAGCGCCGCAGTGACATCGAAATTGTTCTCGGTAAACTTAATGGTGTACATATCGAGAAGGAATTTGTCGTCATCAACGATAAGCACTTTCTTTCTTGTTTCGTCAGTCATAATTAATCAGTATGTTGGGATTATAGTTAGTATAATACGTTTAATAACAAGCGACAAGCGACAGAAATCAAGCTTCTAGCTTCAAAAGCTTCGTGAATTGAAATAAAAAATATACTGAAGCTAATGAAGCTCGTGAAGCTACTGAAGCTCTATTGTTACACTTTATTCACTTCCTCAAACGGAATGATGCCGTCAAGGGCTTTGAGCGTGGCGTCTTCGCGCATCGTGGTCATGCCGTTTTTTCGGGCAATTTTCCAAATTTCCGGCTCAACAGGATTTTTAAGGATCACGCTTTCGATTTCCTTATCAATCTTAAGCATTTCAAATACCGCGAGTCGGCCGCGGGTCCCGCCTGGACACGTTGGTGATGGAACCGCTTCGTAAAATGTTTTTCCCGATAGGTCTTCTCTGAATTTCTCGGGAAGATCTGCGAATTGCTTTTCAACCATCATTTTAATGCCCCCCTCCATGGGAAGCGGCTTTTTCGAATCGGGGCAGAGCATCCGCACAAGTCGTTGGGCCATTGAAAGTATGACGGTAGGAGCAATAAGGTAGGGATCAACGCCCATGTCTACAAGACGCGGGATCGCACCAATAGCGCTGTTGGTGTGAAGGGTCGAAAGCACCAAGTGACCAGTAAGAGCCGCTTGGATGGCAAGTTGTGCGGTTTCCTTGTCTCGAATTTCACCGACCATAATGATATCGGGGTCTTGGCGAAGTATTGAACGGAGTCCATTGGCGAATGTATAATCAATTTCAGGCCTTACTTGAGACTGGCTCATGCCGGGCATGTTGTACTCCACAGGGTCTTCCAGGCTCACCACATTGTTTTCTTCACGATCAAGCTCGTTTACCATTGAGTACAGCGTGGTACTTTTACCGGATCCTGTTGGGCCGGTAATAAGAATGATCCCATAGGGTTTGGCGATCGCTTCTCGAATCAGATCGAGGTGTTCGATTCGCATCCCGATCTTGTCGAGCGGTTTGACACCTCGTTCCGTATCAAGGATACGCATCACCACTTTCTCGCCATAAAACGCGGGGAATGTGGAGACACGAAAGTCGATCTGCCTACCCTCAATGCGAGCCGAGAATCGTCCGTCTTGGGGTTTTCGTTTTTCGTCAAGTTTTAAGTTCGCAAGGATTTTAATGCGCGCAACCACCGCACTGTGAACGCCAACAGGGAGAAGAAGGCTCGTGTACAACACACCATCGACACGAAATCGCGCTCGGACGCGATCCCCCATATGTTCAATATGGACATCGGATGCGTTTCCTTCGGTCGCATGCCGCAAGATAACCGCTACGATCTTTGTAACGGGGGCGTCTTCGACAATTTTTGCGCTTTCTTGCGTATGTTCCGCTTCCTTCTTTTCTTCTTGCTCTTTTTTAATGATGTCTTTATTCTTAACATCTTTAATTTCAGTTTCGAGCTCTGAAAGCGCTCTGGTCACTTCTCCGGTCAATCCACGGTAGTTTTTAATGACCTTCTCAAAATCATCGTCGAGAATAAGAAAGATCTTGAACGGCTTGTTCACGCGCGCCGAAATAAATCCAAGCGCGTCTTTTGCCGCAATATTGTCGGGATCAACAACGCCAACTTCAAGTACTCCGTCGGTAATTCCCAAGGGTACGAATTTATAGTACGTTGCGGACTCCTCCGGTATATATTTAAGGATCTCAAATGCCGGCCCGTCATTCTCAAGGCGACGCGTCGGAAGCTTAAAATAATCGCCCTTGACCTTAAGTATGTCTTTGGAATCTACGCCCATGCGCACAAGAACGTTATCAATACTTTCTCCCGTTGTGCGAGATTCTTTGTTGACCGAGAGGATATCTTCTTTCTTGATAACCCCCTGTTCTGCTAAATGTTCGAGAAAAGTCATAGGTAAAACTTCATTAGTGTTTAAGCTTCGGAAGCTTCGGAAGCTTTTGAAGCTCTGGAAGCTACTGATGCTTTCATTATAATTTTCCTAACTGATTCCTATCTTCCTATGGGAGAACCTTGGGACGCTCCGGATTTCACGCCCTCGCCGGGAAGAAACGGGTTTGGCCTTCCTTTGGGTTGCGGAGAAATTTCGCGATGAAAATCCGTGAGAGCCACAAATGCCGGATCTCTAAAGATTGTGTCATCGAGCGATATCGTTTTGAGTTGATTAAGAATTAAAACAATGTCCCGCACTTCGGAAAGTTCCGGAGCATTTTCGCCCAAAAGAACATTCTGTGTGAGGGTATTTGATGCGGGAGAATTTTTCGCAAGAAGCGGTGACTCTTCTTTTTTCCCGCCTGTCAAAAAAATATATGCTCCGCCAATGACAATAAGGGCGATGACTCCGATACCTGCATTTTTTATAATAGTTGAAGATCCCATAAAATTAGAATTCGTCTCAATAATAATGGCTTATAGAAACGCCCGTATTTCGAGCGAAAAAAGCGAAGCGCGAGGAGGCATATCGAGATATGTCGACAAGTGATGAGTTTTTTGTAGCCGAAATACGGGCGTTTGGATAGCCAAGCGGTTTTTTAGAGTATTGTGGAAAAGAAGTTTTCATTGCATTCATAGTTTGAGCGGTTATTATTGAGACGAGTTCTATTTAAGAGAGTACGTGGTAAACTCAACTTGATAATTGTACGTGTCTGATGACGCTTGTTTTCCACCTTGACCCAAAACGCCCGAAGTCGCAAGAGATACCGAGTTTATATCTGCAAATTCAAGACTTCGCTCAAGGTCCTTAAGAAACACGATAAATGTTCCGTAGGGAGCTGAAACAGTGAAGGAAAATTTGTGTGTGACATATCCCTTATTTGTGGCTGTTACGTCACCCGTCGCTCCTTGCGGTTGTCCACCCGAAGCATTCATCTGCGCATCGGCAATCGTTATCCCTTGAATTTTAAGCCCATTACGTTCTCCTATGCCTTGCAGATTATTCACAAACCGAAGCTCATCGAAATTTACAGGAAGCAAGCGCTCAAGTCTCTCAAGACCGTCTGGAGGAAGTTCTCTCATCTTTTCAGAAAGATCCTTTGAGATATTGCCGATATCTTTTGCTTTAACGAGCGCGGCGCTTAATTCGGAATTATTACTCCGCAAACTCATAATAGCGCCGTACTTCGGAGTTATATACATAAATGCAACTCCTCCGGAGATAAGCAGTAATGCAATTGATGAGATGGTGTTAAACATATCTATATGTTATTGATTTTGATTTATTTCAATATCCTCCGACGAAGTTTCCGGACTATTTTCTGGAATTAAGACGGATTCCGCAGTCATCGCGCTAAAACCGTTTTTATATAAAAACGACGACGGATTAAGTGCGAGCTTGAGTGCAAAGGAAACGTTCCCATTCTCGTCAAGTTTGTAACCCCCCATCGAAAAACTTGATAAGCGACCTTTGTTTTCCGTTTCAAGTGAAAGGCCGTCTCTCTGAAGCGCTACCGACGCGTAATTGGGCGCCAAGCCAGAAAGTGTTGCTTCGAGTTTTCCATCTTTATTTGAATATTGAAACGAACTATAGCCGACACTCTTGAGCGTCGCCTGCTCAAGAAAATCAAAAAATAAGGAAAGTGCTATGTGTTGATTGACCAATTCTTGTGCAGACTTCATTCTTGCCTTTAAATCCTTTGCCTTATCAATGATACTTAAATCAAAATTGTTCCTGAGCTCTTGAAGTTCTTTTTTCTTTACATCGATCCCTTTCTCAAGTGTTTGAGTATAAATAAAAGCCCCTCCGTACACCGCACAGGTAATTAAAAAAATAGAAAAAGAAATGGTAAGAAAAAGACTTATGGGTTTTTTCCCCGAAAAATCAGTCCTGGCGAGTGATTTTTTGGGAATAAATGATATTTTATTATTACTGTCCATACTATAGTTCGTTGTTATTCTTTTCCTCTCATCGCCTTAAGCGCAAGCCCGATTGCAACGGCGAATTCCGGACCATTTTCCTGAAGCGTGCTTCCAAGGAATGCGGGAGTATCAACTTTCGAAAATGGATCCCCGAGCACGACTTCAGCTTCAAAATTTTTCGTCGCGACTGCCGGCAATCCCTTAAGAAGAACTCCCCCTCCTGTCAAAATAATCTTACTGACTGTTTTATTATACCTTTTTTGGTAGTTAATTAATACCCTCTTTGCTTCGCCAAAAATATTATCGAGGGTTAACGATATTATATCATTTACATTTTTTCCATTCACGCTTTTGGGGGATAATCCCGCTTCGCGCTTGAGCTGTTCAGCCTCGGCGACAGAAATACCGAGAGACGCCGAGAGCGCCAAGGTAATATCCTGCGACCCCATATTGATAATGTGGGGAGAATTTCGAATAACGCCATATTCTATCATCGCAAGTTTGGTCGAACCGGCACCCATATCCAGGATCATAATGGGGGCAAGGTCATGCCCAATAACCGCTCGAATGGTGCTGAATATTTCTATCTCAAAAAGCGCGGAAGAAAGCCCCGCGCCTGTTTTCATGGCTTGATATTTATTGATTGCTTCATTGTGGATAGCGGCAATTAACACTTCGAGCGTATTTTTTTTTCCCTGCCTGTCTGCGGGCAGGTTTGTTGCCGCCGCTGGGGTAGGTTCTTCATTTGTCTCTTCAATATCCCTGTTTCTCTCCGGCATCACCCACCAATCAAGCAACACTTCCGAAATAGGCACGGGGATATACTTTCTGGCTTCAAGCGGTATCATCGCTTCGAGCTTCTTTTTGTCCAGACGAGGCATTTCAATGATAGAAAGAAGGCTTGCACTCAAAGGAATCGAAATTGCTCCATACGTTGCATTGATTTTTGTTTCCTGGAGAAGATCTTTGATGGCGCCCAAAATCTTCTCTGGCGGAAGATTGGTCGCGCGCCCCACTTCAAGCCCGGCAGTTGGTCCCAACGCAAGTTCGCCATAGTTTTCAAGCACCGCTTTTCCTTTATCTTTTTTTATTTGGACGATCTTTATCGCAGATGACCCGATATCAATACCAAGGACGCTTTTGCCGCCGCCGATATTGAGATTTAAAATTTTATCAAAAATGTTTACCATAGTGTATGCATTGCTGTACCAATAATACCTTTTGGGTATTGTAAGCGGTATACTACAAAGTATATCATAACCAATTCCATACTACGCTATGAAAACCTGCGATTATCGCTCATTTTTGAGGGATGCCCTCATGCGCCTCTTCAATTTTCTGCTTCCAGAATCGTGTTTAGGATGTGGAAAAAACGGGATTATGCTTTGTGAACCCTGTGTAGAGAGTATTCCACCCCCCGCATACAGCGAATCGAAAGATATGATTTCACTTTTTGACTATCGAAACAGACTAATACGAAAGGCATTATGGGCACTTAAATACAGGGGCGGGAGGCGGATGGGGAAAATACTCGGCGGGCTTATGTATGCCAAGATAATCAAAATAATCGAGAATGAATGGATTGAAAATGATTTTGGTAAAGTAATTCTTATTCCAATTCCTCTCTCAAAAAAACGTCTGAGGGAACGGGGATTTAATCAATCGGAGATTCTTGCGGAAGAAATGTCTTATAGGGATCAAGGAGAAAAATTCACCGTAGAAACATCTGTCCTTTATCGAACAAGAGACACGGGGAGTCAGGCTCTCATAAAAGACAGAAAAACAAGAATGAATAATGTTAAGGGGTGTTTTGCGGTGAATAATAAAAATAAAATTCTTGGAAAAAATATTATTCTCATTGACGACATCACCACCACAGGAGCAACGCTTGAAGAAGCGAAAAAAGTGCTTGTGGATAGCGGAGCAAAACGTGTGATCGCACTTACGGTGGCGCATTAAACTAACCAACAACTTACAACTAACTACCAACAACAGAAAAATGAAGATTGGAAAATTGCCCCACTCGCCCTGTGCGCGCAAATCCCCGCCGTTTTAGGAGATATTATAAAACAGCGGGGATTGCTCCCTTATTTCATGACCTCACGAAATTCTTTGAATTTCGCTGTCGTTCGTTCAAGCAATTCAGCCGGTATCATTATTTCCGTCGCGTCCAAACCTGTTTTAGATCTCTCGCTCACGAATTTTGCAAAGTTTGTTCCGACTTTAACAAAGTCGTCGGCGTTTTGAGTGAATTTGTCATAAGTCTGGTATCTCAAGTTCAAATCATCACATACTGCCTGAACAGCATTTCTATCGTATCCGTGTTTTTTCAAACGCGCGTAATATTGGTCGTGCATTTCGTCGAGAGTCAATTTATGCAGTGGTTCTGGAAATATGCTGCTTCCTCGGAACAACCAAAAAACTAATGCGGTGCTTTCAAATTTCAACACCTCTTTGTGGAGTGGGGTTTTTATTCGCCCGCCTTTTTCAAGGCGACTAATTGTATCGTTTACGATATTCGCAAACTCCTCCAAAATGAACAAGGAGTTTGTTCTTATCATTTTCTTGTATTTTAGGTGGCGAAAAAATTTGAACATAATTTTAAAAATAAATATAAAGGTTTTTAATCTCGTTCACGGCAGGCTTTCTAAATCTCAACGTCGAACCCCTGTGGGAATGGATTTTAGATACGAAACAAGCCAATTTTTTGTCTTCCTCGTCTGATTTGTACCAAATCAAGTCGTTCGTCCAAAAAATCGGAACGAACTCTCTGGTTCGTGACAAATCCGCCCATTTCGCCGCACCCGTCCCGTCCCAATTCGTCGCGAAGCGACGGGCTCTTTTGCCCACTCCCGCGCCTTCGGCGCGGGCTTCTTCCCACCTTTCGGATTCGGAAGTTTCTTTCTGCAGAGATGGGAGTGCAGAGGATTCGGTCACGAGTTACTAAGCTTTTTGTTTCGCCTTGCTCACAAAAATCTAAGTACTCTCGACCCCAGCTCGGCACTACTCGCTTCGCTCGTTCTGTGCCTGCGCCCTTCGAATCCTCCCATCTCAAACATGACGCCATTTTTTGATACCTCCAAGTATTCGGTATCAAAAAATATCGTTACGGAGATGGGAGTAATAGAGGATTCTCCTTCGCCTCTCGGCTCGCCGCCGCTCGCCTCGGGCTAGGCACCGCCTCGTGGCCTCGCAAGCTTGCTCGGCATCACTCCGGCGTTCGAATCCTCACGCAGGCAAAACAATTTGCCTGCTCCATCTCCGTTCTCGCGGAGCTCGAACGGAGATGGGAGGATTCGAACCTCCGAGGGAGTTGCCCCCCTAACACCTTAGCACGGTGCCGCTTTCAACCACTCAGCCACATCTCCCTAAGTCACTCCGCCCTTGGCGGATGACGGGGCAGACAAATCTGCTTTTTGCAGATTATGTCCTAGCCCATACTTCAACCTACAACTGACAACCTACCATATTTGGAAACTTTTTTCTATTAAATGACCATATATTCCCATATGATACAATCGTTCCATATGGAAAAGGTTGTCTCACTTAATGATTCCCTTGAAAATATCTTCAGACTGACTCCCGGCCAGAAGCGGGCGCTTAATAAGCTTCGCCTTCATACCGTGGACGACCTTTTGCATCACTTCCCCGCACGATACACCGACGCCGCGCGAACTATCACTATTGGAAGTTTGAAAAAGGGGGATCAGGCCGCGGTGTACGGAAAAATTCACAATTTGAAAACAAAAAAGGCGTGGAGGAAAAAAATCCCCATGGCGGAAGGAACGATTTCCGATGAAACGGGAAATATAAAAGCGGTATGGTTTCATCAGCCCTACATTGCAAAGATGACAAGTGAAGGAGGGCTTGTTCGTGTTGAAGGGAAAGTCGGAGAACGCAAGGGAGAACTTTTTTTGAGCAACCCGCGCATTGAGCGTATTACGGAAGTTCCTAGAGATACCGGCCCGCTTTTTGGAGACGGAACGAGTGAAACACTCTATCCTGTGTACCCGGAAAGCCGCGGAATCACTTCCAATTGGTTCTATCACGCTATCGTGAAAATGGAGCGGTCGGGAATACTTGATACTGTGGAAGATCCTATCCCAGATGAGATACTCAAAAAATATAACCTGCCGACGCTTAAAACGGCGCTCATTTGGATTCACACGCCACAGAAACAGAGCCATGCGGATTCAGCGCGAAAACGTTTTGCATTTGAAGAAGTATTTTTCATCCAGCTTACGCGTTTAAGAGAAAGGAACGAATACGCAAGAAATCCATCGTTTAAAATTGACATCGATCGCGACCTCGTGAATGAATTTTTGGGCCGCTTCCCTTTCACAATGACCGATGCGCAGGATAGAGCAACCGAGCAAATATTTTTGGATTTCAAAAAAGAACATCCGATGTCACGACTCCTTGAAGGTGATGTCGGGTCGGGTAAAACTGCTGTGGCGGCGGCAACTTCCTACGCCGTCATCACCGGAAACACCAGTAACACGAAGGTTAACCGTCTTCAGGTTGCCATCATGGCGCCTACGGAGATCCTCGCAGAGCAACATTTTGAGAATTTTATAAAATATTTCTCGTACGCCAACATTCCCGTAGCACTCATCACGGGAAGCGGATGCAAAAAATTCCCTTCAAAGCTATACGCGGACAGGATGCGGACTGAACGCGGACTTAATGCGGAAAAAATAATGCCGTGGACAAATATTTCTCGCCCACAGCTTTTAAAGTGGGTTGCGAGTGGAGAAATTCCGATCTTGGTCGGCACCCACGCGCTGATTCAAAAGGCGGTAAAGTTTCAAAATTTAGCATATGTGATTATCGACGAGCAACATCGCTTCGGAGTACAGCAACGAGCAAAACTCGTTGCATGCGGATCTGCGCAGATGGAAACAGCGCAGATGGACACAGATAAAAATAATCTCTCCTCTGATCTTCTCTATAAAGATCTCACATACGCGATACGAAACGTGATTTTTACAGTGCACAATGAACTGGGGCCTGGTCATAAAGAATATGTGTATCAAAGAGCGATTGAAGAAGAGTTGAGAAAGAGAAGTTTATTATTTGAGCGAGAGAAAAAAATAGATGTTTTCTATAACAAGAAAAAAATTGGTGTATACCAGCCGGATTTTATTATAGGTAGAAAAGTGATTTTAGAGATAAAAGCGCTGGCATATATTGGACCAAAAGAAAAGAAACAACTATGGAGCTATATCAAGGGAAGTGATTACAAAGTAGCCCTGTTGGCTAATCTGGGAACAGAACGAGTACAAATGGAACGTATTGTCCACGATACCGCGCGACTCGCGAGAACAACATCCGCGCTCAATCCGCGTATATCCGCGAAAGTGCGTGCACCGCACTTTTTATCCATGACCGCAACTCCGATCCCGAGAACACTTGCGCTTACTGTTTACGGCGACCTTGACCTGACACTTCTTGATGAAATGCCGCCAGGGCGGAAAAATGTAATTACAGAAGTTGTCGCACGGGGGGAAGAAGACCGCGTGTATAAAAAAATACGTGAGGAGGTAACAGCAGGAAGACAAGCATATATCATTTGTCCACGCATTAATGAACCGGATCCCGAAAAAGAACTTGCACTTAACACCAAATCAGTAAAAGAGGAAGCGATGCGCCTTGATCGAGACGTGTTCCCCGATTTTACCATCGCGGTACTCCACGGCAAGATGAAATCCACCGAGCGTGACGGTGTTATGAAGGAATTTGAAAGAGGTGAGATCCAAGTACTTGTGGCAACATCGGTGATCGAAGTCGGGGTGAATGTTCCCAACGCGACCATTATCGTGATCGAAGGAGCGGAACGATTCGGCCTCGCACAGCTCCACCAGTTGCGCGGGCGCGTGCTTCGAAGCACAAAGCAGGCATATTGTTTTCTTTTCACGAGCACCGAACCAAAAGAAATGCTCCCAAGACTAAAAGCGCTCACAACGGCAAAAAATGGATTTGAGCTTGCGGAAATGGATCTCACACTACGCGGAGGAGGTGAACTTTCTGGTGGAAGACAGTGGGGAATCTCGGACGTCGGTATGGAAGCGATAAAAAATTTGAAAATGGTGGAAGCGGCTCGAGAAGAAGCTCAGAAAATGTTGGCTGATGATCCGGAACTTTCAACATTCCCCGTCATTAAAGAGCGAGTAGGAAAAGAAAAACACAATATTCATTTTGAATAAGGCGGAAATCATCCCCTACAAATCATACGATGTCTCCCATACATTTATAGTGTGCTATAGCACACTATAAATGTATGGGAGCAACAGAGGGGGTCGTTTTGGTCATACAGAAAAAATAATCATGAAATACAAAAGGGCCTTTAGGCCCTTTTGTATTTCACTTAATTAAGTGTTTGATTATTTGATCGAGAATGCCACGTCACTTACATCCCAGTTTCCTGCCTTACTCTGTTTGTAATCCCAGAGAGTAAGATTTCCATTTGAATCTTGTGACACTGCCATGATTTTATAACTTCCTGGAGCTATGGTTCTGCAAGAAGTTAAGGAGAGATCGCAGACTGTTTTTGCATCCCACAGAACAGAACTGCTTGGAGGAACTTTTGATGCTACCCAGCCGACAAGAAGATTGCCGGATGTTGGATTTCCTTGATTGGTAGCATTTGCCTTAACAAGTGCCACGCTTACTTGCCCGTTTCCTCCTTGCCAAGAAACAGAATTTTGTGCGCCTTGCGTGAGTGTTTCGCCGCCATTTGGAGAGACGACAGTAATTGATGATGATTGAGTTGCTCCGCTTACGGTTGCGCTACCTGTTCCCGTCGAAACTCTTGCTTGTGAAATAGCTTGAAGTTTCGCCTGAAGACTCTTCACGACTTCAGTAAGGGCATTAACTTGCGCGCGAAGATCATCCAAAATACTCGCGGATGATACAAGCGGGATAAGCATTATAAATCCAATAAAAAATGCTGCGGTTGCTTTTTTCATAAAATATATCTGTTTATACGTTTAATAAGTAATGTTGAGAAATAAAGGTTTTTATCGCCCTTTGTTGTCGTATTACTAAACTCTACAGCTAATAAAGAGTATGTCAAGCGCTCTCATTGGAAATATTATATTCATTGCGAATCAGTTTTTCTTAGTATACTATCATCTACATCCACCCGTAGCTCAATGATAGAGCACCGAGCTTATAAAATGAAACGAGTACGATTGAAAATCTGCGTCCGCCTGTAGCTCAATTGGTTAGAGCACCAAGCTTATACCTTGGCGGTTCTTGGTTCGAGTCCAAGCAGGCGGACATAGATTTGCAGTTCGTACGAGTGAGCATTTTATATCATAGATATACCTTGGCGGTTCTTGGTTCGAGTCCAAGCAGGCGGACGGTTGTTAAAACAAAAAGGCGACCCATGGGTCGCCTTTTTTTATACTGCAATAATTTCCTCCTCCAGTTTCTTCGGCTTAATGCCGTTGAGAATAAGAAGCTTTTCAAAATCATCGCGTTCAATGGTTTCTTTTTCTACAAGTTCGTGCGCAATATCATCAAGCGCTTTGCGGTGTTCGGTGAGAACTTTTTCGGCGCGATGATGCGCTTCG
>Ga0209518_1002069_pt1 | contig 19701 bp, 11 predicted proteins | sample RifGroB1_FD_183993 | JGI IMG/M metagenome (GOLD analysis project Ga0209518, IMG submission 183993) | Groundwater microbial communities from Rifle, Colorado, USA - Groundwater B1 (SPAdes) (version 2) | ecosystem: Environmental > Aquatic > Deep subsurface > Groundwater | place: Rifle, Colorado...
TTATATATTCTCTGACGGGCCTAAAAACAATGATGATAAGGAAGATGTGGAAAAAGTTCGTTCGTATATCAAGTCTTTTGATAAAGGGTTTAAGTCTATTCATTCGTATTTCTCGGAAAAAAATAAAGGCCTCGCTGTATCCATTGTTGAAGGAGTAACTTCTTTGATAAATGAAAAAGGTTTTGTTATTGTAGTTGAAGACGACATAGTAGTCTCCAGTCTTTTTCTCTCTTTTATGAATGATTCGCTTGAGAAATATAAAGACAGAGAGGATGTTATGCATGTGAGCGGATATTCTTTCCCTATGCGAGAGAAGCTCCCTCCGGTATTTCTTTCTCAAATGCCGTTCGTTTGGGGATGGGCAACATGGAAAAGAGCTTGGATGCATTACAATGATGATGTGGCAGCTCTTATTGAGGCAATAAACAAAATTGACAGAAAAAAATTCAATTATGACGGAGTTTTTAAATTTACAAGCCCATTAGAACAAAATGTTAGAGGTTTAATGAAGACATGGGCGATAAAATGGCAAGCAAGCATATTTATAAACAGAGGGCTTTGTTTAACTCCAATTCCATCATTCTCTAATAACATTGGACACGATGGCACCGGCGAACATTATGATATTAGTGACAAATACTACAACAAGATACTTTCATCGACTTTGCCAAAGGCACTTTCAAACATAAGCGAATCGCCTGAAGGAAGAATGGCTATTAAGCGATTTTTAAAGCAGGTTAAACCTTCAATAATATTTCTTGTTTATAATAAGATAAAAAATATTTTATTAGAATGAATTTTCTTTTTATAGGAACAACAGACGCGCTTGGGGGTGCGGCAAAGATTTCTTGGGATTTAAAAAATGCGTTGAAAGAACAGGGGCACGCGACTTCAATGTTTGTGGCCGACAAGAGAAGTCAAGATGCTTCGGTTAAAATCATCCCTCGTCAGAAATGGAGAAAATATCTCGGTTTTCTATTGGCAACCGATGACTTACTCTCATCTGACTGGATTCTTAAAACGCCGGAATATAAAAACGCGGATATTGTGCATTGCCATAATTTGCACGGAAGATATTTTAATCTCTCAACGCTACAGGAGATGTCCATTGAAAAACCCGTTATATGGACGCTCCACGATGAATGGGCAATCACTCCGCATTGCGTTTGCACCTTTGAAGGAAAAGAAATGAAAAACGGCCTTTTTATTTGTCAGGATAAAAATACTCCTCCCAGAATACTCTGGGATAATACAAAATATCTTTTATGGAGAAAAAACAGCATTTATAAGAAATCAAGGCTTCATATAGTAACGCCATCTCAATGGTTGATGGAAAGAGTTGAGAAAACAATTCTTAATCTCCAAGATGTCAGGTTGATACACAATGGTATAGATGCGGATGCTTTTAAAATGTCAGATAAAAATATAGCCAGGCAGAAGCTCGGCCTCCCATCAGATAAGAAAATTATACTTTTTTTGGCCGATGACGCAAAAAATAACATATGGAAAGGGTGGAATTATGTTGAGGAAGTTATCGGCAAATATAAAGACAATAAAAATTTGTTTTTTATAATTGCCGGCAATTATGCTTATCATCCCGATGAAGATAATGTTAAACATATCCTTCATATGAACAAAAAAGAAGATGTAGCGTTATACTATAGCGCCGCAGACATTTTCTTGTTTACTTCGGTTGCAGAGAATTTTCCATTGGTTATATTGGAAGCAATGAGTTGCGGGTTGCCGATTGTTTCCTTTGATGTCGGCGGAGTGAAAGAGGCTGTCATACATAAAGAGAATGGATATATCAGCACATATAAAGATACAAGATCACTTATTGAGGGAATAGAGTATATTTTAAATTTAAATGCAAATGAACTCGAGGCGATGTCAAAATCTTCCATAAAAAGAATTCAAGATTATTTCACGAGTACGATTATGATAAATAATTATTTAAATCTCTATTTAGAGCTTTTAAGGCAATAAGATGAACAGAGAACAAAGAGAAAAAATAATACAAAAAATTGTTGAAATGGAGAAACTGCGGCCTCTCGGTCGCGGAGAGAGGCTGATAAAGGCTCCGGTTCGGACATTCTTTTACTATATTCTCGCCGCTTTTAGCCGCGTGAAGCCGTACAAACTTCGTTTCAGGACACTTTGGGGGGCAAAAATGACTTCATATCTTCCGGAGGGTAATACTTTTTATTATTACGGATATTGCGAGGCGAATCTGACTAACTTCTTGATCAGATTTCTTAAAGAGGGAAATACCATGATTGATGTCGGAGCCCAAGTCGGGTTTTATTCAATGCTTGCTTCGGCTCTTGTTGGCGAAGAGGGACAGGTACACAGCTTTGAGCCGACTCCGTGGACATTTGATCTATTAATGCAAAATACAAATAAACTCTCTAACATCGTATTAAATAATAATGCCGCATCGGATAGAAAAGACAGTATTCCCTTTAAAGATTATGGTCCCGGCTACGGTGCTTATAATACGGCTCATAAAAATGGCTCAATTTTGAATAAAAAAGCGAAAACAATAATAATAAAAACAATCGCGCTTGATGATTATTGCGAAGATAAAAATATAAGACCTGATTTTATTAAACTTGACGCGGAAGGACATGAATATGCCATACTGAATGGGATGAACCGTCTTTTTGAAAAAACAAGACCTTTAGTGGCGCTCGAAGTGGTGGGCAGTGATGAATGGGCGGATAACCGCGAAAGATCAATAGAATTTCTTATGGATAAGAAATATAAGCCTTATGAAATGAGTTTGGATGGTTTTATTTCTCCGCATATAATTAAGAAAAATTATAAATATGATAATTTGTTATTTGTTCCGGAGGAAAAAGATATTATTTTATGATAATAGTTCGGTTAAAAGGCGGTTTGGGCAATCAGATGTTTCAGTACGCGACCGGGCTGGCGGTTGCTTCTAGACGCGGGCAAGAGCTTAAACTTGACTCCACCGGGTATGACGACCCGCGCGTAATCAATTCGGATATCCCAAGAAAATACGCGCTGTACGCGTTTAGCATTTCCGGAAGTATCGCGGTCAGAGATGAGGTCGGGAAAGCGAGAAATCCTTACGGAGTTTTTTCAAAAGCGGTTAGATTTTTCAATCAAAAAGTTTTAAGAAAGTATTACGCGGATTATGACCCAGCGTTTTTTAAAAAAAATAATAAATACATTGAAGGATACTTTCAGTCGGAGAAAAATTTTGGGAACATAAAAGAAAAGGTTGTCAAAGAATTCACTCTGAAAAAAGAATTTGAATCGGAATTTTTTTTAACAGAGAAGAATAAAATTGATAGAACAAAAAGCGTTTCGGTCCATATCAGGCGAGGCGACTATGTTTACGATCCGAAAATCAACAGTGTTCACGGAGTATGTTCTAGAGAATATTATGAAAGAGCTATAAATCTAATGAAGTCAAAAATAGAAGCGCCTGCATTTTATTTTTTCTCCGATGATATTGAGTGGGTTAAAAAAGAGTTTGGTGGGCATTCAGATTTTAGATATATCTCGAATCCGAATCTTAAAGAATATGAGGAGTTGATATTGATGTCTTTATGCGCGCACAATATTATCGCTAATTCTTCTTTCTCGTGGTGGGGCGCGTATCTTAATCAAAATCCGAATAAAATAGTGATAGCGCCAAAAAAATGGATGAATATGGAGCCCGATCCTCACCCGAACATAATTCCGGAATGGTGGATGAGAATATAAATTTATGAATCTTTCAATCAGCATCATAACTATAACGCGTAACCGGGCCGGATTTATTTCGGAGGCGATTGAGAGCGCGCTCGAGCAGTCTTTTTCGGATTGGGAGTTGATCGTGATTGATGACGCGTCGGAGGACGATACGCGGGAAATTGTTGAGGAATATATCGTGAGAGATTCAAGGATAAAATATTTCAGGAATGATGGACATTTGCGCATAAGCAAATCAAGGAATAAGGCGCTTGGTTCGGCGCGAGGGGAATATGTCGCCGTGTTGGACAGCGATGATGTTTGGAGTGATCGCGATAAATTAAAAAAGCAATACGGATTTTTAGAGGGAAATAAAGATTATGTTCTGATCGGCGGCGGGGTGATCGTGATTGATGAGTACGGCAAAGAGACAAGGAGATATTTCAACCGGGAGAGCGATGAAAATATCCGTGGGAAAATATTATTTCAAAATCAGTTCGCGCACTCCAGCGTTATGTTTAGGCGTGAGGCGGCGCTTAAGGCGGGCGGGTACGACGAGAATTTAAACATCGGCGAAGATTATGATTTGTGGCTGAAACTGGGAACTCTGGGCAAGATGGCCAATATCAAAGAACATTTGTTGAAATATCGGGTGCATGGCGGCAACGTTACCTTGAAAAGAGTTGAGGCGTTGAAAAACAATATCGCGATAATCAGAAAATACAAAGATCGATATCCGAATTATTATTTAGCTTACGCGAGGCGCGCCTTAAGATTGTTGGTGTATAGATTGATAAAATTCGTAGGTTGATAAAATCCCATTCGGCAAGTTTATTTGGTGTTTCCAGCCGAGATTGTGAAGGCGGGAAACATCCAATAATTTTCTCGGCGTGCCGTCGGGTTTGGAGGCGTCCCAGACAATCTCGCCGGTAAAACCGGTTATCTTTTTTATCATTTCGGCCAGTTCTTTGATGGAGACGTCTTCGCCGGTGCCGATATTGATAACTTCGGAGTCGTCGTAATTGTTCATTAAAAATACACAAGCGTCGGCGAGGTCGTCCACATGCAGAAATTCTCGCCGAGCCGCACCGGTGCCCCAGACGACAACTTCATTTTGGTTACTTATCTTTGCTTCGTGGAATTTTCTGATCATGGCCGGCAATACATGGGAATTCTCTAAGTCAAAATTATCGTTGGGTCCGTAAAGATTTGTCGGCATCACGGAGATAAAATTTGTTCCGTATTGGCGGTTATACGTTTGGCACATTTTGATGCCGGCGATTTTCGCGACGGCATACGGCTCGTTGGTCGGCTCAAGCTCTCCGGTTAAAAGATGTTCTTCTCTGATCGGCTGTCGGGCTAGCTTCGGATATATACAAGAAGAGCCAAGAAACAAAAGTTTTTTAACGCCGTTTAAATACGAATGGTGAATGATATTGTTTTGTATCTGCAGGTTTTGATAAATAAAATCGGCCGGATAAGTTTTATTGGCCATAATCCCGCCGACTTTCGCGGCGGCCAAAAACACGTATTCCGGTTTTTCTTTTTTGAAAAAATCCGCCGTGGCTTTTTGATCAAGCAAATCCAGCTCGCTATGAGTACGCAGAATAAGATTATCATAACCCTGTTTTTTTAAAGCTCTGACAATCGCCGAGCCGACGAGACCCATATGTCCGGCGATATAGATTTTGGAATATGAATTCATTTTTTAATAAAATCAGCTGTCATTCCGAATTCATTTCGGAATCTGTTTGATCCTGAAACCCCTGAACTTGTTTCAGGGTCAGGATGACAACTCATTTTCGTAGTCGGCCTGTGCCATTATTTTCACCAGCTCTTTGAATTTGACTTTTGGTTGCCAGCCCAGTTTCTTTTTGGCTTTGGAATAGTCGCCTAAGAGGATATCCACTTCCGCCGGGCGGAAATAGCGCGGATCAATTTCAATGATGATTTTGCCGGTTTTTTTATCAATGCCTTTTTCTTTCAGTCCCTTGCCTTTCCAAACTAAATCAAAACCTAAATGTTTCGCTGCTTCTTCGGCGAATTCGCGGACGCTGTGCGTTTCACCGGTCGCGATAATATAATCATCCGGTTCTTTCTGTTGGAGCATCAGCCACATCGCCTCAACGAAATCTTTGGCGTAGCCCCAGTCGCGCTTGGCGTCAAGGTTGCCCACATGCAGTTTTTCCTGCTTTCCCAATTTTATCCGCGCAAGGCCTTTGGTTATTTTTCTTGTTACAAATGTTTCTCCGCGTCGTGGCGATTCGTGGTTGAATAAAATGCCGTTGCACGCGAATAGCCCATAAGATTCGTGGTAATTTTTGGTTATCCAATAGGCGTACACCTTGGCGCAGCCGTAAGGGGATCGTGGGTAAAATGGAGTGGTTTCTTTGATTGGGATTTCCAACGCTTTGCCGAACATCTCGCTAGAACTGGCTTGGTAGAATTTAGTTTTAATACCTGTTTCTCTTATCGCGTCCAAAATTCGCAATGTACCCAGGCCGGTAACGTCGGCCGTGTATTCAGGTATGTCAAAACTGACGCGGACGTGACTTTGCGCGCCGAGATGATATATTTCATCTGGCCTGATTTTTTCCAAAAGGCGATTGATATTGCTTGCATCCGCAAGATCGCCGTGATGCAGTATTAGCTTGACTCCGTGTTGCGCGTGATGATCTTGATACAGATGATCTACGCGAGCAGTATTGAATGTGCTGGCTCGGCGAATAATGCCATGCACTTCATATCCTTTTTCCAGAAGGAGCTCCGCTAAATACGAACCATCCTGCCCGGTGATACCGGTAATGAGCGCTTTTTTCATAGAATAAACATATCATCAAAATATAAAAAAACAAAGCCCAGTCAAGAGTTTGGTGGTTAAGGGTGCGTGTTGTATAATATAAGAGTGCCTCAAAATATCGCTTTAATGTTTTTTTATTGGTTGTTTGTTGAATCAACGGCGCGGGTGGCGCGCGGGTGGTTTTTCTTTTTGCGTTTCGGGCTTAATTTTTTCTCCGTCCCGCTTTTGCTGCGGACTTTTTTCTCGCCTTGGCACCGCTACTGGTACGGCTATCCGAAAGATTTTAATCCGGTTGAATTATTCTACGCGATTTTCGGCAATGCGATGTCTCGCGTCATCGGAATTATTTTGCGCTCGCTTTTTATTTTACTCGGTATCGTTTTTGACGCGTTTGTGTTTGTCATTGGTTTGGCCGTTTTGATTTTTTGGATAACTTTGCCGTTTGCGGCGATTTATGTTTTTTATTGGGGAGTTAGACTAATATAAAATACCAATCTACAAATAGATGCCAATCAACGAATGACTACGAATAATCAAACAAAAGAGAGTAAGGTCATTTATCCCGAACTATCATATACAGTTACTGGTATTCTTTTCGCGGCGCATAATGAATTAGGCCAATACGCCAGAGAAAAACAGTACGGCGATTTAATAGAAAAGAAGTTGAAAGAGATTAAAATTCCGTGTAAGAGAGAAGTGGTAATCGCTGATTCAGGAAATGTTTTAGATTTTATAATAGATAATAAAATGGTTTTGGAATTAAAAACGACAGCCGTTCTCACCAAGGAACATTTTAGACAAATTCAAAATTATCTACAACAGAGTAATTTAAAACTGGGTATTTTGGCAAACTTTAGGCAAAAGTATTTAAGGCCGGCGCGAGTGATACGCATCGATCGTTCAGGTAATTAGCAGGGATTCGTAATCATTTGTAGATTGGTATTCATTCGTATATTGGTATATGTTCAACTTATATAAAACTGAAATTCATAAAGCCGTGCGATATCCGATTTATGTCGTCGTTCCGGCGCAGATTTTGCTTTTTATGCTGGCGACGCTGTTTTTGCTTTTTTGGATTTTTCCTAGTCCAGAAGCCGGCGTGAGCGAGCGGATGGCGCTCGGCGGGTTTTTGGCGCTGGTGGCGGTGAATGTTTGGTGCGCGCTTTTTTGGGCTTTTTATTCTTTGCGCTTGAAACGCGTCGCTCCGCCGATGACGCCGGCCGAAGCGATGGAGTTTTTGAAATCGGGCCAAGAAATTAATTTTGCCGAGTATCTTGACTTTGACGCGGCGCGGGCGATGGAAAAAGCGATCCGTTTCGCGCGCAGAAAAAATATCGCGCTTTCCTCCGCCGTTTTGCTCCATGCTTTATCGCAAAGTAAAAGAACCGATTTTATTTTTCGTCGTTTACTCGTCAGCCGGGAAGAATTCGCCAAAGGCGTGGAGGTGATCGCCGATTCCCAGCACCGCCTGGCGCCCGACGATAAAATGTATACTCCCGAATTTGAAGCGCTTTTGCGCGCCGCTTTGAGCACGGCTGCCAAGCGCGGTAATCGCGCCGTCGTGATATCCGACTTGCTTTCTACGCTGGAAGAAAGCGACCGCGCCGTTACCCGCCTCTTTTTTGACTTTGGTGTTCGGCGTGAAGATTTGATGAATGTAACTCTCTGGGAAGAGCGCTATCACGACGAATTTGAAACGCCTGCTCCGTTTTCGCGCAATTTTGAAAGGATTAAGGGCATTGCCGACGACTGGGCTTACGGCTACGCGCCGACGCTCAGCGCTTACAGTCGGACGGTGTCGGTGAACGCGCCCGAAGCGGCCGACCATATGCATATTCTCGCGCGGTCCGAGCAGATTGACCAAACAGAAACAGTCCTTGCCAAATCGGGCCGGAATAACGTGGTGTTGGTGGGCGAAGCGGGCGTGGGCAAAAAGAGCGTGGTGCGCGGGCTGGCGCAGAGAATTTTCATCGGCGACTGCCCGCCGGAGTTGGCGCGTAAAAAAGTGGTTCAGCTTGATATGAATCTTCTACTTGCCCGCGCGCGCGATCAGGCGACCGCGGTCGCTTTGGTGGATAAAATACTTCAGGAGTGTCTGCGCGCCGGCAATATTATTTTGGTTTTGGAAGATCTGCATAATTTTGTCGGCCCCCAAAGGCGCGAAGAATTGGGCGCGCTGGACATCTCGGGCGTGCTTCTGCCGTACCTGCAATCAGATTTATTTCAGTTGGTTGGCCTAACCGACAACCGTGGGTATCACTCCAATATAGAGGGCGTGTCGTCGGTGGCGATCGCTTTGGAAAAAGTGGACGTGTCGGAAATGACTCCAGAAGAAACGATGTGGATCTTGGAAGACATTACGCCTAAATTGGAGCGGCGGCACGGACTCTTTATTTCTTATTACGCGCTTGCGGAAGCGGTCAGCTCGGCGGGCGCGTTTATCCAAAATATTCCTTTCCCGAGAAAAGCGGTGGAGCTTTTGGCGGAAGTTTTGTCATATGTTTCAACGCATAAACTTTTTGGCAATGTGGTAACGCAGGATCACGTGACGGAAGTGCTTTCCCGAAAGACCGGCATCCCGCTCGGGCGGATAGAGGGAGAGGAAAAAGCGAAACTGCTCAATATGGAAGCACTTTTGCATAAAAGAATCATCGGCCAAGACACGGCGATCAAGCAGATTTCCGAAGCGATGCGACGCGTGCGCGCGGGTATCGGCGAGCGGGATAAACCGATTGGCACATTTTTGTTTCTCGGGCCGACTGGTGTGGGCAAGACAGAGACGGCCAAAGCGCTGGCCGCGGTGTATTTCGGATCCGAAGAGCGGATGATTCGCTTGGATATGACGGAGTACCAGTCGGCCGATTCCACGAGCCGGCTGATCGGCAACCTTGATACCGACACTGAAGCGCAATTCGCCGATGCCATCCGCGGCCACCCTTTTTCTTTGGTGGTGCTGGATGAGCTGGAAAAAGCGCATCCGGGCGTGATGAATTTGTTTTTGCAGATTCTTGACGAAGGGCGCTTGACCGATGTTTTCGGCCGACACATTTCTTTCAAAAATACAATCATCATCGCCACATCCAACGCGGGCGCGGAGTTTGTCAGAGAATATGTCGCGGTCGGGCGCAATTCGGCCGATTTATCAATACAGTTGAAAGAGCATCTTTTGCAAAGCGGTTTGTTCAAGCCGGAATTTCTCAACCGCTTTGACGGCGTGATTGTTTTTGAGCCGCTCAAAATGGAAGAAGTGAAGCAGGTGGCGGAGTTGATGCTCGGCGAATTGCGCGGCCGGCTGGAAAAGCAGGGGTATCTTTTGCATATGGGTGATGAGGTGCTGACGGCCATCGCCAAGAAAGGATTCAGCCAATCTTTCGGGGCGCGCGAATTGCGCCGAGTGATTCAAAACACCGTGGAAAATAAAATCGCCGAACGCGTCCTCAAAGGCGAGTACAAAGAGGGGGACACTATCACTTTGACGGAAACTGATTTATCGTGATATTTTTCCAAGGCCAAGCCTATGTATTTACATAGGCTTGGCCTTGGAGATCAACTACCATTGTCATCCTGAACTTGTTTCAGGATCTGAATCTGACAGACGAAGAATACGAAAGAAAGCACAAATTTGAAATTGACTTTAAATTCGCGGATGTGATAGAATAGTCACATGACTACTATAATCATACCAAGAGAATTGACAAATGACAGATCGCTGATTGCCGTTCCCCGCGGTACATACGAGGAGTTTTTAGCTTGGCAGAAGAATGCTAAATCAATGAAAACATTCAAGCCGACATCGTCTGAAAAGAAGGCGATGACGAGAGGAAGAAAGAATTTTTCCCAAGGAAAATGGATTGGGTTAAAAGAGCTTAAGCATGAGTTGGGAATTAATCGTTGACAATATTGTCAGGAAACGAGTTAAGCGGATACCTAAACATGACGCAAAAAAGTTGGTTTGTGTTATGGAAGAATTGGCAGTGGATCCTTATGGGGGAGACATTGAGAAGATGGATGGAGAAGAAAATTCATGGAGGAGAAGAGTCGGCAATTACCGTATTTTCTACGAAATACATAAGTCAAATAGAACCATCTACATTTTTAATTTAAAGAGACGAACCTCAAATACTTACTGATAGAAGATATTTTTAAACCCGACTCTCTGAAATGAGCCGGGTTTTTAAATGCCTGTTGTGATTTAAAATAATTTGGTATAATGGTGTAAAGTGGAAAAAATAAAAGATGCTTAAACGGATATACCAATTTTGTTTGGAGAGGTTGGCGGTTTTGGAGCGCGAACTGTTTCAAGAATCGCAAGAGCGCGATGATGTTTTGAAGTTGAAGGGCAGAAAAGCGTTTCGTGAATTCGCGCGGGCGCTGGCTTTTTTAACCGCCGGAATCAAATATATTTTTTTCCATTTTTTGCTGGCTTTAACGGAGCTGGCGGTTTTGGTTTTTCTCTCGCCTAAGGAGGGGTATGAATTGTTGGTTTTGTCACATAAAGACAGTCATCCTGAGCTATTATTTCGTCATCCTGAGGAGGTTTCCGACGAAGGATCTCAAGATGTTATATCTCCTCTGCTATCCTCAGCTTCTTTTCTGCCATCCCTGCCTTCTTTTCTGTCATCCCCGCGAAAGCGGGGATCCAGTCTGGATTCCCGTTTGCACGGGAATGACAGAGAAAGAATATACGAAGCATACGAGAGAAAGCACAAAAAAGCGCGGTGGTTTTCGGTGGGCACTTTCAGCGTCGCGGTGGCGGCGGTTGTGGTGGTGAGCTTGGTGGTGAACCTTTCTTTGCCATTGGCGCCGTCGGTGCTCGGAGCGACTTATACTTGGAGCCAGACGAATTGGGGAGGCGGATCAACGGGGAATAATGCCATACATCCGACCAATCAGAGCGCTTGGAGCCAGTATTCTTCCGCCTCTTCTGAAATCGTAGCTGTTAACGGGGGAGAAGATTTGGAGATTGCGTCTAGCACGGCATCGGTGGTGAAAACTTCCGAGGGCGACTTTACCAGTGGGACTTTTGCGACCACAACGACAACCGGTTCTGGGAGCGTGAAGCTTTCAAAAGCGTTGCACATAAACGAATACACCGTCGGCGCGCTTTCTAATATTTCGGTGACGGCTTCATCTGTGACGACAAATTCAAACGGCACTTGGACAATAGCGTTTGGTGCTACTGATCTCGCGCGCATTTTCAAAAACGACAAGTTTACCGATTCCGCAAGTAAGGCATGGAAAGTACTTTCAGTGTCGGATAGCGCGGATAAGATTATCGTGGTGGATTCCGAAGGCAACATTCCTTCGACAAGCTCAGGACCTGCGGCAGGCGCGGGGACCGTAGGCCGCTGGTACGCGAGCATTTCAGCGTGGGAAGCAGACAGAAACGCTGACATCACCGCCGCAGGCCGCAATGCCATTGAACGCGGCTTGCCCTACTACGACGGCGTGGCGGATAACACTACGCCTATTACCATAGACGGCTGGACAACCGACGCGACGCATTATGTTGAGATATATGTTCCGTTGTCGGAGCGACACAGAGGAAAATGGGATAATGAGAAATACAGGCTGGAACCGAATAATAATAATTGGGCGATTTATATTGCTGAAGAATATGTGCGGGTGGAAGGGTTACAAATCAGGCAAACAACCAACACTACCAGCGCGCATACCATTCAAGTCAGTGTCAACACAACTAATTCGGATATCCGTATTTCCAATAATATTTTTGATGGCAGTAATATGTCCAATTCCAGTAGCGCGTATGCCATTGATATATATGCGGCAAGCACCGCGAATCTCCGAATTTGGAATAATATTTTCTATAATTATCTTACCGGAGGCACGGGCACTGATCACGCGATATATTTACCAGCCACAGCAGGAACTGCTTATGTTTATAATAATACTATTTATGGAACGGAAACTGGCATTAGAAAAACGGGCGGCATAACAGTTGTCACTAAAAATAATATTGTTCAAAATGTTATCGATGGCTATTCCGGCACTTTTGACGCCGCTTCCGACTACAATATTTCCAGTGTCGCCTCTGACGCGCCTGGGGCGAATTCTAAGAATGCGACTACTACGCCGTTTGTTTCCACTTCCAGCAACGACTTCCACCTTGAGTTCCGTGACGGCACGGCAAATCCGGCGATGAATGCCGGGGCAGATTTAAGCGCGGACGCGAATTTACCGTTTACAACCGACATAGACGGTGACACGCGCTCGGGTACTTGGGATATTGGCGCGGATGATGTGGGTACGACGCTCGTGATGACGCACTCCATCGGGACAAACGGGAGAGATTTTTCCACATTGGCTGAATGGGAATATAGCAGAGACGGCGGACTTACTACGAGAATGGTATTTAAAATTACCAATCAGTCTGCGGCATTTACGAATGGCGAAACAGTTACCGGAAGTATATCTGGCGCAACCGGTGTGTATATAAGAGAGCGAAGCACTCCTTCCGCTTCGGAGAATTACATGACATTGGAGTTTGATACCGGCGCATTTCAAGCGGGAGAAACTTTAACCGGTGGGACTTCTGGCGCGACATCAACCATCGGCGCGATTTTGACTACTGCCGGGACAATTGAAAAAGGCGAGGCGTATAAGGACTCTACATTCACCGCGGGCGTGGCGATTGACGACTCTACCACCGACGCGACGCACTATATGTGGCTCACCGCCGAGCCCGGCTCACGGCACACGGGCGTGGCGGGGACGGGGGCAATTATTAAACCACAGACATTTGGAGAAACCGGCATTTCCAACAGTGATTCTTATACTATCATTGAATGGCTTGAAATTGATGGGAGTGGCAGAAGCGATGGCAATGGATTGAATTTTTGGGATGCTTCAGGAACTGGAAGAAATATGATCATCCATAATAATGGAGGATCTGGCGGTGATGGCGTATATATACGTGCTTCAGGTAGTACTATTTATAATATAATAAGCTATCTTAATGGTGGTGACGGATTCGTATTTCCTCCAACTTCAGGGGGAGTTGCCGATGCTTTTAATTTGGTGGCTTATGGTAATACTGGTTTAGGATTTAATAAATATGTTTCAAATAATACAACACTAAAAAATGTTATTGGTATTAGTAATACTGGTAGCGATTTTACATCAAGTGGTTGGTTAGTCGGTTCCTCCAACAACATCTCCTCCGACGCGACGGCGCCGGGGACGGGGTCGTTGCTGAATAAACAAGTTTCTGATTTGCGGTTTGTTTCCATCGCGTCGGATTTCATTGACCTGCATATTATGGACGGCTCGCCTGCCAAAGACGCGGGGGCGGATTTGTCGGGGACATTTACGGGTGATATTGACCCTTCGACAAGCTCAGGGCAGGCAAGGCCTGCGGGGTCGGCTTGGGATATCGGCGCGGACGAGTGGTTTTCTTCCTCGCCGGTGTATAACACTCCCGGCACATTTGAATCGCCGACGATTGACTTCGGCGGGCCGGTGAGTTTTGGGACGGCGAATTTTAATACTACGCTCTTCGCCGGCGGCATCGGCAAAGCGTTTGGCGCGAACGCGCTTGGCCAACTCGGCGATGGCACGACCGCGACGACCAGCAACGCGGTGACTGTCTCCGGATTGACAAGTTTGGTGGCGGTTGATGGAGAAAATGGGTGGGGAAGTGGCAGTTATTTTTCCATCGGATTATTATCAGACGGAACGGTTAAGGCCTGGGGATCTAATGAATCTGGCCAGCTGGGTGACGGCACGACTAGTAATAGGACAACCCCAGTGATAGTTTCGGGCGTTACCAACGCTGTTGCCGTTTCCGCCGGCGATAACTTTTCCATCGCTCTTCTTGCTGACGGCACGGTCAAGGCATGGGGATACGGCAGTGCCGGTCGGCTTGGAAACGGCGCGACCAACAATAGCTTGACTTCTGTATCAGTTTTAGTGATTTCCAATGCCATTGCGATTGCGGCCGGAGAAGGACATTCTCTTGCTCTTTTGTCTAACGGCACTGTTAAGGCGTGGGGATATAATGAATATGGCCAATTGGGCGACGGAACGACTACAAACAGATCCACCCCAGTCTCCGTTTCTGACATCAGCAACGCTGTCGCAATCGGCGTAATGGATAGGACAAGTTTTGCCGTTTTGTCGGACGGCACAGTCAAGGCGTGGGGATTAGGCAGTGGCGGCAGGGGGCAATTGGGCATCAACGCCGATGGTCCTGATACCTGCGGCGCGTCTAATTGCGTCAAAACGCCCGTTTTGGTCTGTGCCACTTCCACAACGCCCGGAGTGTGTGATACTTATTTATCTAATGTTGTTGCCATTGCTGGCGGCGATGGTCGCGCTCTCGCGCTTTTAGCGGATGGTACGATTAAAGCGTGGGGGTATGGTACTAGTGGAGCTATTGGTGACGGCGCAACCACTAGCAGATTAATCCCTGTTACTGTCTGCGATGTCGGCGCTTCGGCTGGCACTTGCGACGCAGACCCGCTTTCTAATGTGGTGGCAGTCGCGTCCGGAGAATATCATTCTCTCGCTCTTTTGTCCGATGGCACGGTCAAGGCGTGGGGGTCTGGAGGATATGGACAGTTGGGCGACGGCACAACCAACAGCAGTTCAGTCCCAAAATCAGCTCTTGGAGTTTCTGGTGCCACTGCGATTGGTGCCGGGCAACAGCATTCTCTTATTATCGTTGGCGGTGCGCGCGCAAGCGTGGCAGTTAATAACGACAACGCGACATGGAATTATAGACCGGTAGCCACTTCAATCGGCACATCGCTCAAAAAAGCGGCGCTGGGGCAATTAAACGGTAACCGCTATTTTCGCTACAAAGCGTATCTTTCCACTTCCGACTCCGCGTTTACGCCGCAGTTGGACGACGCGACGGTGAATTATAGTTATTACGCGACCACATCGCCGTCGCTTATTTCTTCGCCGTATAATTCCAATGACGCGACCAATATTTTGGGGAAAATAGCCTGGACGGCGACGACGACCAGCGGGACGGAGATTCGCGCGCAAGTGCGCTCCGCGCCTAATTCTGGCGGCGTGCCGGGGACTTGGTCACAGTGGTGCGGATATTCCGCTTGCAACGACACTGATTATTTCGCTACCTCCACGAATAATGTTGATTTGGCAGGCGGCCATCCTTTAAAAAACGGCGGGAACGACCAATGGCTTCAATACAAAGTGATATTTGTTTCCGATGGCGCTTCTACGCCGACATTCGGCGATATTACTTTAACTTATGTTGTCAACGCTCCGCCGGTATTGCAGAATGTGACGGCATCGCAACAAACGAGCGACGGCAAGGTGGCGATTGCCTATGAAGTTAAGGATGTGGACACCGCGACTGGCACGGTGACGCCGAATCTGGTTACCCCGTCATTTCAATATTCCACCGACGGCGGCAATAACTGGACGGCGATCACGTCCGGTTATTTGGGCGCGAGCGACTTAACTGATAAAACGGTGAACGGAAGCACTTTTACGCAATACTCTGCTTTGTGGGATGCTAAAACTCAACTCAACGGCACATACGCGACCAATACCAAAATAATGGTCAGCGCCACGGACAACGAAGGCGCCAATAATTCCGTTTCTCTCGCTTCATCCGTATTCACTCTGGATGTCAAAAATCCGGTGGCGACGGTAACAGTGGACGGCACGAAAGACGGGCAGGCGGGAGCCGTATCTATCAGCTTAACCGAGGACTCGTCTTCGCAAATGATGGTGTCCAACGACAGCGGTTTTGCCGGCGCGTCGTGGACGGCGACCAGCACTTCTTTGACCTGGACTTTCGCGAGCGGTGAGCCGACACGGGTTTACGCTAAATTCAAAGACGCATATCAAAACGAAGTTCAAGTTTCGCCCGACGCTCCGCCGACTCCGGCTAACGCGACAATTCAAGACACTTCCAATCTTAATTTATCGGAATTCCGCGAGTTTGTTTCGTGGACTGTCAGTACTTCAACTGATTTTGCTTCTTATAAAATTTATCGCTCAACGGACGGGACGAATTATTCTTTGCTTTCCACCATTACCAGTTCAGCGACCAATTATCTGCAGGACGGCTCATCCAGCGCGTGGCTATCTAATGGAACGAATTATTACTATAAAATCATCGCGTTGGACTCTTCCGGCAATATTTCACGCTATTCTTCCGCGGTGTCGGACATTCCCGACGGGCAGGGCGGAACAGATGTGACGCCGCCGACCATCTCTGGTTTAATATCTTCTAATATCGGGCCGGCGCAGGCGACCATCACATGGACAACCGATGAGCTTTCCAACAGCACGGCGTATTATTCCACCGATTCGTCATACTCCAGTTCCAAGTCCGTCGCTTCTATGGTGACGGCGCATTCCGTGACGCTGACCGGATTGACACCAAATACTACTTATAATTTCCGCGCGCGTTCAACCGATCCGCTCGGCAATATCAGCGCTTACGCCACCGGTACGCCGTTTACCACGGCGCAGGGGGCGGTGATTTCTGGCGTGGCGGTAGTTTCGGCCAGCGGCAATTCGGCGACGGTTGTCTGGAACACGGACGCCAATTCCGATTCCTGGGTGATTTACAGCGCCAATTCCGATTTGTCCGGGTCGCAGACGACCGGCACATCCACGCCGGTTGGCGGTTCCGGGCCTACTTACGAGCATCGCGTGGCGCTGTCCGGCTTGACCACCAACGCCAAATATTATTTCAAAGTGCGTTCGGTTGATGGCAGTTCCAACGCCGCCGAAGACAACAACAGCGGGAATTATTACACTTTCTCCACCGCGCAGGATGTTTCGCCCCCGATCATATCCAATGTAGTGGCCGGGCTTACTTCCCAAACATCGGCGGCGATCTCCTGGACGACCAACGAGCTTTCCGACTCGCAAGTGATTTACGGTCTTGACCAGAGCAGTTTGACTTCGCAAACGGCCGTGAACAGCACGATGACCATCAATCACTCTATGATTTTGAGCGGTCTCACTGCCGGCGCGACTTATTATTACAAAGTGGTTTCAGCCGATTCATCGGCTAATTCAACCCAATCGGTGGTTTATAATTTGATTACGACAGCGCAAGCTCTGCAAGATGTGCTTGTGGTGACGCGCTACACGCCAGATGTGGAGCGCGACCGCACGGCGCCGCTTGTTTCCGAAGTTGAGATTTCTGATATTAAAGAAAACTCCGCGGTCGTGGCTTGGAGCACGGATGAAAACGCGAGTTCTTTCGTGGAATACGGTCGGACAGAACTTTTCGGAAAAACAGTCGGTAATTTTGAAGAGATCAGGCGGCACAAGGTGGTATTGGACGGGCTTTTGGAAAGCACGGAATATTATTTGCGCGCCAAGTCGCACGATGTCTGGGGGAATGTCGGCACTTCAAAAACTTTAGTATTCAGGACATTGAAGCAGAAAACTATTGAAGAAGAAGCGGCGCGCCAAGCCGAGGCAATCATTAAAAAAGCGGGGGAGCAAAAAGATATCGCGCAACTAACCAAAGAAGTGGAACAGATGCTGGCTGATTTGGCTTTGAAAGTGGCTCCGCCAAAGATAACCGGTGCCGAGCCACAGGTGGAGCTGGCATCTTCTTTCGCCGTGATTTCTTGGTCCACCGACCGCTCGGCCAATAGTATCGTGGCTTACGCGATGGAGAGAGATTATATGTCAGAAGCCGACGAGCCGTATAAAATCTCGGTTGGCAACGCGGAGGAGCAAGTGACGGATCACCGGGTCGTGCTTTCGGATCTTGCCCCCGGCGCGGTTTATCATTTCCAAGCGCGAAGCAAGGGATTGATCGGCGCGGCGGGGAGATCAAAAGACTATAGCTTTAAAACCGGAGAGGAAGCTTCCATATCGGGGGTGGAGATCAAAGAGGTTACCAAAGACTCCGCGACCATTCTCTGGCGCACCAATATTCCCGCCACCACCGTGCTTGAATACGGCGTGTCGCTTGATTACGGTATGCGCCAAAGCGACGATGCTTACAACGCTTCGCATATCGCGCTTTTGCGGAATCTGCGCCCAGGGACATTTTATCATTTCAAAATCGGCGGGTCGGATAGAAACGGCAATGTCGTTTCATCTCCCGATTTGACATTCACCACCGAGAGTTTGCCGAGCTTGCTTAACGTCAAAATTGACGCGGTGAAGGAAAAAGAGATGACGATCACCTGGTACACCGATGTGCTTTCCGATTCCACGGTGGAATACACAAACTTGAAAACCGACAAAACGGAAGCGTTTTCCGACAAGCAAATGGTGCGCAATCACACCGTGACGATTACCGGACTGGATAGGGACACGCCTTATAAATTCCGCACGGCTTCGCGCGACGAAAAAGGCAATGAGGTGAAGAGCTCGGAATACAATTTGCAAACCACCCGCGATCGCGAGCCGCCGCAAATTACCAATGTTCAGACTCAAAGCGCCGTGTCGGGCAAGGATCGCGTGCAGACGATCGTGTCTTGGCGGACTTCCGAGCCGGCCAGTTCACGCGTGAGCTATCAGGAGGGCGTGGTGAAAAAGCCGGAGCTGGAACGCACTTCTCCTTTGGACAACGACTTGAAGTTGAATCATGTCGTGGTGCTCACCGACCTCAAGCCGGGCGCGGCCTATCGGCTCAAGATTGAAAGCGTGGACGCTTCCAACAACGCGACGCAGTCGCGCGATCTCACCATTCTTACTCCTCAGCGCAAAGAAACGGTGATTGACCTGATCATCAAAAATTTCCAGGATGTCTTCCGCTGGACGGAGAAAATAAAATAAAAACCCCAATGTCATTCTGAGGGAGTCCTCGCCCGAAGAATCTCTCAGAGATCCTTCGGGTCAGACTTTCAGGATGACAGAAATGATCGCTTATGATGACTAATTAATGTTGATTTTTACATTTTGCCTTTATGGATGACAAATCTCCTTTAGTAGAAGTAAAAAACCTAAACCTAATATACGATATTAACACTCCCCGGGAGACTCACGCGCTGAAAGACATCAGTCTTAAGATTTATCCCGAGGAGTATGTTATTTTTTTCGGACCTTCCGGGTGCGGTAAATCCACTTTGCTTTATTGTATCTCCGGTTTGCTGACGCCGACCAACGGAGAAGTTTTGGTGAACAATCAAAATATTACCGAGTTTACTTCGCGCCGGATGGCTGATTTTCACCGCAAAACCATCGGCATTGTTTTCCAGGCGTACAATCTCATACCGACG
>Ga0209518_1002074_pt1 | contig 19664 bp, 20 predicted proteins | sample RifGroB1_FD_183993 | JGI IMG/M metagenome (GOLD analysis project Ga0209518, IMG submission 183993) | Groundwater microbial communities from Rifle, Colorado, USA - Groundwater B1 (SPAdes) (version 2) | ecosystem: Environmental > Aquatic > Deep subsurface > Groundwater | place: Rifle, Colorado...
CTCAACCAGTTTAATTACAGGGGATCAATGTTCCAGTCTCTTCGTGGTTTTGCCGAAACAGTATTTTTTGGGAAAGATCCCGCTAATCACGATCCCGTGCTACTTAATAACCTGGCAAAGTATATCGGATACCGTTATGTGGTTTTGTCCAACGCTGAAGATATCAATCATTACACAGAAGATAATTGGATTAGTTTGGGAGAAAAAGGAGGCTGGTTAATTTTTGAACAGAAGGACAATCAGGGAATTGTCACTGTAACCAAACGTCCTTTAGTTTTAGTAATAGGCAGAAAAGCCGGTGCATTTGAATCAGTTTTCCGTTCAGCCACATACGGCATGATCCCATATGATTCAGCATGGCTGGTGGAAGGTGGGGAAAGAGTAGACAAATACAATCTTGAAGAACTGAAAAAATTTGATGCGATAATTCTTTACGGTTACAACTATAAAAACAGATTAAAAGCCTTTTCAAACTTGGACAAATATGCCAAAGAAGGTGGTAGATTGTTCATTGAAACAGGTTGGCAATTTGTTTCCAAGGATTGGCAAACAGAATCAGCTCCCGATTTTTTCCCAGTTGATAAATTGGTTTGGAATGCAGAACTGGGAAGTATTTCAGGATCTGAGGTTGACCTAACTTGGGAAGGTGGATCCTGGGGTGTATCAACCTCAACCAGTCTAAAAAGTTGGGCTAAACCAATATTGACTGTTGACGGAAAGCACATTATCTCAGGAGGAAGTTATGGCAAAGGTCAGGTAGTTTTAAGCGGTTTAAATCTGTTTGGTCTCACAGGCTATAAAAAATATGATCCCAAACTAATTGAACTTGGCAAAAATATATTTAATGATCTCATACCGCAGTATAAAGATGAAAATTTACCTCTATTAGGCCTTGTCAGGGATTTTCCGGATGATGTGACTATAAACATTAAAGGAAGTATTGATGAAAACACCAAACTTATGTGGAGGGAAGGATATACCCCCAACTGGGTAGTTACCTTAAATGGAAAGAAACTAAAGACATATAGGGCAGGAATTGGTTTTGTCTCGGTTATCTTACCTAAAACCACAGGAGACTCTGTTCTAAAGCTTCATTTCAGCTTGGGGAGTGTGGGGATTATAAGCAAATTAATATCAATTCTGACGGTACTTCTGTTTGTTGTTCTCATATTGGATTCATTGCTCTATAAAAATAAATATTCACAGATGTTGATAGATAAGCTGAAAAAGCCATTTAGCGGTGTTAAAGTAAACATTAATAAATCCGTCAAGTCCTGGAAAGATGAAGATTATTAATGAAAAAGTTTAAGTTGGCAGTAGTTACCGGAAGTAGAGATTCAGTTGTCGATTTTTTCAAACACTTCAAAAAAATAGATGTTAAGTTTATAAAACTTAATTATTATCCGATACTGGGGTTTGATCCGGGAAAGTTACTAAGCGGAAACAGAGGTAATCTTTCTTGGACTTTTATAAAAAATCTGGAAGAACAAATAAAAGATTGTGACGGGATTTATATCTCTGATACCTATTACTTTTCCTGTCTCCAAGCGGCTAGTTTAGCCAAGAAATACAAGATACCACTTATTACTGAAATCTGGACAACAATTCCAAACCATATAACTACATGGTTCCCACCATATTCATTTATTACTAAAAAAGTAGTCAAAACAACCAACCTTTTTATTCTCAGAAGCAAAAAAGCGTTAAGTTTTACTGATTCGATAAAAATTCCCAGGAATAAAACCATCCAAATTTATAAAGGTGTGGATTTGGATAAATTTAAACCAGGTAACGTAAAAGAAAGAAGCAGCATTAATCTTTTGTTCGTAGGAAATTTAACCTACGCTAAAGGATTGGATGATTTAATTTATGTTTTTAAAAAGCTCCGTAAAGTGAAAAAATATCTAAAGTTAATAGTTTGCGGAGACGGGGAACTAGCAGATGAATTAACTAACACAGAGGGTGTCGAATACAAAGGATTAATTCCATATGACATACTTCCGTCAGTTTATAATGAGGCAGATATATTTGTTACACCGTCAAAAAATCTTAAATTTCTCAGTATTAAAGTCTGGGAAGAATATTTTTCATATACTCTTATGGAAGCTCAAGCTTCAGGACTTCCAATTGTGGCAACCCGCTGTGGTGGTATTTCAGAAGAGATTGACTCAAGAAACTACAGAGTTCCACAAGGCGACAAAGAAGCATTGTACAAGGCATTAGAGGGCCTCATAGAAAGCTCTACAAAGCGAAGGCAGTTGGGGGACATCAATAGGAGAAGGGCAGAAAAATTGTTTGACAGCAGAGTTCAAGCCAAGCTCACAGAAAAAGCAATCCTAAACAATACTATTTAACTTTTTTATTTTTAACCCTTTGCTTTTGCGTAGAGGGGGAGAGCATGGAATTTATTTGCGTATTTATGATACGGTGACCTTACTCCACAACCATAAACAATCTTAAAATCATTTCTTTCCAAAATAGAAGCAATTATTGCTAGGGAATTTCCTTTAAAACCATGGAATTCTACAAAAATATTTTTGATAAGTTTTAGTTTTTTAGTATTCTCCAAGTCTTTTAAGGTTTTTTCTTCATTACCTTCAATATCCAAGATCACACAATCTACCCTTTCCTTTATGAGAGATGAAAGTTTAATGGTATTGACACTGACTTTGTCGAATTTAGTATTTTTGCTCCACCTCTCTTTGCTGGTACTAACAAACAAACTGTCTTGATCTTTTATTTTTGGAACATACAGTGTGGTTGGATTATTAGAGTTTCCTATTGCGTAGTTTAGACAAGTGATAGCTGAAAAAGGTTTTAGATTTTTTTCTAATAATTTAAATGTATTTGGCACTGGTTCTACACAGGTAATTTTTGCTTTAGGGTATTTTTTCTTAAAATAAAGAGCGGTTATACCGTTATTGGCCCCACAGTCGATAATAATGGGGGATTTAGTATCAGCTATAAAGTCACATGATTTAGCGAAAAAGACCTCCGTAATACTCGCAAGAACACTGTTATAACTTTCAAAATAAACTATAGTTCCCTCAAAAATTACTAAATTTTTTGGTTTTAATATATAATTTTTAATGTAAAAAAAGATATAGTAGACCCTAGAATTACTACTCTCATAATTTCTAATGATTGTTGCTATAGTCTCTAAGAAATGGTAACTTTTTTCTAAAGTTTGCATAAAAGTACTTTTGTTATATTTATGTATGATAAAGAAAGTAAAAAAAATAGCAATACTCCATACAGAATTTTTTTATTCTGGCGGGGCCGAGAAACTGATTTTTAATCAAGTTGACTACTTGCAAAAGAAAGGTTATCAAATTGATGTCTTTTGTGGTTACTTAAACAAAAAAACATCCTTTCCGGACTTGATAGACAGTTATAACATTACTCAGTTGTTACCACTCTGGATGAATAAAATTCTACCTCAAAAGTTGATTATTATCTTAACACTACCACTATTTATTATATGGCTTAAAAAGGTTAAAGATTATGATATTTACCTTGGAGAGAACCAATTTGGTCCCTGGTATGCATTTCTTGCAAGTTATTTTAATAAAAAACGTTTTAGTACATACCAACCATATCCAAGTTCTTTTACCAGACCAAGAAAAATTGATAAGGTTAGTTTTCTTTTAAGACCCTTTTCATTAATTGATAAATACATTATATCCAAAGCCTCAGTATGTTTTGCAAACGGTGAATATGCAAAGGAAGTATTGGAAAGTACTTATAAAAGAGATTTTATAATTTGTCCTGCAGGAGCTGAATGGCAATTATTTAATAAAAAAATATTTAATAACCGACTTAAAGTTAAATATATACTTGTCACAAACAGAAATATGCCTAAAAAAAGACTTGACTGGCTAAATAAAATAATACCAAACGGTGTAAAAACAATAATTGTAGGTGATGGAACCAAAAAAGGACTGGTAAGTGAAGAAAAACTTCAAACTCTATATCAAAACGCTTTAGTTTATGTATATCCTGCCCCTGAAGAAGATTTTGGTATGGGAATAGTTGAAGCAATGAGTTTTGGGGTGCCTGTTATTGCTTGGAACTATGCAGGACCATCAAAGATTGTCGTTACAGGTAAATCAGGATATCTGGCAAAACCATATATATTAAACGACTTTAGAAAATTGGTAAGTAAGCTGATTGAAAATCCTCAATTAAACTATAAAATGTCAAAGTATGCATACGAAGAATCTAAAAAATATACCTGGGAAAAGCACACAGATATCCTGGAGAAATTTCTTTTACATAAATAGCTTTATTACTCCAGCTATTACATCCCTGAGAAGTATTAAAGGCAAGGCTCTAGATCTGGGTTGTGGAGACGGTAAAGTGTTAAAAATACTTATTAAGAAGCTTCCTAATCTTAAATTTGTCGGAATCGATCAGAAAAATATAAAAGCTGACTTTGAATTTGTCAGGGCCAAAGCAGAAAAGCTTCCTTTTAAAAACCGTTATTTTGATGCAGTTACTTCATTCGAAGTTTTGGAACATGTTGATAACCTGGATCTAGTTTTAAAAGAGATTAGAAGGGTTTTAAAACCCAAGGGAGTGTTTTACTTTACCACACCATTGGAGGGTGACGCAAAAAACCTTTACGGTTATCTTAATCAAAGGAAAGGATATGATCCCCATAGTGATAATTATGGCCATATCCAAAAATATTCAACAAAAATACTTAAAACAGCCTTGAATGAAAACGGATTTAGAATAAAAAAAGTTACCTATACCGCTCATTACATAAATCAGCTATGGACGGTATTCTTAAACAAGATTAACAAAAAACTGACTATTCTTACTTTATTTGTTAATCTAATGGCAGGTATTGAGTCGATGCTTTTCCGTAAATCACCATGGGGCCTGGATATACAAGTAACTTGCATTAAGCTTAAAACGTGATTATTTAACTCAATTTGTACCACTTACGGAGAGTAGATTCAACTTCTTTTGGCGACTGCCCTGATTCAATTGAAAGTGGTTCTATTAAATCACCAATAAGAGTTTCAATTCTTTCAATACTTAGATTTTTCTGTTCAAGAGTGCTGATCCACATACCTGGTACATCTCCGGCTATCAAATGTTTCTCTTTAGGATGAGCCCGACCAGGAACCCAATCTTCCGCACTCATTAATAAAATAGTAAATCTTTTCATTACTATAATCAATAGATTGCTATTATGCTTAAAGCTTCTTTATTGTTAAAATCAAAAACATAATGATTAAAAATGTATTGAAAGGTATTTGGAAAGGAATCATTTATGAACCTTTCAATTATCCTTACCGCAGAATCATACCTGATGCTTTATATGGTAAAAAATCATCAATGATACAAAATTTTAGGTTTGCAATGGGTTTTATTCCTTTTGCCCGTGATTTAATGTATAAAACAGATGTATCGGAAAGAATTGTTGAAGATCCGTTTGTGATTTCAGAGGTCACAAAACTTCCACTTGGCTCTGAAATATTGGATTTCGGTTGTTTTTCCAGTATTCTGCCTTTGCAATTTGCCAGTTTGGGTTACAAAGTTACCGGAGTTGATGTGAATAATTACATTTATGCTCACCCTAATTTTAAATTTTTAAATATAGATTTTTTGGATAATAAATTTAAAAACAACAGCTTCGACTTAATTTATGCTGTTTCTGCTCTTGAGCATGTAGGTGCGGGCTGGTATGAGAATGAAAAAGCAGGCATAACCGATTCTCAAATCATTAAAGAGTTTAAACGGATATTAAAGCTTAAAGGTAAATTATTGGTAACTGTCCCGTTCGGAAAGAAAGCGAAAATGTTAACAGACAGTAGAATGTACGATGAAAAAAGTCTGCAAAACTTATTTGCGGATTTTAAAATTATTTCAAAAAATTACTATACAAAAAAAGATAATATTACTTGGTTACCAACGGATCTAAAAAATTTAAAGTCATTTAATGTATCTTGTTGGGTAATGGAGAAATAAATATGAAAAAACTATTAATCAGTATAGTAATTCTAAACTACAATAAACCCAAAGAGACATTAAAATCGATCAAATCTTTGTTAAATCAAACGTATTCAAATTTTGAAATAATAGTAGTTGATGATGCCTCCTCTGATAACTCGGTTCAGCTAGTTAAAAAGACATACCCTTCTGTTAAACTAATTTCTCTTAAAAAAAGTAAAGGGCGCTCTGCACATAATATTGGTTTAAAGAAAGCAAAAGGGGACATTTTAGTCATAATGGATTCCGATATGTATGCTTCAAAAAATTTCCTTTTAAAAATTGCAGAGAAGTTTAATAAATATCCTAGTCTTGATTCTTTGGCCTTTAATTTAAAAGATCCATCAAGAAAAACAGTTGGTTGGCAACCAGTTTATGACCCAAAAGATATGTTAGGAGAAGGTTTCAGATGTTCAAGCGGATTTCCAACAATGAGAAAATCCATGTTTAAGAAGGTGGGTGGATACAACCCCAAAATATTTTTATATGTGGATGAGTGGGAGTATTTTATAAGAATACTTAAAGCTGGATATAAATCATATTATTTTTCCGATATTATTGCCTATCATACATCGCCCGAAACTCCGTATAAACCAATCATGAGAGGTTATCATGTAGTTAAAAACCACTTACAGATTTATGCCTTGTATTTACCAGTTACGGTATGGTTCAGATTTTTAAATCATCATACAAAAGAATTTTCAAGGGTTATTTCCAAAGGAACCGCCAACAGATGGGGTACAATAAAAGGACTTTTTACAGGTATCTGGTTTTTTCTCAAAGCTTTACCCGATAGAGATGTTTTAAGGGGAGAAAATTTAGATGATTTTATGAAGTTTTACTTTCCCCAAAAAGGGGAAGTAATAGTTACTAAATGGGGATGGAAAAAAGAATGAATCGCAATTTAAATAGTGTAAAAATTTCAGTATCAATACCGACTTACAACAGGTTGGATTTACTAATAAAATGTTTGGAATCAGTTTTCAACCAGTCAGTTCCTCCTGACGAAATAATAGTTGTTGATGACGCCTCGTCTGATGACACTTGGGAATATCTCAAAAAAGTTAAGGGAATCCGAGCGGTCAGAAATAAAAAAAATCTTGGAATGATAGGCAACTGGAATGAATCAATAAGACAGGCTAAAAATCAATTTGTGGTCAGTTTACACAGTGACGATGCAATTTTACCCGACTACATAAAAACCTGGAAAGAAAAGATAAGCAGTATTAAAGAAAGGAATAACGTAGGTGCATTTATTTCAGGAGGATACTTGATTGACGGGGAAGATAAGGTAATAGGTCTTGTGTCAAACTTTGATAAAGATACACTTTTCAAGCCTCCCACAACTTTTAAAAAATGGTGGAAGAATCATTTTTTCTGTGTTCCGGTAACCGGCTGGTCTGTCTATAACAAGAAAATCTTAGAAGAAATCGGTTATTTTACACCTAAATACCGGATTGCAGCGGAAAATGAAATGACTGTTAAGATGCTACCTCTTTACCCTATATTTTATTCAGCGACTCCATTATTTTGCTTCAGACGCCATGGTCTGCAGGGATTTGAAGGTAAACCTAAAATGTTTAATATGAAGCAGGAAATTGAAAATTTCAACGATTCTGTTAAAGCTTATTTGGATTATGGAGTGGATATTAAAAAACCAGTTACTTATATGTTATTTCTTTCTATTGCCCACCTTTTATTTTTGAAGTTAAATAAAGCAAGAATATATTTGGGTCTATTTTTAAGTTATTATCCAAAAAATATTCTATCTTTAGAAACAATCAACTATTTGTGGGACTGGTTAAAGTATTCAATTAAAGTTGAGTTAAGAAATAGAAAAATAAGAAAAATCTACAAGTCTTTTTCGTCCATGAGCATGTCAATGCCGTCGTAAACAGAGGTTTTAGGAATCCAATTGGAATTCTTGGTAATTTTTGTTAAATCCGAAATGTAGACTTCCAAATCAGCAGGTCTTGTGGGAAGTTTTTTAATTTCTAATGGCTTTCCACCCTTATTATTTAGGTATTTAACCGCTTGGTTTAAACTGATTGCGTTTTTAAATCCTCCTCCAATATTGTAAATCTGACCTTTGTGTTTATTGATATTTTCTAACTGTTCCATAAAAAGTTCTGCAATGTCTTCACCCCAGACCATGTCCCGAACTTGATTGCCGTTACCATAAATTTCTATCGGAAGACCAAACTTTTTTGCCTTGATAAACCAGTATAAAAATCCTGATTCAGGGGAACCTCTTTGGTATTTTCCGAAGACGGCCGACATTCTATTTATAACTGTCGGTACTCCGTAGGTAGTGAAGTACTCTTGGCAGTAAATATCTCCCGTGTATTTCGAACAACCATAAGGGGCTCGGGAATAAATTCCTTTTGCCTCGGTTGGAGAGAATTCATTAAATTTCTTTGTTTTAAGTTTATTAATTTCAGTTGTATAGACTTTACAGGTTGAGCCGTAGATAACAGGAATTTTACCGTTAAGTCTGGCATATTCCAGGACGTTTAAAGTAGATAGGGCATTATCAAGAAAGTCATCCATTGGATATTCCAAGCTTTTTGGAGTTGAGCAACTTGAAGCCAAGTGAACTATGGCATCAAATTTACCAACACTTGTAGGTATAGGTTTTCTTAAATCAAATTTTTTAAAAGTAACTGCTTTTAACTTCTTAATAATAGGTAAGTTTTTTTCGACACCCTTTCTACTTAAATTATCAAGAATTGTAATTTTATGTCCTTTTGAGGCTGCCAAAAGACAAAAATTTGTTCCTATAAATCCCACTCCACCTGTAACTAGAATGTTTCTCATATTGTAGCCCTTATTATTAAACTAGGAATATTTTTATTGCTACTTTCTATTTTTATATTCTTAAACTTATTCTTTTTCAATAAATTTTTAATTCTGTTTTTACTAAACCCAGTTTTATGGAATTCATACTCCTTTTTTTGATTACCAAAAATCCACTGCCAACCAAAAGACCATTTATCTTTTTCAGACATTTTCAAGAATTTCTGCATAGAACTTTCAAGATCGGGAACTACAATTGTTAATTTACCATTTGTTTTTAAAACTCTTTTAATCTCTTTTAACAAAAAAAGAGCTTTTTGATCAGGTAAATGTTCCAGAAAATGCGAAGTATAAATTTCCGAAATGGAATTCTCAGGAAAAGGAATACCCAGTTCCAAATTGTATTCCAGATCAACTCTGGGTCCTAAAATTGCATCTATACCAATAAAACCTTTTTGTTTTACCCCACCACAACCTAAATCAAGCTTAATAATTTTTCTATTAGTAAAACGATTAGGAGTGATTTGAGAGACAGACCTTAGTTTTAGACGTAAGTTGTGGATGAGTTTTTCCAGTAAATATAGAAACCAATCCATGTATTTTTTTATTTGTTGTTTTTTCTTGCTAGAATGGCAATTTTAGATGAAACCAGTTGCGGTAAGTAAAACTTTTTGTACCAAATTACTGTTTTTCTAATTCCTTCTTCCAAAGGTGTCAAATCCTGGGTTCTTATTGCTAAAGACTCTAAAGTAGAGGGATCTCCCAAAGTAATACTTCTTTTTGGTTCTCCTGCCCTCATGGGCAAATATTTAATTTCACTTTTGCTTTTGGCAAATTTAATTATCATATTGGCTAGATCATTAACTGTTACAGGAGCTCCGCTGCCTGCTTCAAATACTGAATTGTAATTACCATGATCCAAAAGAAGTGCTCTGGTTAGTACCTCTGCAGTATCAGCGGCATAAATAAGATCCATCAACTGTTCACCGTCACCATATATTTCAATAGGCTCGTTTCTTAGTGCAGACAGGGTGAAGTTGGGGACCACCTTTTTAACAGGGGCGTGCTTTTGTCGTTCTCCATAGACGTTTAATCCTCTTACCACTGCTATTTTTGTTCCAAACTCTTTGTTATACATCAGAGCAAAGCGCTCAGCCGTGTATTTTGTTATGGCATAAGTGTTATTCCAAGTATAATTTCCGACTGTAATTGTAACTGCAGGTTTATTGTGTTTTTTAACTGCCTCGTAAATATTCAAAGCTCCCATGATGTTTGCATTAACACTCTCCTCGGCTGTTGTAACAGCTTCTGAGGTACCCAACACTCCTGCCAGGTGAATTACACCGTCATTGGTGGAAACAGCTTCCATTACGGCTTCCTTGTCTTTAATATCTCCAAGAATATAATTTACATTTGACCAAAGTTTGGGGGAGTAACTACGTCTATCAAAGACTGTAACTTTATGTCCTTTCTTAAGAAGGTTGTCAACCACATGACTGCCTATAAATCCGTTACCTCCGGTTACTAAAATCTTCATTGCGGTTTATTTTAACCACAATAATTGCTAAAGTCTATATGAAACTATGAAGAAAAAATTGCTGTTTATACTATTAAACCTTTTATTATTGGTAATTTGGATTAGGATTATCGATTTGAACGCATTTCTGAACTCTTTCAAGGGAACGGAATATGTTTACATAATAATCTCAACTTTTTTAGGTGTTATTACATCTTTAATTATTTCATTCAGGCAAAAAATTCTAATTAAATCTGCAGGTAAAAATATTTCTGTTTTTTTTCTCTGGTCCAGAGGATTTATTACTTCAATCGCTTCAATACTTCTACCTTTTTTCAGTGGGGGACTTTTAATAGCCTTTCTGATAGCTCAAAAAACAAAACTTAAATACTTGACTGTTTTTAGCTTACTTATTATAGATTTTCTGTTGGGACTGACTATCTCTTTCTTTTTTGCTGCTATTGCCACAATCAAATGGGGGATAGACAACCCATTGGTACTGATCGGCTTCGGAGGGCTTGTCTTATTTTTCATAACAGTAGTGATTTTCACCAACAGAGATAAATTCAAAAATATTGTCAAATTTAACTCCAAAACGATTTTCAAGATAAGTTCTCTGACAATTGTAATATTTATACTCGGTATGATACAAAGTTACCTATATTTCGTAGCTTTTAATCTACATATAGACTTAATAGATTTTATACTTGCTACCTCAGTGTTTGGTATTTTGGGACTACTTCCTGGATTACCATTCAAACTGGGACAGTATGAATTTATGGGTGTAATTTCATACGTTTTCCTTTTAGGATTGAATAAAGATGTTGTCTCTGCAGTACTTCTGACACAGCACTTGGTTTCAATAACGGTCAGTTTTGCCGTCGGCTTATTATTTGTAAATTTACTAGGAATTAATCTGAAAAAGTTAAGAAGAGTCTCTAATAATAAAATGGTTGCCAGTTGAAAACACAGCTAATTTAAAGTAGATTTGGATAAGGATTAAATGAGAAACATAATTTATGCCACATATAATTATTTGAGTGGATTTAAACGCTTTGCTTCCAAAAAAGTAAATAAAATTATAATTATTCTGGTTGTTATTTCCTCTTTTGGAGCTTGTATTTTTTATTATGTATCTCAAGGAGTTTATGAAAAATCGGTTGTTGAACAAATGTTACACAGAGAACAAGTAGTATCACGAGCTGGTACAACTGCCATGGAATCTTTTTTAAAGTTACTTGGAAATCAGATTGCAAATTATTCAACAAGAGGAACAATTGTCGATTCGGGTACTAACACCCAAAGTGATCTAGATTTATTTATGAAAATTTGGAAAGAAGAACCTATAGGAGGAATAATCCTGACGGATAAAAATGGAGTTGTTATTTATAATTCCAACAGATTAGGTACCAGAGACATAGGCTCTGATATTTCAGACAGAGATTATTTTAAATCCTTAAAATCTTCTTCTAAAGAAGGTGAGTTTATTATTGGTTCACCAGTTATTTCACAAATGGGAGCCAGTAAGGGTAAATATATTGTAGCTTTAGCCTCACCGGTAGTTACAAATGGCCAATTTAATGGGATACTTGCAGTTAGTTTAATCCTTTCAGATCTGGCTGATAAATATTTAGACCCGCTAAAAATATCTCCCCAAACAAGAGTTTATATGATAGATTCCAATGGAGTAATTATGCATTCGCCATTCTCAAATCTGATTGGTGTTAACTATTTTGAATATTTAAATAAAAGTAATCTAAAAGATTCAGATAAAATAATAGATTCACTTGATGTAATATTACGAACCAGTGGAGAAAGTAAACTTGATATTTTCCTCCCTGCAGAGCCCAATTTCCAACTTAAACGCTATTTAATTGCTGTATCTACTGTGGACATTTCTACGTTTTCCAATAGCCTAAATTGGAAACTTGCGATAGCAACCCCAGTCGACGACGCCTTTCTTTTCCTGTATCCTTATTCATCATTTTCGATAGTTTATTTGCTATTCGGACTGTTCATTGTTTTGGCATTTTCTGCTCTAATTATATTGATAATTAAAATAGAAATGGCCAAGGCTTACAAAGAAGGCTTCAACAATGCGAAAGAGAAAAAATAATTTTCAGTTATTTTTGGAAACATTTATTCCATTTACTATTCTTGCCGGTGGATTAGTTCTTTTAGTTCTTAAGATAGGCGGATGGAGTATAATTTTGGGTATCCCCATGGTTGTCATGGGAGTTGTATTTTTAGTCTATTCATATGATTCATTAACTAGCAGTCAAGATAAAGACTATTGAATGCGAGTATTTTGAGTTAGGCTAAATTGTATAGTTTTATAATCCGTAGTTGTCAACCAGAATACCTATATCTACTATATCTACTTTTCCATCACCGTTTAAATCAGCTTTGCTGTTTTGAAGTAGTTGAAGTTGATAATTGTCAATTATAATCCCAACATCAATGATGTCCACTTTATTGTCACCATTTATGTCACCCATTTTTCCTGTCCCTGTTGGAGAAACAGTTGGTGTTATTGTAGGACCCGGACCAACTTCTCCCTTAGTGTATGTATTTTCAAATATAGGTGTAGTTGAGCCGTCTTTGTAAAATGCCGCACGAAACTGAGTGTCGGATAATACATCTACAGTCAAAAAGCCGTATTGGGGTTGACAGAAATCACTTCTGCCTGCTGTACAGCTATAAAAACCTGCACCGGCTCCTCCCGAAACAAATTGTTCCATGACTCTGTTGGTAAATTGCGGTACGCGGCTTTTATCCAAAGTTGTATGGGCCAAAACGTGTTCATGACCAAAAAAACCTGCAGATATAATCGGATGATTGTTGAGCATGGTAACAAGAGCTGTAGGAACAGAACTCATGTGGCCATTTACCGTATAGATGGGTCCGTGCCAAAATAAAAAGGCATGTTTCATGCCTCGTGCGGCGGCAGAACTCAAATCATCATTCATCCAAGCTTGTTGGGCTACTGTTAACGTATTTGCATTTCCGTATGCATCAACAGCTACAAAATGAGAATTTTGGTAGTCAAAAGAATAGGTTAAATCTGTATTAAGAGCTTGGTAATTTGAAACTCCTACGACTGAGGCAACAGAACCGGGATCGGACAACGGACCGGGTTGGAATAGTTTTACCCAGAGATCGGTGTCACCTACGTAGCCCATATCATGTCCTCCTCTTGAAGCAAAGGTTCTGGCTGTTAGACCGTTGTTGTTCCCTCCGTCCAGGGCTGCTTTCCAATTTTGAAAACGTACTTCAGGACTGAATGCACTGTTGGTGGGAATTAGGTCACCGGGATATATGGTAAAAGCCGGTTGTATAGGAAGCACTTTTACTTGATTTGAAAGATGAGCAAGTTCTGTATTATTTCCTCTTGTATCCGCCCAGGCCACAAAGCGGAACCCTGCCTGAACTTCGGAAGAAAAAACAAAAGATCCAAGAAAAAGAAACACCAGAACAACAAAACATACAGACATTTTTTTAAGTGAATAATTTATATTCATTTGTCTTCAGGGGGTTTTCCAGACTTAATCATTTCATTATACTTTTCTGTTCTTACGTTTGTAATAAATTGGGTAGTAATAACTGTTTTACTATTTGATCCGATTTTCAGTAGAGAAATATTTAAGAAATATTCTTCATTGGAAAACTGCATTTCCTGAATGTTGCTGTCTGGATCTGCAGGAGGGTACTCAAGATTCCAGCCGTTTCTAACAGTTTCAGATAAATACCACGGCGCTATTTGTGAAGGTTCTGAATCTGTTTCCCAGGAAGCCTGGTAAAATACGGCTTCACGGGGATTTTTGGATGAATTAATTAATATAGCACCGGGATATATCGGAATTGATGGAAATCCCTCAGCAGCTACAGGTTTTGGAGGTTCAACAGATTTATTTAGAGAAGTTTTTAAATAAAATAGTACAACAATTAAAATTAACAATGACAGAATTATTAATACTTTGTGTGTTTTTTTTATTATTTTTGTAAAATTACGCATCGATTTATCTATATTTGTTAGAAAAGTTACAAAACATCACTTAATTTATGTTGAATATAAAAATTTAGATTGTCAATAGTTTAAAGGAATAGTCTGAAATTAAAAAAACAACTGATGAGGTATAATACCTTTGGATTTATTTAATGAATTAAAATACTAATGGGCCGTTAGTATAGTGGTAGTACACTACATTCGCATTGTAGGGACACCGTTTCGATTACGGTACGGTCCACCAAAGAATTAGGTAAAGCGTCTCTTGACAGGATCACTCATACTGTATAATATTGACAGTATATGGAATCGTATAATTTAGGTGTTTTAACCAAAAAGTTACTTGAATCCGGAATTAATTTAGTTAACTCCAAAACATTAAAAGAAATATTATCAATTAAAAATGAAAGAACTTTTTATAGAATTGTGAACGACTTTATAAAGAATAAAATATTAATTAGTTTTGAAAAGAATAAATATTGTGTAACCGGAAAAAACGTAAGCTCGTTTGAAATCGCAAATTTTTTGTATCAGCCATCATATATTTCATTGGAGACCGCTCTTAATTATTGGGGGATTTTATCGCAATTTCCGTTTGAGATAACTAGTATTACTTCAAAAAAAAGTATGACTAAAAATATTGACGAAAAACTATTCACTTATAGTCATATTTCAAATAAGTATTTTGGAATGTTTACTAAAAAAGACGCCGTATTGATTGCACTTCCTGAAAAAGCTCTTTTTGATCAAATATATTTAGCGTCAAAAGGTATTAAAATAGTAAATTTTAGTGAATACGATTTAAAAAACATTAACTTCAAAAGTTTTTTTGAAATTTGTAAACAGCTAAATGCTAATGATAATATAATTAGTTTAGCGAAAAAATATGTTAACTATTAATCAGGTTAAAGAGCTATCAAAATTACAAAAAATAAATGAGAGCGTAGTTATAAGGGAATATATTCAGCTTCTTTTTTTAAAAGAACTATATGAAGAGAATTATTCTGAACACATATTTTTCAAGGGGGGAACAGCAATCCGATTAATTCTTGGAGGTAAGAGATTTTCTGAAGATTTGGATTTTACCGTTCAGATAAATAGAGAAAGTTTTAATTTGTTCATTAATAAATTTTTCAAGAAATTAGCAAAATTATATAGTTTTAACTTTAAAAAGAGGAAAACCATTTTGGGTGAAAGATATTTATTAACTTCCGATTTTAAAATCAGCAATTATAAAATATTTGTAAATCTTGATTTTTCTTTTAAAGAAAAAGTATCTAGACCAGCCAAGGCAATTATTGCAACCGTCTATCCTGTGATTTTTACTTCTTATGTAAATTATATGTCTCAGGAAGAAATATTAGCTGAAAAAATTAGAGCAATAATGACAAGGGATAAAGGAAGAGATATCTATGATCTATGGTTTTTATTAAATAAGAACGTGCCAGTGACTGACAACTTGGTGATAGAGAAATTAGCATATTATAATATTCGTGATTTTAGCCCTGATCAATTAGTTGCAAAAATTGAAAAATTCAGTAAGGAAAAATTTATATTGGATTTAAGACCTTTTGTTCCCACAAATGAAAGAGAAAAATTGGCCTATTTTTTTGACTATATTATTTCTTTTTTGAAAAAGATTTTGATTTAAGGGAGTGAATCTCCATGGTCAGTTGATATGATGGTAGTACACTGCATTTGCATTGTAAGTACACTGTTTCGATTACGGTACGGCCACTAGTCTGCGAAGACTTCCTTTCCAAGATATCTCTTTAAAAGAGATTGGTAGGGGATGTTGATTGCATTCGCTTTCTCTTTCGCTCTATCAATAACGTATTCGGGTAGACGAAGGGAGACGAGACGACTGGTAGGTTTCAAGTTTGGAAAACTTATCGGTACAAAGTCACTGGCATCAAAATAATCGGTCAAATCAATTTTTGCCCAGTAATCTCTTTCCTCATCCTTGTTTTTGAATTTTGGTATCTTAAGTGGTTTTTTCATATAGACTCACCTCCTTTTTATTTATGTCTCTTGCTGAAATAATTCTAATATTTATATCCCGAATCGTGTATACAATGTATAAAATCCTTGCTTTCCTTGTCTTCCCTAATAAAATATATCTTTACAAGTCAAGAGAATTTGTCAAGTTACCAATAGAATCTTAGTATGAATTTACTCAATTGGCTGCTGTTCATTCTGTGGAGGCTGGGCCTCTTCAGGAAGTTCAATTTGAGGTTCTATCGCCGGTGTGGGAGAAGGAACGGGTGAGGCGCTGGCAGCGGAGTCGGATTCTGCTTTTACTTTCTTATAATCTTCAGAACCCTCTTCCAAAAGTGAAAGTGCTGCATCGTATTGGGCTTTAGCTTTGTCTGTCAGTTTCAATGCAGAATAGGCAAGAGCCAGATGATAGTGTGAAGATGCCAGATCAGGTTTGGCTAATACTGCCAGCTCCAATACTTTTACAGCCTCGTCATACTTTTTCAACTGCAAATAAACCCTACCTAAGGAAATCCTCAGGCTTGGATTAATCGGGTCAAGTGCAATTGCCTGGTTTAAAGTCTGGACAGTAAAGATATCCGCCCCTTTGGCAAAAGAAATGATACTTGCGTAAATTGAGGCTAAATTTTCCCAATTTCCGGATCTTCCCGGATTTAAACTAACTGCGTTTTTACCTTCGGTTACCGAATGCTGGATTACTTCTGAGATTAATTTTTTGTCTTCATCAGTAATGTCTTTTTTACTTGCTATAGTATTGGCTACTGCAATATCAATCTGACCAAATGACAGATGATATCTGTCAACTTTGGGATTTAATTTAATTGCTTCCTGCAGTAATGTATAAGCACCTTTGACATCGTTTCCGGAAAAAGAATCCAAGGCTTTTTTGAATTTATACTCAGCCAATGTGGCTCTTCCTCCGTAAAATAGGAGTATGGAAACCGGAACTATAGCCAAAAACATTAAGAAATTCGGAATTACCCCATTTAATTTTAAATCACTGATTACCAGTTTAGCATCTGAACAAAGCGCCAGCATTATAAAAAATGCGAGTAGTACAACTGTGGAAACAGGATAGAGAAGCATAAGCACCAAACCAACCAGAACAGAGGTTAAGGACCAGGTTAGTGGTTTGGTTCTGATATGATAGATGATAGTAATTAATAGGAAGGATAAAGCGATTATTCCCACAAAGCCTGTCTCGGTAACCGCTGTCAGAAAATAATTTCTGGCTGAAGTAAATTTGACATCCCAAACTTCAGTCTGGTTATAAGTTAAAGGCTTATTTCTATTAAAGGCAGTCAAATAATTTCCTGGTCCAACACCAAAATAAGGCTCTTTTTTAAAGGTTTCAACAGCTATTTCCCAACTCGATCTGAGATCTATGAATTTAGGTTTATTGGTTGATTTACCAAACAAACTGTTTGCCGAAAGGGTTATTCCAAGAGTAATTACTGCTAAAATAATACCCAAGACAGACTTTTTAATTGTAGAATCTTCCTTAATGAACAATCCTATAGCCAAAGGTGTGATAATAAGTAAGTACATAAACGTCGGAAGATATCCTCCCGCCGGGTTAAAATTCACGTCTTTTACCAACGCACCAAACTGTGGTATTTTAGAAAATAAACCGATTTGAAACAATGTCGAAATAAAAGCCAGTAAAGCTGCAGAAATAGCCATAACATAACTTAATAGATTGGATCTACTCGTATTTATCTGGTTTGCCAGGAAATAAGTAACAGCTGATAAAAGTACAGCGGTAGTTACACCCGGTACAATAAATGCTTCAGCTTTGTTTGGTGTTTTAATTATTGCTGTTGCCAAATATGCTATTGCTATAGCAAGAACAGCCAGGTCAAATTTGCCTGCACGGAACTCAATCTTTTTGGATACTGCTATTTTGGCTATCCACAAAATGAATGTCAAAGACAAACCAATTACTAGAAAAACATACTTTGGAAGGATAAATGGTGAGAGGAAGATGGTCAGAAAGAAAACAGGCAATAAAACAAGAGTAAAATAAAAGACTGCCTCTTTTGCTATTTTTATATATTTTTCCATAGATTTATTTATTAAACTACGTTCATTGTATGTTTATTCCCTTAAAATTTAAACCCTTGAATTTAGAATTTCCTAAAGTCGAGATGGTAGCTGTAGTGAAGGAGTTTGGTGTTTGGGTACCGCTCCAGGTATTACTTCCTCCGGGGTCAATCGCATATGTTCTCCAATAGTATGTTGTTGACACTGACAGTGATGTTTGAATAGTATATGTGGCCTGAGTACCGCTGGTGTAAGCTGTAGAAGTTTGAGTATTTTGTCCACTCCAACCGGTTTGACTTGATGTTTGATCAAAGGTCTGGCAATTTAAGGTCATTATGGAATTAGTGCAGAGTTCTATTTTATATCTTAAATAATCCGAATCTGAATCAGTGGCAGTAGTTAATAGAGTAGGGGTAATACTTTGTTCAGTTGCACCGTTTGTAGGTGAATCAAGTGTGGGTGTATTGGGGGCTGTACAGTTAGCACCTGCACTTATATTCCAACTTGTGTTGTTGACGCCGTTGGTAGAATTGGTGGCACAAAAACTTGTACCCGTATTTGTTGATCTGGAAACCGATACATAAGTCACACTTGCAGCAGTCGGATTTATTGTCCAGGCATTGGTGTCGGAGCTTTGCAGAGTTATAACCTTTCCCGAAAAGCCTGTTATAGTCCAGGTGCCTGTGACAGTCGTTGTTGAAGACCCTGCAAATTGAATAGTTCTTCCTGCAGAATTAGAACTGGTCGATGCTGTGAAATTATAAAAAGTGACATTGCCAGTTAACGCTTGATTACTGCTGTCTGGACCGTTAAATGCGACTATTCCCGAATTTGCTGTAAATGTGCCGGAATTGGACCAGTCGTCAGCAATATTGATTGTTCCCGATGATGCACTACTTAAGGTTCTATTTGCGCCAATTGTAATATCATCCAAAACAGTTATGGCAGTAGTACCGACTGCAGTTGTGTTTATTGCACCGTCCAATGTTAGGGAATATAGGGTTATGGCTCCACTTCCGCCTCCCAGGCCATTGCTACTGCCGTCACCAGAAATAGTCAGTCCGCCTGCCGAACAGGATGCACAGGTGATAGAGCCGGTAGTAGTTGTTATAACATTGCCGCCATTGACATCGGCGGTTTTGCTGTTCATTGCCAGGATCGCGCCTGCGGAAATAGTTATATCACCGTCAAAAACTAAAATATTATCAGCATCTGCCCCTAAAATAGTTGTTCCCGATGAGATAGTCAGGTTAGTCAATTGGAAAACTGAACCTGTACTTCCACCACCGATAGTACCGGAAG
>Ga0209518_1002076_pt1 | contig 19662 bp, 21 predicted proteins | sample RifGroB1_FD_183993 | JGI IMG/M metagenome (GOLD analysis project Ga0209518, IMG submission 183993) | Groundwater microbial communities from Rifle, Colorado, USA - Groundwater B1 (SPAdes) (version 2) | ecosystem: Environmental > Aquatic > Deep subsurface > Groundwater | place: Rifle, Colorado...
TGTCTTCCTCTGGGAGATAAGGGGCTGGGGGTTTGTGGGTAAAAAATCTTTAGGGTTTTCCAGGGTTGACAAACAGATTGATAGAACAAAGATTCCTAATCCTTGCCACAAAAAAAAATTGCTACCGAGAAAAAATTTATTTCATTATAAAATTTATTGCGCCTATATTTAAATAAAGAGAAAAATGAAAAATGTTTCAATTTGTATTAACAATGAATAATATATATCTTAAATTTTGTTGTATTTAAGGTTTAAGTTATTTAAAAAAGTATTTCTAATCTTAAAAACGAGGTATCTGTAATGAAAAAAGTAATTTTTATCATCATTTTATTTTTTTCTGCGTGTATGAAAAAAGATACTCTTCTTCCTCTGCCGAAATTCGAAGCAGATCTTAAAGAAGCGCATATTTATTTCAGCTATGAAGATAATAACTCGACTGTTTCAGAAAAACAAAACGGATGCTTTGAAATATTTTTTGGATTGAAAACCTTTCATGATCAAAAATTATTGGAAAATAGTGAAATAATTGAATCGATCCAGATTTTAAAACCAGATGGTTCTTTTTTTAGCTTTGTTTCTCCTGATTCTTTATTGGCTTTAAAAGATGATGTCTATCAAGGATATGAAACCTTGAATTATCCCCAAAAAAGAAGAATCTGGAAACTGAGGGACTATTCTTTAAATAGCCAGAATTTACCGATGACAGGAACTTATCAGCTTAAAATAACCAAAAAAGACAAGGCTCAGATTAGTTTGTCTGTTCCATTTACTGTTTTGTCAGCTGATCCGATCACCGGGTTTCCCGTGTCGGTCAATTATGACAGAAACTCGAAAACTGTTTCATGGACAGGAGCAGCAGGCGCCTCGGGGTATCGGATAATGATCTTTCTGGGGGAAAATACGGATGATCTTTCAAAACTGGTTTATGATTCCAATAATACGGCAATTCCAAATTCTTCTTTGATCCTCCCTGATATTCTGGTTGAGGGGAATAAGTATTCGGTTGTCGTGGATGCTTTGGACACAGCCAGCGGAAAAACAAGTGATGCGGGGTTTATCCACAGGTCTAAAATTTCAAGTTTAAGTACTATTATCGATAGTGAAGCGCCATTTGTTGCGGATAAAATAATTTCAGCTGGCAGTGTCGGGGAAACATCAATGACACTTTCGTGGAGTCAGGCGGAAGATAATATCAGTACGGTTTCTGCTCTCCGGTATAAACTGGTCAAATCATCTTTGTGCGGCGATTTGGATACAGAGGAAAAAATAAATGCGCTCAGCGGAGACCGAATTCTTGTAGAATGGACTGAAAATATTTTGACCAAACAAGTTACCGGACTTTCCGCAGGGATAACTTATTGTTTTAATGTTGCGGTAAGGGACGAGGCAGGGAACATTTCTCTTTACACCCCAAAACAGCAGACAACTACTTTAATTAATGATATTTCTTCTCCTGTTGTTTCGGATAAATCTATCGCAGTTTCCTCAGTCACCGCTATTTCTTTGACTTTAAGCTGGAACGCGGCAGTTGATAATGTTAGCGCTCAAAACGCTCTTCAGTACAAAGTTGTAAAAGCTTCTGCCGAAACAGCAGTTGATACGATAATTGAAGCAGATTCTATTTCCGGAAATGATATTGTGATGGATTGGACCCCAGGTATTTTGAGTAAAACAGTAACCGGGCTTTCTGATAACACCGTGTATTATTTTAATGTGATTGCAAAAGATGAGGCAGGGAATAAGTCAATTTATACAGCCAAGGAACAGCAGACTTTGATGGATCAGGATTTATCGGCTCCGACAGCGGGATCGGGGATTGTTTTTCTTTCGACTTATGCCCGCAGTATGAGTTTAAGCTGGGGAGGGGCTGTTGATAATATTACGATTTCGTCAAATCTTTCTTATAAACTAGTTTCTTCTTTTTTAAATAATATTACTACAGTCAGTGATGCTCTTGCAAACGGAACGGTCATAATGGATTGGACAGTCAGCCAGACTTCTTATTCTGCATCCCGGCTGAAGGCAAAGTCTGGATATTATTTTACGGTACTGGTGAAAGACGGTACGGGAAACACTGGAATTTATCCTGTAGTTGATAACATGACCGATTATTGGGTAACTGAAACAGGAGTGTCAAAATGTTATAACGCTGATTCTGAAATTAGCTGTCCTGCTACAGGCGAGGCTTTTTATGGTCAGGATGGAAATTATTCCAATACTCCAAAAGCAAAAAACTTTAGCGATAACGGAGATGGGACTGTTACAGATAATGTCACCCGTCTAGTCTGGAAAAAAAACACAGAAACAGGTATCTATACAAATGCTGCCGCCGTGACAGTTTGCGACAATTTGGATTTTGCCGGAAGGACAGGGTGGAGACTTCCTTCTGTTAATGAACTGACTACAATTGTGAGTTTTGAAAAGTATAATCCATCAATTGATACTGCTTATTTTTTAGATACCCAAACTGGGGCTCCGTATTGGACATCAAATATTTATCAAGCGGATGTCTCAAAAGCTTATTATGTTCTTTTTCAGAAAGGCGAAATAGCATATTATGATAAAATAGCCTCTATATATGTAAGGTGTGTCTCTGGCGGGGAAATTCCTTTTGAGCCCCGTTTTACTGATAATTTAAACGGTACAATCAAGGATAATCATACCGGTCTTCTCTGGGAAAGATGTCCTTATGGAAGGGCAAATACCACAACTTGTGTGGCAGGAGAAACTACACAAAAAACATGGTTAGATGCTCTTTCTGTTTGTGAAAACCTTGAATTAGGAGAAAGAAATGACTGGCGTCTTCCTTCTATCAGCGAGCTCAGGTCTGTAGCAGTCTGGGGTGGAATAGATAGTCCGTTAGGTGTTTTTTCACTGAGAGACTTAATCTATGAATTTTGGTCATCAACCCGTTCTTCAGGATATTACTGGTCTTTAAACGGCTATACGGGAGCATCAAGTCAAAGCAGTGCTACGAGTTCTCTTGCTATACTCTGTGTCACCGGAAGTCAGTAAAAAAATCTGAGAGGTTAATCAATGTTTAAAAAATTAATATGGGTCTTTGTTTTAGTTTTTTCGATCCGTCTTTCCGCTTTAGATGAAAAATTGATCAATAGAATTGAAGAGGCAGATCAATTTTTGTTTTCCAGAAACATGGAAGAAGCGTTCAAAAATTATCAGGAAGTTTATGATGTTTTAAAGCAGGATAAAAAACTCTCCACTTCCGATAAAATCATTTTTGAAGAAATGGAAAGAAGTATTAAAGAGCTGGATTTTTATATTAAAATACAGCCTATTTATCAGCTTTTAAACCAGATTCCAGAATTGGAGGATGAAAAAGCGTACCAAAAAGAGTGGGAGATTTATAAACAAATAGAGCAAATGGCTCTGGATTCTAAAATTGGGCTGGTTTCTTATCTGGAAGGATTATCAGGGCAGGGGCTGGCATCTCAGATTATTTTAAGGAAAGTGGAAGTTTTAAAAAAAGTTTCGGCACGGTTTCTGGATAAATTGGAAAAAGATAAAAAAAGAAAAAAAATAGTATCATTTCTGGGGTTTCAAAAAGATCCAAAAATTAACTTTAATATAGAGGAATTTATAGGGAATATAATTTTTCAGACTGTGAGTGCTGAAAGCCGTTTTATCTATCAGGAAAGCTCAAAAAGCGGAAGTATGAATAAAATGTTTTTAAAAGCCAGGGAATCGGGAGTGGATCTGGTTTTGTCCGGAAAGTATAAAAGTCTTCCAAAAGAACGGATTCTTTTTACTTTATTTGTTATTGATCCTTTTGTATCAGAAAAAAAGCTTATTGAAATTCGGGTAGAGACAAAAATGGGGTTTGAAATTTTTGATGCGGTTGAAAAAATGATCAATGATGCTCTTTCCAGATTAAAAAATTATTCGAGGCTGGAAGGCTTTGACGCAGTCAGTTTTTACCAGAAAGATGATGGAAAAGTAGAAACAAGCATTAAAAAAGAAACAACTGAAAAAAATGAAAAAAAAGACCTGATTCTTTATCTTCAGCAAAAGATGGATGAATTGGAAAATAAGATTAGAGATGAGAAAATTTTTGAAATCAAATCAATCTTACAAGAGAATCAAAATTTAAAAAATTTTCATGATGCAGGGGAAATAATTTTAAGATTTAATCAACAGTCTTATCAGAAAAAAATTCCTTATAAAGATTTTATCTTGAAACATAAAAAAGAAATCAGGAAATTGATTTTAAATGAATCTGAAATAAAAAGACTTGAAGAGAAAGCCGAAAAAAACTGGGAGCAAGGCTTTTATGGCAATGCTTTGGAAGAAATAGAAGGGGCTGAAAAAGTTCTGAAAAGAATGAGAGAAAGATATACTGGGATCAAAGATATTATCGTTGAAATAGAAAAAATTCAAAATTTTAAATGGGATGAAAGAAAAAATAATCTAGAAAATCAATTGAATATCGCGTTGAAATGGAAAAAAAATCTCTATTTTGGTCTTTCTTATCAATTTGAAAAAACTTATATGACCAATGAAGATATTGTACTCTTATCGGCAGATAAATTGAGTGGAAATTTTGGTGGTTTATTTCTTTTCAGGAGTGATTTGGCAGGAAATGATTTGTTTTTTAATGTGGAGTTGTGTTATTATCTAGTCAGAAAAGCGAATCTTTCCTATTCCGGGCAGAGTTACGGAGAGATACAGAATAATACAGATATTGACGCTTTATTGGGTATAGATTATACTTTTTCTGTGTTTTCTTTTCTGGATGCAGGAGTCAATGTTTTCGGAGGCGTAAACTACAGCCGGATTACTAATTTAACAAACTCTGTCTCAACCCATTTAGAAGGTTTCGGGTACAAAGTTTCCGGTGGAATCTTCTTTGAATTCTTGCTGTATTTGCCAGTCAGACTCCAGGTTTTATATGATCTGGGAGAAACCGGAAGTCTGAAGCATGACGGAGTGAGATTAGAATTTATGGGAAGAATAATAGGTTTTTAAAACTTTACCCCGATATGTTTAAACTGCTGACCTGCTGGCTGTTGTTTGTATTTGGGGCAAGGTTCCCGGTCTGCTGGGCTGCGATTCCCCAGGTTTCTCTGAGGTCTTTCATGAATTTTAAAACTTCCTGAATCGGTTCTTTCTGTTTTCTAAAATTCCCTTCCATCAGTTTTTTCAGCATATAGGCATAGAGGGACTGAAGGCTCTGGGGCAGTTCGCCTTTGATGTCAAAATTGATGGAAGACATCAGTTCCCCGATAATGTCCTGAGCTTTAATCAGGTGGGTATTGACCTTATCGTATTTTGTCTTATCGCTCATAATCGCCAGAGCGGATTCCATTGCATTGATCGCTCCATCATAGAGCATCAAAAGAAGCTTGGCCGGGCTGGCTGTGAGTATTTGTGTTTCCTTGTACTGCGTGTAGGCATCAGACATCTTATCCTACCTCCATTCTACTTTTTTAAAAAACCGTCTCTTTTTATATGTCGGTTATCTTTTGCTTAAAATCTATATTTTTTTTTCAATAAAAAGTTTCAGTTCCTTGATTTCTTCGTTTACTCCTGGATAATCAGAAAGAATTTTCAAGGCTTTTTTCTTATCCCCGTTCTCTATATAAATATAAGCCAATTCCAGATAAGATTTAAAAAAAGTTTTATCTTCCTGAATTGATTTTTCATAGTTTTTAAGAGCTTCTTCATAATTCTTTTTTTCAGAATAGAGTTTTCCGAGGTAAAAGTGATACCAGACAGGATAATCAGGATTTTTGACCCTGACTAAAGATTCCATTGCCTGATCCAACTGTTCCTGATAGAGATAAAGAACCCCGCGGTGATAAAATTCTTTGTCCATCTGATTGTTTTTCCGGTAGATTTCAGCCAGTTTGGAGCGGTAGCTGGTGTTTTCCGGTTCCAGAAGGAGCGCTTTCTCATAGATTTTGACCGCTTCTTCCGATTCAGCCTCAGTGGTGAGCAGATCGGCATAGGAAACTAAAATATTGAAATTTTCAGGATGTTTTTTCAAAAGTTCCTGAAAGAAAACTTTCGCTTTTTCTGGACTATTCACAGAGAGTATGGTGCCTTCATACATTTTTAAATCAGGCTCATCAGGATACTTTTTGAGAGCGCTTTCAACTATTTTTGAAGCTTTTTCATTCATGCCCTCACGGATGAGAGAAACAAGGTAGAATTTGAGAAGACGCATATCCTTTAAAACAAGAGTTTCATCTTTTTTTAAAAGATTGACTACTTTATCATATTCCTGATCTAGAAAAAAGACGCGGCATTGATAATAATAACTTTCAGCTTTGTTTTTCTTCTTCTCATAAATGGCATAAAGCCCGACATAGGCTTTTTTAAACCGTTTGTTGATTTCAAGGGATTCTTTCAAAAGTTTTTCACTTTCAGCAAGGTTTCCTTCCTGAAAATAGATGTTTGCCAGAAGGTAGCGGTCAAAATAAGCTTCCGGATTGAGTTTAATGGTTTTTAAATAGACTTCTTTCGCTTGGGCAGTCATTTTATGTTCGTAGTAAAGATCCCCCAGATTGCTTAAAATATCGGTTTTTTGAACCATTGTGTAGGCATCTTGATAGAATTTCTCCGCCTTTTTAAAATCCCCTTCCTTTCTGGCTATGTGCCCGTAATAAACCATTGTTTCAGGTTTTAAATCGTTTTCCGATTGTTTAAAAAACTCTTTGGCTTTAATTAAATCATTTTGAGATAAATAAGCGACTCCGTAAAGAAAAGCAATCCGTGTTTTTTCTAAAGGATAAATCTTTTGCGCATCTTGAAGTCTTATAAAAACGGTTTTTAATTCATTTTTATCAATCAGGTATTTGATGTCAGCTTCAAAATCTTCAAAGGGAGTTCTGGAAGAGTCATCTCCATAAATTAAATCAGGAATCTCATCTGAAAACTCTTTTTCTTTGTTCTCTTCTTTTTTAGAACAGGCAAAGAAAAAAAGAAATAATAGTAAAAAACTAACTAATCGTCGCGCCATCTTCAATATCTCCGTTCATTGTTAAAAGTTCAAGTTTATCGCCCATTTTTGCGGCCAAAAGCATTCCCTCCGATTTTAATCCCATTAAAACAGCGGGTTTTAAATTGGACACGACCGCCACTTTTTTTCCTATAAGGGTTTCCGGTGTGTAGGAAGGGGCCAGCCCGCCCACAATCTGGCGGATTTCAGCGCCGATTTTCACTTGCATTTTAATCAGTTTGCTGCTTTTCGGCACTTTTTCAGCTTCCAGCACTTTTCCGATTTTCAAGACGCATTTTTTAAAATCAGCAATATCAATCAAAGAATCTTCTGTTTTGGGTGTTTCTGCCTCTGAAACGCTTTTCATCCGTTCTTCCAGTGATTTGATTCTTGCTTCGATTTCCTTGTCTTCCACTTTCTTAAAAAGGGGAGCTGGTTTCTCGATCGGGCGTTCTGAAGCATCGGCAATGTCAACGAGGGAAGATAAATCAATCTCCTGAATTTTTCTTTTTTTGTCCAGCGCTTCAAACATTAAAGACGCGCTTTCAGGAATAATGGGGTAATAAAGGATTGAAACCGCTTCAATGAGGCGGATGCAGATATGGATAATATTTCCTACCTTTTCTCTGTCTGTCTTAATGAGTTTCCAGGGTTCATGTTCCTGAAAATACTGATTTCCCTGCCGTGCAAGTTCCAGAATCACCCGGCTCACATCTCTGACCCGGTAAGTAGAATAAAGTTCTTTTGCTTCCTTGAGTGTTTTTTGAATTACAGCCAGAATCTTGCGGTCTTCGTCTTGAAGCTTTGATTCAGTCAAAGAAGGTACTTTTTGGTCAAAATTCCCGTATGCGAAGGTTAAAACACGGTTAAACAGGTTTGCTGTGACATTGATGAGTTCGTTGTTGATAATTTCCTGAAAAACTTTCCATGAAAAATCAGAGTCTTTATTTTCAGGAGCCTTTGATGCCAGATAAAATCTGAGGTAGTCGCTTGGAAAATGTTCTAAAAACTCATCAACCCAGATCGCGTTTCCGCGGGAAGTGGATATTTTCTCGCCTTCTACAGAAAGGTGCTCATTGGCAGGAATTTCAGAGGGAAGAATGTATTTTGTTTTTTGCCCCAAAAGCATTGCAGGCCAGACTATGGCATGAAATGGGATATTGTCTTTTCCAATAAAATGAACCAGCCGGGTTTCAGGGTTTTGCCAGTAGTCTTTCCATTTTTCAGGATTTCCTGATTTTTCTGCCCACTCAATTGTGTTGGAAAGGTATCCGATAGGCGCATCAAACCAGACATAAAGCACTTTCCCTTTTGCGTCTTCATCTGAAAGAGGCACAGGGATTCCCCAGTTTAAATCACGGGTGATCGGCCGTTTTTGAAGCCCTTCCTTAAACCAGCCCAAAACAAAGTTTTTCACATTTTCTTTCCATGGCTTGCTGTTGATCCATTCTTCCAGTTTTGCCTGAAGTTTATCGAGAGAGAGGTACCAGTGTTTGGTTTCCTTAATCACAAGGGGACTTTTACAGAGGTTGGAGCGGGGATTTTTCAGTTCAACCGCTTCCAGCCATTTTCCGCATTTCGGGCATTCGTCTCCGCGGGCATTCAAATTTCCGCAGTGGGGACAAGTGCCTTCGATATAGCGGTCGGGTAAAAATTTTTTATTGTCTTCGCAGTAAAGCTGTTTTTCTATATCAGTGGTAATGTATCCGTTTTCAAAAAGTTCTGTGAAAAACTTCTGGGAGGTTTTTTTATGAATCTCTGTGGTGGTGCGGCTGAAAATATCAAAACCGATATTCATCTTTTCAAAGCTTTCTTTGATATTCTTATGGTATTTGTCCACCACTTCCTTGGGAGTGATTCCGAGCTTGTCGGCGTTGATGGTGATGGGGACTCCGTGTTCATCCGATCCGCAGATGTAAATCACATCTTTTTTCATCAGTTTTTGAAAACGAACATAGATATCGGCCGGAAGATAAGCTCCCGCAATGTGTCCTATGTGAATCGGCCCGTTGGCATAAGGCAAGGCGCTGGTAACAATTATTTTTTCCATGGTTTTTTCTCCCTGTCCAGAGATTTTTGAAATTCAGACAATTAAATTTAGCAAAATTTTCAGCTTCTGTTTCGCAGTTTACAAAAATATTTTATCTATCCTCATAAAATCGGCTTGATTTGAGTTTTTTTAAGGATTTGTTATAAAGATAGACAAAATAGGAAAAAGAATTAAAATAAAAAAAGGACAAATCCATGATGATTTCAAATTTAAAATAAAATTGATTCAGGCTGTCGATTATTGTTTAAATTAACTCGGACACCGAGCGGAGCCGAGGTGTCACTTCGACTCCGCTCAGTGACCATACTGCTTTGATTCATAGAAAAACTCTATAAAAGATTGCATAAGAAAAGACAACTACCTTTTCTAATAAACTTACAAATATCAATGATAACAAGGTATAGTTTTCAATAATCGACAGCCTGATTAAGTAATCTTTTTCTATAGAACCTCAGGTTCTATTTTAAAATTCACCCTGGGTTCTATTGATTATTTGTTATTATATCCGTATATTATTTTCAAGAAATTATAATAAAAGGAGCATTAAATGAATTTTTTCAGTAAAATCTTAATAGAAGGAGTGTTTTTATGAAAATAAAACTGTTTTCATTTATTCTTGTGTTTTTGTTTTTCTTTCAGCTCAATCTGAGAGCGGACTCTACAATTCCGGATCAGGAAAAATCTGAGTCGTACTATTTGGAAGCAGGTTTTGGTCTGGCTGCTCCAAAGCCATTTTTTCAGGATTGGAAAAAAAGTATTATTATGCAGACATTGGGGCATTCATTGCAGTTTATTAAATTTTCCAATTTACAGCTTTACTATCATTTTCCTGTATCAGATCAGATTCTTTTTGGGATAGGGACAAAGTTTTATATTGATAACTTATTTTATCCTTATTTGATTGATAATGTGTTTAAAAAAAATCTCAATTTTGATATTTTTGGAAGGAACTTAGATTTTAATATAAAAAAATTTTTTAAAAATGGATACAAAGGATTTTTTCTGAATTTCGGATTAGGTGCTTCTCTTTTTAAAATATCCAATGAAGGATTCAGTTCTTTTTACGGAGCGGGAGGAGAAGCAGGAATCGGATATGCTTCCAAAAGAGAACACTATACAGTACTTTATGGCGCCAATCTTTCTTATTTTTATTTTAGTAAAAAAGAATTTCATGTAGATAATCCTGATGATTATAAACTCTTTATTTCTCTTTATGGAGGGCTTTTATGGTAAGTTTTATACAGAAAAAATTGATTTTTATTTTAATGTTCTTTTTTGTTTGTTCAGGGACTGTTTTTGCAGAAAAAGAATCTTCTCCGCAAGAGCTTTTTTATGCTGTTTCTATAGGAGGATTGACCCCTGTCGATTATCCGGCAAAAGAAAAAGATTGGAATACAGTTGAGACAATTGTAACTTATACTTTTGTAACTGTTTCTCAATTTCTTTTTATCCCCAATATTGATTTTCATGTTTATAACCCTCTTTCAGAAAAATGGGTCATGGGATATGGATTGACCTATTTCGAGCAGATTCTTCATAATGATGAGTATGGAAATAATATCAAAGAGTCAAAAATTATGCTGGACATGGATTTTAATTACTATTTCAGAGAAATAAAAAAAGGCTTTTACCTCAATTTAAATGCAGGTGTTCCTTTTCTCAGATGGCCGGAAGAAAAAGGAAGAGCGCAGTTTAAACCTCAGCTCAGACTTCAGCAGGGATTTGGTTATTGTCTGGATAATAATGGAGACAGCAGTATTACTACATTTGTTGAATTTTCTTATGGTTATATGCTGCCGGGAGATAAAGAGTTCTGGTATCATAATTATTTTGCCAGAATTAAAATCGGGATTCTCTGGTAAAAATTATATAAGACCGGGATGGTTTTCCCGGTTCTTTGACAGGAGTGTTCTGTTTCAAGCCGATTTCGGCTGCGCTCAGCATCCGGAAATAGCTTCTCAATACCAATTCTTTCTACATTGACATCCTTTCAGAAAAAAATCATTCATGGAAACAATCTGGGTGCTTTTGCATTTGGGACAGGCGGTAGTGGTCTCTGCCTCTTCTTTTGAGGTCTGAAAAGAGTGCTTGCAGTCGCTGCACCGGAATGAGACAGAGGAAAAAGACACCTCCCCCCCCTCAATGATAAAACTTTTCCCTTCTATCAACGCTTCTGCAAGCCTGTTTCGGGCTTCTTCATAGAGACGGGTGAAGGTGGGTCTAGAAATCCCCATTTTGACAGCAGCCTCTTCCTGATTGAGTTTCTCATAGTCCGCCAGCCGGATGGCTTCAAACTGGTCGAGAGTGATGATTACAGGAGGAAGGCGGAAAGGCTCCCGGTCGAAGGGGCGAAACCCCTTGACTTCAGGAAGTCCCGCCATTTTTCGGCACATTCTTTTTCTGGGCATGGGTTTATCCGTGATCGCAGTTGTGATCGTGGTCATCATGCCCATGATGGGTACAGGGGCTTAAATTGGTAGAAAGTTTTTTATTTAAATAAAGAGCGATTGCTTCCTCAGGAGTCAGGGCACATTCCAGATGACCGAAAACTTGAATACCGGATTGATTAAAAAGATCAATTGCCCTTTGTCCGATTCCTCCAGTCAAGACTACCGATACGCCGAGATCGGCAAGCCAGCGGGGAAAAGAACCCGGTTCGTGGGGAGGAGGAGTCAGTTTTTCTTTTTTCAAAATCTCATGGGTCTCAGAAAGCTCTGCCACCATAAATTCTCTGGAATGTCCAAAATGGGAAGAAATCTTTCCCTGATTTAAAGCTGCTGCAATTTTCATTGTAAACTCCTTGTTTTTTTATTAAAATTCAAATACGCTTCCGCAAAAAGCGGGCTGAACCTTTTCATGCAGATCTTTCTGCAATTCAAAGATTTTTGGGATTCCTGTGCAGTGCGAAGGGGCAAGAAGCGCTATCTTTTCTTTTTTTAAATAATTTTTTACAAAATCAAACTGTTCATTGCCGGTATCATGAAGATGGGCGCCTCCGATTACGGCGTGAATCGGTTGGTTTAGTTTTTCTTTGACACTGGAAAGAATGTTGATGATACCCCTGTGAGCGCATCCGAGAAGAACGATCAAGCCTTTACCGCTCTCCAGAATGAGAGAATTGTCGTCTTCAAAAAAGTCTTTTTCCAGTTTTCCGTTTTTTTCTACCTGGAGGGCATCAGGAATTTTCTCATAGGGATTGGTGAAAGGCACTTCGCCCGTCATATAAACTCCGGGAAAAATTTCGGTAAAACTTTTATGAAACTCAAACGAAGCTTTCAAAAACCCCTCGATAAACTCTTTTCGGAGTTTCATGCCGATATATCTTTTACTGTTTGCGGATACAATATACTTGGCATCAAAAACAGAGGGATGGGCAATGATTTTTACCGGATGCCCGATTTCTTTCAAGACCGCTTCCAGTCCGTCGGCGTGATCGTAATGACCGTGAGAAAGGACAACTGCTTCCGTTTTTTTTAAATCAATCCCAAGCTTTTTTGCGTTGGAAACAGCGATTCCTGTCTGCCCCGTATCAAAAAGAAAGGTTTTTCCCTGATTTTCAATACAAAAAGAAAGCCCGTGCTCTCCAGTGAGGCCGAAAGAAACGGGGACAGTATTTTCAGAAAGAACAGTTATTTTCATAATAGAATTTGTCCTGATTTAATTTTTTCTATCAAGTCAACAATCTTAATTTCTTCATGGATTTCATGAGATTTGACTTTGTCTTTTAGAGTATCGGCGGCTTTCGGTCCAAAATGACCTGAAAAAACATGGGAAGCGCCGGAAGAAACCACTTTAACGGCAGTCTGAATCCCTGCTCCGTGAGAAGCGTTAAAGTTTTCTACATTTTCAATAAACTCTGTTTTACCGCTTTCAGTATCGTAAATACAGAGCCAGTTTGCTCTGCCGAAGCGGGGATCGAGGTAATCGGTCAGGTTTTGTCCGGTAGAACTGATGGCTATTTTCATTTTATCCTCCAATGGTTTTCAGTAAATTTTGGTAAAGTTTTTGAATTTCTTGTTTCAAAAAGGGTTCATGGGTTTCGGCAATTGTTTGTCTCTCTCTTAAAATTTCATTCCATTCGGCGGAGAAAGGAAATGATGCTAAAATCTCAACGCCGGACTGGGAAAAAAAATCTCTCATTTCTGTTTCCAAATCAGGATTTAATCCTGTTTTATTGAATACAGCCGCAGTTTTGAGATTCATTTTCCGGGCAAGAGAAAGCGCTCTTTTTGCGTCGTGAAATCCTGATAGAGAAGCTTCAGTGATAATCACAACCAGATGGGTGTTTCCTATGCTTGCGATTGCGGGACACCCGATTCCCGGGGGGCCGTCGATTAAAATAATTTTTTTTTGAAACTTTTGAGCCTCATTTTTAGCTAAGTTTCGGACTTCTGTTACCAGTTTGCCACTGTTTTCCTCTCCCGGTTCTAAAACTCCGTAAATCATGGGAGAGTGAAAGCGGCTGGTTCCTGAAATAATTTTCCCCCTCTCTTTTTTTTCAAGCCGAAGCGCATCTACAGGGCATACATCCATGCACCTTCCACAGCTTTGACAGGCTGAAAGATCAATTTCAACGCATTTATTGCGTCCTTTTTCCCTTTTCACCGCGTCAAAACGGCAGACTGAAAAACACTTTTCGCAGCGGATACAAAGCTGCTGGTCAATCACTGCTTTTTCCATTCCGTAAAAAGGAACCGAGCTTGTTTTGGCGGGCAAAGCCAGAATAAAAAGGTCGGCAGCGTCCACATCGCAGTCGGAAATGAGAGCTTTTTCACCTGCCAGATAAGCTATCGATGCCATGATGGTAGTCTTTCCCGCCCCTCCTTTTCCGCTGATAAAAACAATTTCCTTTGCGTTCATTCTCTTTCCTCCATGATTTGTTCTATCATATCCAGAAAAGATTCACGCATATCAGAAAATTCCCAGAAAGTTTTTCCCGATGAGTAAGCTTCTGCCGCCTGTTTTGAAAAAGGAATTTTTCCCAGAACGGTCAGATTGTTTTTTTCGCAGTAAGTTTCAATTTCAAGACTGTTTTCCACCCACTTGTTGATCACTACTTTTGTCTGAATCCCAAAGGGTTTAAGCGCTTCCACGGTCAGCTTGAAGTCATGAAACCCGAAAGGAGTGGGTTCGGTAATTAAAACGATCAAATCAGCGCCTTTTACAGCTTCTAAAGAAGGGCAGGATGTCCCCGGAGGTCCGTCCCAAATCTGGAGTCCGGTTTGAGGGAGCTGTTTTTTGATTTCCCGGATCATGGAAGATGTCTGAGTTTTTCCTTCATCAAGCCTTCCTTCGTAAAGGCTTAAGGTACCGTAATTTCCTTTCCTTAAAACTCCAATCTGAAGGGGTTTTTCGCTTAAGGCTTTATGGGGGCATTTTGCAGCGCACCTTCCGCAGGAATGGCAAAGCTCCTGAAAAAAAAGAAAATCGTCTTTAAAAACAGCGAGAGAGTGAAACCGGCAGTTTGAAGCGCACAGTCCGCAAAAATTACAGGCATCTTTATTCCAGCTGGGAAAAAGAAGAGAAACAGGTTCTTCAGTCCCAAAACTTTCTTTAAAAAAAAGATGGACATTGGGTTCTTCCACATCCAGATCCGCCAGCAGGGGGACATATCCCTGTTTTTCCAAAATCAGGGCAAGATTGACAGAAAAGGCAGTCTTTCCAGTGCCGCCCTTTCCGCTTAAGACCGCAATCTTTTTTTCAAAAGTATTCATTTTAAGCTTTTTCCTCTTTTTCTTCGATACAAAGTGATTTTTTAATGACTTCACGGGTTGTTTTGATCATTAAAAACAAAACAATCAAGACAAGCAGACCTGCCAGAACAAAAAATAAAATCTGGAAAAACGGAAGATTGGTCAGCCTGTACATTAAAACGGTTGCGACACTGATAGCTGCCAGAGGGAATGAGTATGCCCACCATGAGAGAAAAAACGAAATTTTTGAGAAGAGTTTGACCTGAAGAAAAACCAGAATCATCAGAAAAAGAGCGAAATAGTAAAGAATAGAGCCGAAAGCATCCAAGCCTCCTGTCAGTTTATAATAAGAAATAAATCCGATAGCCGGAGGGGCGAAAAGGATAAAAAGAGTGGGTAAAAGTTTATCCGCAATCGGAGAATGAAAAATCATCCTGTAAAAAACAATGGTAAAAAGGGCAAGCCAGAGAACAACTCCTATGGCAAAGAAAAACCATGAGATTTCTTTTGGCGCATGCTCGACTCCCGTAATTGGAATCATAATTGCGCCCACTACAGGCATAAACCAGGCAGGGTTCATGTGGTGAATCTCAAAACGGGTGTGACGGATCCAGACGGAAAGAATGGCAAAAATAAAAACAGTCTGGACAATTACCCCGAGTATCCAGAAAACAAAAGAGGTTTGTTTGTCAATAGAAAGAAATATCACCGAATGAACCAGAAATATCTTTGCCAGCAAGGGAAAAAAGTTCATTTTGACTGGATGAAAAAACTCTTTTTTGACCTCTTGGGGATATTTGAAAATTCTGAGCAGGTAAAAAAAGAAAACAACCGCAAAAACAGCGAGTGAAAATCCGGTAGCCCAGATGCCTGTTTGATGCAAAACAGGATAAAGCTCGGAAATTTTCACCACTGTCAGAGCCAGTCCTGACAAGCCGAGAACGATTGCAAAAAATGAAATCGTAAAATGCGGCAGTCTTAATTTTTGTTCCATGTGTTCCTCCTAAATATGTAAAAATTCATTTAATACATTTTATTACAACAAAACTTCCCTTTCCGTATCCCGGAAAAGAAGGTTCAAAATTCTTATTTTCAATATCATGGATTGTCTGTCGGTATTCCAAAATCTTTAAACCCCGCTTTTTTCATAAGTTCTACGGTTTCATCCACAGAATAAAAAAAAGCTTCACGGTAAAACCGGCTCTCTTCTTTTTTCAGTACATAGATTTTTCCAAGCGGGCTTTCTTTATCAACAATAGCATTGATAAACACTCCGCCGGGCTTTAAAATCCGGTAGGCTTCTTTCAGTCCCTCCAGAGGATTTTTTAGAAAACAGAAAGTGGTTACCATCAGGCTAAAATCAAAAGAGTGATTCATAAACGGAAGATTTTCAGCCATGGCATAAACCATTTTGAGTCCATTTTCCTCCGCTTTTTTTCCCATTTCCTTAGAAATTTCAACTCCTGTTTCTATTTTCAAAGGGACAGCGAATTTTCCAGTTCCTGCCCCGATTTCTACACCCTTGCCTTTCTCAGGGAGCATTTTTCTCACTGCTTCCAGCTCCGATTCATACCAGCCTGGATTTTTGATAAACCATGAATCATATTCTTGGGGGTAAAGGTCAAACACGCTCATTTTAAATCCCCCCACCATCCGTCGATAAACTGCCGTTTCATTTTTTCCATATAGTTTTTTTTATCCAGATGTTTTTTAGCTTCAGCGCCTGTCAATGGAAGAGGGAAGGAATCAGCGTAGTCTAATAAAAACTGATACGCCTGATAAAGTTTGATAAAAGAAATCTCCTGTTCTTCCTGATTTAAATCAGGGTGGACTTTTTTTGCCAGTTCCTTAAACCTTTTTTTAATTTCTTTCACGCTTGCTTCATTGGGAAGGCTAAGAAGTTTTCTCGCCGATTCCAGTTTTTCCTCGTCCATTTTTTGTTCCTTTAAGAATGAGCTGAATTAGACTTTTCAATATTTTGAATCATCTGATCCAGATAATCTTTTTCTTTTTTCAGATAGGCGAGATTGTCGTCTTGTGAGACCATAGGAATAAAACCTTTTCTCATCCCTCTGCCAAGCCCCATCCCTCTGCCTCTTCCCATGCCGAAGCCTGGTTGGAATCCGCCTCCCTGATAATTCGGGTTACAATACCCCATTCCTCTTCCTGTTTGAGAACCCAGATTCATGGGTCCCATTCTGTTTAATCCTGCCATTACTCTCCTCCTTTTTTAGTTTTATCGATTAAATAATGAACAGCTTTTAAAAATAAATCCCGGTAATAAGTGTTCGTGCTGTCTGCTGCTACCGGCACACCTGTTTTGCCTGAGAAGGGCCGTGAACATCGGCATCAATGAGTCCTGTTTTATAACCTTCCAAAGCAAATGCATAAGCCAGATTGACAGCAACCGTGCTTTTTCCGACCCCGCCCTTGCCGCTCATCACTACAATTTTTAACTGTTGTTTTTTTTCAATTGACATTGGGTATATCCTTTTTTTCTAATTGTTGTTGAACAAAACCGGGAACAGGAATAGTTTTATAATCTTTTTTATGAACAAAAGTGTGTTCGCTGGAGCCTTTACAAATGAGTTTCTCTTTTTGATTGATAATTTTATACTCAATGCCGATCCGGTATTGAGAAAAATGTTTAATAAATGTATGAAGTTCTAATTCTTCATCAAAAAAAACAGGCGCAATGTATTTTGCCTCGATTTTCAAGACGGGGAATAAAATCCCCTCTTTCTCCAAATCGCAGATGCTGATTCCATGTTTTTTAAAAAGCTCGATTCTCCCGATTTCAAACCAGATAATGTGGCTGGAATGATGAATCAATCCCATCTGATCGCTTTCCTGATAACGGGTCCGAATCAACGAAACGCTTTTTTTTCTGTTTTTCATTTGATCCATAAAAATTTCCTTAACGAACATATGTTTAAAATATAATAAACATATGTTCAAATAAAAAATTTCATTCATTTTTGTTATAGCTGATTTGTCTGGCTATATTTTAATTATGAAAAAAAGATTTTTAATGCTTGTTTTTTTTATCATATTTCGGACAGAGTTGTTTGCTTATCAACTTTATAATATCGAAAAACCTGAAGAAAATACAGTTGAATCAGTTATGAAAATACTGGAAGCCTATTATATGCCTATTTTTAATCAATATTTAAAAGCGTCTTTTTTTACCGCATATCCTGAAAAAATTACTTTGATTGCGATAAAAGACGAGCGTAAAATTGAAATGTGGTTTGAAGATGAAGACAATAAAGTCTTTATAAAGCGCTATTCAATTCTTGGGTTAAGCGGAAACCTTGGACCGAAACTGAAAGACGGGGATAAACAGGTGCCGGAAGGGTTTTATCAGATGCTTTTTATCCATCCGAAAAGCGATTGGCACTTATCGATCAAACTCAATTATCCAAATCAATTTGATAAACAAATGGCTGTGAAAGATAAACGGAAAAATATTGGAAAAGACATTTATATCCATGGAGGGATGGGATCTCTTGGGTGTCTTGCGGTAGGGGATAAGAATATTGAAGAGATAGCGTATATTGTCTATAAAACAGGAATAGATAAAATAAAAGTGATAATTACTCCCTATGATTTTAGAAAGAAATCGATTTTTTTGGATTCATCCGTAAAATGGGTAAAAAAACTCTATCAGCTTTTAGAAAAAGAGTTAAAAAAATATCCTTTCATTAAACAGGCTGATTATTTCTTTTAAAGAACCCCAAAAAGCACCATACAGATATCGTCATCAAAATGAAGGTCTTTTAGTCTCGACCGAAATCACAGTAAGATTCAATTTTGTATAGGCAGGAATAGAAATCTGGTTTTTTTTAAAAACCTGAAAAGGCATTTTGCTAGGATTCATTCGATTTTTGATTCAGTTTGATTGCCAACCGCTCAATTTCATTTATGGGAAGCCCTGTGAGTTCAACTATGGCATGAACATCGTATTTTTTCTGGAGCATTTTGAGAGCGGTTTCAATTTTCTCTTCCTTTTTCCCTCTGAGTTCAGCGGATTTGATGAAAGTTTGGGTATCGAGCCTGTATTTGAGTCTGGACTCGGCTATTTCTCTCAAATGATCGTCTTCGTTAAACTTCTTATATTCTTGATCCGCTTTTTGAATCATTTTATTTTTATCAATCACGAGTTTCATTTTTTCATCCTCTCCCTCATATTTGAAATAATAAATCCAGTCATAAAGCTCTGGACTCATTTCTTTTATTTTAGTTTTAAACTTTTTAATTTCAATAAAATGCAAGATAATATGATCGCTTAGAACCATTTCAGGGTTATTTTTTTCCTGAAGCATAAAACAGGAGTGAATCTGATTGTCATCTTCTAAAAGATTAAAATCGAGTAAATTAATGCAGATAGTGGGCTTTAAATCGAAATAGTCCATTCCTTCGTTTAATTGAGAAGTGTAGAATTTTGCCCAGTAAAAAAGGGATCGGGCAGGGAAAGAAGCGTCATAACTTGCCTGGATTTCAATATCATATTGATTGTTATTTTCGTCCAGAGCTTTGACATCAAGAATAGTTTCTTTATCTACTCGGAAAGTTTTAAGGTTGAAAGGGTTTTTGAGAGTTACCTCTTTAACGGGCGGAAAGGCTGAATCTATTAAAACAGCATTGATAAAAGATAAAAGAAGGTCTTTATTTTTTTCAGACCCTAAAAGGTAAAGGACAAAAATATCTGCAGTGGGTTTTATTAGAGTATTCATTTTTAAAATTTACTCTAAATCTCATTTGTTTCAAACTGATTTCTAAAACTTATCCTATTTCTCCCCTTCTATTTCAAAGACTTGCGCTGGGTAAAGTTTAATGGATCGGAGGATGAGTCCGCAATATTTAAAGAACCCCAAAAAGCACCATACAGATATCGTCTTCAAAATGAAGGTCTTTTTGAAAAATTAATAACCTGTGGTAAATTCTTTCCAGAAGTTCAT
>Ga0209518_1002078_pt1 | contig 19633 bp, 16 predicted proteins | sample RifGroB1_FD_183993 | JGI IMG/M metagenome (GOLD analysis project Ga0209518, IMG submission 183993) | Groundwater microbial communities from Rifle, Colorado, USA - Groundwater B1 (SPAdes) (version 2) | ecosystem: Environmental > Aquatic > Deep subsurface > Groundwater | place: Rifle, Colorado...
CTGGGAGATGACCATTTCGAGCAGCCCATCGCAAAGCCTGGTCTTGACATGCATGGATGTCTGCTCCTGCTTTCAGGAGTTCCTGGACAACTGGGAGATGACCATTTCCAGCAGCCCATCGCAAAGCAGAGTCTTGACATGCATGGATGTCTGCTCCTGCTTTGATCAGTTCCCGAACAACTAAGGGATGACCATTTGAAGCAGCCCGTCGCAAAGCCACATCTTCAATTGCATGGATGCCTGCTCCCGCTTTGAGCAGTTCCCGGACAACTTCGAGATGACCATTTGCAGAAGCTTCAATCAATTTTTGTTCTTTCGTCATTTCATTCTCTATAATTTTTCATATTTCAAGATGGACCTGCGCGCTTCGAAGCGCGGTCTCCACATACTACAAACAAGAGTCCTACACACTTTTTCCATTGTTAATTTTTGCAAAGTAGAACAATGGACAAATCTTTTTGCAAATTGACAATTTTATTCGATTTTGGGAATATTGTCATAGTCCTAAATCTACATCCCATATTTTAACCAGTTATTTCTCGGGGATCAAGAAAAATAAGTGGCCTGACAGACTTTCTAGGCTGCCATAGCGAGTTCTTCAACAGAATTGTCGAACTCAGCGTCAACGATTATTTCGTTTGCATTTATTTGTTTGGCGCTTTTTTGCGTAGCCATCGCCAACTACGATGTGCCTCTTACATTTGCCCGTATCCGGATCGAATCCATTTCAGGCCCGCTGTGATATAGTTTGCTCTATTCTGGTCAAAATTTCAAGTCAATAGCAGAATTTTCTACTCGACTTTTTCGATAGAGCAATATTTTCGTTCTGTTTGGCTCAAATGTCCGGTTGCAAAAGAAAAATCTTGCTCCCTCATGAATGAACCAAAAACCTTTACATCCAATAGTATCCATAGGTATCAATTCAACCTTTTCGCTTTTGTTTAGAAAATTGAAAATTCTTTCATCAGTCAGAACATATAATGGAGATTCATCTGAAATCATCTTTAAAAGAACATCTGGATCTGTGTCTGGAAATATTTTGAATGATTTCAATACTGGAAATTTATCATAATAATCAAGAAATTGATGACCAATAGAGATGCAAAACTTTTTATAGTTTTTATATCTTTTCATAAGTATTTCAGAATTCACGATTTTTCCTATTTTACAATTCCATATGTTATATGAATCAATCCAAATTGGATCATACCACCTATTATTGTCAATAATGTAGTGGCAGTCCAAAAAGTCCATTTAAGAATATTTACCCCCATAACCATTTTATTTGCTAAATCTTGGATGCTATTAATTTTTATTTCCATTGATTCAAGTTTTTTTGTAGTATTGTTGAAATCTTCTATCATTTCTTTTTTTCTATTTTCTGTATTAACATCGATTTGATCTAAATGTTTTAATATAGATTCTTTTATCGATATTAACTCTTCTTTATACAAGAAGATTATTTTTTGAACTTCTTTGTATGCATTTAGGGTTTGATTTAATCGAACAAGAAAAAATTCTCTATCTTCCATAGTTTCTCCGTATTGACATATGTTTCGATTTTAAATCAGAAAAACCTCTATTTACTGGTTTTTTTTACGACAAGTGAATCTGGAATCAATAAATCTCCATCAAATTGCCCAGCCTTGTCAAAGTATACTTCCATCAAAATAGATTCAAGAATGCTTTGAAGTGCTCTAGCTCCCCTAGAATCTTCTACGGCAGCATCAGCAATCACGTCAAGAGATGTTTCTGAAATTTGTAGATTTATTCCATTTTGAGAAAATATCCATTTAGATTGTTCATACAAAGATCCTTTGATTGATGTCAGAATTTGAATCATGTGCTCTTTGGTCAATTTTTCAAATGGGATGATCACTGGAAATCTCCCAACAAATTCAGAAATAAATCCATAGTCTATGATATCCTGGGCATTTATTTGTGAAAGGAGATTTTCTCTCAATTTTTCCTGATCAATCTGCGCTTCACCTCGAAAACCTATTTTCCCGCCCACATTCAGTCTCTTGGCAATTACGTCTTCGATCCCAGGAAAAACTCCGGCGGCGATAAACAAAATATTTTCTGTATCCAGAGGTATGGTTTTTGCCTGCGGATTCTTTCTTTTCCCATCGGAGATATTTTGGACATGAGCAATTGTCCCCTCAACCATTTTTAACAAAGATGTTTGGACACCTTCTCCGCCAACATCGCGGGTGATTGATGGATTTCCTCCGGATTTTTTAGCAATTTTGTCTATCTCATCAAGCATAATAATTCCGCGTTCGGCATTTTTCACGCTTCCTGCTACTGAAAGAAGCGTTGAAAGGACTACCTCGGCATCATCGCCCACATATCCGGCTTCCGTGATCTGTGTGCAATCACCGATGACAAATGGAACTTGAATCATCTTTGCAATAGTTCTTGCAATATGAGTTTTGCCGCATCCGGTATCTCCTATGAAAAGAAGATTGCTTTTTCTCCATTCTTTATCAGGATCATTACTTTTCAATGATATATAATGTCTATGGACTGCAACAGAAACTTTTTTCTTTGCTATTTCCTGTCCTATTACTCTTTCGCATAGTGTATTGTATATCTCTCTTGGATTTTGAATAGTAATTTCTTCTGGGATTGTTGAATCATCAGATTGATCATCTTCTAGGGATTGCTTTGTAATAAAATATGACTTTTGAAAAATATCTAAATAATCTTTATGTATTGGAATTTTTGCTCCGTTTGGCAAAATTGCTATTTTTGTATTTTTTTCAGATAATGCTTTGCCAGTCAAGGAGCAGATCACACTTTCATTCATCTAATGTTCTCACTTTTTAATTGTTTTTCTGTGATTAATTTTCCATTGGTTGTCAAATCATTAAGAATTAAGTTGTTTTTCAAACATTTAGAACAGACATATTGTCCATCAAAATCTATATTTTTCACCTGATCCAATGGGAATTCCATCAATATTTTGTTGCAAAAATCACACGCCACTCGGACCATAGGGAAGGCACCGGCGGTGAAGTATCGTCTATACGGACAGAGCAACGCCTTTTCAGGGGAGGCGTGTCGGGGGTCATATTTGCATAGGCAAACCCTGTTTTTCATTCCATTCCAAAAAGCAGTGGCAGGAACATCGTGTGTTATGTATTCTTTTTCTTCCCATTTGTCGCATGTGCTGCAAGGCCATTTCAAATCTTTTGGTTTAGCCATTTCATATCTCCTATTTTGTTTCACTGATGAATTTGTTTTTTATTTCTTCTTCTGGAATTGTATATATATTGTTTTTTATATAGTCATATAAGTCTATCTGATGTATATAAGAATTGTTTTTTATTCCAGATATATATTGATTGATTTCTATATATCTTTCATTATCATCAATCAGTTCTTCAAATAACTTCTCTCCATCTCTGATCCCTATTTCATTGATTGAATATTTTGGAATTCCAAAATATTCTGCCATATTTTTAATCAAGTCAATAACTTTATATTCTTTATATTCATTGCAAGTAAATAGTGATATATCTGTATATTTTTCCATTGGAAAAAGCAAAAAATATGTAGATTGTTCTGGTGTGATGAATATTCTTCTCATATTCAGATCGGTTATTGTCAATGGAATGCTGTTTTCTAATTGATGTTTGAAAATATGATAGATACTACCGCGGCTGCTGAATACATTTCCGAATCTTGATGAAAAATAATGAATATCTGGGTCTTTGTTGATGTTTGTTATATAATTTTCAATATTCTTTTTTATAGCCCCCATCAAAGATTCAAATTTGACTGATTTATCACTTGATGTATTTGCAAAATATTTAACATTGTTTTCTAAACACATATCTATCAAATCTATTGACGCCACGAAATTGTTCAACAAAGATTCTTCTACATTTTTTTCTACTAATTCTACATGTTTGAATGCAGCAGTGTGTATCACTATATCTATATTTTTCAAATATTTTTTTATAAGTCTGGTGTTTTTAATATCTCCAACTACAAAGTTGTTGTTTTTATTTTTCAACCTTTTAGATATTTTTGACAACCCCGTTTCATTGAAATCTATGGCTATAAGATTGTTGTAATTATATTCATCTATTTCTTTAAGAACATACGATCCGATGCTACCTGCCGCACCAGTAATCAATATATTTTTGCCATTTAAAAAACGATAATCTTTATGGTATATTGGCTCTATTTTTAGAATTTTATTGAATTTATTTTTCATTAATTGTTCTCACTTATTTTGATGCTCGGCAAGATAATTCTTAATTGTATTCCTAAATTATTTGCTTTGTTGATTGCTAAATCAGCGTATTTTTTAAGTTCATCTAAATTAGATATTTTATTATCTATATCATTTTTATAATTTCCTCTAACCTCTACCATAGAAATATATCTTATGTTATTTTCATATGAATTAATAACCATATTTTCCATTTCATAATAATTATTATTTTTAATAACATAATTTGATCTTATTGTAATATTTTTACTGCCTATCTCATTATTTAATAATTTTAGATTTTTTTGTAATTTATTCCAATTACCATTTATTCTTATTTTTGAATATGTTTCTTCTGATGCTGCATCAATTGATATTGATATATAATACAAAATATCTAAATTTGGTATTATTTTTGTTATAATAGTAGAGCCATTTGTAGTTATAAATAATTTACAAGAATTAACTTCTTTAAGAATTTCTATTATTTCATCATATTCTTCATATATAGTCGGCTCGCCACCTATTAATGATGTATATATTGAATATTTAAATATATCATATAATTCATTTTTAAATTTTTCTAAATTGAATAATTTTAGATTTTTTCTTTTAATAATATCATCAATCATAAAGCACATTGGGCATCTAAAATTACAATCATGACCTAAATTTATATCTAATATAAGAGGATAATTATCTAATATAGTTTTTCTATTAATAATATTATTTTTATATTTATTTAAATTTTCTTCTTGATATTTATTTAATGTAATTAACCTATTATTAGAATAGTCGTTAATTACATTAAAATCTGGAACACAAAAATTTTTTGATATATTTTTATCCTTATGCCAACTACAACAATTATACATATTAGACATCATAATTTTTCTAAAATTAGAATATTGTTCTGAATTCCATATTTTCATCAAAGAATCATAATCAGTATATGATATCTGCCCTATTGAATTTGATGGAATAAAACAGCAAGAATTAATTTTAGATATATGATCTATTCTTAAAACTTTCCAAGGAAGTGTACAAAAATCTACATTTTCCATTATATATTCCTAACTTATTTTAAGAGTATTTTCTTTTAAATATATTTAAAAATCTCATATCAAATAAATAATCTAATTTGTTTTCTTCTGCTAATTTAATTGCATCATAAATTAATGTAATATTAGTTTCATTTTTTTCTAGTGGAAAGTTTTTTAAAATATCATCAGCTAATTGTATTTCATTAAATCCCATATCTATTGATAATCTTACCATATCAGATACTTGATGTATATTGACTGGCATCAGACAAAATTTAGATACTTTTTTAATTTTTATATTATTTTGTTTGATAGAATCATTTAATTTTTCTATATTTTTTATCAAAGAGTTGAAATTACCATTCACTCTTATTTTTGAATATATTTCTTCTGTTGTCGAATCCATAGATATTGTTATTATTTTGATATTATTTATATATTCAATAATTTTATCCATTCTTGAACCATTAGTGCAAATACTTATAATTTGTTGTCTTTTGTCTTTAAAATATATCATTAATTTATCATAATTTTTAGAATATGTAGGTTCTCCTCCAATTAAACATATATCTAACAAACTATTTAACATATCATCAAAATCTTCTTCATATTTATCTATATCAATAGATTTATTCATATTAAAATCTTTTTGATAACACATTGGGCATTTGAAATTACATACATAATCTAAATATATTTTTAATGAGATAGGATAGTTGTTTATATATATTTTTTGATTTTGAATATTTTCAAAACATAAATTTAAATTGTCTTTTTGTTTCTGATCCATATTTCTTATGGAAAAATATTTTAAACTTTTTGATGGCTCACAATTTAATTGACAACTTATGTCTGTTTGGTTCGGACCACAAGATAGTCTTATATCTCTGTATAGCATTCTAGTTCTATAATTTTGATAAAAATCTGAATTCCATATATCATTTATTATAGATTTATTAGATTCTTTATCATATAGAAAATTTCTACCAAACCCAGTTCTAGACCAACAACAAGAATCAATATAATCCGGACACCAATCTAAATGAGTCCAAGGACGGATACAAAAGTCAAAATATTTATCCAATTTGTTTTCCATAATTTATAATTCTTTTGCAAAGTGATGAATATCTTACATCTTCTTTGTCATTAGCAATTGCATTACGAAATGCACTTTCTTGTCCAATAATTATGCACATTTCCTGGGCACGAGTTATACCAGTGTAATATACTTTTCTTCTCAACATTCTGCCAAAATTTTCGTGGCAAAGGAGGATTACTACTGGGTATTCCGTCCCCTGACTTTTTGAAATTGACAAAACATTTGCCAGTTCTAATTGATACATTTCATTTTTAGAATATTCTATTTCATCTTCAATGTTTTGAAAATCTATTGACATATATTTTTTATCCATAGATGAAACTTGACCTACATCTCCATTATATACTTCCTTGTCATAGTTATTTTTTATTTGAATAACTCTGTCATTCTCGTGAAAAGCAGTTTTGTGATTGCCCATTTCATTGGTGTGCGGTCCTGGATTGAAAAATTCTTGCAGATCATTGTTCAACTCAACAGACCCCATGTCATATCTTCTCATAGGTGAAAGTATCTGAATATCCTTTTTAGAATATCCCTTTTTAGATAAAAAACTATCTGTTATTTGTTTGATTGCATAAAGAATGTCTTCTTTTTTATTTTTAGATATGAAGATCATATCACCACCAGAATATTCTTTGATTCTTGGAATATTTGGAATTTTTCCTTGTCGAACAAAATTTGCATTTTCAGTAATTGTAGAATCTTTTGATGTCCTGTGCGGCTCAGTTAATTCTGCGACTGGGATCTTGCCGCTCTTGATCATATCTTGCAACAAATTTCCAGGACCAACGCTTGGAAGTTGTTCAGGATCCCCAACCATCACTATCCTGATGTCTTCTGGAAGACCGCACAGCAATCCTCTAAACAAGGGGATGTCAACCATAGAAATTTCATCAATCAAAATTGCTTTTCTGCCAGAAAGAATTATTTTAGGTTCATATTTGAATAAATCTATATATTCCAATGGAAAAAATTTAAATGTTCTATGAATAGTTTTTGCACGATAGTCTGTTTTGATTTCAATTTGTTTTGTTCCCATACCAGTCGGACAACAAGCAACAAAATTAATTCCATTTTTATTCCAGGAATCCATAATGATTTTGGAGATGCTGGTTTTTCCGCTTCCCGCGGAGCCTGTCAGAATAGATATCCTATTCGACAAACAAATTTCAATTGCTCTTTTCTGAGATTCATCTAATTCCTTGTCAAATGATGACATATCTGGTTCAATATATTCTAATTTAGATAAATTTATTCTTTTAATTAGTTGCTCTGCTATAAATTCCTCTGCATCTTTTAAATCTTTTATATAAATGATGTTTTTATCAGATTCATTGTCGCAAACAACCATATTCATTTCTGCTAATTCTGATATAGCATCTGCTCGCATAGATGGACTAATTATCACAGGTGCCTGAGTTGATTTTGACATCATAGATACATAAGGATCAAAATCAGAAAGTATAATATAGCAATGTCCAGAACTTGCCGTAGAAACCAATGCAAAATAAACTATTGCTCTAACTCTAACAGAATCAGTCGGGCTTGCCCCAGAAGAAAGAAAAATACTATCTCCTATGCTAAATGGGATGTCCTGAATACGACAAATACAATACGGATCTTTTTCAATCATATCCAAAGAAGAATGTCCATAACAATTATATATCAAATAAGATTGTTCTATGTTGATTCCATATTGAGATAGATTATTGTGTATTTTATGAACATATCTTGATTGTTGCCACAAAAAAGATAAATTAGCGACTTCATCGTCAGTTACGCCGTCTAATTCAGATAATCTTTCTGATTGTTTGTCTAAAATTTCTATTGCATCCATTCCAAATTTAGAAATAATTTTATTTGCAATGAATTCACTGCCTAAAAGGTTATAAATATACAATCTTATACTACTTTTATCTTTGAACCCTACTTCATCATACATCAGCACCTTGAACTGAGGTCCATATGTAGGATGATTTACAAATTGCCCTTGGATGGAATACCAGCAGCCAACCGCTACGAATGGAAATGTTCCAACCATAGTATATTTTTTATTTTGTTTAGATATTACCCAAGCTACCGACCATCCATTTTGTTCATTTCTAAAAATTATTTTTTTAACAACCACTTCATCTGAATTTATAATTTCATCATTCACAATTATTCTCCATTGTCAATGGTACGCTGGCAATAGCCCGCTTTCAAGCAGTCAGCAATGATTCAAACGATAATTGCCACTTTTTCATTTACTCTCTCTGCCAGAGTGGCATCAACTTCTATCAACAATTTCTTTCTCTCTTCCTCTACAATGTATGTGGTCACTGCTTCTTGCACATATTTAATTGCTTGTCCAATATATTCATCATCAATGAAAAACTCTGCCAATATCGCAGATTCATCGTCAGTCAATATTCTTGCTTTTGCCATTTTATATCCTTTCACTATCAACAGTTCTTATGAGAATGCAGCACCACTCTTCCATCCACCATTATAAATGTAAAACTCATTGTTGGTGGTGTCATAGATCATTGCAACTTTTCCAGTGTATGCGGTTGGAACACCTGTCGGAGTTCCTGCACAAGTTGGAATATATGCAAAACCAGCAGTTGCATTTGTAGCTAATGCTGCTTGTGTTCCAAGAATTACGTTTTTTGCTACGGTAATTGACAGAATGTCATCATTAGCATAAAAACCAAACCCCATATAACTTGTAGCGGCAGCAGCACCATTATGAACATATCTAATAACACCAGAATTATTAGTAGAATTTGCTGCTCCGAAGTTTATTCCCTTAGCACCTGCGGATGTTGATAGATCACTTTGCAACATCGACCAGACCAGTGCAATATTCGGCAGCATAGTAATGATATCTGTTCCATTGACAATTCTCAAACCGGAAGCACCACCTAAGACATTGATGTCAGTATCAATTGAAAACGTTAGATTTCCTCCAGCGATAGTCAATGAGTCATCGGTCTTCAACATATTAGCAGCAGACCGATACAGGTTTGTGTCTGTTCCTAACAACAATCCACCAACGGCCGTTCCTGCTGTTGAAGTCAAGTTCAAGGCACTTGAAGAACCAGCAGCAAGTTTCATTCCATTAGTTGTGTCAAATACCATCGAAGCAGAATCAACCAGCAAACCACCAGTTGAAGCATAAGGAATACGAGTAATAGTCAAACCCGAATCGGTGATATTCGTAGTTTTAATTGGAGAGGAAAAATCAAATCTATTCTCATCTTCCATAAACGTCAGTGTTCCATCATTGGTTTCGCCATTGAAGGTCAAAACATAATCTATACCAACTGCACCAACTCCTATAACCAATGATGTTGTTGCTATTACATTTAGATTGTTCTCTATAATAATCGCATCATTTGTTCCCAATGTATTAGATGCCGATATTTTAAATGAATCACTAGAATTATCATCAATTCCGATAGACCAATAATGAGTTGTCCCTCCGTCATATTGGGCATCTGAAAGCTGGAATTCAATATCGGCATCTGCATCAGTGGCAATAACCTTAACATCATTTTTGAATTCATGTATACCGGTCCAAGCATTAGTGGAAGTAAAAGTTTCTGCCGTATCTATATCAATCTGAAGGATATCTGTTGCCACTCCTGTCGTAGTAATTCCTAGAGCACCTACAAAACTGGCAGTCTCTCCTTCCATAATAGTTTGGTTCGCACCAGCGCTGCCTGATAATACCCAATATGTCATTGGTGCTGTATTTGTCCCAAATGCATAATGCCAAGCTGCACCAGAATACCATCCAAAAGTATTATCATCCGAATCTGTATAAATCATTCCAGCCGTTGTTCCAGGAACAGCAGACTGATTCGAAATTTGTAAATAAGTTCCGCCGACTATAAAATTGTCATCTGTTTTCAACGTATCATTTGCAGATTTATATAAATTAGCTGAATTAGCGGTGCTTCCAAATTTAATACCAGATGCTGTATCATTGTCATCAGAAGACAACCACAGAGAAGATGTAGAAGCATCTACTATTTTTATTCCATAATCCCATCCAGATCCAACTTGAATCGCAATTTCAGTACAATCCGCATCAGCAATTATGCTATTAATATCTATTCCATAAAATGTATTAGTTATTCCAGTATGATTAGAATTTGTATAGTTCAAATATATTCCGCGAAATGTATCTGAACCGTCCATAATTCCTAATGTTCCAGAAAGCGTCAGTACATTTGCCGACCCACCGGCAGTATTAACTTTAGTCAAAGATGTAGATCCACTTAAAGTTTTATCGCCATTGATTATTTGTGTAGATTCTGTCATTACAAATGATGCAGTCCCACCTGAATCTGGAATAGTATACACCCTAGAAGCCGCCGGGGCGGTAGAGGTGATAGTTGTAGTATTAGTAGATCCTAAAACTAATTGATTTGTTGCAGCAGATAGCGTAAGCGAAGAAAAAGCAGGAGAAGCTGCTGTTGCTATTGATTGGATTGTATCAATCTGTGCAGTTGTGATCTTTAAATTCGTAGTATTGTAATCTATAGAGGCAGTTCCAGCGGCATATGTAAGTCCATCACCCCAAATAATTACTTGTTGATAATCCAAATCTCCAGTAGCCGCAGAGATTACTCCAGCAGTAGTTTTTATAAGTCCATTTAAAGATGTATCTAAAGTAGTAGTTGAACTAACAGATAAATTAGATCCAACTACAAAACTATCATCAGTTTTTAATGTATCATTTGCAGATTTATATAGACTTACTGAATTAGCAGTACTACCGAATCTTATACCAGATGCACTATCATTGTCGTCAGATGACAACCACAGAGATGCCGTTAAAGAATCTACAATCTTTACTCCGTAGTCCCATCCGCTTCCTATTTGGATTGCTATTTCACTACAATCAGCATCGCCTATTATATTAGCAATATCAATTCCATAAAAATAATTATCTGTTCCTGAATGATTAGAATTTATATAGTTCAGATATATTCCTCTAAATATATCTGAACCATTCATAATACCCAATGTCCCACTTAAACTAACAGCATTAGCGCTAGAAGAAACTGCATTGATTTTGGTAAAACTAACTGACCCAGAATTAATATTGTCTCCAGTTAATGTCTTCGTCCCATTTATGGTCTGAGTGCCTTCGGTCATAACAAAATTTGCATCTCCACCTGAATCTGCTATTGTATATATTCTAGAAGAAGATGGGGCAATAGAAGAAATAGTCGTAGTATTAGTGATCCCAAGCACTAATTGATTCGTAGTTGCAGCAAGAATCATCGAAGCAAATGTTGGAGTTGATGCGATAGCAATTGATTGAATGGTATCTATTTGACTCGCCGTAATCTTTAAATTCGTTGTGTTATAGTCCACGGAAGCAGTGCCAGCAGCATATGTCAATCCATCACCCCAAGTGATCACTTGCTGATAGTCTGTATCTGCCGTGGCAATATCCAACGTGCCAGAAGCACCAGTGGTTTTGATTAGCCCATTTGTAATAAGTTCTGAAAATATATAACTACCCTTTGTGATATTAGAAGTAGTTTCAAAAACTATATCATCTCCGGAGTTAATTCCGCCAACTAATATCTGACCTCCTGCCCGACCTGCCAATAGCATATATTGAGAATGATCATCCGAGGAAAGATCTGCGAGGTCATTATGGCTTGGTTGAGCCCATTGAACATTAGCAGCGAGTCCTTGCGTCTGCAAAAAATAACCAGAGGTTGATGGTGCTAAATTGATGAAATTATTTCCATCGTGAAACAGAATATGTCCCTGGGCAACTGAAGACAGGCTTAAATCAAAATCATCTCCAGTCAGTGTAAAATTCCTTAATATTGTTCCACCACCAATGGAATATCCATCGGAGTTGATTATAATATCTAAATTAACTGATGTATTTCTTGACATATTATGTTCCTATATAATTTCAATATTTCCAACAGAACTTGATATATTCCATTGATAATCATTAGCAGCAGAAACCACACACACTAATTCAACTGCATCTTTGGAATTTGTGCTTTGAATATACCCAGTGATGCCAATAGTTGTAGAATATATACCAAAATTGATTTTTGTATCAGCAGGCTGAGCAATTTTCCATCCGGCAGCTTCATGTCCTAAAACCCTTACCACATTGCCCACAGAAGGCACTGGTAATGTCAGCACGACCCTGGTAATGGTGTTAGTGGTGATATATCCATTTCCAGTAGAGGCTGTGGTATTCGAATTTTGTGCTTGCCATATTACAGATGTGGGCGGTGACCATTGTGGATTTGCCGCTACACCTTGAGTCTGCAACACATATCCGGATGTGGATAATGGTAAATTTGTCCAGGTAGTGCCGTTGTGATAGAGAATATCACCTTGGGCATGAGATCCTGTGGCGATGATAAAATTTGCGTCAGCACCTGGGTCTGGAATAGAATAAATCCTTGATGCCACTGGGGCAGAAGCATTGATAGTCAAGGTATTAGTTGTGCCTAAAACTAATTGATTAGATGTACCTGACAAAGTCATTGAGGCAAATGTTGGAGTGGCAGCCAAAGCAATTGATTGGATTGTATCTATTTGATTAGCAGTGATCTGCAAGTTCGTGGTGTTATAATCTATGGAGGCAGTAGGAGCAGAATAGTCCAGTCCGTCACCCCAGGTAATAACTTGCTGATAATCTCCATCTGCTGTGGCGACCGAAAGAAGCCCAGACCCCCCAGAAGTTTTGACCAATCCGTCAGATGTCAAATCACTTAAAAAGTAGCTTCCTTTTGTCCCGTTAGAAGTAGTCTGTAGCGTCAGATCATCGCCAGCATTGAGACCTCCAACTAATATTTGACCACCAGCCCTGCCTGCCAATAGCATATATTGAGAGTGATCATCAGAAGACAAATTTGCCAGATTGTTGTGATCAACCTGCGCCCATTGAGGATTTGCGGCAATACCTTGAGTTTGCAAAAAATATCCAGCAGTCCCTGGTTCTATAGTGATCCAAATATCAGAATCATTTTTGTATAAAATTGATCCTTGTGCAGAAGTAGATGTATCTACATCGAACAATTCATCTATATACAATACACCTAATCCAGTCCAATGAATTACATCGCCAGCAAACGTCGCGCCAGAGGTGTGATCATCTACAGCATAATAAATAATGTTGCTCTCAATAATTATGTTATTTGTGCGATAATCTTTACCTGTAGCCCAGTCAGGTAGATATGTATAATCATCAATTCTATCAGATAGAATTTGCATATTGCTTTCAGAGGAATTTAATGCCCCTCCAAAATTAGATGTATCTATATCTATAGATGAAGCTATATCTGGTTCATTATTTTCTAGTTCAGAAACATAATCAGTTCTATAGTAATCTTCTATTACATCTGCTGCATCAAGCAGATACCAATAATATATTCTAAATTGTTGAAGATTCTGTGGTATATAATCTAAAGTTGTAACTCCGGTAATTGTATTTATTGAAGAAACTGAAATTCTATTTCGAGTAAAAATATTTGCAGAATTATATATAGGACTATCTGATGTAGAAACCGCATCAGACCTCATTGTATTAATGATAGATCCAGATTCCCAAGATCCAGAACCGAATGTAGCATTTAGAATTGTGCCATCTAAAGTAAATGTATTGTCAGTGCCATTCCCAGTAAATTCCTCGAAAAATACAATTCTTCCGAGAGCAACATTACCAGAACCACCGCCGGTAGAATCCACCCCATATACTATTTTATCTAAAGTTGCATTATATTTAAGAACTCTATTATCTGCTATATTAGAGTCATCAACTTTTTTGCCAAGGATTGAGTTCGCATCTACTAATTGGAATGGATATTCTAAGGGCATATTTTCTCCATTAAGAATTTATATTATTTTGGCAATAAAACCTTCAAAGAACGCATTCTATTCTTGATATAGTCTGTCCCATTATCATATCTATCAAAGATTTGGGTTTGTTATTTCTATTGGAAGCAACAATATTTTCAGAATTCAATTGCGCAGTCGCACCCATACTGGTCATTGCTAAAACAATAGATTTTTCATTAACAATAGTGGCAGCGGATAAATGTCCAGTTTGGTCGCTGATTTTGAAGACAATCAATCCTTTTCCACCTTTGTTGGACTGAGATTGGATATCTTTCAAAGCAATTTTTTTACCAAGACCATTTGAACTGATCAACATTAAAAATCTGTCATCATCTTTATCGACTGACATCAATCTTATTGGATTACCAGCAGAAGTTGAAAAACTTTTTACACCTTGGGTGAGTCTTCCAGTGGGATTTATAAAATTCGAATCATATCTTATTGCATATCCTTTGTCTGTAATTATAAGATATTCTTCATTTCTGTGAATTATTGAATTAATTGTTTTGTTTTTAGATTTTATGTATTGAAGTAGTTTGTTAGATTTTGGTAAATCTGACAATATAGTCCTCTTTATTTTACCATCTTCTGTCAATGTGGATAGATATTTATTTTCATCATCAACAATCAGATATTCAGAAATATTTTCTATTTCTGTGCTGTTTTGTCCATTAGAATTTCTTGTAGTTGTTTCAATTTCGTGAATAAACTTTGATACATATTCACCATCTTTGTTGAGAAACAATAATTTATTTGTATTTAAACATTTTTCTATTTTTAAGATAGTATTTTTCTCTTTATCCGAAATATCATTATTAAAATGTTTTACAATTTTATATTTATTGTCAAAAGTTGTCATAAGATATAATTCTTCTTGATTTATCAATTCATTCGCATCAATATTTGTTTTGGATTCTTCTATTAATTGAGTTTTTCTTGGGCTTCCACATATTTTCTTGATTTGTTTTATATCTTCAAGAATAACTTTGTCTATATTATTGTTGTTTGAGATGAGTTCTTTATTAGTATTTATTTCTTTGTTTGTTTCTGTTTTTTCATTATTCAGTTCTGAAATTTCAAGTTTTGTAAGTCTTCTCAATGGTATTTCAATAACTATTTTTGATTGATTTTCATTTATGTCTAATAATTTTTGTAATCTTTGACAGGCTTCGCTTGAATCTTTTGATTTTTTTATAGTCAAAATGACTTCATCTATCTTGTCTATTGCCTTGATCAGTGATTCAAGTCTGACCAGCCTACTTTCCAAAAATCTGTTTCTTGATATTGCTCGATTTTTGATTATATTTCTTCTATGAGAGATATATTCTCTGATCAATTCTATAATTGAATATTTTTGTGGAATTTTATTTTTCAAAATGTTTAAATTTATATTTATAGATTGTTTAAGCCCAGTCTTGGCATATAGTTCTTCAAGAACCAACTTTGGCGACGATCCATTTTTCAATTCTATGATGATGTTTGTTCCATTTTTGGAATCTGATAAATCTTTGAATTTATATATAGAAGAAGAAATTATATCACTCTTGTCATTTTTAATTATTTCTGATAATTGTTGCATAAATTGACTTCTACCAAACTGATATGGCAATTCAGAGATTATTATCCGTGATTTTCCCTTGATTTCTTCAATAGAAGATTTAGCCTGAACCAAGATTTTTCCATTGCCAGATGACATATAATCTCTGATTCCGTCATTTTTGATGACAAAGCCGCCACAATTCCAATCAGGTCCTGGCATCACTTTCAAAAGGTCATCTATCGTTGATTCTGGTTTTTCAACAAACAATTTGATTGCATCACAAACTTCATTTGGGTTATGAGAGACATCACGAAAAGCAATACCCACAGCCATTCCTGATCCACCACCATTGATCAAGATATTTGGGAATTTAGAAGCAAGAATAGTTGGCTCTTGACAAGAAGCGTCATAATTATCAACGAAATCAACAATTTCCGGAGTAGTGTCCTCTAACATCATCATTCCGGCTTGTGAAAGTTTTGCTTCGATGTATCTAGCAGAGGCAGGAGGATTTTCTTCATCGCCAAAATTGCCTTGTCCGATGATCAACGGGACCCTCAAAGAACAATCTTGCGCAAGACGGACAAGCGCATCTCCTATGGACGAATCACCATGTGGGTGGAAAGACCCCATGACATTTCCAATAATTTTACTAACTTTTATTGTATTACTATTATTTGTATAATTATTTTTATACATAGACCATAGTATTCTGCGTTGAACAGGTTTTAATCCATCTCTGGATTCAATCAGTGCTCTATTTTCTATGACCTCTTTGATATAAGATTTATATTTATAGTTGAAAATATCAGAAAAATCCTGTGTTTCAATCTCATTCATTAATGACTCCAAAAATTTCTGATGGATTTAATTGACAGAGCCTACCATTCCCCGAGACTATCACTTTCCCATCCTCGCAATGATTAACTAAAACAGATTTTACAGGTACGCAACTATTAGATTGATCGTAGAGAACCCACCAAGGAACAACAACAACAGAACCTATGGAAATATTGGGAATATCTTCATCTGTTATGGTTCTCTGCCAACATTGTTGTGCCATTTCAAAATTGAATTCTTTGGGTTTTTCATCAACAGAGTCAAAAACAAATAATCTTGGACCATCGCAGAAATCAAGATATATTACTACATTTTCACCCTCATCATTGATATATCCATCAATTCTTATTTCTATATAATCTCTGCCTTTATTAATTTCAACTTGATATTCTTTCATAGAATATTTAGAGTTAGAATCTGTTTTGTTGCTGTCTAAAAATAATTCTTTCATTAAATTTCCTTAATTTTTTCCATAATAATTACAATATTATTGTCTTTTAATAATATTGATTCTATAATTTTAAGATTATTTTCAGTAATAAATTCTAAAAATGATATGAAACTTATTGGGTTGTTATAATTTAATTGATTCATTTGGATACATAATTTTTCTTTTGAATTTATAACTATTTTACTATCTTTCCAATTAATTATTTGACAATCAATATTGTGAAAATTCTTTAATTCCATTATCGGTTTGTATAATATTTCTGCTTTTATATTTGATTCCATTTCAAATTTCCTTTCATTTATATTTCCAATCTATTCTTTTTGTATTTAGTTATGTCATCTACTTTTAGATTATATAATTTAATTTCTTTTTCAGAAATAATCTTTTTATTTACTATTTCAAGAAATTTGTTCCATTCATTGACGACATCATTCATATCAGCGATCGGAGCAGAAATTGATGCTGGTTCTCCGTATTCCCTTCCATAAAATTCTTGCCATCTGCGATCTATTCGTAATCTGTTGAAATCAGAATCTTTTAATTTGATTCTGTTGTCTTCCAGCATTTTAAGAATATCTGTCCCTCGCCAAGCTTTTGCCCTATCTCTAAAATTAGATATTGAAAAAATTAGATTTTCCATTTCCCAGTCCCAAAAATCAATTTGGGCAAGAAAAATAATCTTTTGCTCATTTGAGCCATTTTTGAAAAAATCTATTATTTTTCTAAATGACTCAATTCTTTCTTCAAGATATTTTGATGTTTTCATTTTTATCTCCTAAATATTGTTGTTATAAAAACTATTCATAAGCATTATCTTTTCTTCTCTTGTTGTAGAAGAATCAAATTTATCATCAACATATGGAGCAGGATGGCGATCTTCCCATCTACTGATTCGCTGATTCATTTCGTCCTGGTCGGCACCATCAATCACTGGAAAACTAACTGCCTCGGCTAATTGCCAACATTTGTATGGTGTTTCCCAGTATTCTGAAAATCTATTATTGATTTGTTCTGCCATTTTCATCTCCAAAAAGTAATTTCTTTCTGTCTTCTGTCTTTGTTCCCATAAACATTCTGACCAATTTGTTAGATTCGGAAAAATCAGAAAGTTCTATTTTGAATAACTTTCTTGTTTCTGGATTCATACAAGTTTCTTCAAGTTCGGAAGTTTCTGATTCTCCATGTCCCTTCAGCCTCGTGATCATTGCCCCAGGATGACGACGAAGCATTTCTGTCATTTCTTTTTCATCTTGACAATATATTCTTTTGGTTTTGGTTCGCACGACATATAATGGAGCATCTACAGAGTAGATCATGCCATTCTCAAAGAGTGGTCTAGCATACCTCAAAAAGAAAGCCATCGCAAGAGTAGTAATGTGTCCGCCATCCTCGTCGGCATCAAACAGGAAGATTATCTTTCCATATCGCAGTTTAGAACAATCTATATCTTCTGCTCCAAGATTTTCAATTGGAATTCCTATGGCTGCGACAATATCTTGTATTTCCTGATTTGCCATAATTTTTTCCAAAGTTTGTTTTTCAGAAGAGATGATCTTTCCCTTCAGTGGAAGCAACGCCTGGAAATTAGCATTTCTTGCTTGTCGAGCAGTTCCAACAGCAGACAATCCTTCTACTAAATATAGTTCTGTATCTTCTTGTTTTTCAGAAGCACAATCAATTAGTTTTCCAGGAAGAGTAGTCTTTCCAAAGATACTTTTTCTTCTTGTAATTTCCTGTTGTTTTCTGGCAGCCGTCCTAGCTTTGCGAGTTGCCAAAGCAGCAGTGATAATTTTGTCAGCCACCTTGGCATTGTTTTTGAAATATTCTAAGGCTTGTGGATAGACAATTTCACCTACTTCACCTTCAACTTCTGGGTTGTTTAGTTTGGCTTTTGTTTGCCCAGCAAATTGTGGCTCTTTTACTTTGACAGAAATGATATAATTGATTCCATCTCTCAAATCATCACCTGTCAGATTTGTTTCTTTCTCTGAAATCAATTTGCTGTCTCTGCCAAAAGTGTTCAAGGCACGAGTGAATGATTTGCGAAATCCAGAAATTGCAGTCCCCCCGTCTGCTGTATATATTCCGTTGCAGAACGAAAGACAAGTCTCTCCAATTTCGCTAGAATATAGTATTACTACTTCTGTCTCGGTATTTCCAGACTTGCCAGAAAAAACTATCGGGTCTTTTGGAAATAAATCTTCCTTGTCTTCACAGATGTCAAGAATATAATCTGATAGACCTTTTTCTGAACAAAAGATTTCTTTTTGTTTGTTGTCTCTTTCATTGATAAATTGATATTCAATTTTTGGGAAAAGATATGAAAGTTCTTTCAATCTATGAGTAATTATATGAGGATCATATTTAATTACTTTGAATATTTCATCATCTGGAAGAAAATTGATTTTTGTTCCAGTATGTTTTTGTTTAGCATCTTTTATTTCTAAATTATTTGGATCACCAATTACCTTTCCTTGTTGATATTCTCTAAAATATTCCTTGCCTTCTCTATGGACTATGGCTCTGAGAGATTTAGAAAGAGCGGAAACGACAGAGC
>Ga0209518_1002079_pt1 | contig 19621 bp, 33 predicted proteins | sample RifGroB1_FD_183993 | JGI IMG/M metagenome (GOLD analysis project Ga0209518, IMG submission 183993) | Groundwater microbial communities from Rifle, Colorado, USA - Groundwater B1 (SPAdes) (version 2) | ecosystem: Environmental > Aquatic > Deep subsurface > Groundwater | place: Rifle, Colorado...
CATGTCCCGGAAGAACGCATCCAGGCTGGAGCGCATGATTGGCATCAACACCGGCAAGCTTTCCCCCCAGAAGGCCGCTCAGTACCTCAATATCGTCGCCGGTCAGATGAAGAAGGTGGACAAGGCCAACGCGGATCGCAGCCTGAAGAAGGGCTTTATCCAGACGGTCATCAACCATCTCATCCCGATCTTCGGCGACGGGCGGGCGCGGCTGGACATCTCCACCATCGAAGGCACCCCCAACATCGAGGCCATCAACGACATCACCTTTCACATCAACCGGCTTTGCGGGGCCTTGGGCGTGGACCCTTCGCTGCTGGGCTTTGGTGAGAACCTTTCGGGCGGGCTTGGCGATGGCGGGTTTTTCCGCGTGTCCGTCATGGCCGCCATGAAATCCCAGATGCTGCGCTACGCCATCCAGACCGGAGTGGAGCAGCTTTGCGACATCCACATCGCCTACAAGTTCAAGAAGGCGTACCTCCCCGGTGAGAAGCCCTACCGGATCGTCTTCAACTCCGTGTCTACTGCGATGGAGCGCGAAGAGATGGAGAACCGCGAGAGTCGCGTGCAGCTCGCAACAGGCATCGCGCAGCTTGTCGGCCTGCTGGATCAGGAGGGCCTGGGCTACGATAAGAACTTCCTGGAGAACTTCCTCTTCACCGACATCATGAAGATAGACGAAGAGAAGTTTAAAAAGATGTTCCCCCGTAAGCTCGCTGAAGAGGCCGCCAAGAAGGCCACAGAAGAGGCCGCAGCCAAAGAGAAGGAAAAGGGTGGCGGCTTTGGCGGCGGGGATAATTCGGACGCTTTGATGGAATCCACCATCTCGCTCCAGCGGTACATCGACAACCTGTATAAATAAGGAAGGGAGGCAACGTGCCTGAGATCATCGAATGTGAGTTCAACCTGTTCAACGAAGGCCGCACTTACTCCGGCCATCACCGGAAATACATACTGGAGTCGGCCATCACGACCTGCTACGCGCCTGCGACCCGCGAGCGAATGCAGCTCCGGGAGGCTTTTGGCTACTTCGGCCACGGTCGCCGGGAGATCGCCGGACGGCTGGCCCTCCCGGAGGTGTGCCCCGTGAAACTCCCGGACGGCACGACGGTCATCATGGAGAACATCCCATCCAACGTCACCACGTCTTTCGAGGTGATGAAGGACGGCACCGTCAAGCACTCGCAGCAGATCCTGGAAAGCAACGAGCCGGGACGGGTGGTGTCGGCACTGAACAAGGATAAGGTGGGCGGTTTCTCGTGGGCATGCGGCGGAGTGAACGGCGGAGCCATGGGAGCAACGCGGGTCGCAGATTTCCACGGCTTCGATTACGTCATGAACCCCGGATTTGCGTCAAACCGGGGTTACATCCTCGAATCCGCTGGCTCCGACATGATCCTCGAAAATGTGGCAAAAGCCACCGGCATGTCCGACGACAACGTGAGGCGCTGGATGCAGCACTGGACGGCAAGCGCCATACTCGAAAACGCCGAGCTTCAGGAACAGATCGTCAACGCGGCTATCTACGAAGATTCTCTCCGGGAGGAACTGGAGGGCAAGGCCGCCCTGCTGGAGTCTGCTATCGAGAGAATCAAGCGCGAAGAGGCCGAAAAGGAACAGGCCAAGGCCGCTATCCTGGATGCTGCCGGTAAGTCGATCATCGCCATCCCTGAAAAGGTCGTTCACGCCATGCTGAACATGAGCAGCGGTGAACAGTTCCAGGAAGTGGTGGCTTTTTTCGAGTCGGCCAAGCGTGTCAACCTTTCCGGGCTCCCACTGAAAGAACAACAGAAGACGGTCATCCCCCACAAGGGCATTGTGAGGCAAGAGGCAGAATACGGGCAAGCTGCGGCGGCCCCTGAATTTACCCAATACTAAAAACCACGGCCACAGGAGCTTGCCATGACCACCCCGGAACTTGACGCTAGTCTGGAAATCATCCTCGATTCACTGCCCCAAGATCTTCCGGGCCAGACACAACGAAAACATGCTCTTACCCGCAGCGATGCGGTGCTGATATCCAACATGATAAAGGTGGCGGTGCAGAACCAGGGGTGCTCCATAGGACTGACAGATCAGCAGATGTCGGCGATCAGGGACATCCCGCCTCACACCTTTCGGGATATGAAGGACATGGTGAAAGAGCGGCGGCGGGCACTGAACGCACTCGGTCTCATGACCTTGGCGGTGCTGGGGTGGTTCGGTAAGTGGATTTTCGAGGCTATAGATTGGGTAGGACTCTGGCGAATCATAACCGGGAAGCATTGAAAGCAACGAGGTAAGGCCGATGTCACTTTGCGACCCGTGCGGCAGGACCTTTGTGGAGATGGCAAAACTCTTGAACATGCTCAAGGGCGAGAATGCTATCACCCCTGAAGCGCGGGCACAGATGGATGTGGTTTTCACCCGTCTTCGGATGAACGGAGATTACCTCATCACCAAAGAAATTTTGGAGATCGGCTACGGCAAGCCCGGACACATGAACCGTTTTCTCGAATAGCCCGCTATCAGGCGATTAAAACAACAGAGGGGATGAACCGATGAAAAGATTTTTGACGGTGATGGCTTTTTGCATAGGGCTCGCAGTCTGCGGTTTGCCGCAGTTCGACGCACATCCCATGGTGGCAATTCAGCAAGCGCACGCCGCTGACATTGCCCCCGCACTGAAGAACACCTTCGGGCATGAGGGCGGTTTCCAGCGCGACCCGGACGATTCGGGCAATTGGTACAACGGCGTCAACGTCGGCACAAAATACGGGCTTGCCGGGAAAGAGCATGCCGCCTACTTTGCCAAGCGCGGCAAGCAGATGAAGGACATCACTCTCGCCGATACGGTGCCAGTCTATCGGTGGTACTGGGACGCGGGACGCTGCGACGAGTGGAGCAACCAGCTCGCGGCCAATCTGTTTTTTGACTTGGCGGTTAACGCCGGACCATCCGCCGCAGTCAAGGTGGCCCAAGAGGCGGCGAACCGTGCGGCATGGCCCAAGCCTCCCATTGCCGTAGACGGCAAGGCCGGTGCTGCGACCATCAAGCGCATTAACGAGGTGAACCAAAAGCTGTTCATTGTCCACTTCTTTGGTGCGGGATACGGGCTTTACGAAAAGGTGGTCAAGGCTAATCCCGTAAAAGCCAAGTACATTCGCGCCTGGGCTTTCAGGTGGGCGGAAAACGGCATCATGACCGTTCGCGGCTACGATGCAAAGAGGACCGGGAAATGAAAAAAGCGGCCTTGCTGATTGCCTTGGCCGCGATGCTTTCCGGCTGTATCGGACTTGGAGGACGTAAATCATCGTTCCACACCTCAGAGGATGGCAGGACTGTCACAGTCATCTGCCAAAGCGACGGTCGCTGTACCCGTAAACCCGATGGCACGGTCGAGATCGACAACCGGGGGCCGCTTGGGCAGGTATGGGCAGCGGCGACGGCAAGCTTGGGGAAGATATACGATAAGGTCAAAGAGCCGGAGGTTGGTGAAGTGAAAAACTCCTCGGAGTGAGGGGCGGGAAAGGATCTGGAATGGCGCTATGTGGTCAGGAAAACTTTGATGGTGCGGTACTTCTTCCCGCTTCCATCATCCTTCGCCCACTGGCGCAGCTGCTTGATCTGTTTCGCTGCCTCATCCCGGCTCAACGGAGAGTCGGACTTGTTTTCCCACTGGCCAAGTCCGGCGTTTAATTCTTGGACTGCGTGCAGGTAGGTGCGGGGGCGGCCACCAAGTTTTGCATTGGCCGCGCTGCTTTTCGCTTTGGCTTCCGATTTGACACTTCCGCCCATTTTACCGAGGGCAACGGCTGCGGGGTTCTTTTCCATAGCGATCTCCTTGCCCACTTTGGCCGGTGGGCTCGGCGGGTTGATTTATGCTTTCCAGGTGACTGCGATCTGTTTTTCTACCATAGCCGGGGCATTGCTTCTCTGTTTCATGTCGATGATATCGCTCGCTTTGGTCAGCGTTGCGATTCTGGCCTTAGTCTGGTCGACTATTGCGGTCACATGATCAAGCCAGTTGGCCGGCATGGTGGCGTGTTCCACGCGGGATTTAGCGTCGCTGATCATTCTCGCAAAACTAGCATCCCACTCGGTGACTATGTTTTGTGCCCAAACTACCTGTTTTTCGCTACCGGTTAATGTCGTCATGGCTGGCCTCCTGAGTTGGTTTGTGCTGCATCGTTGATAACTAAACAATACCAAACCGCTTAGGATATGTCAACAAAGAGATGTAAATTATTTTGAATTATTTTTGGAGGTGGTGAAGTGAAAAAGTTTATCATTCTGTCGATGTTGCTGATTGCTTCCCCGGCGCTTGCTCACGACTGCTGCTGTGGTGGCATGGGCCGATTATCCGCCGAAACGGTACGGAAACTGAAGCTGGAACAGTTTGACATCCAGGCCGCATATGCCCGCCGAATGGTCAAGGCATACGGCAACCTTCGTGACGGCATGGCTCTTGATTCTCCTTGGTATCCAGGGGTGAAGAAGGCCTACGAGTATTGGCTTGGTCAACTTGAGGGTATGCAGGAGAAAGCCATTGACGAAGCCGACTGGAAGAGGATCGATGCCGACATGGACGAGGCTGCTGACTCTGCATATCGGAAGGTAAGGTGATAGGATGACTTCGATGCTGTCGCCAAACGAGAGCTATCTAGCTACCTGCGCCCGTCTCTGCACCATGAGCTACCTCGACGACGCGGTGCAGCTTGGATTTGTCGAGGTGGGGGACCTGTGCTACGGGACCTTCGACACCCCTCACGGGCAGATCGTCTGTATCAGGGGCTCCAAGGAGCCGTACAACTGGCTTCGCAACGTCCGCGCCGTCCCCTGGCGCACATGTGCCGGGAATGTCGGCCACAAGGGGTTTATTCGGGCGTACCAAGATCTTTGCGCGGCAGGGATGCCGACAGCCAAGAACCCCCATGTGAGCTACATAGGGCATAGCCTGGGCGGCGGAATAGCCACAGCCGGAGCCGAGCACACGGGCGGGAAGCTCGTCACCTTCGGGGCACCGAAGTTCTACTTCCGTTTTGCATCAGCTCCGGTGTTGCGCCATATCCGCGTAGTGCGCGACGATGATCCAATTCCTTGGGTCCCCGGCGCGTTCTACGCCCAGCGGTGCGAGCCTTTTATGCTCAAGGATAACGACCACTGCATCTTGCAAGTCAAAGACCATTTCATGCAGGGCTACGAGCGTTGCATACTAACCAAGGAGTTAACTTATGAGGGTGTACCTGTTGTTGCTGCTGACCTTAATCATGACTGGCTGCTCAACCGTCAACTGCAACTTCACCGGGGACAATAACCGGGTGACCATTGAGCAGCCGAAAACGGTGCAGACATCGACCGATGCCACGGTGCCGCTGTCGCCCTGAACGTAAAAGCAGCTTTTTGTTTGACACATTGACTGAAATGGGATATCTAGGTACGCATTCCGGGGTAGCTCAGTGGTAGAGCAGGACACTGTTAATGTCTTGGCCGCAGGTTCGACCCCTGTCCCTGGAGCCAAAAGCTGGTGTAGCTCAGTTGGCAGAGCGCCTCCCTTGTAAGGAGGATGTCGCAGGTTCGATGCCTGTCATCAGCTCCATTCACAACAATAACCACCAGGGGCCGCAGCGGGGATAGTCCCGTGAGGGTCCGACATAAGAATGACCGGCAACGCGACCGGCATGAGTGGTCAGGTCAAGATCCCGCATAAGGTGCGACCGAGATCACAGCAAAGAAGAAGGGAGTCTCCAGCGAAAGGGGTCTCCCTTTTTTGCGCTCAAAATTATTTTCATAACGTGTACGATTTTGTTTGACAACTAAATGATACGGTTATACTGTGTACGAAATCTCGCAGCGGAACTTACCGATAATCAACGGAGGCACGTATGGCCAAACTGAAAGATCTCGCTATTAAGGGCGCAGGGGACAGATTGCTTTTCGATCTGGACAAAATTTACGAAATGCCGGGTTACAACTGCCGTGACATGTCCAGCGCGGAGACGCAGGCATACATCAGGCGCATGGCTGATGCCATCAAGGCCAACGGCACCGATGCTTTCCCCGAAATCACGGTATTTCAGGAGGGAGACCGCGTTTATGTCCATCGCGGACACTGCCGCCGCCGTGCCTTCATCCTCGCCAAGTCGGAAGGCGCACCGGTTACGGGTATCCGGGTCATTGCGGCTCCGAAACAGGATGACGCCGAACGCGCTCTTGATTTACTTCAAAGCAACGACGGGTTGCCGCTCACCCCGCTCGAAAAGGCGGCTGCGGTAAAGCGGCTTCTCAAGTTCGAGTGGACCCCGGCACAGATCGCCAAGGCTCGCGGGTGCTCCGTCACCGCCATCACCGACCTCATCAAGCTGCTTGACGCACCCGAAGAGGTCAAAGAGATGGTCAGGGACGGCAAGGTTGCCGCCAGAACGGCGACCGAGGTTGTCCGAAGGGAAGGAGCCGAACAGGGAACCGAGACGCTTAAAAAGGCCGTAGAGGTGGCCAAGGCGTCCGGCAAGGATAAGGCCACCGCAAAACACCTCCCTGCCAAGCCCGGCAAGGTCGTCAAGCAGGACGCGACCAAGACGGTTCCCGTGCCCAAGTCCGGGGTGGACTTTGAAAAATGGGGACCCACCATGCTCAAATTCATCAAGCGCATCCGGGACGTGGAAAACATCGGCGAACTTCAGAGCCTCCAGTCGCAGGCGGACGGGCTGATAAGGGGATTCGAGAAATGAGAGACTATAAGCCGTTACGCAGGAGTCCAGCGAAGAAGAAGGCCCGCGTCCTTTCCGATACCGGCGTGATAGTCGTGCTGCTTTCCGTGCTTATCGTCGCCCTCGTCGTGGCCGCCACCTACTACGTCCAGAGCGAGAGGCAAAAGCCCCTGCCTGCGCCGATTTCGGACAAGGCCATGCTGAAGCAGGCCACGGAAACAGAGAGGCGACTATGACCCGCGCCAAAAAGAACAGCAGCGACGCCCGCATTCACACCATCTCCTTCCGGGTCAATGACGACGAGAAGGCTATCATCGAGCGGCATGCAGCAACAGCCAAGAACCGAAATATATTTGTGAGGGAGAAAGTGCTGAAGGGATTGACCAAGAAATAAAAGAAGGCCGCCCCGGTGGGCGGGACGGCCAAGTGGTGCGGTTCTACAAGGAGGTGTGCGATATATGGCACGGACTCCCAAAAAGGTCAAGGAGGAGCTTAGATGGGACACAATTTTTTAGGGATGCAGGTGAAGGACTTCTGCAAGGTTACCTTGGCGCGGTTTTCCGTGAATGGCAACCATGTGGAAATAAGCGGTAAGAACGCCAGCGGGAAAACGAGCCTGCTTAACGCGCTCTGGATGGGGCTCGCAGGGACGAGCATATCCAAAGACATGGGCATATCCAAGCCGGTGAAGAGCGGGGCCGACATCGCCACCATCAGCATCGACCTGGACGACCTCCTGGTTCACCGGGAGATCAACGCGGAGGGTTCCACCACCAAGCTGATCGTCGCCACCAAGGACGGCCACACGCTGTCTGCGGGGCAGTCTCTGCTGGACGCCTTCCGGGGGAAACTCTTCGACATTTCCGCGTTCGGCAGGATGGACGCCAAGAAACAGATGGATCTGGTACTCCCCATCGTCAACCTGGGGCTGGACCTGGGCGCATGGAAGCAAAAGCGCGACAAGGTTTTCACCGACCGCACCGACATTAACAGGGACGTGAAAAACATGAAGGCGCAGGTAGAAGGTATCCCGCTGGACCCGGACGCGCCTGAGGAAGAGGTCTCCATCGCCGACATCGCCGCAGAGCAGCAAGCCGCGCAGGAAAAGATCGCGGAGCACGAGACCGTGCGCCAAGAACTCAAGGATAAACTCACCGAGCGTACCCAGTGCAAGGAGCGCATCGAGACGGTTAAAACCGGCATTACCGACATCGAAGCGCAGATCGCCGCACTCAAGGAAAAACTCGCCGGGGAAAGCACCAAGCTTGCCAACCTGGAGGTCGAATTGGCCGCCATCAACACAGACGGCAAGGCAATTCAGGAGCGGGTGCAGGCTCTCCCGGAGGACCCGGACCTGACCGGCTACGCGCAGCGCATCGCCGACGTGGAGAAGACAAACGCCGGGGTACGAAAACAGCAGGAAAGGGCGCAGCTCGCGCTGGCACTTGCCGCCAAGGAACAGGAAAGCGCCGACCTTACCGCCAATCTGGAGGCCATGGACGCCGAACGCCTGACCGCTATTAAGGCCGCCAACTGGCCCATCGAAGGCATGGGCGTGGACGATTCCGGCATCACCTATAATGGCGTCCCGACATCACAAGCATCGGGTGGGGAAAACCTGCTCATGGGCTACGCTGTAGCCAAGGCCCTCTCCCCGAAGTTCAACGTGCTGCGGCTCTCACGCCCCGACGACCTGGACGACAACAATAAGGCCCTGCTCTACAAGATGGCCGAGCGGGACGGCTACATCATCGTGGCCGAGCAGGTAAGCCACGGCGAAGGCTCCGGGCTGGAGATCGTGGACGGTGCTCTGGACGGCGGCACTACCGAGGGGCTGGAGAAGATCGCGGAGATTGCCAAGCCGAAGAGGCAGAGCAAGAAAGGCACGGCGGCGGATGCATCAGTGGCGGGAGGGGAGGCATGAAAACGGATTACCGCGATATAACCCTTGAGGAAGCCAAAAAGCTCCCCATCCCCGGTATCTATCCTGGCATTCCCAGCCGGATTTATCACCAACTGGACTACCTGGGCAGTTCCACCATCAAAGCCTTCGAGTCCAACCCCTCTACCTGCCACGACCCGGTGACCGGCATCCCCCCGGTGGGCGAGGCGAGCCATTGCTACAGCCTGGAAGGGAGGGACGAGTTCTCCCGCATCTATACTGTCATGCCCGAATTCCCCTGCCCGCCTGGACAGAACGAGCGGGGGTGGCACAACACCAATCTCTACAAGGGGAAGGTGGGTGACTTCCTTCTGGAGAACGCTGGAAAGATCTGCCTCACCGCCGAAGAAGGGCGGGCTGTGCTGGAAATGGATAAGAACCTCAAGGCCCACCCCGTGACCCGGAAGATTCTGAACCGTGGTGCGAACGAGCTTACCGTGTTCTGGATCGACCCCGGCACCGGACTGAAGTGCAAGGCCCGGATTGACGACTACCCCGGCAATGGCATCGCCAACGACCTGAAAACCACCAACAGCCTCGCCTCCTTCATCGGGATCTATAAACGGCTCCATTACTCCACGCAGGGAGGCATGTACACCCAAGGCTTGGAGGCCAACGGCGAGAAGATCCGCGCGTTCATCGTTTGCGCTGTGGAGTTCAACGAGCCTTTTGGCGTCCGCGCCGGTCGCATCGGTATGCCCGAGGACGAAACTCAGATTGATCGCCTGCAAGCTGCCAAGGATAACGTCACGCGGCTGCTGTCGCTCTACAAGGAGTGTCTTGACGGCGACTGCTTCAAGGACTTCAACTACCCCATCCCGAAGCACATCTACAGCATCGGTCAAATCCAGGACCATGACCTCCTTGAGGATTGGAACGGGCTGGAAGGGCGGTTCATGTAGAGCCCCCCCCTATACACAAGAGAGTGCGTAGCTGTCCATGCGACAGCTACGCCTTTTTTGTGTTGACATGGTGTACCGCCGGTGGTAATTTGCAGCACCGGAAAGGAGGTGTATATATGAACGAAAGAACGTCGCGCTCAATCAAGTTTGACAACGAGAAGTGGGTGGAAGCTAAGGCTATCGCCCGTGAAATGGGGCTGAACGGCCCCGCCGATCTGATCCGCTCTGTTTTTTACGAGTGGCTGAAGAAGAGGGAAAAGTAATAGCGGCAGGTTGCGGAAAGCGAAGACAACAAAAGCTCAAAAAGGAGAAAGGTGTATGACCATGGAATCCGACAAGCCCAACGTCCCGGCACAACTGCCGACCATCCAATTTAACTCCAGTCTGGATCTCTATCTCAACACGGATAAGATGAACCAGCTCTACAAAGTGGCAACGATGTTCGCGGAATCTGACATCGTACCCAAGCAGTTTCAAGGGAAGAAGGGCAACTGCTTCATTGCATTGGAGATGGCGTCCAATATGGGCGTCTCCCCGATCTTCCTTATGCAAAATCTGAGCATAGTCAACGGGAAGCCCGCCATCGAGGCTAAACTCTTGACGGCCATGGTGAACAACTCGGGGCGGTTCGTGGACCCGCTGGAGTACGAGATCGTCGGCACCGACCCCACATGGAACAAGGAGAAAGGTAAGCCGTCCGATCCCACTTACAAGGTGCGGTGCTTCGCAGTTCTCAAGAAGACCGGCAAGACACTCCTTGGTCCGTGGATTACATGGGACATGGTCATGCTGGAAAAATGGCATGACAAAACCGGGTCGAAATGGCTTTCTCTCCCAGAGATGATGTTTATGTACAGGGCCGCGTCATTTTTCAGCAAGCAGTACTGCTCCGACCTCAGTTTCGGGATGCAGACGCAGGACGAGGCCGGTGACATCCTCGACATCACCCCCGGCTCTCCCACACAGGGGCAAATGGTCAAAGGCGGCAAGTCCAAAGCAGCTTCCATCCTCAACGCTTTTGATGATCCTGCACCGGCCACCGCTGCCAGCGAAACCGCCACGGGAGATCCTGTCGAAGCATCGACGGAGACAGACAGCTCGAATGCCGACCCCGGAACCGGCGAGACCGATATGACCCCCGAAGAGGAAGAGGCCATACGTCAGCAAGAAATCAAAGAAGCGCAGGATCAGGAAAACCTGTTCAAGTAGGCATAAATGCGGCGGCGGTGTGGATGGACACACGGGAAGTGCGGGAACAGGCGCACACATGAGGCCGAAAGGTTTGGAAGTTCCGGGACGGGACACAATCAGCGCGGATGCGCCGTCATCGAGAAGGGGAGCCCGTCCATAGCCGGTATCAATCCCGGCCCGCCGCAATTCAAAAAAGAGGTAGTAGGTATGCTGGACATCGAAAAATTCAGCGAACTGTGCTGGTGCGGGGAACACCCCCGCATTTGGAACAAAAGGACGGGGCGGGGTATTCTCTACCGGGGGTACTCCCGCATCCTTGACCTTACTGCCCCCTTCCAATCCAAGCTTGTGGTTGAGGCTGATATCGGCGGGCGGGGCTTGACCTGGGGGACGTAACCACATGAAAAGATCCTTTGTCATTCGCGACGTACAGATAGCCCGCACTGCCTGTGAGGCCGTATACTCTCTTCGTCCTGACGACCTGCACGAGGTCGTGATAAAGCCCTACAAGAGCAAAAGGAGCTTAGATCAAAATGCTCTGCACTGGAAGCGGCTGGACGTTCTTCGCAAGCACCTTGCGGAGAGCACCGGCCAGCAGCACAGCGCGGAAGAGTTGCACGATTGGTTCAAGACCAAGTTCCTTGATGTGCGGCTAATAGAGGTAGGCTGCGAAACGCTCAAGGTACAGCGCACCTCCGCCGCGCTCAATGTCAAGGAGTTCACCGAGTTCATGGATCACATTGACCGCTGGTGCATCGAGCACCTTCATCTTTACTTGCCGCAACCTGGGCAAGAGGACTACTAAAACCGCTACATTGTCTCTGGGAGGGGACATCAACATGGGTAAAGCTATACTTTTTGACACAGAAACCACTGGCAAGAACGAGCCCCAGATAGTGGAGGCTGCGTGGCTCCACCTGGAGGCCCCCGGTGTGCTGCGAATTATCGAAGAGTTTGACCAGCGTTACAAGCCGAGCAAGCCCATTGAGATGGGGGCATTGGCAACCCACCACATCCTGGACGAGGAACTGCAAGGCTGTCCTCCCCATGACTCATTCTGTCTCCCGGAGGGGACCACCTACCTGATCGGGCACAACGTGGACTATGACTGGGCAGTCGCGGGTTCCCCCGAAACCGTGAAACGCATATGCACCTGTGCCATCTCCCGTCTTCTTTGGCCCGAGTGCGACAGCCACAGCCAGTCGGCGTTGATGTACTTCCTTTACAGGGATGTTGCCCGTGAGTCCCTGCAAAACGCACATAGCGCAGGTTCTGACACGATGAATTGCCGCGCTATCCTCATCGCCATCATCAACAAGCTGAACGAGTCCGGGCAGATCGAAACATGGGAAGACCTTTGGCTTATTTCCGAGCACGCCAGAATCCCCACCGTCATGGCATTTGGAAAGCACAAGGGGACACTGATCAAGGATCTACCGCGAGATTACGTCCAGTGGATGATGAAGCAGTCCGACATGGACCTCTACGTCATCCAGGCCGTCCGCCAAGCCTTCAACTTGTAGCACCACATCAAATTCGATACAAGGAGAGCACAGCATGGGATTTCTCAGCAACACTTTTTCATCAGTTCAGTTCCAGGTCATCCAGCCCAACGAGGGCGACCGCTTCAAGCCGGAGTACATCGCCGAAGCACTCACCGGCCACCGTTTCAACTCGATCAACGAGACCGCCGACGAGAAAAGCATGGGCTGGGTCAGCCTTCACGACCCTTCCGTCACCACCTTCGCCGACTCCGGCCTCTTTTGCGTCGGCCATCACATCGGCTTTTCTCTCCGACTCGATCAGCGCAAGGTCCCCTCCGCCGTCCTGAAGGAGCGCGTCAAGTTGGCGGAAGAAGAGTTTTTGCGGGAAAACCCCGGCTACACCAAGGTGCCGAAGCAGAAGCGCGGGGACATCCAGGAGGCGCAACGGGCCAAGCTCCTTGCCCAGCTCCCCCCGGTCCCTACCCTTTACGATGCCGTCTGGGACCTCAAGGCCAACGTCATCACCTTCTGTAACCTCTCTCCCCGCGCAATGGAGCTGTTCCAGGACCTGTTCAAGAAGACCTTCGAGGACGCCCGCCTGCGCTTCATCACTCCCTACGACAGGGCGGTGGACGCCTGCTCGCGGATAGCTGCGGATACTGCCGACGTTGGCATCATCGAGTCGTTGCAGGCCGCCAACAAGTGCGGCACCAATGACGCCTCTGTGCTGGGGCTGCTGAAGGAGAACGAGTGGATCGGCACCGACTTCCTTCTCTGGCTTTTGCACCACGAGCAGGACGGCGGCTACGTGCGGCCCGAAGTCACCGCCTATATCGACCAGAAGCTGCTTTTGGCCGGGGCGGGCGAGAACGGTCCCCAGAAAATCGTCTTTTCCGGGGACCAGTCCAAGATCGGCGCCGTGAAGGCCGCTCTTCTGTCCGGCAAGCAGATCACTGTGGCGCGGATCTTCATGGAGGCTGAAGAGCAGACGTGGGCCTTCACCCTTCGCGGCGGGAACTTCGAACTTGCCAGCTATAAGTGCCCCCCCGTGCGCCTGGAGAAGGACGACACCACCGACGAACTGATGGAGCGGCAGGCAGTCTTCCTGGAGCGCGTTGCACTGGTGGACAAGGGGCGGGAACTGTTCAACGATGTCTTCAGGACCTTCCTCGCCGACCGTCTCTCTATCGAGTGGGCAGCCAAGGAAACCGACATCGACGCATGGAAGCGGGGTGAGGCATGACGGAAGACGCACCCAAAAACGATGGGGGGAAGGTCCGCTTCGATCTGTTGCCGCCTCATGCTTTAGAGTCGCTGGCGCGTGTCTACATGAACGGGGCCGGTGCCGAGTACCCCGAAAATAGTTGGCGCAAGGGCTTTGCCTACACCCGCATATTTTCGGCAGCTATGCGCCACCTCTGGGCGTTCTGGCGAGGGGAAAACGTCGATCCTAAAACGGGTATGCACCACCTGATGCAGTCGGCCTGGAACTGCTTCACCCTTTTCGAGATGGAGCGCACAGGGAAGGGCAACGATGACCGGTGGAAGGAACCGGAAGTATTGACCACAGTTGAGATGTGGCGGCAAGATGGTGGACGGGTAGATGCAAAGAATGGTGATGATGGGTCTAGCATTATGGACACGGATCAAATACTGTCTCTGGTGCTAAGAAAAGCCCCACACGGCCACGATTGCCATCCTACCCAGGGTCAACCCTGCACGTGTTGGAAAAAAACATTCCTAAACCAGTACACGGCACAGCATATTCAAAAACAGATTGACACATAGCGGAATCTGTGACAGTTTGCGGCCACAATCTAATAGAACCTCACCGTGCGGGCTGAGGATCACCATAAGGCTTTGGTCCCACATGGGGGCCAGTCTAGCAATGCCCCTTTCGAGACCGCACTCTCGGAAGGGGCATTGCGCTTTTTAAGGGGGCAACATGTCTAACACCACCCAGGATTTGACCTCGCTTGTGAACATCCCTCTTACCGAAGAAGAATCCCTCCTTTTGCAGTCCATTGCAGAATCAGTTGGGATGTCTGCCGAACAGATCCTACGGGTAGAAGTACGCAGATTTCTGTTTGCAAAGTCAAAATATATCAAAGGGATGCACAAATAGAGGGTGGCTACGATGAACACAGATATTCGCGTAAAAACCACGTTTGCCCACCATCATAAAACAAAAAAACTCCGCCGCAAATTAGGTCCTGAAGGGATTTGCGCCATTCTCTACATCTGGCTATTCGCGGCAGAAAATAGGCCCAACGGCATACTGGGCGGCATGGATGAAGAGGATATTGCCATTGCTGCCCAATGGGATGGTGATGCTAGTAGTATGCTTGGAGCAATGCTAGAAGTGGGTTTTTTGGATAAAACCGATGATGGAGTATATGCTATACACGGGTGGGAGCAGAATAACGCATGGGCTGCGAATGCTTGTGCTAGGTCCGAAAAGGCCAGTAAGGCTGCAAAAACTCGATGGGATAAAAAGAATCGCGTTGATTGCTGTGCTAATGTAGATGCTAATCTATCGGGTGACATTGCTCCGAGCATAGAAATAGATGCTCCAAGCAATGCCCCATCTCCATCTCCATCTCCATCTCCATCTCCATCTCCATCTCCATCTCCATCTCCATCTCATAAAGAAGGAGATGACGCTTATGCCATACCCTACGACCACATCATGGCATCCTTCAACAAATTCTGTCCGTCGCTCCCCCAGACCATCCAAATCAACGGGACCAGACGTACGCTGATAAAGGAAGCTTTTATCAAGTACAATGACCACGAGGGTGGGGCTGTGAGGGTTTTAGACTCATTGTTCAAGCGGGCCGAGCAATCGGGCTTTCTCACGGGGAAGATACCTGGGCGAGATGGCAAGTTCTTCAAGGCCAAGTTCGACTGGCTGCTTGACGACACGAAGATGGTACGGGTGCTGGAAGGAGATTATGACGATCAGGTTATGACCCCTTCCGCAAAGCCCGGAGAAGTGGACGCTGAAATTGCCTTTCTCAAAAAGGAGGGTCTGCTCTGATGTTCACCGATTTGGAATCCGAAAAAGAGCTTGTTGGGAATTTGCTCAACGACCCGGACTCTGTGCTGGACGTGATGGGATACCTCGCTAGTGAAGATTTTACCAGCAAGGAGATGGGAATCGCCTTCAACTGTTTCGTGGACGCATTCAACAACGGCGAACGTCTGGACATTCGCACCATCGCCGAGCGCACCGGAATCAAAGGCCCGCTTTTGGCCGAGTGCATGGAACACGGATGGATGTCCGCGAACATCAAGTTTCGGGCGCAGAAACTGGTTGAGCTTTCCCATAAGCGCAAGACCAACATGGAGTGCCGGAAACTGGTTGCGGAACTGGCGCAGATTGACAGTCATGAGATCAGCGAGCGGCTATCCAACCTTGCCGCGCACTTGTCGTTGAAGGGAAGCAGCAAGAAGGTTTACTCCGCTTTAGAAATATGTGTCAGGGTTAGAGAACTCCAGGAATCCCGAGTAAACGCCAAGGGGGAAATATCCGGGGCCATGACGGGATTTGAGCTTCTGGACAAGTCGATACGTGGAATGAAGCCTAAACGTGCCACGTTCATCGCAGCCGGTACGGGATTCGGCAAGACTACTCTGGCGCTAAACATCTTCCATAACGTGGTATCAGAAGGGAAACGGGCACTGTTCTTGTCGAACGAAAACGATGTGGACGACAACCTTGACCGACTATGCGGAGTCGCGTCCGGGCATGATCTGAAGGAAATAGAGGCAGGGTCGGCATACGAGGCTGTGACTCTTAAGTTTGTGACCAAGTACAAAGATAAGACAGCTTTCATATCTGACAACTCACCACGAAACATAGAGGAAGTCTGCGCCATAGTCAGCAAGCACGCCATCCAGGATCAGATAGAGGTTGCCGTAATAGATTATATCGGGGAAATTAGCGGAGCGCCGAAGGACAGGGAGAACGAAGAAGCCAAACTTGCCCGCTACGGACAGCAACTTATCGACTGTGCCAAATCTATGGGGGTACACCTCATCATACTGGCGCAGCTCAACCGCGAGGGCAACAAACCGGGTAAGCCTTCGAAGACCGAGTTGGGCGGGTGTTTCCGTCTTGCACAAAAGGCCCACACCATGCTCTTGTTTTGGCAGGACGAGGACAAAACCGACGTGATATCCATTGAGAAGAACCGGCAGGGACCGGCAGGGGTGAACGTGGCCGTGCATTTCAACCGGAACACACAAAGGATCAGCGAGCGGGGCATCTATCTGGAAAAGACAAAAGAGATAATGAACGACAAAGGGGATGCGTGCCCATGGTGAGGATAGATGTTTTAGGTGAGGAACTTTGGTGTTGCGAAGAGTCTGAGGCTAGGGAACTCTGGCGTGGGTACCCGGACGACCGATGGAGGATATGGACTGAGGACGAAGTGACCGCTCACATTCTTGACGATCCCGAGCAGATAGCAGAGTGCATCAACAGGAAGAAGCAAAAACCCGGACGGCTTGCGTGAAAACATTGCACGGGTGTGTAACAGGGCGTAAAAGAGCTTGACAGTGTTTAAGGGGTGATAGTAGTTTGCAGACGTTAACATTAATTGGGTGGGTTTTATGACTTCATGCAACAAGGCGAACAGCAGTAAAAATGAGTCATGCGCTCCGATAACCGAGCCAGTTGATGAAAACAGACTCCTAGCCGAAGCGGAAATTGCCTTTTACCTCTCAGGGTGCCTTGCTTTCATATCCGACGTGCAGGGCCACGAGCTGAAAAAGCGAGAAATGGAGCAGACCGGGGAGTACAAGAGGACGGAGAATGATCTGAAGAAGTTGAAGCGCCTGAAGGAGATCGAGGGGCTGATCGTGAAGATTTCCGACCTCTATCTTCCTGAGAACGGCTGGGACCCGGAAGACCTGAAGAAGGCAGACAAGGCCGTGGACGCCATCAATGAAAAGTTCAAGGAGATTTTCGCGTGAGAAGAGCAGGTCCGGGTAACGTGTGCATGATGGGCAGAGAAAAGCGCGCCGAGACGGGCAAGGTGTGTCTTTCCTGCGCCAAACAGTCAATCGCCTGCCCCTTTCCCGCACACTCCAGGGAGAAAGCCCCGCAAGGGGCAAATTTGGGGACCGCCGCCGATGGCAAGTCCGCTTATCACGAGAGAGGGACGCGGCACGGCAAGAAGCCGGGGCCGAACGCGACTGAAACGGAGTACGGCAGGCACCTTCAGCTTGAGTTTCCCGGCTGCGAGGTGGTCTTCGAGGGGCTGACCATCCATTTCCTCAACGGCCACAAATATCGCCCGGATTGGATAGTCAAGGGCGACGGCTGGATTCTCTGCGTGGAGGTTAAGCACCGGGGGAAGGACGGCTATCGGCTACCGAGCTACCAGCGGGCGAAGTTGGCATACGATCAGGCGAAGGTCGAGTGGAGTGGGTTCCGGTGGCGTTGGGCTGAGAAGACAAGCACCGGCTGGGACATTTCCTAAGAGGGAGGTTTTCGATGGGTGGGATTCACTTTGGGAAGATCGACAAAAGCCCCAGGCTCCAAAGGGTGCTGGGCGTGTTGCGGGACGGGCTGCCTCATACCACGAGGGACATCATGGTCCGGGCCGATGTCTGTGCCGTGAATAGCTGTACGGCAGAACTGAGGGCTCAAGGGCTGGATATTCAGTGCGTGAAGAAGGCGGCAGATCGGTTTGAGTACACCCTGTTGCCGGGGTAAAACGCGGAGAAGGAAAGGAGGTTCAATTTGAGCGGCAAACGTGAGATAGCGGCGGAGGTCATAAAGAGGATGGATGGTAGTGTCACAAAGAAGGACATCGAGAGGATTGTAACTCTCACCTTTGCCATCATCAACGACATGACCAAGAAGGGAGAGCGGGTCTCCGTTCGGGGGTTCGGCTCCTTTGAGGTCGTGGAGCGCAGGGAAAAGAAGGGCCGGGACCCCCCAAACCGGCGAGGACATCATCATGTCCGCCCACAAGAAGCTGGTGCTGAAGACCAAACCTAAGAAGGGGGTGAGAAGGTGAGCATGCAAGAGGAAGGGGCAAACGTTGTTGACATGGTGAAGAGCTGGGTGGTGGTCATCCTTTGCGTCCTGGTGCTGTTGGGGAGCATGGCGGCAGCATTGCCCTGGTGCCTCGACCACTGGGACAAAGCCCGGACCCGGACCCGCATTGAGATCCAGGACATGGAAGCGGACGCCGCGTACCTCCGGTCGAAAAGGCTTGAGGCGGGCATAACCGGACGCCAGTAGTAGGTATTGCGTCGTTAATTATCAACGAATTAGGAGTAAGCGGTGCTCTCATCCAAACAACAACTGCAAGTAGAGATAACCACCGCCATAAATCTACCGTGTTCCATGGCCGTTCACGAGAGGCTTTCCCGGTACGACTCCCTGGTGTGGGAAGGGAAACACTCAACAGTGTGTGCTCTGGGACTCGTCTGGAGCGGCGGTTCATGTGTATGCGGGGCGGGAACACCGGAATAACTGAACACTTTTGATGGAGATAGGAGGCAACGTGAAGATTTACATAGCAGGGCCGATGACAGGCTTGCCTGAGAACAATTATCCCGCGTTCAACGAGGCGGCGGCCAAACTGCGGGATGCGGGGTACGAGGTAGAGAATCCCGCAGAGAACCCGGAGCCGCAGTGCAAAACATGGGCGGGTTACATGCGAATGGCGATTGCCCAGGTGGTCCGCTGTAGCTGCGTGGTCCTGCTTCCGGGGTGGGAGAACTCGAAGGGCGCGGTGATCGAGCATAGGCTAGCCAACGAGTTGGGGATGGTGGTCGTGCCGGTTGAAGCGTTTGATGTGGAGAACACGACGACAGCATAAGAAAAGGCTCAACGGTTGCCGCCGCCAAGCCTTCGGTAAAACATCACGCGCCCGCGTGCCCTCTGTGTGCTGACTATATGGCAGAGAATGCCTTAAAAATCAACAATAAAACACACAGGGGGGAACCACAGTGACAGCAGATCACGACAACGCCATCAGAGACGACCTTATCATTGGGCGTGAGCCTATCCTCGCGATCCTGAAACTGTCTCACTGGAAGTACATGGAGCCGTACCTTGCCATGCCGGACTGTCCCATCACACAGGTAGGCCGCAGATGGATGACACGGCGCAGCCTGCTCAATGAGTGGCTGACCAAGATCATGACCGGCAAGGTCCAAGCGTCCCCGCAGGCGCAGGCCGCATGAACTACGAATACGAAGAGGCGCCATGCCTCGAAGAGCTGGCCGTAAAGCTCATTGCAAGGTTCCCCAGTCTGGAGCATATTGACGTCGAAGAGGTGCTTTTTCTCCGGGAGAAGGTGGCGACTCCAGCGGCCTTTGCAGAGTGTCACCGGTTGAGCGAGCACCCCATAGGGTTCTTCACTCCCAAGAAGTTCTGCATCGTCTTCT
>Ga0209518_1002082_pt1 | contig 19605 bp, 24 predicted proteins | sample RifGroB1_FD_183993 | JGI IMG/M metagenome (GOLD analysis project Ga0209518, IMG submission 183993) | Groundwater microbial communities from Rifle, Colorado, USA - Groundwater B1 (SPAdes) (version 2) | ecosystem: Environmental > Aquatic > Deep subsurface > Groundwater | place: Rifle, Colorado...
CCAGGGTTATCTATGTCACAATTCCTCAGAATCAAATGCGTGTTCCGAATGGCGGTAGTTATGTTGGTTTGGCGCGAGTTTTTCAGTGAACAGTTTTCTATCAACGTCATGCCGGAAGTTTCTTCTATGGCGGGTGCTATCAAGTCCGGCTCAATGTCAATGTTAGAGCCGGGAGAGTACCATGATACGTCCGCAGGGTCCCCGGTCCTGCCCCCCTCGTAAATGCGGCAGTTGCGGATGGTCAGCCCCCTGAACTCGATGCCGCCGACGTTGTTCCTGCCGTTGGCGTATATTTCGCAATGTTCGATGGTGACATTGCGGCATGTCAGTTTAGGGTCAAGAGGTGTAGCAGGGTTCGGCCCTTCGTACTTATAAACCATCACCCCTTCAACCCATCCATGATGCAATTTGCAATGGGTGATTACACTGTCCCTACACGCCTGGAATCCAATCAGCGGGCCGGATGTTTCACCTGTTGCCGCAGGGTCTCGGGTGAGTTGGTCGGCGTTGCCGTCGATCTCTAAGCCTTCTATCCGTACACGGTTGCAGTTCTGGAATGTGAAGACTTGGATCATTCGATTGTCCGGTTTATAACCGGCATAGTCGGGCGTCAAGTATACATCGCCCTTTAAGTCGATCTTCGCCCCATAGCCTATAACATGAACTCCGTCGCAATCACGGTAGAAGCAGTCATTGTTGATAATGTCGGGGTCGTCATCAAACTGGTATGCGGTCTGGATTTTGTACTGGTCGATCTTGTACGTACCGGGTATCAGCAGCACTTCACCGCTGCCGGATGCAGTAACGGACTGGCTCATCAACTTGAACGCTGCCCAGCAGTCGGTTGTACCGTCTGCCAGAGCACCCCAATACTCGGGCCGCACCTTATCCAGACCGGACACTGTGCCGGTGCCGTTGAACACCTTGGCAATGGGCCACCGGGAGGTACCACCTGCGTAACTGATGGTATACGCTCCGTGGTTGATTACTGCGCCGTTAAGCGGCATCAGTTCGACGTTAGCGGGTATGGTGAGGTTTGCGCTTACCGTCTGATCGGTGCCGAACTGAATCGTAGCCGGAGAACTTGGGAACGCGGCGACCGCATCAGCCAAACTATCGTAGCTCGACACGTCATAAGCCGGTCCTGCGTATTGGGCCAAACCTGCCCATGAGGGGCGAGTATTGCCAAGCCGGTCTACCCATGTCGGGTTGCTCGAATTGACGGCACTGTCAAGATTCTCCGCGTTGTCGGAAAGGTCGCGGGCGTCGGTGCTGCCTACCGGATTGCCAGTATTAAAGGTGGTCATGGTGCCTCCTAATCCTTATGGTTCGATTCGCATTTCCCCTCAAGCCGGGACAGTCGCGATTCGTGGTCGTCGTGTTTTTCAAATACCTTGTCGAACAGTTCTTCAAACCTCCCGAGTGTTGTGTTCAATTTCAACAGCACGAAAGAGAGCAGCGAGAAAAAACCCATGCTGCACAGCATCAAGAACCAAGAGGGTACACCTTTCAGGATTTCCGGCATTTGTGTCTCCATATCAAGTGGGGGTATTGTCGTCGTCCTGGTAGACGCGAGCATCGTAATTGATCGCCTCAACGGAAACCTTGTTGGCGCTGTGAGAAATCGAGGTTATGAGCGCCGGGTAACTCCACCTTGTAGTCGTCCCGAATATCAGGTGCGGCGGCTCGGTCTGCCATGAGGTGTCAGGCTCGAAATCTATCGACGGTATTTCAAGAAGGATGTCGCTTATCCTCGTTGCGGCGTATGGCCCGGAAAGCGTGCCGTCCTGCCTGCGGATGCCTACAACGTGAGACTCCCCTTCGGTCCACACAAGAGGCTCGGATGATTTGAGCAGAACCGTAGCGCCTACAACGCACTCAACCAAAATTGCGGACTGGCCGTACCCCGGCACGTCATCACCCAGAGCGCAGAACGACAGATAGCTGCTGTTGAGCGCGTCAAGCTCGGTCGCAAACCCGTAGTTCCATCTGCGGTATCGGTGCGCCCGTCTCTGCCTCATACCGATCCGCCATGCGCGGGTGCGGTCGGTTATCCCCTCTAGGCTGATCTTTTCCACCTTCAGCCCCACGTCGCCGGGAAGCCTGCACTCAACGGTTTCCTTGGCCCATGTGGTGCCGTCGATGTATTCCACGTCAACGCCGTCAAAGTCGTCCGGACCGAGCGCGGAGAAACTTCGGGTGAGTTGTTCCGCCATGTTCAGCGGGGTGTACATGTGCTCGTATACCGTCCGCACGGCGTCGCGTACCGGCTTGATTGCGCCACGGTCCAGGGTGAAATCCGCGTATCCGGCACGGAGGACATTTGCCAGTTCGCTTTTCACCGTGCCTTGCGATTCCACGGAGAAATCATAGACATCGCCGCGAGATGTCAGCAGTGCGTCAAGCGCGTCCATCGCCACCATGTCAATGTCGGCGTCGGTGTAGCCCATGCTTTTGAGCACGTAGCAGGCCCATGGGACAACGCCCCTTGTTGCAGCCGGTGCAGTCCATACCCCCGCGCTGCGAGTCGGGAGTTTGCGGGTAGCCTTGACGCTGATCTGGTTGTCCGTCTGGGCCGATAGCCGGTCGCCACCGCGCACGCTCACAGACATCGTTGTGACGCCAGCATATGAGGACGGTGCCGGAATGTTCGCTTTGAGCGCATACCATTGAACCGTGTCCTGAACGCTCGTTTTGGTGGACTTTGCCCCAATTCGCCGCATCCTGATTTCAGGCCGGATTGATTCGGAAAGCGCAATTGTTTCCGTGAATCCTATCTGGTCAAGGGTGCTCTCGGTGTAGGTCGTTTCTACTGAGGTCCATCCAGGGTCGTTCATATCCTGCCATTGAAGCTCGACTACTACCGTTTTCGGCTTAACCGATCCGTTGCTTGCAATTTCCGCTAGGCCACCAGGAAACATGATGTCGTATTCGATGTTACCCGTCACCTCACCATCAGGACATGCGGCGAAAGGCCCCACCCATCCGCCCTCAATGCCGGACCCGTCCAGTTGGATATTCGCATCGTTGACAATGGCGAAGCCGAAGCCAGTCCATGAAACATCGATGATGCTTTCGTCGGTGTAGCGGTCCAGGTCTATGGTCGTGATATTGTCGTTCACGTCCTGAGTCAATCCGGTGATCTGGTATTTGCTGCCACGGTAGGCAATCGACATGCGGCGGGTGCCGGTCCATAGTCCATTTACCTGTGAATCGTCATCGTAGTTCAGTGTGATCCGGTCGCCGTCCGAATCCGAGATGTATTCAAATATGGTGTATAACCCGGCGTTGTCCCCGGTAATCTCGATCACCATCCCGTCAAACGGCTGTAGGCTGGAGAAATCACCATAGATAATGTCGCGGTCCGACCACCCCTCGACAACGGTGTAGTCAAGGAACTCATCAACGCGGAGGTTCATCCCAACGATCCACCCTTCCGGAAAATACCCGGCGCCGGTCGGAATGGAGACGGTCACGGAGTCGAACTGATAGGATGACGCGGCAGGGATGGGATCGGCATCATACGCGGCGTTGAGTTCTAACCCTGACTTGCCGGTTGATGTCCCCCCGACCTCGGGGGCGTAGTGCCACCATTGCGCGGCTGTCACGGCGGAAAGGTCTGCGCCGGGGGCGTGAAGTGAATAATCTGCATCGTCGCCCAGAGATATGATGCGGGTGTCTCCAATGAGCACTGAGGAAGCCGGGATGTCGAATTCGCCCTTGCCGATGCAAAGCAGCGTTTCCGCCCACTGTTCGGTTTTGTCCACAAAATAGCGGTGCATCGGCAAGAGGTAGTCGGGGTAAACCTTGAACGTGCCCGCCATTTCTCGGATGACAGAGTTCAGCTTCGCCTGGTTCCCTTTTGCCGACACTTCAGAGAGCTTATCGCCCTTCGCTGCCATCTCTGAACTCGTTTTAGGCATCGACGGATTCAGCATTTTGTATGCCGACTGCCAAAGAGTGAAAGCGGACTTGTAGAAGTCTATGATACCGTGCCAAACACTGCTTTTCGGCTCCACATAAATATCAATCGCGTCATCGGGGGATATGCAGACGTCGGCCCAATCGGAATGGGGGACCGTCCGGCTGTTCACGGATACTGAAACGGGCGGAGAGTCCTTGCGGCTGTAAGACGGTGCTTTGCCGCGAATGAACTCTTCTATGGAGACAGTGCAACCTATCGAGTGGGTTTCGATTGGTGCACCATCGAGCTTTGAGGGATAGACGTTAATCACGGTAGTATTTCACCTTTGCATACCGGCGCTCGAAATCCGGAACTCTGAGCCATCGGCAGTTGGTCGTCGGGTTGATCTCCATCACGGCCAAAGCGCCGTCAATCTCCACCACAACGGCCACATGAACGCATATCGGACCACGGAACACTGCGGCAATTGTCCCGACTTCCGGTTTGCACTCCTGCATCGTGTCGGCGGTCGTCTGGTAGCACCTGTTGAACTCCCGCAGCATGGTATGGCGCACATGCCCGAATGAAGGGAGCAATGGCATGTTCAGTACCTCTTGCCGGATAGCTCGTACCAGCCCCCAGCAGTCGTACTTCTGCGGCCCCCTCGCCCCGTCTTCATACTCCATGCCGATGAAATCGTTCAGTGTCATAGGTATTTCAGCCCCGGTGCAAAGGTCGCGGTGTAGGTGTCTCGCGGCCATGCGGTGTTGAGCAAGTCGAAGAACCCCGCCTCGATGCGGAGAGAGACACCCTGCGCGGTACCAGACAGTACCGTCATGCGATACGGCGGTTCAGGTGGTGCCGATTTGTCGGAAGCAAGGAAACTGCGGTAAATCAGCGTCACTCGCTCATTTGCCTCAATCGCCTGGTCAATCAGCGCCTGCGCTTCCCCCGTCACGTTGTCGATTTGAAAGACAAGTTTTTGGTTGCCGCTGTTGTCCTTTTTCGGCAGCGCGATTGCAATACCGGACGCGGTGAATGTGACCTCCCTGCCGTCCTCGTCGGTGCATGTCTGATTCTCAAAGCCGTCACAAAGGAATATCGACTCAGACCACGCATCGCAAGTCAGTTCAAGCGTGTTGATGATGATGTCGCCACCGGAGGCGTATACCGTCTCAAGGATGCTCATTAGGGCCACTTCTCGTTCAGCGCGATGTCAAGGATGTCCTGCATCAGCACCATGCCAGGGGCCAGGGAATAGGAACTGTCCAGCATGGGCCGGTCTTTCAATTCCGCCTTGACCTTGTATCCCCAAAGGTCCACGCCCACCAGTTCCGGTCCGGTAGGGGTCTCCGTAAACCGGCAGTCTTGAAGATAAAAGCCGGTAGGGGCCTTGAGCCTGATGCTGAACCAGTCCGCGCCCACCTGTGCAGCGAACGCTTCAAAAACTTGTGACTGAACAGCCGTAAGTATCCACGAAAGGTTGTTGTAAGTCGGGACGGAGGTATAGGCTACCCTCTGACGTGCACGGCCTGAAACCATCTCCGTGCGGATGATATTGTTCTCAGGTGCAAACCCGTAGCCGGATCTGAGCGGCGAGGGCAAAACTTCGGGAAATTCCATTTACGCCCCCACCGGTTGCAAGCCGAACTTGCGGCTCATGGCCTTCTGAGTTTTGCCGTCGCCCATCAGGTCGGAGATGAAGATGTCGATGACACTCCTACCGTCCTGCTGGCGGCTGTTGACGGTCCCGGCCTTGCTCTTGTCTTCGTAGAGGTTGACAATCGGAGCGCCCCCGCCTTGCGACTTCTGCACGTTGTCTAGTGTGCGGTCCAGTTTTGCAGTCGTCTCGGCAGTGGTCACGCGCTCGCCCTTCTTCAAGTTCCATGTCCCGCTCTCCGGCACTGACATGATGCCGTCATGCGCCTGTCCCACCATGGCAACGGATTGGATGCTGGAAACGATGCTGGCGGTCGCAGCCGCAACGCTTGCCATTGCCGCAAGGTTGACAGGCCAAGGGTTGTTTGCGGCCTTGGCTATGCCGTTGGCAATCTGTACGATGCTGTCTGCACTTGCAAATGCTTTTGAGACCGCAAACATTGCCCTGTAGGCTGCCGACTGCTCACCGGCAAAGGCCCTAGTCATCCCTGCCAAGTCGCCAAACACACTTGAAGCTGCCTGTAACTGCATCGACTGCCGTGCCTGCTCAATCTTCAAAAGTTCGGACTGATGCCGCCTATCAAGGTTTTGCTCGGTAGCGTCCCATGTCGAGTTAAGGCCGGCGCGGTCGCGGCGGAAATCGTCCAACATCTCAAGCTGAGTGTTGTACCACTCGGAAAGCTTGTCCTGCGCATCTTCAATTTTGGCGAGTTCGGCAAATGCACCCCCCACGTCAGCATCAACGCCATCGAAGCCGGGAGCCTCTTTCATGCCCTTCAACATTTCCGCTGCCGCGCCATGATCGACCGGTGGGCCGGATGTACCGTTACCACCAAACCCCATTGTTTCCGTCGCACCGGTAAGACTGAATGTCGGAGTTGTCGGAGCAGCGACTTGAAGCGGGTTGTCAAGAAGCCCTTTCCCAAGGTTGCCAAGGTTCCATCCTTCGACGGATTCCTCAAGCAGTCTGTTTTGCTCTTTCAGCGCCGAGTTGGCTGCACGCTGTGCGGCCTCTTGATCGCGAACGGCTTTTGCAGTCCTAAGTGCAGCTTCTTTCTTTTTCTTTTCCGAGTCGGCTATTACCTGCTGGGCCTTGACCGCTGCGGCTGCATCCTTCTGCTGCTTTTTCTCTTCTGCCGAATATCCGGTTGCCCCGCCGCCGTTGAACCGCTCATTCCATTTCTGAAGCGAGAACTCGGTCATCTGCTCCTGAGCGTCCATTGCAGCTGCTATTTCTGCGCGGCCTTTTTTGGTCATCCAGTTGAAACCAAGCGCCCCGCCGTTCATCATCTGCCCGAACTCTTTGGCCCTGCCGGTCCAGATGATTTTGGATTCGCCTATCTTCTGGATACCCGAATTGAAAACTGCGACGGCTTTGGTGCCAAAGCCAACCACCCCCGGCAAGAGCTCCTCACCGAAAATAGCTTTTGTCCTCAGGATTTCGTTGTTCATACGATTGATTGCAGCTTGTGCGGAAGTGGCTCCTTCAACGGCCGCCTTGCCGTAGGCTTTATCTAATTCAATGGCGAGTTTGGGAAGCAGGTCGGAGGCAAAAAGTTTGCCGTCCTCCATCATCTTGTTGAGTTCGGCGCTTGTAACCCCCATAGCTTTTGCGGCCAATTGCAAAGCACCTGGGAGCCTTTCGCCAAGTTGCCCCCTGAGTTCTTCAGCCTGTACCTTGCCCTTAGACATCATCTGCTGTAACGCATTGAACATGCCATGCGTTTCATCAGCAGAAAGCCCTAATGCCGTAGCGGCCATCGACACAGACTCAAAGACCTTGCGACCAGCTTCACCCTCAATGCTGGTCCCACGTATCGCCGCCATGAACTTCCCGTAGTCGTTGGCAACACTGGCAATGGAAAGTCCGAGCTTATCGGCCACACCTTTAACATACTCAAGCTCGCGCCCCCCGAGGTTTGCAGACCCAGCGGCGGCGTTAAACAAGCGTTCCAGTTTTTGCATTTCCAGCGAAGTCTTGATGAGTTCGCCAGTGAATGCGGCAATAGCCCCAACAGACACCATACTCCCGATAGCAACAGAGGCCGATTGAGCCGACTGCTCGATGGACCTCATGTGCTTTTTGGACTCACGTCCGGCCTTGTCGAGAGGGCCGGTGAAACCGCCTATCCGAGCGACGAGATCGAGAGTAAGTTGTCCTAATGAAGAGCTAGCCATGTTATCCCCATGCCTTCATTGCCGCTTCAAGCGGTATCGCCGGTTCGTCTTCGTGAGGTGTGAAATCGTAGACCTTGAACCCGCCGTTCTTGCTGTTGCTGTTGGCGTAGAGAGCGGCAAGGAGCGCAGACCCCCGCTCAACCCTCATACCGATGTTCAGACTGCCCCGCTTGGCCCTGTATACCTGCCACGACTGGAACTCCCGGAAACTGAGCCGTTCCTGCGCCTCGGCTATGGTCCTGCCTCCGACTCCCGATAGGACCAGTTCATGCCAAAGCTCGTCAGTCTCGGTCAGTTCCCAGTCTTTCCCATGTTGTTCACCTCTGCGATGGCCGCAAGGAGTGCCATGGTAAGGTTGCCGTCCAGTGCTCCGCGCTCGGGGTCGGCATCCCCGGTGATGTCGTCGGCGGTGAATATCGGGGTACCCTCTGCGTCACAGACCGATGCCGCGATACGGACGGCAAGCTGGTCCTTTTTTTCGTTCAGCGCCAGAAGGTCGGCAACGGTGGACTTGTAGGAAAGGGGGCGGATGAACACAGTTGCCGTATGCTCCGTCTCGCCCTGCTTCCACCGGATCTCCTTCTCCACCGGAGCGCCCGTAAACGCTCCGATGGTCTTGAGGTTATCGACGGTCAGGATCATGCGGCCACCTTCGGCGTCCACTGCGACCCGCCGGAACGCTGGATGGTCGCCGCAGTGGTGACGACGGCGTTCAGGGCGAAGTCAAGCGGGAAGTCGGACACGTAGCCCTGGAAGGTGAACCAGGTGCGAGAGGTCGGCAGGACGAACTCGCCGTCACTGTCGGCGGTCGGCGCTGCGGTCCCGTCGCTCCACCCCACCGCGAATTTAACGTAGCGGTCGGCGGATTCCTCGCTCAGTTCATGCAGTCGCACGTGGCTTTCCTTCTGCGGATCGGCGTTGATGGTGAGGGACGCCTGGCCGGGGGTGCGAAGCCCCTTCTTGTAGGTCCGGTCCTGATCCTCAAGGCCGGTATCCTCGATCTGGTCAGCGGGTGCGCCGCCGGGGTTGAACGCCGTGACCTTTTCGACGGTCACGATGGAGAGGTCGTCGGGGTCGATGAAATAGACGTGGGTGCCTTTGGTTAAAACGCTCATGGTGATGCTCCTTTGTGGGCAGTGTTCTCTGCCAATGGAGTTGGGGTTGCCGCAAATCAGCTATGTTTTTAGATTGACCAGTTTTGGCCGGGGAGTCTCCGGAGGAGAATTTCTACCGTAGCCAGAACCTTACCCTGCCTGTCGTTCATCCCGGTCACGTCCAAGCGGTTGATGGCTAAATCTTGCACAATTTGACCGCTGTCTTTTTCAAGTTGGCACAAGATTTTATTGATTTCTTTTATTGCCTTGTCCCTTGTCATCTCTATCTCCTTACGTGCCATTCAACATCGAAGCTGTATCGCTTGTGAAGGGTGTCGGGGTCGGTCCACTCGCCGCCCCATCGGGTTATGTGCGCGTGAGGTTCTATCGCGTCACGGAGCGCCTTTGCTGCATTTCTTGCGTCCGTCTCGGTTGCCGCGTAGACATCAACCTGCAATGAGTAGCTGTCGATGTCGGGGAGGTCCCCTATGTAGTTCTCAGGAGCGCCCCCGATGGTCTGCCAGACTGCATAGGGGAGCGCTACACCTTGAGGAGCCTGCCCGAAGAGATAGAGCCGCACCGGGGCAGACCCTAGTGCTGTTTTTACGGATGCGCTTGCGGCACAGATAGAGAAGATCGGGGCAAACATCAGTCGACCTCTTCCACTCGGTTGACCTTGCTAGCTGTGAATTTGCATTCGATCTCTACGAGCCCACCAGGTTCATCAAAATTGATATTCAGGCTCTTGCATCTTTCGGGCAACTCCGGGAACACTACACGTAGCGCTTTAAACGCTTCATCGGCTCTCGCTATCATCATTTCCTCCTCGCCGCCCGCTTGATAGCGCGGTCTAGTGCTTTCTGGTACTGGCTGACAAACTCGTTTGTCGCCTGCCCGATGTTGCTTTCCAGCGACTGCCTTGCGAAAGGTCGCGCCCTCATTTTCTCGGTGCCGAACTCCAGCAAGCGCCAGTGCGGAGTAGGGGCGTTCGCTTCGGTGCTGCCCCCTTTTTTGAGAATCGCACCGTGAAGGATACCGACCCTGAAACCGAGATTACCGGTACGCTTGAACAACCGGCCACTCCACCGTATCACCACGTTTGCCGGTATACTGCGGCCCGTCTGCGGGTCGTCCACCCGTGCGGAGTTCTGTTTCAGCGCCTTTTCTACCACCTGTGCCGCTTTTCTCAGCGCGAATCTGCCCCCTTTACGCTTCATGTCATAGGAAACCGATTCCAGTTTTGCAAGGAGCGGATTCAGGCCGATTATGCTGAATTGAATGCTGTCTGCCATGTCAGTACCCGTATATCCCGGCGTCGTTTCCGATCCACTCCCTGAGTATCTGCCCGTTGGGTTTCCCCTGCATCCGATGCCCCGCGCCTATGCCCAATCGCCCCGGCAGACCCTTCACCCCGACGACATGGTGGGTGCTGGACAGGTATTTTTTACCCCTGAAATCGCGCCACAGTGCCAAGTCGATGAATTTGTGGTTGTGCCTCACCGACCTTCCGAAAGCATGTATCGCCAGCCCTTTCATTGCGGTGCTGCACAGGCTTGAATGGCGCTTGTTCGGTAGCTGTTTGCCTACTCCAGTCGAAACGTTGAAATACCGCGCTTCCGGCTCCCCAACGAGGTCGTAATGGCACAGCCATTTAGCAACGTCCGTGAGGTATTCCGCCGAATAGTAGTCATCGTCCTCGATGATCACCAACAGGTCTCTCGGCCCTACCTCTGCCATGCCTGCCAGAAGGTTCCGCGCCTGAGTGTTTTGGCCTTCGGTCCAGAAGGGTTTCGGCCTGATAATGTCCAGTTGCCACCCCTCTCGGCTGAACGTCACCGGTTGCGGCACCTCCCCATCGTCAACTATGATCCACCGTACCGGCCCCTGATAGGTTTGCCGGTACATCAGCTTTTCGCATATCGCCCACGCATCAGGCCGGCATCCGGTCGCAGTCAGTAATGTCAGCAAATCACGTCCTCCAGTGGTTTTTTCGGAAAGCAGTCAAGCGCGGTATCCCTGGAGCAGTTGACCACCTCGATCCCCAGCCGTTTGAAGTCCCTCGCCGCCTCTGCAAAGCGGGGTTTCCACATGGGGAAATTGAATGCTTTTCTTATGGACTCGTCATGGCTCCCGTGCCAGTGCTCGCCCTTGGAATCGGTCATGTCGTAGCCCAGAAGAATAATCCGCTTGGCTCCGAACTGGTACGCCAACCCCAGAGCACAGTACCCGCTGTTCCCGCCCCACGCTATCCTTCCACGCGCTCGGATAATGCCGCGTGCCTGTTTGTCATATGGGCAAATTTTGATACCCTCAGCAAAACGCCCATGCGGATACCCCGACCAAAGCTCCCCTGAACATGTCTCCCTGATTTCGGGAAGGTGCATCAGCCACCAATCGTGGTCCGAGGAGTAATGGACGTCCGCCCAAGGAGCCAGCCGGTAGGAGGTATTTACCGTGATGACCTTGCCCTTGGAGCGGACGGCAAGCGCGTCGGCGGCGGTCATGCTCGGCCCGGATGCCAGACAGAAGACTGTTGCCCCTTTCCATTTTCCGAAATCAGGGAACATACGCCACCGCGAAAATCTGGAGCGGGACCCGCTTCAAAAACACCGTCTCGTCGTGATTTTTCAGTTCGAGAACGGTATCGCCACCGTATTCAATCCCGATGTTGACAAACCCGGCATCTTCCAGCAACAGCCGCAAGCCGGATTCGGTGTATCTGTAGTAGTCATCTGGGTAACCGTGGATATGAAATGTCGTCAGGGTGGTAATGACGATCATCCCCCCGGGCCTGATGACCTCCCGGACCTTCGGCAAGGCCACCCACGGGCGGGCCACGTGTTCCATGACCTCGGAGCAGAGCACGCTGGAGAATTGCCCCTTCCATTCCGCCGGCATGTCATGGATGTCCTGTACCCGATCCACGTTATGACCGTCCTGGATGTCTATCCCCAGCCATGCCCCGGTTGCCAAGTCCCGGTTATAGAGCCACCATGCGGCGGGGTTGTGCATCCTGGAGCCAATCTCAAGGACATTGCCCCCCATTTCCCCGGCATGGCTTTCGATCCATCTGCGGACCCGCCCCCGTACTGAATCAACCGGCATCCTATCGGCCATCGCTCACCCCGTCCGTGCACCTAAGCCAGTATTCCCGCCTGCCGGTTATATCCGTCTCGATGCTGGCAATGTTGAGAACCCTGCCATCCCAAAGGACGCGCCATGAAGGTAAAAGCCCCGGAAACCAGCGCAGGTTGATCCTTGCCGCCGCTTCCGACTGAGTGGTCCCGCCTCCTCTGAACTCCCGGCCCGGCCCGGTCATCACCTCTGCGGGTACGGAATCAAGGGCCGTGTTCATGTCAAGGTGCGCCGTCGCCCAGTAGTTGACTATTGACCCCGTTTCCGAGTCCTGATCCTCGATGAGTTCCTGAAACTCAATCCTATGTCTGAGCCGGTGTGCTAGCATCCGATGTTCACCCGGTACGGCGCCAGCTTCGTTTCGGCGGCCTTGCGGAGCTTGTCGGCATCGTCAGGGCTTGCCTGGTATACTGCCTGAGTGAGCAGAAGAACACCCATCATCGCACCGGGAGGCATAGAATAATCGCTGTCAAAGACGTAGTCGCTTTCCCACTCGGAGACATTGGAGCGGTTCATAAATTGCGCGGCCTCGTCCTCTGCGGCGTCAAGAAGCATCTGGAGTTTCGCGTCGTCGGCGGAGTGAATCACGTCCAGAAAACTTTTCACTTTTTCGAGTTCAAGGACGCTCATTCAGTACCTCTGCCAGTGGTTTACGCTCGAACATAGTCAAGGCCGTCTCTCTGCTACAATTGATGATCTCGATGCCTTTAAGGTCGGTCTCCAGCTTCTTGAACTGCGTCGGCCAAGTTGCTATAGTTCCGGCATTCCCTAGCCCTTTGGGGTGGTCTCCGTGCCAGTGGCTTTTACCGCCTGTCTTCTGACAGTCGTAGCCGAGAAGGATAATCCGCTTTGCACCCCAATGTGCCGCTAGGGATACCGCCCCAGCCCCGCTGTTCTGGTAGTGCCTGAAAAGCACCTTGTTGACCCCGGCCATGCCGCTTAGAGGGGATATCCTCAGCCCTTCACAGTCCGTCATTACCAGTCCGATGTATTTCGCCCACCAGTTCCGGTCCATCGCGTAAATCACGTCAGCCCACGGTGCGGCCCAGAACGAGCTATTTACCGCGATTACTGCTTTTTCTTCCTGCCCTTCTTCGCGCCACTTGCGGACGGCTTCGCAATCGTCTGCGGAGAGGGAAGGACCGGAAGCAATGCAGACGAAGGTGCTGCGGCCTTGGAAGGGTTTGCGTCCATCGCCTCGCCAAATGAGACCAGTTTGCTGCGTTTCAGTGCGTTCGCGGTCGTCTCGGAGCAGTCGAAAGGAACACCCTTGCGCCGGATACCGTTATGTTCAAAACTTTTCAGGGGGGTGACGGTTACCATTTCCATCCCCCTATTCCGATATAGTGAAATCGACGTAGAATTTCTGGCCCGGCTTGAATTTGCCGTGGAGATCGGGGTTGTTTACCGCCAGCGTCACCGAACCGGAAGGGGTATATCGCGCAAAGGTGTTATCTTCGCTCTCGCCGTTCGGGCCAAAAGGCGCTGTCCCGCATACCGGGTAAAAGGAAAGTTCCTCACTAGCGACACCCCCGTCTGCACCTACAAGCCTTTTGACAGACGATACCTGCATTTTTGCTCTCATCATTTTGAAATCTCCTTTTTTAAGTTGGGGAGCCTTGAACGTTTCCGCAGGCTCCGGGCCGGTCAGGTCAAAAGTCCCGTGCGATGGAGAGCCGAAGCTCTGCGGGATGCGAGGCTAAAAACCAGATTTCGCCACTTCCAGGAGTCCATCCCGCTGCCAAAAGTTGGGCGGAGGCCGGAACCCCCGCCCGTCAGGTTATGCCGATGCCGGGAGGCCGTCGAAGTCACCGGCGATCAGGGCCTCGGGGCGGAAGATGGTCAGGCCCACGCGCTCTTCGCAGAGGATGGTGACCATATTCTTGACGAAGTTGTCCTTGTTCTCGGTGGATATGGTGACGTTCGCGTCCTCGCGGTCCCACCCCTGCGCGGCCTGCTGGAACGCACCGACGAGGAAATCACCCGCCGTCATGGACTGGGTATCCACCACCGGACGGCCCCACAGACCCGGAGTAGTCATGCCGGTCGGAGAGGTGAACAGGTACTTGTTGTCGGTGGTCTTGGTCAGCTCGATCGCGCACCAGTCAACCGGGGAAAGGACGATGCCGTCGCCCTGGTACTCTGCGAGGGTGACCTGGAGGAGAGCCAGGCGCAGTCGGTCGATCATGGTTTCCGCCTGGACGGTCACGCCGGGGTTGCTGTAGGCGGTCGCGGCGGTGAGCAGGCCGGTGATGTTGAGGCCCACGCCGGAACCCTTGAGCAGTTGGGCTTCTTCTTTCAGCTTGAGCCCATAGCGGAGCCGCCCGTCGATGTAGGAGGCCAGCATCGCGGCGTCTGCGAGCACCTGCTTGGATGCGTTGATCCAGTGGGCGATGGTCGCCACCGGTGCGGAGTCGAGTTCGAAGGTGATGCCGGATTCCGGCTTGTCGTTGGTCGGGTTTTCCGAAACGACATCGGCCCCGTTGGTGAACCCGGCCTCGCGGACGTATTCGAGCGAGTTGGAAGTGGTGCGCCCCCATGAGAGCAGGTCGCGGATGGTCAGGCGCTGGACCGGTTGGGAGATGAAGCCGATGCGCTGCGGTACGATCAGGTCGCCAGCGGAGCCGGTCAGTGAGGTGATGGCGTTCTGTACCGGGATGGTGACGGACCCGCGACCGGAGAAGCTGGCAAACGCTTCGGACTCGGTGACCATCTGCCCCATGGATTTCGGAGCCGTGGCACCGCCTTTGCCTTCGCCGTCCATCTTCGCAACAAGCTGTTCAGCGGCGAGCAGTCGCGCCTGGAGTTCGCCCTGAGAGATGAGCAGCTTGTCAACGCTGGCCTTGGTCTCCTCGCTCATCTGCGAGTGGGCCTTGATCTGCTTCTCTGCTGCTTCGGCAGACGCCTTGAGCTTGTCATTCACATCCTTGAGCAGCGTTTTTACTTCTTTTACTTCATCGTCGATCTGTGCCATTTGGTGTTTCTCCTTATCGGTTAAGCGTTGATTTGCATCCTGAGTTCTGACATTTCTTCGGCAAACGAGATAGCGCACGGCGTATCGTTATCACCAGCGCACGGCGTGGCGACCTTGTACTCTGCAAGCAATTTCTTCCGCTCGGAGCGGGGCATCCCGGCCTTTGCAAGGGCGATGTCCAGCTTCACGGCGGCACGGGCTTGGCTGGTTTCTCCGGTTTCGATCTCGTCGGAGTCCAACAGACAGTCAGCGAACCCCTGTTCGATGGCATCGCTGCCGCCGATCCAGCTTTCCGCGTCCATGACCTTCTGAATCTCCTTCATGTCGATGCCGGTACGGGCGGCGTAGATGTCGGCCATGGACCTATCGAACGGCTCCAAGTAGTCGGCGTACTCTCGAAACTCATGGCGGTTGCCAGCAGCGTAGATCCATGCGTTGTGGATCATCAGGAACCCGGCACGGGCAATCTGCACGGTGTCACCGGCCATGGCGATGATGGAAGCTGCGGAAGCGGCAAGGCCAAGCACCTTGACTGTCACATCTGCGGGGTGTTCACGGAATAGGCTGTATATCGCTAACCCCTCAAACATGTCGCCGCCGGGGGAATTGATGAGCACCGTCACCGGTTTATCACCGATTGCCCTGAGCGCCCCGGCGATGCGCTTTGCCGTGACCCCCTCGCCGGTCCAGTAGTCCTGACCGATCACGTCGAAGATGGTTATGGTGTTGTCTTCGGACGCCGCAGCCTTGATCGCCGGATTCCACTTCTCCAAGGCACGCGGGGAGAGGTCAAATCTGACACCGGGAGAGGGTGCGCCGTTATATGCGGCTGGTAGCTGTCGTTTCACTGGGAACCCCCTTTCCTAGCTGGTCGATCGGTATCAGGTTACTCTGCACCGTGTAGATGTCACCGCCGGCAAGCGACGGCTGGTTTTCCATCGCTGCGACTTGGTTGCGGTTCATCCATCCGTTTTGAAGCGCGGAGGCGTAGAACTCTTTTCTTGCGGCTGAATCGCCACGAAGTAGCCCTTCAATGTTGTGCTCGGCGTAGAATCGCGTTTGCTCGGCTGGCGTAAGTAGGTCTTTGTTGATGCCTTGCTCGATCTTTATCATGATGGGGCGCAGGCAGTAGTTGAGCAGACTGAGGTTTTTCTGCTCAAGCCCGGTTCCCCAGTTGGAAACCTTGCCGCCGTAGCCGATCATGGACGGGTCAAGCCCGAACCACCGGCAGATATCTTCCCCGCTGAATACTCTGGACTCCAAAAGCTGCGCGTCCTTCGGGTTGATGCTGATCACCTGAGCCGTCATCCCCCCTTCAAGGATTGGGGAGTTCCCCGCGTTGATGGCACCGGAGAGAGTGGCGGCTGTGTTCTCCCTGAACGCCGTCCGCTGCTCGGGAGTGAGTACTCTTTCAACACTGAATGCCACAGTGGGGGAAAGCCCCTTCTCAAAAGTCGAGTTCGCGGCGGTATCGGCGGCGAGAGCAGACCCGAACGTGTTTACGCCGTACCGGATAGCAGAAAGACCCCACCTACCCCCCATAGTGAAATACGGGACATGGAAGATGTTCTCTGCGGGTATCTGCTGCCGCTTGCTTTTTAGAGTGTATGCGTAGGTGTAGTTGCCGTTGGCGTCTTCGGTGATGGAAAGATAATTCGGATTGAGGAATTTCAGCCCGACAAGACGCCCCCCAACCTTCAACTTTTCGGCAAAGCCGTTGCCGTGCAACAGCATCGAGAGAATGAAGGACTCCCAGAACATCGCAGCGGTGCTGTCTGTGTTCGGGCGGTCATGGATGATGGTGTAAAGCGAGTGGTTTTTTGACGCGATGCGCCCAGAAGCGGCTTTTTCAAAAAGGCCAAGCGGCAATGTCGAAATGGTCTGAGATATGAGACGAGCACAGGCCCATACTGCTGTGAGCTTGAGAACGGTCTGCTCGTTGACTGTTTGTCCGGCAGAAGTCGTGCCGAGCTGAGACCAAAAAGCGCCGTCGGTTAAGCTGATGGGTATCCCCAGCCAATCCAACAGCGCAGCTTTGATTTTGCCGGCGGGCTTTTTAGCCATTCATTGTCCCTGTGAGTATAATTCGCACACACTTTAATCCGCAATTCTACTCATTGCAAGAAAAATATGTACTCACAGGATCATAAAATGACGGGATTCATCAGGAAACTGTCAAAATCCTCCTGTTCAACTGGCGACATGCTGATGCCAACGGCCATTAACAGCGCGGCCATGTCGTCGATCTTGTCGGCGCAACGCTTCTTGTCGGGGGCCATGTTCAGATTCTGGTCACGGCGGGCAACAAGGTTTGACGCACACCAGTTCAAGACCGGGTCACCGCCGTGGCAGACTTTGCCGTTGATGTAGTGGAGCTCCAATTGCTGCATGGCGGGGTGATAGGATTTCGGGCCTTGAATGAACTCGATCATCGGCAGTTCTTGCGCGACGAGCCGGTTAACAAGGTCTGAGGCGTTCCAACTGTCGTAGGCGATACCCTGGATGTTGAATCGTTCGTAGAGCGAGAGAATGTCCTGCTCAATGATGGCATAATCGGTCGTGTTCCCCGGCGTCACCTTGATCAAACCGGCCTCAACCCATGCCGAATAAGGGACCGTGCCGCGTTCGGTGCGCTGTGCCACGGCGTCTTGAGGCACCCATCGCATCCCGTAGGTGTAAATCTTTCCGCCCACGTTCCATACGATCCGAAACGCGGTCAGGTCGCGGGTGCTGGCAAGGTCGAGAGCACCGTAGCATGGGTACTGAGACAGCCATTCAAGGTCAACCTCACCACCGCATTGCTGCCACTTCACCAGGTCAACCCACCCATCGGCGGTTGATGCAGGACGGTTCAGACGCTTGATACGGAACTCTGCCAGTTTGGACGGCATCTGCTTGGCTTCAACGGCTTCTTTCCGAATTGCGCCCAAAAGGTGAGGATTCACGTCAATGAGCGGGTTCGCCTTTACCCATGCCGTCTCGTCAAATTCGTTATCCTCGTCGTCAATCGCCCAGAAGAGCGCAAGGAAGTGATCGGCGGTCGTCCCAAACACGCCCTCTAGCAATTTCTTGGCAAAAAGCCGTATCTCCCCCCACGGTCCAGGGTTGGTATAGCCCTCTGTGGTGGTATACAGCCATAGAGGGTTGGACCGTGCGCCCGCCGCAGAGGTGAGGACGTTCAGTAGGTCGGCTGTCTTGTGCGCGTGGATCTCGTCTAGTCCTACATGGGAAGGGTTGAGTCCGTCCTGTGTGGAGGCTTTGGCGTGGATCGGCTTGAAGGATGATCCGGTTTCCATGCGGCTGATTGCCTTGGCCCAGCATTCCAGCCCGAAAGCATCGCGGAGGTCCGGCGTCTTCTCCACCATGCGCTTTGCCACGTTGAAGATGATCGCCGCTTGGGGGAACGTGGTAGCCGCTGAGACGATCTGAGCACCCGGTTCATTCTCGCAGCACTGGCAGTATAGGAGGATCGCAGCGCTTACTGTGGACTTGCCGGATTTTCGAGCGGTAGCGTATAGCGCGGAGGTGAAACGCCTTGCGCCAGTTGATCGATTGCGGAAGCCGAAAAGCTGGACAATAAAGAAGACCTGTGCGGGGTGAAGCTCAATGCTGTCGCTGTCCCACTTACCCTCGACGTGCGGCAACTTCTCTATGAAGTCGCAAGGATCGCAGGCGTGCCAGTCATCGAAGAGAAACGGGCAGTCTTTCTTTTTGGCCCGTTCAAGGTCTGCCAGGAAGCGAGAGGCCGCAAGCCTGATCCACTTCCCAAACTTGCGGCCTTTCTTGTCGGCCACCGCAGCCTTTGCGTAATCGGTGGCTATTTTGGTGTAGGGTTTCAAGCTGCAGCCTTGCAAGCTATGATTGCTGGCCTCGCCCAAGCCCTCGCCCACCTCATCCACTCCGGTGAGCGGTTGCCCTGATGGTCCCGGTAAAGCATCGCCATCGGCATGAATCCGGCCTCAGTGGTTTGGGCCATCCTTCTCTCTGCTTTGTCAAAGGTGTCTTTCGGGTAGCCGCACAAGACATAAGCGCGGAGGCAGTGACTCGCCGTAGTGAATCCTCCCGCTATCAACATCCTGCCCGCCTGCCGTAGCGGATTCAGATCGTCGGGCGTGTCGTAGGCAAAAAACATCTGCTTCGGCCGGAGTTTTTTTAGTGCCTCAACATGCCACCACTCCAGCCTCTTTGCCTCCAGCCCCCCCGTGAACTGTGGAGCCTTGCCGTAAATTTTCCGGCCTCGATCCAGCGCGGCGAATACCTGCCAGATGTGATCGGGAGGGCAGGCTAGGAGGTTGCTGCTCAGGTCGTTCCACCCGTCGTGAATGTCCAGCAGTTTCATCTCGCTATTGCGTTCAATGCAGAACCAACAGGAGTTGGGGCAGCCTCGATGGTGGATGGTGTACCCCTTTTTAACGTACATGCCCGGCACAAACTCGCCGCCCACCATTCCGGTTGCCGGTCCTCCGATCTGGACCGGAGCCACCCCGCGCCATGCTTCCGCCAGTGCTTCCGCTCGTGCCAGATCCCAGGTAAACAGCACCGAGATGTGGACCTCGTCGGCATAGTCGAAAAGGTCGGGGCCGCAGTTGATCCGCACCAGGTCGTCATCGGGCGTCGCACTGGTCTTTCTTGGGAACACTCGGATGATTCTCTTCATGCAC
>Ga0209518_1002083_pt1 | contig 19601 bp, 23 predicted proteins | sample RifGroB1_FD_183993 | JGI IMG/M metagenome (GOLD analysis project Ga0209518, IMG submission 183993) | Groundwater microbial communities from Rifle, Colorado, USA - Groundwater B1 (SPAdes) (version 2) | ecosystem: Environmental > Aquatic > Deep subsurface > Groundwater | place: Rifle, Colorado...
TCCGCAGGTCGCCAGCGCGCCGCCACTCGCTGCCACCCCGAGCACCAACTGGACGCCGACGCGCGCGCCGTCACTGGAGGCGGATGTGCTCGTGCCACTTTTGCAGGCGACCGTGTCGGCCCTGGTCCTCACGCTGGCGGCCACGATGCTGGTCTGGGGCATGGAGTGGCTGCCGCCGTGGCCGTTTGCCGGGATCTGCTTCGCGCTGACGCTGGCGGCCGCCTGGCTCATCGCGATCGCCGATTGGCAAGGCACGCTCTGGCGCATCGAGGAGCGCAGCGGGATCAACCTGGACGGCGACCCGCATATCGGCAAGCCACCGCCAGTACGCCTGCTGGAGGTCTACTCCGCGCCGCCGAGCCAGCCTATGCCGGCCGATCCCGCAACCGCCGAGACCCGGCGCCGCCTGTGCGAGTTCGTGCGTGGATGTTGGCTGGACGGCAAGCCCAATACCGCGCTGCGCGCCTGGGACAAGAGCATCGGCCGCGCGCAGTGGGAGGAATGGCGGGGCTTGTTGCTGCGCTTGGGCTATGCGGTGGAGGATAAGTCCGGCACGCGCAACTCGCCGTGGCGACTGCGCCAGGATGCGACGACGACGATCCGGCAGATGTTCGGACCGCCCCGCCCTCCCCCGCCGCGCGCGGAGTGAGAAAACGGTACCCGTCGCGCGCGCAGCACACGCGCACGCACGGTTTTGTGGTATACTACATTGACATAACGAAAGGGACCCCATGACCGACGAGCTACACGCCCCCTGGACCGCCGAACCCAACGTTGCCGACTATCGCAGCGCGATGCAACACGCCATTGCCCTGATCGAGGAGGGGCAGACCATCCGCGCCCGGCACTTTCTCGCCGGCTTCCTGCGCGGCGCGCCAGCGACTAGACCGACCTTGCGTCCATCCACCGACGCGACCGAGACTAGCGTCCTCATGGTCATCGATCCGGAAGCCGCTGACGACGGCATGGTGCACCTGGAGTGGAAGACAGAAGGCCCGGAACCATAGGGGGTGTGCAATGACTGCTGGCTTTTCACGAGAAAACATCAAACGCTGGCTGAAGGTCGAAGCTGAAACCGCAACCGCGGACGCATACGCAAGCTACCGCTGGCTGGAGCTGGTGCAGGACGTGGCCGACGAGTTACTTGACGAGTGGTATGCCGATCACGACACGATACCTGGAGGTGATGAACAATGAAGGATCTCGGAGGTTGTATCGTTGGTGCAGCATTTCTGCTGGTCGTTACAATGATTGCCATATCATTGCTCGGCTCCGTAGTCGCGCAAATTACTGGCACTTGCGACCCGCACCGGCAGATCCATGTGGATGGTCTGATTCCCTACGACACTGACGAGTGCTACTACCAGAATCGGCCGTCGGTGCTATTCGGCGGCCAGTAGACCCGCCGCCAGGATGCCCGGAACCATAGGAGGGGATTTGACAACACTGTGTAAATACTGGGACATCGCTGAATGGAAAGCCATTCGGCGCCAAGTGCTAAGACGCGACGGCTATCGCTGTCGCGTCTTTGGGTGCGAAGTGCGCGGAGCCAGGAACCTGACCGTGCATCACATGATACCCCGTGACGAAGGCGGCGAAACTTACCCGGAAAACCTGATTACTCTCTGCCCAAAACATCACGACGAGATCGAGGGAACGACCGCCCGCACAAGTGCCCAAATCCAGAACTGGATTGCGTCAGGCGTGGACGCTACACCCGTGTCTAGCACGATCCTAGACGCGTGCCACGAGGCGCTATACCCCGAAGCAGAACGGCCCATCAAAGAAGTGCACTTGTGCCAGGAATCGACCTTGGCGGCCATCCAGAAATTGAAGGCAGGGCGGTCATGGATCGACCTTGCCAACCACTTGCGTTATCCCCCTGAGTACGCCGCGACCCTATCCGCGATCTCGAATGACAAGCCTGGCGCTATTTCCTCTGGACAAGAAGATACCTTGCGCGAAAGCCTGGGACTCTACCCCGTCAATGCAGCTTATGTGAAGCGGTGTGAGCTTTGCCACTTTCCACACATGGACGGAACCCCCTGTATTGAATCCGCTGAAGTGCAACCAGCGAGATCACCAACGGCGCAACCCGTCTACGCGAAGGCCACCATCAAGGTCGTGGCGCCAGAACCAGAACTCCCCCCGATAAAGCCCAAGTTGGACAAGCCCAAACCGAGAAGAGTCATATTGAGAACGCCAACAATCAAGTGCTGGTGGCAAGCATATGGACAGGATTGCCGCATACAGAGTGCAACTTATTGCCCGCGCTGCCTGGGGATACTTGCAAATGATCCGGCCTAGAATCTGGCGCAAGCCGCGGCGCGTGTTCAGCGGCATCCCCGAGGATTGGCACGCACGTTACCGCGCGGTCATCCCGCGCCCGGGAGCCCATGGCCAGCCGTGAATCAACGACTGCCCGCGACCTGCGGCAGGCCACGCGCAGCAAGTGGAGCGCGCCTGCACCCGGCCCCGCGCAGTGCTGCAACGTCTGCGGGTCCATCACCGCCCTGCACGTGGGCGGCTACCGCGGGGTGCCGTACTACTACTGCCGCGACCACGAGAAGATCTACCGCAAGCTGAAGGCGCGGGAGTGATCTACCGCGTCGGACGCGTCGTCACCGCCGTGGTGCGGCCAATGCAGGGCATGTACGAGCTGACCTCGTATGATGCTTGAGGAATGAAGCCATGGAAAACGTTGACCTATGCACTAGAGCACCAGCTGAGTGGTGGCAAATCATCGCCGGTATACTGGTAGCTCTATTGGTCTGTGTGCCAATCTCGCGGGGCCTGGCTTGGCTGAATTGGCGCATATGGCACTAATTTCGAGGAGCAAGTGCTATGGGGCAGATATTGGAACAACTGTTGGAGACTCTGGCGGAGCGCATCGCCGCCAGACTGACCAAGACGGGCGCGATGCCGGCCTGCCCGCAGATTGAGCCAGTGGAAGCACCAGTGGTGAGAACATGAAAAGGGATAGGCTACAGCAGCTCGAAGCCTTGCTACAAGAGACCTGTCCGCTTCTGCGCCCGCAGGTCAAGCTTGCTCCGGCGCTATATGATGAGAACTTCGGAGCAATACCTGAGATGGCACAGGCAGTTGCAAGAATCATGGTTGGTCAGGATATGCTGATTCTGAGCTACCCGCTATCACCGAACTTGTTTGAGGATACGAGATTGGATCTGCCGGATCTGGCTATGCAAATCTGTGAGAGCCTAGTACAGGAGTTAGCCGGTGCTGTGCTTGCCTGGCGGCCCAACCGCGGTGGATCAAAGGTGAGAGAGAAGTGAGCTGATAATGCACATAATCTGTACCACTTGCCGGATCCATCATATCATCAGTTGTAGGACCTGTTTCGGATTCGGTTTCTATACGCGACCCGGACGACCGGGGGAGCTGCTTCTAGTCTCGGCAGGGGCGGCCCATTCCGAAGACGTTAGCGGTTTGGAGGTGCGCCCCTGTCCTGAATGCGGCTCGACAATCAGGGGGATCGCCAGCCCAGACCTCCCAGGAGGGATTGAGTGAGTCCGTTACGCGTGCGTGAGCCGTTTCTGCAGGATATGCGCTTCGTGCGCCTGCACTGTAGCCGCTGTGATGCGGCAGTGTCCGGTGTCGTGCCCCTGGCGACCATCGTGTCGGCTTTCATTCTGTGCTATCGCTGTCAGCAGGACGCAAAAGTCAGCCAGGCTCTACGACGGTTGATGTTGGCCTGCAAGACATGAAGTCAGGTGCCGGGGCTCGCGCATTTGCTCCGGCGCCCGGCGCCATTGATCCTTCTGATCCTCGGCCCGGACTGCTATCAGACCAAGCTGCCTGCTCCATTCCGTCATCCTCGCATTTGCCTCCTTGCCTCTCTCACACGTACCACAACAACACGGTCAGATCGCTGCCCGCGGTGCCGCTGCCCACCTGATCGATATCCATCGTCAGCGCGTCATACAAAAAAGCCGTGGTAGTGTCAAAATCTGTCGTCTGCCCCTCGGTAGCTGTCGTCAGGATTTTTGGCCGATTGGCTTGGGTTGCCTCCCATAGGCTCGTGCCATTCAGATTGATGTCCACGATCAGACTGGCACCCACCGGCGCCGTCTTGACCAGCATCTCCGCCTCGATGAAGGTAATGCTGTTGGCAACCCGGTTGTGAAAGCCCTGATCGGTGTTGACGGCCAATCCGCCGGCCACCGTCCAGATGAAGCAATTGGCTCGGCCATGCACGTAAGCGATGTTATCCCGCAGGTGGGTGTTGAGCAGGGTCGCCGTCACCAATTCGCTTGTGACCCAGGTGCGGGGGGTCGTATATGCCACAAGTCTACCCTCCCTCTGTTTCTACCCGTAGATTGTCCGTAGGGTATTCGTAGGGTGTTCGTATATTGTGCACAGGATGAGCATATAGCTACCGTCCAGCAAGATCAATGGATTACCCCTATACTGGATGGGCCATCGAAAGGCCACAGGTGGCTCCCGCCAGGGAAGGGCCTCGACCTGACATCCCCTGACTCATCCCGTCGCAGTCGCCGCGAGGCGAGTAGGTCATGTGCAAATCCTCTTGGATGCGTGGTAAAGCTGCACCAGGGCACGCCTGAGTACATGAGCCGAAGCGACCGACGCCGGCTCCATACGTCCTGGTCACTTCACACCTGCCCCATTATGGGGTAGGTGTGCCTTCGCTCCCTCTGCCTCACCACCGTCCTATTCTCCGATGTCAAACGTACCACAACAACACGGTCAGATCACTGCCAGCGATCGTGCTGCCCACCTGATCGACATCCATCGTCAGCACATCGTTATCGGCCCCTGCGGTGAAATCCGGCGCGCCGGACACGCCATAACCGGAACCGGCAGGGATCGTCGGCCGGTTGGCCGGGGTGGTGTTCCATAGACTCAGTCCATTCAGATTGACATCTACGATCAGGCTCGCGCCGGTCGGCGCGGTCTTGACCAGCACATCGCAGGCTACGAATGTCACCGCGCCATAGACGCGTAGGTGAAAATCCAGATCCGCGGCCACACCCAGGCCGCCGGCCACCGTCCACCGATAGCACTGGCGCCGGTCGTGGATCTGCACCAGGTTATCGCGCAGATCGGTATTGAGCATATCCGCCGTCGCCTGCAGGGTGGCGGTCCACGTGCGAGGGATTGTATATGCCACCGGTCAGACTCCCACCCAGGTGGTGTCGCCCAGCTCCGAGTAGCCGGCTTCCCCGAGCAGCCAATACGTCTGATCACTGACCGGCTCCAAGAACAGTGTGGTTTTGAGGTCCTGCATGGAGACTCCGGTAAACAGGGTCAGGGCGCCGACCCGGAATACGGCGTTGATGCTATAGGAGGCCGCGGTCAGGGAGAGCTTGTCTCCCAGGTCGAGCAGCAAGCCGGTGGGGAACACGTTATCCAGCAGCACGGTCGGCACCGGCTGCGGAGAGCCGTAACGCGTCACCAACAGGTCAGCAATTTGCTGCATCGCCTCGACATCGTCCCGCCAGGGTTGATCGATCTTCAGCGTGCGCTTGCGATAGGTCGCCTGGCTGGTCGCATCATTGGCCTCCACCATGGTGCTGGTTTCCGTCAGCGCCACACCGAGCAGGCGCAGTAAGGTCATGTAGACCCGCGGGCTGTAGGGATTCGAGCCGTCATTGTAAATGTCGACTTTGGCTCGAAACCCATAGGGGGTCACGGTAACGGTCACCGCGTCCGTGGAAAAATCCGGCCAGGGCACATCCGGCGCGGGGTCATAGGTTGCCTGATAATCGACATGGGGTACCGGCTGCAGCACACTCATCGCCGGCACCGCAATATCATCGAAGGTATAGTCGGCCCACAGCGTCACCGTCTTCAGTGGATCTATGCCGATGCTGCGCGGATCAGTATGCTGCCAGATGATTCCGGAAGCCTGGGCCGTGCGCTGATGCGTGCCGATCTCGACATGATTGCGAATGGCGTCCCAGGAATTGATCAGATTCAAATCGGTGATCTGGTCTTCGTCCAGGCTATCCACGATCGCGCTCCCGGTCAGATAGTCCGTGCGATCCTGGAAGATCACTCGCCCGACCCGATCTACGAATAGCAGGCCGATCTCGGATTGCGCCAGGTTTGCCAGCAGGTCGGAAACCAGCCGCTCGGCGGGCACCCAAAAGTAGCTCAGGGTATCACCGGTCGCCAGGCTGCGGGCCTGATCCCCCGTTGGCCAATCGATGGCGTCCAATACCGCGCCGATGACGGCTCCGGTAGTTTGGCCGATCTGCAACGTCACTTCGTTAGCGGTGATCTCGCGCCATTCGCGCCAGGCATCATAAGCGGTAATGGTCACGGTCCGTTGTCCGATTCGTCCGGTCGGCTCGATGTCCTCGATAGTGCCTTGGAATAGAGTATACATCGCACCGAAGATAATCTCATCGCCCGCCCCGCCATCCCACCCGATGACATCCGTACCATCAATGTCCCAAAGAAACGGCGCGGCGGCGGCCCCGGTAATCGTGGCGATGTCACTGGCGCAAAACACCTGGATGCGGCGCCGCGGCTGGACGTTCGGGTAGAGCGGGGAGGATGCAAACCAGGGATCGAAGCGCCGATCATTATTTTCCAGGATCAAGACCAATTTCCCGGCATTGAAGGGCGTCCACTGGGAAGGGCGCCCCCGATCGATCCGCAGGCCCAGCGTGCGAGCCGCCTCATCATGGGCATAGGACAAATCATTGTCCCAGTCGATGCGAATCCGCCAGGCCAGCGTCATCCGCGCCGCGCCTCGCGCGCCAGCACGCGCGCCAGCATCGGCGCCAGCACTTCCTCCGCCTCGCGCGCGTCGGCCATGCTAACCGTTGGCGCATAGTTGAAGTTGACGATCAGAGGGGGGCGAGTTGCCACAGCCTGCCCCCCGCCTACCGGATTAGCAGCCAATGCCGGAGCAGATAGCCGACCTCCAGTGGGACTGTTGGTGTCTTGAGCCCCGCGCGGAGGCAAACCTGCCAGTACTTCGCGCAGCGAAGCGGTCAGCGCGCCGGCATCCTGGGCCCCAGGCAGGGTCAAGCCCGCTAACACTTCGCGCAGCGAAGCGGTCAGCGCGCCGGCTCCCTGCCGAATTCCCGTCGCCAGGGTCCGGGGAATCGAGCGTCCAGAAGCCGTTAGACTGGCCAGCGGCCCCTTTTTGGCATTCGAATGCGGCAGGATGGCGGCCAGGGCCTCGGCCAATTTGCGGGCCGCCGCCAGCACGGCCTCCGTCTCGGCCTCGATGCCGGCCGCCAGATTGAGACAAAATTGCCGCCCGGCTTCGTAGGCGTCGGTCACGATGCCCGCCAGGACCGGTGCGATGCTGGCGGCAACGCCCTGCACCACTGGGGGCAGAGTCGTTTGAAGGGCCGTAAAGCCGGTCGTGGCGGTGGTCGCGATCTCGGTGGCGAAGCTCGGCGGCATGATGCTGGCGGCCACGGTCGGCGGCACATTGGCCAGGGCCGCCACCTTGGCGACGAAAGCGGCCTTCATGGCGGTGGCCGCCGCCTCCATCTTCGCCATGTCCGCCAGTTGCGCCACGTCGATCAGGGCGGTGACTTCGGCGGTCAGCAGGCCATTCTGGAAGTCGGCCAGGATGCGCACGGCCTCTTCCTGGGTCTTGCCCAGACCCTCCGCCCAAGGCGAGCCGGCCCCCAGCTTCGCCACGTCCGCCAATCTAAAAATGTTCTCGAACGGTCCATTGGCACCGGGCTTAAGCTTGTCACCCCCACTCACGTCGAACAGGCCGGTCGCCGCCGCAATCGCCGCGTCGAGCTTGCTGGTGATCGAGGACATGGTGCTGTCCCAGGCGGCCTTAGCGGCCCGAGCCGAATCGGACATCGCCGAACCCAGTTTCACAGCTTTGGTTGCCGAATTCTCCAGAGTAAACGGAAGTGAGTCAATCCAATTTTCTACAGTTTTGCCGGGGCCTTGCCAGAACTTTCCCCAATTGAAGGTTTCTGGTTCCCATAGCTTACCCGGATCCGTTGGCAGAAAGCCCATCTTAGGACCCGCCAGAGTAGACATGTTGGCCGTCATCTTGATGATGCGGCCAGCAGCGTCAGCTACATTATCGAGTGCGGCAGCCGCGCCAGGGGCCCCAGCCACAATCTTGTGCAGGGCGTCTTGTCCACTTTCCCCCATCATGCTCAACATGGTCTTCAAGCGTTCGGCCTCGCCCTTGAGCAGGAACAGCCGGGCCTGCGCCGCTTCCGCCCCGCCCGGCCACTTCGCCATCCAGGAGGTATCCGCAATTTGGCGTTGCAGGTCCGCCAGGCGCGCCCGCTGCGCTGAGAAGTAAGCATTCCACTCCGCAGTGCTCTTGGCGCGATATTGGGCATCCAGCATATTGAGACCAACGGCCAGAGCGCCCGCCGCCGCCAAGGCTATTGTCGCTGCCCCTCCAATTGCCGCAACTGCCACCCCCCCGATCTTGATCAGCAGGCTTAGCACCTTCTCCAGCGGACCGGCCGCTGCCGCCAGGGCCAGCAGGCCCACAGTCAGGTCACGAGTCGGCTTGTCCAGATTGGTGAAGGCGGTTGCCAGATCGGTCGCCTTTTTGGTCGCGTCCAGTATGATCGGCAGCAGCGCCTCGCCCAGAGCTGCCTTGGCATCGGTGAAAGCCGCCTCCGAGATGCGAGTGGCATTGGCGAGGTCCCCGGAGGTGCGCGCGAAGTCGCCTTGCGCCAGACGGGTTTGCTCCAGGATGATCGCGTAGCGCGCCTGGGCGGCCGCGGCGGCGGTCAGCTCACCGCCCACTTCCAGCAGGCCAAGCTGCGTGGCCTTGAGCTTGACGGCGTTGGCGGATAGGATGACGCCGTACTTGAGCATGGGCTCCATCTGCCCGATCATCCCGGAGCGCAAATCGTTAAGTGTCTGCGTGGGGTCGATGTTGTTGAAGCTCGCCAGGTCCGCCGCCAGCTCGACCAGGCCCTTGCTCATGTCGAGGATCGGCTTTTGGCCCAAGCCCAGGCTGGTAAACAGGTTGCCGAAGGTGCCGGTTGCTTCAAGAGCCGCCTGCCGTGACATGCCGAATGCGCGCGCCGAGGTCTTCGACCAGGATTGGATCGCAACCGCCGATTGGCCGAACACCACGTTGACTTTGTTGACCGACTCGTTGAGGTCTGAGGCGGCTTCTTTAGCCGACCGGCCCAGGGCGAGCAGGGGCAGCGTGACGCCAATCGACATGGCTGTGCCGACCTTGTCCAGCTTTTTCATCATGGCATCCAGGTTCCCGGTCAGCCCCTTGAGATTGCTGCTGGCCTGGTCCTTCAGCCGCATAATGATGTTCAGTGCTGCCTCAGCTCCGCCCGCCATGCTTCCCCCGTTGCTCGCTGCGCTTGCGCGCCTCGTTAGCCACCCGATCGCGCGCCGTCAATAGCTCCATGACTTCATCTACCAGATCGGTCGGTGCCGCCCGGTATTCCTCCCAGCCCCAGCCCATGGCCGCCATCACGCTGATGGCCGTCCCGTAGCGGCTGGCTGGCACCGTGCGCGCCAGACCCTTTGCCACCAGGTAGTATTGTTGTCCTAGCTCTTTGGTCCACTCGGCGCGCGATTGGTCCCCAAAGTAGGGTTTCGATCGGCGATCTCCTGCAAGGCCTGGTCGACCAGGGGATCCTCCGGGTCAAGCTGGCCGATCAGCCGGCCCTCGAAGGGCACGGCCTGGCCCTCGTCATCCAGCAGTTGCCAGCCGACTACCGCAACCTCCAGCATGGCGCCCAGGTAACGCCCTGGATGCAGCTGGATATCGGTCGTCGTGCCATCCGCCGAGACCTTGCTGATTTTCTCGGTCAGGGCCTCGCGGGCATCGATGTCCAGCTTGGGCTTGATCTCGATCCACTCCCCGGGCCGGTCCTCCACGGTAACTTTGACTGCCCGCCGGCTCACAAAGCTGCTCATAGTCCTCCTACGCGTAGGTCTTCTCGGTGATCTGGATGTGGGCACTCCAGCGCACAGTGTCCCCGGCCTTGCCCGTCACTTGAATCACCAGGGCATCATTGGCGTCATCGGCCACGGCGGTCGCGTCCCAGGCCGCGTCATCCTCGCCCAGAACCGTCTTAAGGATGCTCCCAACCAGGGACGTCGTGCCTCCGGCGTTCTTGATGAGCCCACTCAGCTCATATCCCCCAGCCTTGGCCGCGCCTTGCGTCATGCCGTCGATCAGGGCGCGAAAGGCCCAAGAGCTGTCTGTCGCGATCGTCATCCGCTCGCCGGCGTACAACAGCAGCTCGGTCGGCGTGGCATCGGTTGTGGTGGCATAGGCAACCATCTGCGAGGCCTGGGTGTCGCCCGTCGTGGTGACCCGGCCCGGGGCCTGGGCAATCTGGCCGCGCTTATCGGCGGAGGCATAGAATCCCAGGGCCATCGAGCCCAAGCCGGCCGCCACATTGCCGAAGCCGCCGGGAATGAAGGCTTCCTCGCCGCTGGCGGTATTTTCCGCGCCACCAGCAATCGCGGCGTAATCCCCGGAGGCGACGTTATTCTTACCACCGCCGACACTGGCCCAGTCGCCCGCGGCCTGATTGCCGTAACCGCCCACGACCCCGGAGAAAGCCCCGGCCACCGTGTTGCCATACCCGGACCCAATGAACGAGTCGGCCCCGCTGACCGTGTTATCCCGCCCGGCCAGCAATCCGGAGTAATTGCCGCTGGCGACCTGGGTCACGACTGAGCGTTGTAGCTGCAGATCCACTGCCGAAGTACCGCGGGCATTGCCGCCAGTCGTATTCAGGCCGACCCGGATGCGCTTGAGATCCGTGTCGAACAGATTGGTCACGGTCGTCGCGACGGCCGCGCCCGCCCCGCTCTTATCCAGCGCTAACTCCAGATCCGCCACCGGCGCGGTATCCGGCGTCAGCTCGTAGATGCGTAGCTGCGCCATGCTATACCCTCTCCGCGCGGCATGTCGCCAGCAACTGCTCGTTGCGCTTCAGAAGAGCCATGAAGAGACCCGGCTTGAAGCGCCCGAAGGTGCCATGCCCGACATGCTGCACGAATACCCCCGGCTCGACTACCAGCTTACCGCCGCGCGCCTTGACCCTGTCGCAATATTCCTTGTCCTCGCAGTTGCCCAGGCCGAACCGCTCATCCAGCAAGCCTACCTCGGCCGCCAGATTGTATCGCATCAGCACGCAGACGAAAAACAAGGTAGTCGCTTCGGCCACATTATGACCGGCCGTATCCCGATGCTGCGCAGGATTGGCGATGAAGTCCGTCACCGGCGACACGATGGCAGCCCCCCTGGTCTCCAGGACCGCAATCAGGCGGCTGGCCCAGTAGGGCTCGACCTCCGTGTCATTATTCAGCAGACAGACGTATTCCCCCTGTGCCACTTCCAGCCCGCGGTTGATGGCGGCTGGGTAGCCCAGCAGTCGATCGTAGCGCAGATACACATCGGCGCCCAGGTCCGCCAGGGCTTCGGCGTGATCCGGCGTCGAGCCGTTATCCACCAGGATGATCTCGTAAGGTGGTCGGGTGTGGGCGCGCAAGCTGGCGATGCAGCGGGCTGTCAGGTCCACGTTGCCCACGGCCGGCACGATCACGGACAGGACTCCGGATAGCCGTGGCAGATGCTCCGGTTGCCGGCCAAGGGCGGCGATGTAGGTATCGTTGGGCTGCATATGCGTCTCGGCATGCACGCGCTCCCACTGCGCGGCATCACAGAGGACGGACAGCACCTCATTGGCCCGCCGGCCCTGATAGTAGTCATCCGGCCCGCAAGCCAGCTCATGCGGCGGGCGATCCGGTCCAGCACAAGTCAGCAGCAGATTGCCGCCCGGCTTGAGCAGCTCGACCAGACGAGTCACGCTTTGCTGCCAGTGCGGGTCGTGCTCCAGCATCTCGGTGCTGACGATGGTATCGAAGTAAGCGTCCGGTCGCCCCCGGTATTCGTGCAGCAAAGCTATCTCATTCACCCCCGGTCCAGGCCGCCAGTCCACGCCGACATACTCCGGGGTCGCAAACAATCCACGCGGCGAGCCATTGACGATGTAGCTGCCGGCCTCCAGGACTGCGGGAACGGCAAACAGCAATGGCCAGCGTAGCTTGCAGCGGGTCAGAAAGCTCAATACCTGTGCGTGCATAGCCCTCCGATGGGGGGGTGCTACAGTTCTGATCCCCGCCTAACTGATGATTGTCGTTGCCTGGTTGACCACCACGATGCTGGCGCCCAGGCTGGCGGTCGCGGACCATTTCACCTGGAACGGCAGCGTGACGATGTCGTCGCCGTCTTCATCCCCAATCGGCGGCACTGCCGTATATTTGATCCCCAGGTCGACCTGGAGCGTCTTGTAGGTATAGGCCGAGCCGACCGTGGTCAAGGCCGTGCCCTCGAAGATCATGCGCACCAGGCGCAGCGTGCCGGCGCGGGCGGCCGTAATCTCGGTCTCCGCCGTGGCATCGTGCTCCAGGATCAGCTCACCGGTGATCGGGTTTTCCTGATGGCCGACATATTCCAGCCGCGTGAAGTACAGGTTGCCGTCACCGGAGAAGACTTCCTTCCAGCCCGAAGGCCAGTCCAGCGAGAAGCCCAGCCAGGTGCCGGTCTTCTGTGTGGTGCCAATGGTCGTCGGATCGATATAGAGCTTGCCTTTCTGGAATAGGATCTCTTCCACCGTTGGCAGCGTGGCCGTGGTCGTGAAGTCCGAATCCGTGGCCTGGCGGGCCCGCAGTGTCCCCGCCATCATGACGGCCTCGCCCTTGGCCCCGCTGAGGGTGAAGCTGGCGCCGTGGCTCAGCTCCATCTCATCGACGCGATTATTGTCTCCGGCCTCGATAGTGTAGGTCAGCAGGGCATTCGGCGTGGTCGTCGGGATGGTGTAGGTGTAGATCTTCCCGGAACCCCCCGTATCCGTGACCCCGGTTGTCACGGCCTTGATCGTGCATTCCGCCAGCAGCGGGAACTGCTCGAAGGTGGCCGGGGTCTCATCCAGGTCGACGATGGCGTGAATCTTCGGGAAGTAGACCCGCCCCTGCCCCTCGTAATTGCCGATGTCCTCCGCCACGAACGATGGCGCCTTTTCGTCGGTCAGCACCCCTTCGCCGCGCCAGATGGTCGAGCACACTACGGCCGTGCCCGAATCCGCCTCTTTACCGAATTGGATCTTCCTCAGTGCCTTGATTCCGGCCATTGTAGCCCTCCATATGGTCGCGTCCACGACCTGAAAGATGCCGCCGATGCGGGCAAGCACCCGCCCGGCGTCGACCACTTGAAAGATGCCGCCAACCCGCGCCTCGTCGGAGAGGGCGTCGACCACCTGGTAAAGCCCGGCGATGCGGGCCTCCTGCCGGCTGGCATCCGCAACCTGGAACAGTCCGCCGACGTCGGCCTGGTTGTCCGGCATATCACTGCGTCTCTACGCCCACGTTGAGCGCCTCGACGGCGGCCTGATCCCAGGCGGCCGACAAGCTGGGCTCCAGCGTCATGATGTGCTTGACGTAAGCCGGGTCGGTGCCCAGGTTGACCGCCGTGCCGTTGGAGTAGGTCGCGCCGCTCTTGGCGATCGCCCGCACATTGGCGGCCCCCGCCGCATCCAATTTGCCCCGGGCGTAGACGCCGACGAATGCGATGTTGGCCGGGGTGATCGGCATAGCCCCGAAGCCCACCGTGTTCTTGAGGTTCGGCGTCGCCCCGTCGGCATAGATATAGTCCGTGAAACTGGGCGGCAGTTCATCCACGCAATCCCAGCGGGCACCGGCATCCGAAGCGGTCCAGTCTATATCCGAACCGTCCTGAATGGCGGGCATCACGTACAGGCCCCCTTGCCCCGACCAGGTGTCGGCCAGCACGATGTCGTCCAGGTAAAAATAATCATTGCCGTCAACTAGGTTGCCAGTCATGACCCCCAAATATGCCGTATCCAGAGTACCTGCCGTCCCGCCATTGCGCGTATCCAAGGTGCCACTCAGGGTCATGATCGTGTTGCCATTGTTCTTGACCGTGATTAGCCCCTCGGTATTATGACAGCGAACATAAATCTCCAGACAGTTCCATTCCCCTGCACCCAGCGGTGAACCGGATACCCCCAGTAATGTTGAGCTACGATAGGCAGCAACCTTGCCCGTTTCACAGTCGTAGGCAATGCTGATGTGTTGGGTTGTCCCCTCGTACCATCTTAGAAATGTATACTCAGGGTTATAGTTCCACCCTCCCGGACTGCGCGGAAGGATCGCCACTTTGGCGTACTGTTCGATATTGGCAGGTGCGGAGAGCGCCCCATAGATAGTCATGCCTGCCGTGGCATTCGGTGACCAACAGCGAAACGAATAGGTGCCAGTGCGCGCGGTCGTATTCGAGATAGCTATTGTGCCGCCGCCAGTTCCGATCACACTCTCGAACATCCCCGTATGCCCCGCGTCCGCGGTCGCGCAAGCGTGAATCGTCATGCAATTCTCAGCAAGTCATCTTCGGTCACCGGCCAGGGGGAACCGGTCCCCGCTGCCAGCATCGCCTTGTAGCTCTCATGGGTGCGCTGATCGATCCAGCCGTCCGTGTGGTGCGGCACGATGGTGGAAGTGTCCACCCATACCGAGAGCCCCGCCGCCCGCACCTTGTGGCAGAAGTACATGTCTTCCCCCGGGTACTGCCCCTGCTCCGCCCCGCTGAAGTCCATTCCAAAGAACGGCCGCTTGAGCTTCTCGAAAACCCGGCGATCGATCAGCATGGCGGCGGTGCCTGCCAGGTCGACCTTGAGCAGGCCCGGCGTCCACTCGTCGGGCGTGTAGACTTGCCCGTCCTTCAGAATGTAGGCACAGGGATCGTAGGGCGGACAACGGCGGAAGGCCAGGGCCGCCACTACCTGCCGCTCGCGATCCTGTTTGATCCACCGTACCAGGCGTTGCACCAGGTCAGGCCGATACCGATGATCGGCGTCCAGCATCAGGAGATGGCTGAAGTCTGATCCCAGGAGGTGCTCGGCCATGATGTTGCGCTGCAGCTCCGTGCGGGCGTACTGGGTGCGGATGAACGGATAGCCCTGTTGCGCAATGGCGATTATGTCAAACAGAGTATCACAGACCGCCACGCCCTGGCGCTCCGGCAGCAGCCCGATAATGACACTCGGCCACGATCGTTCGTTCACCTTCCTCTGCTCCTTAAGCCGTGGTCGTGATGGCCGCATTGATCTTGACCGGGATGTCCAGGGTCAAGCCGTAATGCATCTCCCTGGCATATGGCAGCGGTCCGAACCGGTACCGCAGCGGCCAGACAAGCGTATCGACCGTGCTATTGAGCGTCAAGTCGGCAGCCAGGGCCGTGAAGACCCGGTAAGGCCAGACTTTCGCGGCATCGACGGCCTCCGGTAGCACCTCCCGGCTGTGGTAGATGACCACGGTCAGGGTATGCAGGCCCCGCCCCCAGCCTCCGGAGACCACCTCCAGCGTGCCAGTGTTGGCATAAGCCAGGGCACAGGGAAACTCCGAGAGCGATTCCGGGGGATTGCTGTACCAACGGGTTAGTCCGGTCATAGCCCCCAGGACTATCCCAAGCTGCGTGAGGGCGTTTTCCAGGGCATCGGCCATCAGCCCACCGCCAGACGGCGCAGGCCCGCCGCAAATAATAGGCCCTCGATGTCGGGATCGAGCTGCCGGGCATAGATCAGTTGTCCCAGCTCCACCGAGGCTGACGCATCGGCATAAGCCTGCTGACCGCGCTTGAACCAGCGCGCCCCCTGGATCAGGGTCGCTTGGGTCACGATCGGCTCCGGGCGCCAGACGTAGATCAGCTTATCTTTGGCGTGTGTGGCGGCCGTCGTGCCATTGACCGCCCGCACCACCGTCAGAGTGTTGGTACTGACGCTGGCGAGTTGCAGGAACTCATCCTCGATCTTCAGCAGATTGCCGCAAGAAAAGCGCGGCGTCACGCCCTGATCATCGGCCCCATTACCATCTGCCACCGTGATGCTGGTCGCCACCGCCGTGATGCCCCCGGAATCCTGAACGCTATCGCCGCTCAGCGGCCAGGCTTGGGCATAGTCGGTGTGGTAGCCAAAGATGTCGACGATCTTGACCGCGCGGTGATTAGCATACCAAACGCTATAGTCACCATTGGGATTGATGCGCAATAGCTGGTAGGGTGTCTTATCATACTCCCGACCATTCGAGACCCAGTAGTCCGTGTTGGCGACCAGAGCGGTGTAAGTCACCCCCAAATCACTCGACAAGCTCACAGTCGTCGCCGTCAGGAGAGGCTCCGGCAGCCACAAATCGGAATTCCCGGACCCGTCGAAATGGCGGGTTGCCAGCGTAGGATAGAACTGGCGCCCGGTCAAGGTGTCGATCAGCCGCGCGGCGCGGCGCAACGATTCGATCAGGATGTCATCATAGGTCGATCCGGTGACATTGATCGCCGTCTTGAGCTGGTCCAGCGTGGCATACAGATTCATGTCGGCGGTTCGTCAACTACTGATGATTCCCCAACTGCTGGCGGCCAGTCGATGCCAAAGAAACCCGGCGCGCGTTCCTCGATGTCGCGCATGGCGTCGATGATAATGCCCATCGCGCCCAGCAAGCGCCCGATTTCAGACAAATCAGTGATGCCGGTGATATCCTCGTTGAACTGCTTTGCTAGGCTCTCGTACTCGCCGCCTGGTTGCAGTTTGGCCTGGAATGACCGCCAGTCGGCTTGCATCGCCAGGCAGTTATGGTACAGCCGGCCGCGCATGTGGGCGCGGATTGCATTCTGCTCGCTGACATATCGAGTGTAGAGCTCCATCTGCTCACGTATAATCTCTGCCATTGGTCCTCCTAAACAGCTTTGGTGCCAGCCGCATAGTACCAGCTTGCATCGCTGGTCCAGACCAGCCAATTCTTGAGGTCGCCGTCGTTGTCGTCTATCGTGGCCATAAATCCCCGGCCCAACGTTGCCGGCGTGCCAAATGCTACGTCCAACTCCGCGTCAGTTGGTGGATCACTGACATCCGCCACGCTCTGCGGCAGATTGAGGCCACCCGTAGCCGTGATGGCCTCGACGAAATCGATTCCGGCACCATCAACATCGAACGCCTTCACGTTGTCAATGTATAACTCAACTTTGCCAGCCGCGCTTTTCAGGTAGTTGCCGTGGCCGATAGTGGCGTCCTCGAAGATCAGCTTAGCTCCAGCCCGTACCAACACCTTGCTGAGAGCAGCAAGTTCATCCCCCGCTACAAGTCCCTCCAGCCAGGCATTCTGACCTGAAAAGCTCCTGGCGGTGATCCCGGCGCGGCTCGTGATGGTCTTACCGGCCAGCTCCAGTGGTGCATAGCCATGACCAACGATTACACCTGCCAGATCATCGGTTGCTGAGAAAACTACGTTGCCATCCACGTCTATCAGCGCCAGGCCACCACCCGCGCTGCGTAGCGCGGGGACATCGGAGCCCAATTGGATGATCGTTTTGCCGCCAGCCCCGGATGCTACATAGGCGCTGCCATCTGGCGCAACCGCTCCGCCATAGGTCAGGCGCACGGTAGCATCCATTTGACTAGATGCCAGCGTTGCAAACGTAGCTACGTCGATCACCCACAGCCGGGCCGGAGAGGTTTCGGTGGTGGCGATTAGATGGCTCCCGACTAACTGCACCAGTATCGCGTATGCGACATCCGCATTGGTCAGCACGGTTTCGGTAGCGAAATCGGCCAATGCCAGACGCGTGATTGCACCGGTTGCCAGGTAATGCCCCAGGTAGATGTAAGTATCCGTGGCATTGATGATCACTCGACGCGGCGTGTTTTGCGCTAGCGTTTTGACACTGATGGTGGAGAAATCAGCCAGCGTGACGCGCGCCACACGCCCAGGGCTGAGAAAGAGCGCTGTATATAGATAGGTGTCTGTCGAGTCAATCACCAAGCTTCTACCCAAGTTGTCGCCACTGGCCAGCGTCAGCGTGCTGGTAGTCGTGAAATCCGCCAGCGTCAAACGAACAATCTTGCTCGGTGATAGCGAACAGACGATGTACAGATAGGTATCGGTGCTATCAACAGTCAACCCATAGGCAGTGTTCTCACCTGCCGCCAGTGTTTTGTAGTCCACCGTCGAGAAGTCGGCTAACGTGATTCTAGCAATCGTACTTGGCGAATCAGATTCAGCGGCATACAGGTAGGTGTCTCCATGATCAATTGCCAGGTCCCGCCATGCACCCGTGTAGCTGTTGCTCATCTCGAGCAGCATATAGGTGCGTAGGTCGGAAAGCAGCAACTTCACGATACGACCAGGGGATGTTTGGAGCAGGATGTAAGCCCAGACTCCCGCGGAATCGATGACCATCGAGATCATATACTCGACGCCGATCAGCGTAGTAGTCGTTACGGTCGTGGAAAAGTCGCTCAACAGCAAGCGCACCGCTTTGGCTGGCTGCATGTAGCAGCCAATCCAGAGATAAGTACCGCTGTCGTCCACCAGTGCACCGCCGGCGTAGGGCTGATTCTCGCCCGTGACCAACGTGAGGGTGCTGGTAGTCGTGAAATCCGCCAGCGTCAGGCGTATGATCTTGCCGGGACTGACGGCGCAGGCGATGTACAAATAGGTGTTTGTACCATCGATGCCCAGCCCATAGGCCAGGTTTTCGCCGGAAGCCAGGGCTTTGTACGCGATCGTCGTGAAGTCGGCGATCGTGATCTTGGCGATTTGAGCCGGCGATATGTTCAATCCGACATACAGGTAGGTCGCGCTGGAGTCAATTGCCAGGCGGAGGCCGTTGTTTTTGCCTGATCCCAAGGCCAAACTGGCGATCGTACTGAAATCGCTCAGCGTTAGCCGATAGATGGTGGACGGCGAGGTGCTGGTACTGGCATAGGCATAGGTGTCCGTGGCATCGATCAGGATATCCTGTAGCGTCCCGGATGCGCCTGCCGTATTGACGGCCGCGTAGCTATGGAAGTCGGCCAATGTAATGCGCAGAAATGCCAGATTGGTGGCCGACGCGCAACCGACATAGAGATAGGTATCGGTTGAGTCAATGGCCAGGGCGCGGGCGTTCTTGTGACTGCTGGTCTCGAATAGATCAACGATCTGAAAACTCGCCAGGTCGATCTTGAAAATAGCAACCCGGGCGGCATCGTAGGCGGATACGTACAGATACTCACGGGCGTGATCGACTACCACGCCGTAAGCATTGTTGTAGCCGGGATAGAGCTCCAGAGTCGTCAGCGAGAAGTTGATTTTGCTTTGGCGCACGACCTGCCCCGGTGATTGCGCTGTCGAGTAGTAGACATAGTAGTCATCCTGATCCGCCCAGTAGAATCTCGCGGATCCCTGCGGCAATTCGGTTAGCCGCTTGCGAACGACGGGTTCCTCGGTCAGCTTGTGGTCAGTCCAGAACCGCAGATCGGCATCCGCTGTAATGCGATCAGCACCCGTCAAACGCTTGTTGGTAGTATCCACGGTCAGCACTGGATCGCCGCCACTCGTTTGAAGCTGGATGGCATCAGTAGCATCCGCGGCCGGTTTCAGTGTTGGCGCGATCAGGCCGCCGGCCGCCGTGGCACCGCTGGCCGTAAACTCGACGCCATTGACAGTCGTCTTGGACGTGCCGATCAGGATCAATTCACCGGTCGAAGTTATCGTTGTCGCCATGGGCTACTCTGTGCGTTCCTCGACCAGCAGCCGCAGCGTCAGATCGTCAGCGGCAGCCGCCACGGCGG
>Ga0209518_1002085_pt1 | contig 19573 bp, 20 predicted proteins | sample RifGroB1_FD_183993 | JGI IMG/M metagenome (GOLD analysis project Ga0209518, IMG submission 183993) | Groundwater microbial communities from Rifle, Colorado, USA - Groundwater B1 (SPAdes) (version 2) | ecosystem: Environmental > Aquatic > Deep subsurface > Groundwater | place: Rifle, Colorado...
CATGCTCACACAAGAACAAGTAAATGAAATAAAGGAACACCTCAGAAAATCACAAAATCCCTTGTTTTTTTTTGACAATGATGTTGACGGATTGTGCTCCTTTTTGCTTTTGCAAAGATTTGCCGAGAAAGGAAAAGGAGTTCCAGTAAAATCATTTCCCGAATTGACAGAGGAATATTTCAGAAAGGTTCATGAACTAAATGCGGATTACATTTTTATTCTGGACAAGCCACTTGTTTCAGATGAATTTTTTCAGAAATCTCGGGAATTTAATATTCCTGTCGTGTGCATAGATCATCATGACACAAAAAGGAAAATCCCTGAATTCGTGAATTATTACAATCCTGTAGTGCAAGGAAAAGACGCTAGCGGACCGACAACATATCTTTGCTATCAGATTTCAAACAAAAGAGAAGACATGTGGCTTGCAGTTATAGGATGCATTTCAGACAAATTTTTCCCGGAGTTTTACGCTGATTTCAAAGATAATTTTCCTGATTTGGCAGTGGACTCGGAAGAGCCGTTTCATATAAGGTACAGGTCGCAAATAGGAAAGATAACAAATCTGTTCAGTTTTGCCTTGAAAGACCGTACAACAAATGTAATCAACATGTTGCGCTTTTTGATGAAAGTAAAATCCCCTTATGATGTATTGAACGAAATGAACAAAAATTATTTTATGCATCAAAGATACAACCAGATAAACTCAAAATATCAAATTCTTTTGCAGAAGGCAAAAAAACTTCTCTTCGGGAAAGTCTTGTTTTTTCGATATCGGGGAGATTTGAGTATCAGTTCTGATTTGGCAAATGAACTAAACTATATTTTTCCGGAGAAAATAGTTGTTGTTGCATATGATTCGGGAATCAAGGCGAACATATCTGCGCGTGGCAAAAACGTGAGAAAAATAATGCTTGAAATAATACGGGATTTTACAGATTCGACAGGTGGAGGGCATGAGGAAGCTATTGGGGTAAAAATACAATCAAAGCACTTGGATGAATTGAAGAGGCGTCTTATCTCGGCTGCAGGCAAACAGCAATAATTTTTTAAATGCCGTTTTCCTAAATAAAACATGAGTGAATGGCTAAGACACCTGACATTGAATGGAAGGTTTAATCTAGTCATCGCTAAAATTAAATACCTTTAATTAATCGGACTAAATCTGATTGAATGAAGGTTTCTTCTTTTGGATTTAGTTTTGAAAAAATGAGCTACAAATCGGAACGCGCAGAACTTGAACAGGAATTGAGCACATTGCTAGAGGTCACTCTCAGGATGGAAGAGGATTTTAATATATTCATTACAGAATACAAAAACTAATAAATGATTTTCAATAACAAAATGAAGAAAATGAAGAAAAATCTCGCGGCAATACTAGGGCTCGCACTTTCGGTAAGTGCATGCGAAGGTGTTCCTGAAGAAAATGTTTCAGAACGAAAATTCTATGAAACTCGCATTAGTGACATCTCAAAGAATCTTGTTGCTCTAACTACTTCTTTGGATAAATACAAAGACAATGGAGAAAAAGATGGTGAAACATTCTCGTGGATGGGGAGAGGTTTTGTTATAGGAAAAAAGGTCTTCACTTTGGATCATGTCGTAAGCAAATACACTTTTGAATATAGGGTTCCTTTTGGAGGATTTATGATAGAGAGGATAAATAGGGAAAGAATCAAGGAAGATACTTATCTTGAAGGTATTAAACTTCATCCATTAATAGAAGATAATGAAAGAGATGTAGCAGTTTTCGATTTGTCTAAAACGCTTGAGTTGTGCGAAAAATATTGCAATGATTTGACTTTGGAGGAAGTTGTAGTGAGAAAAGAAGGCATATATCCTGGGATGAGGGTTTTTTGGAGTGGCAACCCAAGAAATTACGGCAATTTTTACAATGAAGCTATGGTAAGCAGAAACTACGAAGATGAAATTCAAGATAAATCCTCTCAGGAAAGTTTTTACATAAATATGTGGCTGATTCCCGGAGATTCCGGAACGCCAATTTACACGGAAATAAACGGGAGAAACAAGATAGCCGGAGTGGCACAAAGGACATGGCAGGGTTTGGGAGGAATAAAATTTATGGACGAATTTGCGAAAATAATTCAAGAACGTGAAAATGAAGAATTAAAACGTGTAAACGAATCTGATTTGAAAGTTACAAACATAAAAAAATGAAGAAAAATTTATTGGCTACTTTGAGATTAGCGGCGATGGTTTCTTTACCAATTAATTACACTTTTGCTGAACCCATCACGTCCTCTTCAACAGCAACAATTCCTAAAGATCTTCTCGAAAAATTTGGCGGAGAGATACCTCGTCCCGGCAGAAAACCATTGCTTAAGACTAAAAATTTAATTATCAAGGAAAAAATTCCAAGTTTGTACGAACAAGTCAAGGGTTATTTAGACGAAAGAGGGCGAATAAAAGATGAATATAGAATAAAGCATAGAATTTATTTTTACCCCGAGATTCATCAGTTTTATTTAACTGACTTTTTTCAATTGGGAAACAAGACACTAATAGAGGAATATCTTGCCTCCAAAAAGTCTATCCCTCAAGAACCATATTTATTTAGGGAATTGCCTTTATATCCGGATATGTATGTTCTCAGTCATTCTTCTGAAGAAAAGGGATTAATGTACATAGACAAAAATGGAGATGGCATAAACGGCAACGAAGAACTAGTAAGGAGAAATTCAGAGGAAACCGAAAGAGATTCTCCTAATTTACAAGATTCTTTGGATAAAATCAAAATAGAGATAAATTACTGATAATTCAATAACTTTTTCCGATATAAACAACTTCTTTAGCAGTTTTGTTGCAGATTACGCATCTTCCAGTTGGCTTCTCTTTTTTGTTTGCCAAAACTCCCCGGACCTCGGCGTTGAAATCTTTCTCAACAATTGCCGCACATTTCTCACCTTCGGAATTTATAGAACAGAAATCAATCCGGGCAATTTTTCTTTCCTGCATGGCATTTTTTAATTCTGTCTTTGTTTTGCAATTTTGAATTTTGCCATTGAAAAGTTTGTCCGCATTTTTTTTAAGACGATTGTCAAAATCAACGCCGAGATTTTTTATTTTGTCCAAATTCTTTATGTTTATTTTTTCCTTTTTCTGCACATCCCTTGTGAAGAGAGTTACTTTTTTTTCGTTTATTTCTTTTTCACCTAGCTCTATTCTGAAAGGAATTCCCTTGAGTTCCCACTCATTGAATTTCTCTCCTGGGCGTTTGTCTGAAGAATCAATTTTACATCTTATTCCTAGGTTTTCCAAATTATCTTTTATTTTTTCAGCTTCCTTGAGGATCTTTGTCTTATTTTTCTCACTGAATATGGGGATTATCACCACCTGAGTTCCGGATATGCAGTATGGAATGACCAACCCAGTATCGTCTCCGTGAACAGAAATTACAGACGCTAGAATTCTCGAAATTGCGGGACCATAGCATGTCTGCCACACGAAATTTTCTTTTTCATTTTTGTCCTTGAATTTTACACTGAATGCTGTTGCAAAATTTTGCCCTAGCAAATGTGTTGAAGGTTGCTGGATTATTTTTCCATCAGGCATAAGCGAGTCAGAGCCAATAGTGTAAATCGCTCCAGGAAACTTATCCCATTCTGGGCGTTTCAATGGCAAAAATGGCACACCGAATTTTTGATGCATTATTTCTTCTGTTGTTTGTATGTCTTCCTGAACCTGCGCCTCTGCTTCTTCTCGGGAGGAAAAACAGTCATGGGTTTCTATCCAGTAAAATTCTCGGCTTCTTATTAACGGGCGGGTGGCTTTTGTTTCGTATCTAAACACCTGTGCTCTTTGATAAATTTTTAGAGGAAGATCGCGCCAAGAGCGAATCCAAAGAGAGTACATTTGATACATCGCCGTTTCGCTGGTTGGCCTCAATGCTAGGCGGTCTTCACCCTTTATTTTTTCGAGCCAAAAAACTTGTGGAGTAAATCCCTTCACATGAGACGCTTCTTTTTGGAAATTTTTTTCAGGAATTACAATTGGAAAAAAACTCGGAACGTGATCTTTTTTTTGCAACGCATTTTCATAGATTTTGTACATGTTTTCCATTATACTTGCTCCAAGAGGACGTATGACTACAAATCCCTTGACATTGTATCTCATATCCGTAACTTCTGCCTTGTCCAAAATCTGAGAGTACCACTCTGAAAAATTTTCATTCTTCTTAATCGTCATTCCTCTTTTATCAACAGAATTTTGTTTTTTGTTTGACATTTAATTTATCAATGTTTGATTTAATTTTTTTTGCGAGATTTCATTGACGGCTTCGATTATGTAATTTGACTCCAATGCGAATCCAAGACTTTCCCCAGAACTTATCTTAAAGTTATTTATTCCTATGACTTTGCTTTCTTTGTTTATCAGAGGTCCTCCTGAGTTTCCCGGATTTAATGCCGCATCTGTCTGAATGTATCCTTCGATCCCATTGCCTCCAATTCTGTGAACCCCTGAGACAATACCTTGACTAACACTAAAAGATAATCCCAGCGGATTTCCTATCGCGATAACTTTTTCACCTATTTGGACGCTGTCTGAATTTTCAAATTCCAGGAATTTATGGTCTCCCGATATTTTTAACAATGCGATGTCAAGAGTTCCGTCATATCCTATGAACTCTGCGTTTTCTGTGTTTTTTTGATAGCCGATTGTTTGTATGACTGTGGCCAGATATCCTGATTTGTCAGCGATAACATGGGCGTTTGTAACAACATAGCCATCTTCTGAAATTAAAAATCCTGTTCCTTCAAAACCGGCGCTGGTTTTTATTGTAACGACAGATTTTCTGACCTCTTCTATTATCCCTGAAAAGTCCTCTCCTGCGGATGCCTGCAATAAACTTAATTCCTGATTCAGTGAGCCGATTTCGCTGTTAAGAATTTCATTTGTTTGCATTAAATTTTCAGTGAGCTCGCTGATTTGGCCCTGGGTTTCAAGTTGAGAGTCAAGAATTTTTTGATTTAGATTGTCATAGTTCAAGTCTATCTTCACGTAAAACAAGTAAAGGAATGTTCCCATTGCTATCAATGAAATTAAAACAAAAGAGCTGAATCCTCCTATGAGCCACTTGTGATGTTTTTCCAAAGCCATTTTAAATTTAGGGAAAATATATTTATTAAGGTTATGAATCGAAATCTTAAAAACCTTGTTTATCTTTTATTTTTGGGCGTATAGTTTAATGGACAGAATCTCGGGTTTCGGCCCCGAGGATGGAGGTTCGATTCCTCCTGCGCCCGTTTGGTAAATTTATCAATAACTTTTTATAACTAATTTTGTTTTTTATTAAATGCTTGACAAAAAATTCTTTTCAACGGCGTTCACACTTACAGGAACGACTGTTGGTGCGGGAATTCTTGGATTGCCTTATGTTTTTTCAAAATCAGGATTTTTTCTCGGACTTTTCTGGCTTTTTTCTCTCGGACTTGTTATTTTGTTCATTAATCTTTGTCTTGGAGAAATATCTTTGAGGACAAAAAAAATCCATCAACTTCCAGGTTATGCCGAGAAATATTTGGGAAAAAACGCTGAGAGGATAATGTTCTTCTCGGTTGTTTTTGGAATTTATTCCGCATTATTGGCTTACATGATTGGAGAAGGACAAAGCTTATCAAAACTTTTTTTTGGACACCTTGAGTACAGTTTTTATTTTGCAATTGCCTTTTGGTTATTTATGACTATTTTTTTAAGGGAAGGATTGAAGGGGTTGAAAAAAGTTGAACTCTATGGGGTCATGATAGTTATTGCAATAATTTTTGCGATGCTTTTTTGGTATTTCCCAAACATAAATTTTTCTAACCTAACTCATTACAATACTCCAAATTTTTTCTTTCCGTTTGGAGTTGTTCTTTTTGCACTTTTGGGATTTACCTCTATTCCCGAGATGAGAATTGAGATTTTAGGTCAGGAAAGAAAATTCAAAAAAGCGATTATCCTTGGAACTTTAATCCCCGTGATTCTTTATACTCTTTTCACTTTTATTTTTGTGGGAATTTTGGGGGAAAATGTCCCTGAACTTGCAACGTTGTCTCTTGGTAAGTTTATAACTGTCTTAGGAGTATTTACAATGTTGACAAGCTTTTTTGTGCTCAGCTTTTCCCTAAGAGACATTTTTGTTTATGACTTGCGAAAGAGGAAGTTAACATTTATTTTTGTTTCAGTAATACCGTTGATAGTTTACATAATTGTCTCAACTTTCAACTTGGCAGGTTTTGTAAAAGTTTTGAGCATTGGGGGTGCTATTTCGGGAGGCATAACTGGAATAATGATTTTCATGACTCATTTGAAAGCCAAAAAGAAAGGCGATAGAACACCCGAATTTTCAGTTTGGAACAGCAAGATTTTTGTTTTAGTATTAAGCCTAATGCTCATAGCAGGAATTCTCTTTGAGACTTTTTGATTAGGATAAGAGATTCTCCAATATCTCTCTTGCAGTCTTGTAGTCTGCGCGCTTGTTGCTCGATTTCATAACCTGGCCGATGAGAAAATTCAATGATTCTTTTTTTCCTGATTTGAAATCTTGAACTGCACTTTTGTTTTCCTTGATTATTTTTCTTGCTAAACCTTCAATTTCACCTTTAGATGATATTTTTTCATGTTGGGAAATCTCCGATTTTGGTGAGAAACTTTTCGGGATAAATTTGTTCAATATTTCCTTTGCTTTTAACTCAGTTATTTTTTTGTTTTCAATCAGCTCCAACAACTCTATGAAATGCTCCGGTTTGATGTTTATTTCAGGGTCATCAAGTTCTTTTTTAGAATAATTCAAAATTCTCAACAGTTCTCCAAGAACCCAATGTGTTGCAAGTCTTGGATTTGTTTTTATAACGATCTTTTCAAAGAATTCCACTAGGTCAATTTTTCTTGCCAAGATTTCCGCATATCTTTTTTCAATTTTGTAGTCTTTCACGAGTTTTTTAACTTTTTCCTCAGGCATTTCTGGAAGAGAAGATTTTACTTTTTTAACCATAAGTTTTGAGATGTTCATCACGGGCAAATCCGGTTCGGAGACAAATCTGTAGTCTTCTGCAATCTCCTTTGAACGCATTTTTAGTGTCTTGCCTGAAACTTCATCAAACATTCTTGTCTCTTGGGATTTTGGGGTTTCGCTTGGTTTGCTCTGCCTTTGAATCTCATGATTTATCGCCGCGCTTATGTTTTTCAATGAGTTGATATTTTTTATTTCAACTCGCGCTCCTTTTAATTCGGGAAGAGAGACATTAACATCCACTTTTATGCCAAGATTTTTGTTTATCACTTTGAAATATTTCAGTGTAGAAGATAGTTCTTCAATCCATGACACAACTTTCTCTGACGAAGTGAAATCAGGTTCTGTTACGATTTCTATTAGGGGATATCCTGACTTGTTGTAATCAACCTCTCCAGTAAGAGGATTCCACGATGCAGGGTCTTCTTCCAAATGCGCTTCTGTTATTCTTATTCCCAAGAAATTTCCCTTTATGCCTACGGGAGATGCGTGTTTTCCCGAGATTGTACTTTGATACCCTTTTGGCAAATCCGGCCAGTCATAATGCTTTCTCTGCCACGAAAATTTTTCGTTAATTTTACAATTTAAAATCAAGCAAATTTTTATCGCATTTTTTAATGCAGTGGCATTTGGAAGCATAGGTTTTGCTCCTGGTTGCGCGGTGCATATCGGGCAAATGTTTGTGTTGGGCTTTGAAAATTTTGCACCATGAATTGCATCACAACTGCAGAATAATTTTTCCTTGGTATTGAGATATCCGTGAATTTCAAGTCCTATCTTAACCATGAAAGAAAAAAGGCGGATGAGTTTATTAAATTTTAGAATTACTCTGTTCTTACAGTGCGTACTCCAAGAATGGGATTTCTGTTGTATGGACAATGAATGCCTAAATAAGGGTGGTTATGTGTACCCATCACCCATATTCCTGGTGAATAAATTCCTTCATAGAAAAAATTTCCTTCTTTAACATCTTTTCTTGGCATTTTTTATTTTTTAGTCAACAATATTTATTGTTTATGTCATAGGAAAATCTAAATCTTCCTTGAGCATCAAGGGTACTTGTAATTTCCTCTGTGCTAACATCTCCTACAACATCAAGAGTCATGGCTCTTTTGCCCCCATTTTTTGAAACACTGACAGTTATTCCTCCTCGTGAATCTGGTCTGTTCCTTCCGATGTTTCTTATAACTTTTGCCAGAATGTGTCCTGTTTGAGGACCATCAATTCCCTTGAGTTCAATTTGGTACATTCTTCTTTGTTTTAATTCTTTTTCCAAATCCAGCGAAGATTCAAAAACTTTTGATTCAATGTATTCATGAAATCTTCTTTCTGCATCAGATTGTCTTAATACTCCCGAATCGAAATTGTATCTATCTCTCAAGGCGTTTCCGATTATCTCTAGATATTTTCCTCTTTCGTTTGAAGGAATTATTACTAAAGGATATCCTCTTTGGTGCAAACAAAAATTTTGAGCCAATCTCGCAGCTCTTCCATTTCCGTCTATGAAAGGATGTATTTTTACCAATCCCAGATGAATATTTGACGCTCTTTCCACAGGAGAGAGGTCTGAATTATTCGTTTGATAAACCAACTGTTCAATTTCGTAATGAATGTCTGTAGGGGGTGTTGGCCAAAAATCACCAAATTTAGTCTGCGAATTTCTAAAACTGCCCGTCTTATTAGGTTCAGGTTCAATTATCGCTCCCAGTTTTGCCAATGAGAATATGTCCATGCCCCGTTCACAAAGAAATTTCCATGCTTCATCCAAACGCCCCAAGATCATCACTCGTTCATTTTTTGTTAATTTCTTACCTTCACCCTCTAATTCCAAATCCAGTGAATGCTTCTGTGCCTCTTCTCTTTGTGCATGAAAAACTTCCCTTTTAACACAGCTGGAATATTCTGGATGAGTGTTTATTCTCGAGACTATTTCATTTATTTTATTGGCTCTTTCATTTATCATTATGGCAAAACTTTTTTCATACTTATAAATCTTTCTTTTTGTAACCCCTATATAGTTATTATAATTAGGTCGAAGAGTGGAAAAATTTATAATTATTCTTTATGACATATAAAGGAGAATCATGGTAAAAATTACAGGCATTGCTGATACGCCTTTCAACATTCAGGATATCCTGCAGATTATAGTGGGAGCATTTGTACTTGCCATTCCCGTAGGTTTTACGCAAGAGGTGTGGGATTTGGGAAAAAGACTTCCGACATTCAACATAGTGATAATAATGCTACTTACTTTATTTTTTATAGGCATTTTTACGTACTACCATTATCATAGAGAGCACATCAATAGAAATCCGAGGTACCACATCACGGAGTTGATAAAAAGAGTTGCGACGACATATGTCCTCTCTTTTGTTATAGTTGCACTGCTTATGGGGGTTATGCAAGTAACTTCATGGACAACAGATCCTTCATATGCATTTAACATCATTGTCCTGATAACTTTTCCGGCTGCAATAGGGGCGGCGATATCAGACAGAATAAGGTAGCACCGATTTATTCTTCCAATCTGTCATTCAACTCGTGCGAAAAATTCTCAAGCATCTTTTCTTTAACCCACTTCCTGAACTGTTCAATTTCATTTTTTGCTTTTGGAGTTTTTCTTTTTCCTAAAATCCATGAAAGTTTTACAAATGCAGTTTCAGACAACATATCCTCGAGATAAATCACTCCTGTTTCAAAAATCTCGCGTCCATTACTGTAAACCAAAGGATTCAAGCGTCCATAAATTGTTTGGCTTGCTGCACAAATAATCATTCCTTTTTTTTGAATATCCTTTAGTTTTTTTATCCACGAATTTCTGGATCTCTTAGTTGGCAGATGTCCTAGTCCGCTCAACTCAAGAATCAAACCCCTGTAATTTTCTTTCGTATAAAAATCAAGTATTTCTGGTGATTGTCCAGGATAAATTTTTACTAGTGCGACTTTTGGTTCGAAAGTTGCATCCAAAGAAACTTTATTTTTTTTGTTTGAAACTCTGTAGTCTGAAATTATCTCAATTTTATCGCGAAATATTTTTGCAAGAGGTTTTGCATTTACTGATTTGAATGCGTCTCTGCGCGATGTGTGCATTTTTCTTGTTTTTGTTCCGGGAATTGCATAGCAGAAATCGTCGTTGATTGATGCATGTCCCACAACCATTACTTCTGCCATGTCGGTTATTGCCGCGAGAGCGGCGCACTGGAGATTTAAATTTGCATCACTGCTTGCACGGTCAGAACTTTTTTGGCTGTATGTTATTACAACAGGTTTATTCAAATCCTTAAGAAAAAAACTCAATGCCGAGGATGTGTAATGCAAAAAATCTGTTCCTTGAGTTATGACAATTCCTTTTATGTCTTTTTCGTTGAGAAGATTTTTTGCTACAGAAGCAATTTTTTTCCAATCAATAAAATCCATATCCTCAGAAGCTTTCATGAATGGAACCTCTATTTTTTTAACATTAACTTTTTCAAAAATCTCTGGGTAATACTTCAGCAATTCCTCTGGTTTTGAAAGCCAATCAACCCCTCCTTTTCTTGGATTCATTCTCGCCGAGATTGTTCCCCCCAGTATTATCATTGCAATACTCGGTTTTTTAAGATTAATCGGAACTTTCTTGTCCAAGGTTTTCCTCTCACTGAACTTTTTTTTGATTTTTATGGAAGAAATGTCTTTTTTGTTTAAACCGATGTTGTATCCAGAATCAAGTTTCAGCAATATTATACCTTTTTCATTCTGGGGATTTTCCAACAGAACTCCCGGATAAATTTTTTTCATCAATTCAATTTCAACATAATCTCCGGGTTTCGCATTGTTCTGAGGTTTCATTTTCCAACTAGCAAAAGATTGTATAAAAAGTTTCTGAGAATTTTCTTTGTTGTCTGATATTAACTGTTTAGTGGTAACATTAAGAAAGATTTAAAAACTCTATTTTCCCCTGTTTTTCATGTCAAGAATTGTTCAGGAAGGAAATCTTCATTTCAGAAGAGTAAGGGGAAGACAATCTTCCCTTGTAGTGCCAACCCACTCGCAGATTGTTAATGGAGAAGTTGATGTTAAAGAACATTATGATTGGAAAGAAGATTATGTTAAACTTCCTTCGGGAATTTACGTCTCAAGACAAGGAACTCTCTTGGGAAACTACAATCAAGTTGAATCAACTTTGAGAGAAAGAATAAAACCAAGTGAATTTGTAGAACTTTTAAGATATGCGAGAGAAAACAACTCTGACTTGTACAATGGAATAACTGAAGGAAGGAGCCCATGCCCATGGAAGAGTGAATTTATCGGAGCGAGATTCAAGAAAAAGGAAGATGGAATGTACATGATTACAAGAGACGGCGAAGAGAAACTGGACGAAGATACTTTAATGGAAGACAAAACTCCGGGAATTTCACTTGAATCGTGGATTGAAAACCCAACAAAACAAGGATTTCCAAGAAAAAATGTTAACAAAGGAAGTTTATATTTCTGGCATCCAAGAGATAATTCTGTCGCGAGGTTTGATGCCGATTCAGGTAGCGCTGACCTGTATTGCGGCGGGAATCCGTCCGACAGGGACTTGAGTTTTGGGGTACGCGCCATCAGGCGCGAGTAATATTTGTTCGCTTTTGCAAATAAAAATTATTTTTCGAATCTACTGAGAACAGGAAATTTTTTATAAACAACTTTTCTTTGTTAATCATATGGAATCGGATTATAAAAAACTTGGCTTGAAATGCGGTCTGGAAATTCATCAGCAACTCAATACGAAAAAATTATTCTGCAATTGCAATTCCGTTTTGAGAAATGATTCTCCTGATTTTACAGTCATGAGAAAACTTCATGCTGTTCCCGGAGAAACTGGGGAAGTTGATATCGCAGTGGAGTATCAGACATCATTAAAAAAAGAATTTTTGTACCAAGGTTATGATACCACATGCCTTGTGGAACTGGACGAATCACCCCCATTTAATGTCCGCCCAGAAGCCTTGAGCATTGCGTTGCAAATTGCATTGTTATTGAATGCAAAAATTCTGCCAATAACGCAAGTAATGAGGAAAACAGTAGTCGACGGTTCAAACACGGGAGGATTTCAGAGAACACTACTTGTTGCCTATGACGGATTTGTTGAAACCTCTCAAGGGCGCGTCGGAATAGACTCAATTTGTTTGGAAGAAGATTCTGCCCGGATAATCTCTCAGAATGAAAATGAAGTTGTTTATCGATTGGACAGGTTAGGGATCCCCTTGATAGAAATTGCGACTGCGCCGGACATAAAAACTCCTTTACAGGCAAAAGAAGTTGCTCTTTACATAGGAGGCATTTTGCGTGCGTGCAACGTCAAGAGAGGAATAGGAACAATAAGACAGGATGTTAACGTCTCCATAAAAGGAGGGAAGAGGATTGAGATAAAAGGGGTGCAAAATCCGGATTTAATTGAGAAATCGGTTGCCCTTGAAGCAGAACGGCAGTTTAATCTTGTCAACAGCGGAAAAAAATTTGAATCTGAAGTTCGAGCTGTGCTTCCCGACGGAAAAACAAAATTTTTGCGTCCGATGCCTGGAGAGGCAAGAATGTATCCTGAAACCGACTTACCTTTGTTAGCTATATCAAGGAACATGATTAATGATGTCAAAAAAAATCTTCCAAAGATGAAGCACGAAACAGAGGATGATCTGAAAAAGAAAGGACTTTCTCAAGAGATGATCAAGCTTGTTCTAAAAGGACATCTTGAGGATTTTGAGGATTTGATCAAATTTTACAATAAAAATCCGGATATTGTTGCGAAAATGCTTACAGTTTGGAGAACAGAGTTAGCAACAAAATCAGGGAAGAATTTGGAGGATATTAAAGAAATCATAACAAAAGAAATTATAAAAAAATTGCTTTTGGAATTGAACAGGGGAAGCTTGAGCGAAAATCATATCAGACATGTGTTCTCTGAACTTGTTAAAAATGTTCCATTCGATGAGGCTATCAAATTTGAAAAAGGGGAAACAGAAAACATCGAAGAGAAAATCCTAAAGATTATAAAGGAAAAGCCAGGGCTTTCTGTAAATGCTTACATGGGTTTGGTCATGAAAGAATTTAATGGAAAAATATCTGGCAATGAGGCAGTTGAGATTATAAAAAAATATTTTAAATAGATTATTTTAAAAATTAAGGTTTTTTACTATGGACATGGACTTGGAAAAATTGAACAAGAACAGAATTCCCATAAACGACGTTTTTTCATCGAAAAAAAAGGAAGTTGAAGTTGCAGGATGGGTTCATAATTCCCGCGAGCTTGGAAAAATAAGATTCCTGTTAATAAGGGACTTTACAGGGATTGTCCAGGTTACGGCTGTCAAGGGAAGAATTCAAGACAATGTTTTTGCGATGATGGAAAAACCAACAAGGGAGTCTATTGTTTATGTGAAAGGCACATTGGTTGTGAGTAAGCAAGCTCCCGGCGGAAAAGAAATAGTCCCTCATGAAATTGTTTTGTTGAACAAAGCAGATGATTTGCCTATTGATATTCCTCTTGACCTTAATGCAGAAACCACTACAGAACTGCCTAAGAGGCTTGATTATAGGTTTCTTGATTTTCACAGGAAAAAATCTCAAGCAATTTTCAAAATTCAAAACACCATTTCCAATTCATTCAGAGAATTTTTTTACAAAAAAGGATTTTTGGAAATGCAGCCACCAGGAATTATAGAACAGGCCTCTGAAGGAGGAACAGATTTGTTTGAAGTGAAATATTTTGAAAAGAAGGCTTATCTTGCCCAAAGCCCGCAACTGTACAAGCAGATGATTGCATGTTCAATGGAAAAAACTTTTATGATAACTCCTGTTTGGCGTGCCGAGAAGCACAACACCACGAGACACATAAATGAAATCAGGCAGATGGACATTGAAGCCGCCTTTGAAAACCAATTTTCAATTATGAAACATCTTGAAGAAGCAATAAAATTCATTGTCAAAAGAATAATCGAAAACAACAAGGATGATTTGGAATTGTTAAAAATTAAATTGAAGGTTCCAAAAGGAATTTATCTTTCTTATGAGGGGGCAATGAATAAAATTAAGGGAAAAATCGGAGAGGATTTCACACCTGAACAAGAGAGGAAACTCTGCGCGATGTATAGGGGAGACATTGTTTTTGTTCATTCATGGCCTGCAACGCTGAAACCTTTCTACATAATGCCCAAAGACGAGAAATCTGACGCAAAACTTAGCGAAGGTTTTGATGCGCTTTACGGAGGAGTAGAAGTTTGTTCAGGAGGACAGAGAATCCATCTTCCAGAATTGCTCGTCGAGATGATTAAGAAAAAAAATCTTAATCCTAAGAATTTCAAGGCATACATTGATTCTTTCAGATATGGTGCTCCGCCACATGCGGGATGGAGCTTGGGTTTGGAGAGAATGACTCAAGTGATTTGCGGTTTGGATAATATAAAAGAAGCCACAATGTTTCCTCGTGACAGAGATAGACTGAGTCCTTGAGAAATAAATTTAAACGCTTTCTTCTTCCTTTGATTATGGCAAATGATTTTTTATTCCATCGGGTTTCTGAAAAAGAGATAGAACAAATAAAAAAAGAATCAGGGGTTTTGCTGAAAAAATTTTCCAATCGGATTTCCAAAATTCCGGAGAATCTCGGAGAACACAGCGTTGAAAGAGATGAATTTTCGCGGGAGGAAATTCTAATTCATAAGGAAGATTCTCTCCCCTTTAATCGCGACCCATCACGAGTTATCCACAAAAATAATTTGTCTCTACCACGAACTCGCTCACCCACCCAAGAAAAAAAAGTCGAGAGTAAAGATGTCCATGAAGGAAAAGAGGCATTAAAAGAAAAAGAAGATTTCAGAAAAAGAATTTTTGAAAACGCGCCGAACAAAAATAAAGATTTTATAATCGCGGAGAAGAAGAAATGGTAAGTACACTCCTAAAACTTCAAACATACCTCGAGAAAATAAAAAAAGAGGACAAGAAGATAAATGCATTTTTGCAATTGAATCCCGAGGCAATCGCAAAAGCAAAAGAAATTGACGCGAAAATAAAATTGGGAAAAGCAGGGAAACTAGCAGGAGAGATAATCTCTGTTAAGTCGAATATAAACGTTCTGGGGTTAAATGCTTCTTGTGCGAGCAAGACACTTGAGAATTACAAATCAACCTATGATGCAGATGTAATAAAAAAAATTAAGACAGAAGATGGACTAATCATTGGAATGACAAACATGGATGAGTTTGCCTCTGGGAGCAGCGGCGAGACAAGTGCATTCGGACCTACAAGAAATCCAAACAATCTTGAGTTGATTCCAGGAGGAACTAGTAGTGGAAGTGCGGCGAGCGTTGCAGCAGATTTCTGTGATTTGTCTTTGGGAAGCGACACAGGGGGAAGTAGCAGAAATCCTGCAAGTCATTGCGGAATTGTGGGATTGAAACCCACTTACTCTTCTGTAAGCAGATATGGTTTGATTGATTCATCAATGAGCTTGGACCAAATAGGTGTTTTGGGAAAGGATGTTTCTTCTGTCGCCAAACTCTTTAACATAATAAAGGGCAGAACAAAAAATGATTCAATTACTCAGGAAAGTAGAGACATAGATTTTAAAAAAATTGAAGAAGTTCCTAAAAAATTAAACCTTGGCTTGCTGGATTTTGAAATCAACGACAAGAAAATACAAGCCATTGTTGACGGAAGAGTAATGAACGCCAAGAAAAAATACGGATGGAACGTAAAAAAAATAAAAATGAATTATCTTGATCTGGCACTTGAGGCTTATTACATCATAGTTTATGTTGAATTTTTTTCCGGAACTAGGAGATTTGACGGAAGGAGATATGGTTTGAGCATAGATGAAAATTCTGGACCAGAGGTCATGAGAAGAATTCTTGGAGGAAGTGAGATAAGCAAGGCCGAGCATCATGGAAGATACTATCATCAGGCGTTAAAAGTTATGAAACTTATTGAAAAGGAGTTCGAGAAAATTTTCAAGGATTTTGATTGCTTGATTTTGCCCACTGTACCAAAACTGCCACACAAAATAGGCGAAAAGATCTCCGTCGAGGAGATGTATCAATATGACGTGCTTACTGTTTTGGCCAATCTTGCAGGAAACTGCGCCATTTCAATTCCTGCGGGAAAAATAAACGGTATTCCGATAGGAATGCAGATTATTTGCGACAAATTTCAGGAGCAGAAACTTTTCCAGATTGCGAGGAGTTTTGAGAAATTATAATGATTTTACAAGTTTTTTTGACATGGAGAAATTTCTTCTCGCGAGGCTCGGATTTTATGGTTAATCATAAACCAATTATGGCGGGATAGATGTCATTAATCATCAGATTTCGTGTTAAATTTTAATCAATCGTGAGCGACTTTGAAGCTAACGTTTTTTATTATCACTTGAATCAACTTTGGTGAAATGAATGCAATTCCTTTAATCATTAACAGTTATGAATCTTTCTATTTTGGTCTCTTTTCCAAGATGATTTTTTATCAATTTGTAATCACTGGAAATTATCCTTGACTTGTTTTCCTTAATGTTGGTTAAATAGATTTTATTCTTTGTCGTAGCTGTTGCAAATATTATCAAGTCCGTTTGAAAAATTCCCCGGGAATTTTTTATATGCTCTATTGAAACAGAATTTATTTTCTTTAATTTTGCGGTGATTTTGTGTTTTTCGTACATTATCCTTTCAACAGCTTCATTTAAATTTTCTCCCAGAATAATTCTTCCTCCAGGCATTCCCATAAAATTCTTGAACGGTTTTTTATCCCTTTCAACCAAAAAACATTCTCTTCCATTTCCGATATAAATTAAAATTATCGGAAGCACGTGTCTTTTTGCAGAGAGATAAGGTATGAGATTCTCCTTTGACAGTTTGTACGAATTTCCACTCTTTAAGAGAATTTCTTTTTTTATTAGATTTTTTAGGTGATAGGCTATTTTGTTTGACCTTACCTTAAGGCATTTTTCAATCTCATTGAACTTTAATTTTTCATTGTACAAAAACAACGCAAGTATTTCCTTCTCCATAACTCAAATTTTTTGAGGAAGTTTTTAAATACGATTGTTCTCAAGTTTGGGAATGCCTGACAGGAATTTGATACATTATATTGTTGTTACAGGGATACTTGTCAGAGATGGAAAATTTCTTATCGCAAAAAGAGCCGATTGGGAAAAAGCATTTCCCAACAAATGGACTGTTCCCGGAGGCAAGTTGGAAGTGTTGGATTACGTTCTCAGGGAGAAAGATACTTCTCAACACTGGTATAATGTTCTTGAGGATGTATTGAAAAGAGAAATTCTTGAAGAAGTTGGTTTGGAAATAAAAAATATTAATTATGTTACCAGCTTGGTCTATCTCAGAAACGATGGAATTCCATGCATCATTATCAGTTTGTGTGCTGAACCAGCGTCGGAAAATGTGAAACTTTGCAAGGCACTTACGGAATTTGCATGGATTGATCTTCACGAGGCAAAAGACTACGATTTAATTGAAGGAATTTATGAAGAGCTTGAAATTCTGGATAAAAAATTAAAAACAGGAGAAAATTTTCAATGGAAAAACAAAAATTTTTGAGAAATTTTCCTAAAAATTTTATAAAATCCCAGGAAAATATGTCAAAAGAAGATTCTTTTCCAATGACAAAATATTTTTAAATACGAGCACCTTTAATTTTTCATATGTATTATTGGCAAGATTCTCTTGCTGCTGAATTTAATTCAGAAATACAAGAATTAAAAGGAGGTTAAACCATGGTTTTAGACTTTGCAAAAGAAGCAATAGCGAACACGGCTACCCACAGCATTAATTTTGATGATCTTAAGGCCGGAAAGGCAAACATAAAAGTTTTTGGTTGTGGTGGAATGGGTGGAAATGCAGTGACTTGGCTTTTCAACAAAGGAATTGATGGTGCTACGGTTTTTGCACTTAATACTGATGCACTTCACTTGAGCGTAACAAAGGCAGATGACAAATTCTTAATAGGAAGAGAATTAACTCGCGGACTTGGTGCAGGTGGAATGCCTCAAAAGGGTAGAGAAGCAGCAAAAGAATCACTTTCTGAATTGAAGAAGGCAGTCTCTGGATCAGATATGGTATTCATTATTGCAGGGCTTGGCGGTGGAACAGGATCTGGTTCAGCACCAGTTGTTGCACAGCTTGCTAAAGAAACAGGAGCTGTAGTCATTGGCGTTGTAACAATGCCATTTGAGGCTGAAAAGGCAAGAATTGACAAGGCTGAATTCTGCTTGCAGGAATTAAGAGAGCAGACAGATACATGCATCGTTCTTGACAACAATAGATTGGTTGACATTGCAGGACAATTGCCAATAGAGCAGGCGTTTGCAGTTGCCAATGAGCTTATCAGCACGATGATTAAGGGAATTGTGGATACAATTACATTACCAAGCTTGATCAACCTTGACTATGCAGACGTAAGGGCAATAATGACCAACGGTGGAGTCGCAGTTATAGGAATTGGAGAGGCAGACACACAGAACAAGGTTCAAGAGGCAGTTGACCAGGCATTATCGCACCCATTGCTTGATGTAGATTACAGGGGAGCAAACGGAGCTTTAATTCACATCACATGCGGACCTGATTTGAAGCTTGAGGAATTCGATGTTATTGGAAGAGTTGTTTCCGAGAATCTTAGTCCTGAGGCAAATGTTATCATTGGAGCAAGAATCAACAAGGAATTTACCGGAAGAGTTAGAGTCATAACAATAATGACTGGCGTTAAATCACCATATGTTCTTGGAAAATCCGTTGAAGACAGAGCTTTCCCTGCATCAAGAGAAGTTTCTGATTTGGGGATAGAGGTGTTCAAGTAAGTTTAATTTTATTTTTTCCTTTTTCTTTTTGTTTTTAGAAACTAGTTGGAACTATCGCCATTTTTATAATAATCTTTAAATAGAATCTTAGTGATTGAGATTTATGAGTAAGCTTAGAGACAGATATGTTAGTTGGGGACATAAAGAAGATAATCTTAACAAAGAGGTTTTTTATCTTCGGGATTTAAGTTTAGAATCTATCTTGGAAGTTGGGGAGTGTATTAGGGATTTTAAAGGGAGTTTAGAACATCTTGAAGAGTTTGTTGACATTCTTGATAAATACAAGTTGGGTGATAGTCCTGAGATGAATTTAGGGTATCCGTTCATGTTCCCTTGTATGGCGTTACGCAAAGCCATGATAAAGGATTCTCAGAAGGAATTAAACAGATACGGAGAACTTGCATTAGAGATGAACCTGATGACACGGGAGTTAAAAAGTGCAATTTCAAGTTACGATAAATTAGAGTTAGCTCGAAAGATTTTATTGGATTTGAACGAAGAACTTCTCTTTGAACATTCCAAAAAAAATTCCAGAAGGTTTAGAAGATTAGCTGCCTGAAATCATTAACTCTCAGGTACTCTCGGCCGTCTCATTCTTGGATTGCCGTATTCGTTAAAATAAAGAATATTGTCTAGAGAAATTTTCCTTTTTGACCTTTCTTTTTCAGGGCCTTGAGGATATCCTATCGGGAAAATTGCCTCTACATTAACATCGTCAGGAATTCTTAGTTCACGCTTTATCT